>Ga0187893_10006245_pt1 | contig 20559 bp, 13 predicted proteins | sample MA1701074metaG_FD_139574 | JGI IMG/M metagenome (GOLD analysis project Ga0187893, IMG submission 139574) | White microbial mat communities from a basaltic lava cave in the Kipuka Kanohina Cave System on the Island of Hawaii, USA - MA170107-4 metaG ...
AAGGAGCGCCGACGTGCGCAGTGAACGCAACCTGCGTGACGCCGAGTGGAACCAGGAACTCCTCCCGCAGCACCGCTCCGGGATGGGTCGGCGTACGGCGGTCGGGGATCCTGAGTGCACGTCTCCACCTCCGCAGCCCGATTCAGCCGATCGCCCGGATCCCGTGCAGCCGCGCGCGCGTCGATTCGTCGAGCGTGCGGACCACGACCTCGGCGGCACGAGAGCACGGCGGGCGTCGATCCATCGCCCTCCGGAGAGGGCAGCCGTGCGTCGGCCGGCCGCGGCGATCCCGGCGATCGCTACGCTCTTGCCCATGCGCCGCCGCAGACACGGCAAGCGACGCCGGCCGACTCCTCCGAGATCGCCCGGAGTGCTCGACGAGCGCGCGGAGCTGATCGATCCCTGCCGCACGGAGTGGTCGCGACTCAGCCCCGGGCAGCGGCTCGCTCGCTCGTGGCGCCGGCGCCGGCTCCGGGACCTCAGGCGGTGGACGATGCGAAGACGCTTCCGGAGCTTCGATCGCCACGGGGTCGGCCGACGCCGAATCCGCGGCCAGGCGGACGTGATCACGAGCCGGGTCGCCATCGGCGTGCGCGAGGAGTCCGCTCCGGTCCGGGATCCCCTCGGATCGTGAAGCGACGGGTCCCCCTCTCGTCGCGCGCGGGGCTGGCGCTCGTCGCCGCGGTCGGGGCGGCGGGCGCGGGCGAGGCAGGGCTGCGGGCGCTCGGACTGCCGCGGGAGGCGGCGGCGGTCCCGTTCCTCGGGCCGGAGCTCGCGAGCGAGGCGTTCGTCCCGGACGAGGAGCTGTTCTGGAAGCTCAAGGCGGGCCCCGGCTCGGAGGCGAACGAGCTCGGGCTGCGCGGCTGGATGCCGCGCGGGCCGAAAGGACCTCGCGACCTTCGCATCGCGTGCGTGGGCGACTCGTGCACGTTCGGGGTCGGGGTGCGATACGAGGAGTCGTGGGGGGTGCTGCTCGAGCGGGCGCTGCAGGAGGCGCTGCCGGGTCGGCGGGTGGAGAGCGTCCTGGCCGGCAATCCCGGCTACTCGAGCCACCAGAACCGACTGCTCTTCGAGCGGCACGTGGCGCCGCTCGCGCCCGACGTCACGGTCCTCTACGTGGGAGGCTGGAACGACTACGTCGCGGCGGTCGGCCGCAGCGACCGCGAGCGCAGCGCGCGGCGGCGCGACCGCTGGCGCTCGCTGCGCCTGGTGCGGCTCTTCGCGCGCGAGGACGCGGGCGACCGCGACGCGGTGATGGAGGCGTTCCGGCGCGACGAGGCGCCGCACGGGCGGCGGGTGCCGCTGCCCGACTTCGACGAGAACGTGCGGGCGATGATCGCGGCGGCGCGGGGCGCGGGCGGCATCGTCCTGATCGTGCTGCCGCCGCTGACCGAGGCGTCGCTGCGCACCCATCCGATCGCGCACGAGTACCGGGCGGCGACGCGGACCATCGCGCGGGACGCGGGCGTGCCGCTCCTCGACGCGCCGGCGCGCTTCCGCGAGCTGCACGCGTTCGCGCCGCCGGAGCTGCGCGAGCTGCCGAAGGGCGAGTGGCCGTGCCTCTCCGACTGGGTCCATCCCAACGAGGTCGGCCACCGCGTGATCGCCGAGGGCCTGTTCGAGCTGCTGCGCCGCGACCACGCCGTGCTCTTCGTCGACGGCGCGACGGCGCCGGGCGCGGGCATCGATGCGGGCGGCGGCGCGGACGCCCGCCCGGCGATCGAAGCGGTCGAGCCGGCCGAGCTGCCGCTCTTCGAGGCGGCCGGACTGGTGATCCGCGGGAGCGGCTTCGCGCGGCCCGGCGCGTTCGACCGTCTCTGGCTCGGCGAGGCGTGGCTGCGCGACTTCACGGTCGTCGACGACGGCCGGATCGAGGCACGCGTCGAGCGGGCGCTACGCCCCGGCGACCACCTCGTCGAGCTGATCACGCCGGCCGGCCTCGTCCGCTCCGCCGCGCCGATCCGGGTGCGCGCGCCCCCGCTGCGCGCCACGATCGGGCGCGCGGACGACCAGGTGGTGATCGAGGCGAGCTGCGCCGCCCGCCCGGACTGGCTGGTCACGCTCTGGTTCTCGACCGCGCTGCGGCCCGAGCCGGCGGCCACGCGGTTCGGCCGGTTCGAGCTCGCCGCCGATCCCGACGGGCGGCCCCCCGGCCTGCCGGCGGCGCCGTTCTTCTTCCACCGGCTGAAGCTCTTCGCGCACCGCTCCTTCTGCGGCGCCGACGGCGCGTGGCGCGAGCGCATCGAGCTCGACGTCCCCGACGACGTCGAGGCGATCTGCATGCAGGCGTGGATCGTCGATCCCGACCGCCAGGGCGACGCGGTGCTCACCGAGGCGGTGCGCCTGGTGGTGCCGCGCGAGCGATGACCCGCCGGGGCGCCGGCGGCCGTCCGCCCGACGAACCCGTCACCGCCGCGCCCGCAGCGCCCGCGTGAGGACCCGGTCGAGCGCGGCGGCGAAGGCCTTCTTCTCCTTCGGCCCGTAGGGGCGGGGGCCGCCGGTCTTCACGCCGGCTCCGCGGAGCTCCTCGTTGAAGTTGCGCACGGACAGGCGCGCGCCGACGTTGTCCGCGGTGTACTCCTCCCCGCGCGGATCGATCGTGGCCACCGATCGGGCGACGAGCCGCGCCGCGAGCGCGATGTCGGCGGTCACCGCGACGTCGCCCGGCTCCGCCGTCCGGGCGATGTGATGATCCGCCGCATCGGGCCCGGCGCGCACGCAGACGGAACGCACCGTCGGGTAGGCGACCGGGATCCCGATGCTCTGGTTGGCGACCAGCACCGTCTCGAGGGCGAGGCGCCTGCTGGCGCGAAAGACGACCTCCTTCATCTCGGCGGGCGAAGCGTCCGCGTCGACCCACAGCTTCATGCCGGCGCTCCGCTCGGGCGCGGTCGGCCGCCCCGTCGGCGAGGTCAGTCCGGCGGCTTGCGCGCGCCCCTCTCGGCCTCATCGATCAGCTTCGCGAGGGCCGCGTCCATCGCCTTCGCGCCCGGTGCGCCGGCCCACTTGTACCGGATCACGCCGCCGGCATCGAGGATGAAGAAGGTCGGCGTGTTGGCCGGCTTCCAGCGGTCGGCGATGGCGCCCCGGTCGACGAACGTCCGCCAGTCGAGCCGTTCTCGAGCCATCACCTCCCGGACCACGCCGGCGTCCTCGCCGTCGATGGCGACGTGCACCCCGATCAGGGCGAAGGGCCTGTCCTTCAGATTCGTCACGAGCGACCGCTCGTGGGGCCACTGCGCCCTTCAGGTCCTTCACAAGTGATTCCAGAAGTCGAGCAGGACGACCTTGCCGCGGTAGTCGGACAGCTTGAAACGCCGCCCCTCCTGGTCCTCGCCCTCGATCTCCGGCGCCTCCTTGCCGATCGACAGGTGCCGGATCTGGAACAGTTCCGCCCCGGCCTTCGCGCCGACGGTTCCTCCGGAACCGAAGCAGGTGACGGGGATCGGGACGTCGCCGTACTCTTGCGCGGCGCGAACGAAGAGCGCCTCGGCCTCCGTCGCGATCGCCGCGCGATCCTGCTGCTGCAGCTCCTCGACGCAGTCCCTGCCGAACACGCGGTGGTATCGCTCGACGAGCTCGGTCCCGTCCTGGTCCTTCAGCACGTCGAGCCGCTGCAGCCGGTTGTCGAGATGCTGCGCGAGCGACAGGCAGGCGAGCGCCTGCACCTCCCGGTGCGGGCTCCTTGCCAGGACCGAGCGCAGGAACGTCTCGTGGCCGCGGTGGAATCCGAAGAGGATCTGCTGGCAGACCGGGCCGAGCTTCTCGCTGTCGACGTGGCCGCGCAGCAGGCGCGAAAGGGCGCGGTCGCCCGGACTCTCCGCACCGCTTTCGGGAAACGCCGTCGCGTTCACCAGCGAAACGGTCTGGATCAGCGCGTCCAGCGCGATCGGATCGTCCGGGTGCTCGTCGGCCAGCGCCAGGAATCTGGTCGGAAGCGACGCCAGGCGCGCCCGCACCCGATTCCGCTCCTCGTCGGTCCGGACGCTCGCCAGCTCCTCGGGCAGTTCCTGCCGCTCGACGACGAGCGCCCGGTACTTCTCCGGGGGCGGGACCACGACGTCCTGGCGCGCGTCGCCGGCCGCCAGCCATGCGCTCGCAACAAGGATCACGGCGTGCCCGTCGGACCGGCGCATCGAAGCGTCTCCGGTTGACCTCGCTCGCGGGCTCGGGCCGCACTGTAACGACCGGCCCGGCCGGCGGGCTAGGCTCGTGCCGCCGCGTGAAGCTCCGGACGGAACGCGAGGATCGGAATGGTGCAGGAGAGCGTCACCCTCGAAGGCCACCTGATCGACTCCGACATCCTGCGCCGCGTGCTGGCGCGGATCGTCGAGGAGGGCGGGAGCTTCGAGATCGTCGAGTTCCGCGCGGGACGCACCAACGACGAGGCGTCGTTCGCGCGGCTCTCGGTGACCGCGGACGAGCCGGCGCGCCTCGACCGGATCCTCGAGGAGCTGGCCTACCTCGGCGCGACGGCCAAGGTCGAGGACGCGCGCACGGCGCCGGCGGAGGCGGACGGGATCCTTCCCGACGAGTTCTGCTCGTCGACCAGCTTCGACACGTTCGTGCGGGTCGGCGGGAGGTGGCTCGCGGTGAAGGCGCAGAAGATGGACTGTGCGATCGTGCTGCGCGACGAGGGTCCGGCTTGCGTGAAGCAGCGGCTCGTGCGCACGGGCGAGCCGGTGGTGCTGCGCGGCGGCGGCATCCGCGTGCGCCCGCCCGAGCGGCCGCGCGGGCCGTCGCTGTTCGGTTTCATGACGAACGAGGTGTCGGCGGAGATCAACAAGGGCGTCGCGATCGCCGGGGTGGCGCGCGAGATGGAGCGGGCGCGCGCGGCGGGCGAGCGGATCGTCTTCGTGACCGGGCCGGCGGTCATCCACTCGGGCGGCGACGCGCCGCTCGTGCGGCTCGTGCGCGCCGGCTGGGTCGACCTGCTGCTCTCGGGCAACGCCTTCGCGGCGCACGACCTCGAGAAGGCGATCGTCGGCACCAGCCTCGGCGTCTGCCAGATGAGCGGTCGCGCCGTCGAGGGAGGCAGCCGCAACCACCTCGACGCCATCAACCGGGTGAATCGCGCGGGCGGGATCGCCGCAGCCGTCGCGTCGGGGCTCGTCGAGTCGGGAGTGATGTTCGAGCTGGTCAAGCGCGGCGTGCCCTTCGTGCTGGCCGGCTCGATCCGCGACGACGGGCCGCTTCGCGACGTCATCCCCGACGTGCTCGAGGCGCAGAGCGCCTACGCGCGGGCGCTCGAGGGGGCCGGCGTCTGCCTCATGCTCGCCTCCGCGCTGCACGCCATCGCCGTCGGCAACCTGCTCCCCGCGCGCGTGCGCACCGTCTGCGTCGACATGACCGAGGCGCTCCCCACCAAGCTCGCCAACCGCGGCACCCTGCACGCCGTCGGGCTCGTCACCGACGTCGGTCACTTCCTCGAGCGGCTGGAGGCGGAGCTCGCGCGCTGAGCCGCGGCGGACCGGAGCGCGCGGCCGGGACGCCGGCGGGATCGCGGGTTCAGTAGCTCGCGCGCACGGCGAGGAGCGAAGTGGACGGCGGCAGCCGGATCGTGCCGGCCTCGCGGTCGAGGTCGCGGTGCCCGCGGCCGTTCACGGTGACGGCCCGCAGCGGCGCGGAGTCGGGGTGGCGCAGGCGCAGGACGAGCGCGGCGGGCGGGCGGCGGCGCGGCGGGTCGATCGCGACCGCGATGAATCCGTCGGCGACGTGCGACGCGATCGCGAAGCTCACCGGACCGAAGGAGGTCGGGGCGTTGCGCACGGAGGTGCGCGCGCCGTCGGCGAGCCAGGCGCGCGGGAGGAAGGGGGCGAGCCAGAGCTCCTGGCCGCGCTCCGTGAGGAGGAGCGTGCGCGCCTGGTGGAGGAGGTAGCCGGTCTCGTGGGTCTTGTTCCAGGCGCCGCTCGCGGCGAAGTGCTCCCAGAGCGAGAGGTCCTCGCGGTTGAGCAGCGTCGGGATCGTGTGGAAGAAGGAGCGCAGGAAGGGCGCGACGTCGTCGCGCGCGGCGTGCGTCTCGACGGTGCGGGCGTAATAGGGCTGCACCTTGGCGAAGCCGCCGTGGAGCCACGGGTCGCGCGCGTTCTCGGCGGCCGGCCAGGCGAACCAGCCGTCGCGCAGGAACTGCACGTCCTCGAGGTGCTCGACCATCGAGTCGGCCTCGCGCGAGTCGGGCTCGAGCAGGCCGAGCGCCACGAGGTGCGAGGCGCCGAGCTCGACGTCGTAGCACCAGCTCCGGCCGCCGTCGGCGCCGGGATGGAGCTCCTCCATCGGACCGTGGTGATGGACCTGCGCCGGGTAGTAGGGCACGAAGCGCCCGTCGCGCAGCGGCACGACCGGCGCGCGCGACCGCGCGATGCGGAACGCGCGCAGCAGGTCGGCCTGGAACGACTCGGCGTCGGCCGCGATCTCCGCCGCCGCGGGATCGCCGATCCGCGCGAGCGCGGCGGCCGCGTCGCGCAGCCCGGCGCAGTAGTTGGCGTTGGCGTAGAAATAGAACGCGCAGACGTCCCAGTCGGCGAGCGGCCCCGGCGGCAGCAGGCCGTGCTCGGGCGGCTTCCCGCCGCGGCGGTCGGGCCGCATCGTCTTGCGTCGCTGGGCCATGACCCAGCGGCAGGCGCGCACGACGCTCGGCGCGAGCTCGCGCAGCGTCGCGTCGTCCTCGAAGAGCCGGTCGTACTCGCCGAGCGTCCAGAGGTGCCAGCCGGTGCTCATCACCGTGTAGCCGGTGGTGAGCAGTCCTCGCCCGTCCACGCGCGTGGAGAAGTAGCGGTGGCAGGCCTCCGCGAACGACCGCGCGCCGAGCGCCTGCATGCCGCGGATCACCGCCTGCGCCTCGCTCTCGAGCGGGCCGTAGTGAACCGACGCGATCCAGGGCGCGATCTGCGGCCCGCTCCCCGCCTCCGCGGCGGCGGCGCGCGGAGCCTCCGCCGCGCGCGCCGCGGCGAGGCAGTGGAGCACCGAGGCGTCGATCAGCCGGTCGAGCTCCCGATCGGGCAGGTCGAACTGCGCCATCTCCGACAGGAAGAGCGCCCACGCGCGCCGCGCGTGCTCGCGCGTGGTCGCGGCGTCGGGCACGCGCGCGAGCTCGGAGGGTGAAGCGCGCCAGCCCGGCAGCAGCACGCGGCACTCCACCCGTCCGCCCGGCGCGAGCGCGGCGCGCACGCGGCAGCCGTCCGCGCGCGGCTCGATCGACGCGAGGCGTCCCGCGACGATCCAGGCGAGCACGCGGCCCTCGCCGTCGACGACGGTCGCGGCGCCGGCCCGCGAGCCGACGCGCACGCCCGACGGATGGGAGAGCTGCACGTCGAAGAGCGCGTCGGCCGCCTCCGCGCCGCCGTTCTCCGCCGCGAGCAGGAGCTCGCCGAGCGCCGCGGCGCGCCGCAGCAGGTCGAGGCCGCCGTCCGCGAGCGACGCGGGCGGTTCCTCCACCGTCGCGACGAGGACCGCCGTCGAGTAGGCGACCGGCCCCTCCTGGCGGCGCAGCTCGAGCGCGAGGAGGTCGGGATGGGCGAGGGAGCGCTGGTCGGCCGGCGCGCGCTCCTCGCCGAATCGAACGACGGCGGCGCAGCGGTATCCCTCGGACGGAACGCGGTCGACGCAGTCGACGACCTCCGCGCGGTCGTCCCAGCGCACCGTTCCGTCGCGCTCGACCACGAACTTGCCGTTGTGGGACGGAAGCGAGAGGAGCGTCGGCCCGCGATCCTGGCGCGGATCGTGCAGGCGATCCATCGCCGCCGCGAGCGACGCGTCGGGGCGCGCGCGCACCTCCGCGAGGATGGTGCGGCGCCCCTCGCGGCCCCGGAGGTACTCCTCGAACGGCAGCGGCTGCGCGCCGTCGGTCACCCAGAGCCCGGCCTCGGCCACCCAGACGCCGCCTCGCGCGAGCACGTCCTCGACCGCGATCGCGAATCGCTGGCCGTGCATCGCGACCTGCAGCAGCGTGCGATCGGCGCGCGCGTGGCGCGAGGCGCAGCTCACGAGCGCGAGCCGCAGCGGCCGCTCGAGGTCGAACGGCAGCGGCCCCGTCCCCCCGTCGCGCCGCACCCCGTTCCAGAGGGTGAGCGACCCGCTCGCGCGCGACGACGGCGGAGGCGACGGAACCGGAGGCGGCACGGGCGGCGAGGTCGGGGCCGCGGTCAGCAGCAGCTCGACCTCCTTCCAGCGCGAGCGCGAGATCGCGGCGAGCCGCGCCACGCGCGGAGCCGCCGGCCGCGCCGGCAGCACCCAGCGGATCTTGGCCGTCCCGCGGAGCGCGGCGGGGTCGTCGCGCGCCGGCTCGAGCTCGAGCCGCTGTCCTTCCGCGCGCAGCTCGCCGCGCAGCGGCGCCCAGCGCCCCTGCCAGGTCGAGCCGCCGCCGGCACCGCCGATCCACTGCTCGACGCGCGCGCCTTCCGCGATCGCGTCGTCCGCGAGTTCGATCGCGATCGACGCGAGCCGCCGCGGCGCGAGCCACTCGAGGCCGACGCAGGCGAACCCCTCGACCGGATCGAGCTCGAGGACGCCCGCCGCGTCGCGCGCCGGCTCGCTCCACGGGTGGAGATCGGCCTCGGGGAACTCCTCGGTCCGGCCGGCGCGCGTCCCCTCGATTTGCCGCCAGTCCCACGAGCGCACCTCCGCGAACGGCGCGACGTCGAGGCCGCGCCGAGGCGCGGGGGCGGGCGCCCCCTCCGGGCGCACGAGCCGCGCCTGCGCCCAGTTGCCGCAGTCGCAGGTGATCCCGTCGCCCGCGTCGGTCACGACCAGCCGCAGCTCGAGCGCGCCGCCGAGATCGACGCTCACCGGCAGCGGCGGGTCCGACTCGCGCAGGACCGGGCTCCTGAAGAGCTCTCGCTCGTCGGCGAACACCTGGAAGACGACCGACCCGATCCCCCCGTCCTGCTTCTGCACGCCGACGGTCGCCTCGAAGCGCGACCAGCCACCGTCGAGCTCGACCACGATCTCGCCGTTCGCGTGCGAGCCGAGCCCCTTGGCGTAGCGCCGTCCGCCGATCGCCAGCTCGAGCGGCCGCTGGCCGGGCGCGTGGGCGCAGACGTCGAGCCCGAGCTGCCCCCACGATTGATGGTGCGCCGCGAGGAGGTCGGGGCGGTCGCTCAGCCACTCCGCCGATTCCCCCGGTCCGGAGGCGGCCTCCCGCGCGCCCTGCTGGAGAGGCGCCGGCGCGAGCGCCGCGACCAGGAGGCCGCACGCCGCCCTCATCGCCGCGGGTTCCGCGGACGTCGCGCCCGCCCTGCCGACCGAGCGCCAATCTCCACGAGAAGCGCCCGCGCCGGCGCGCCGTCGGCGCCCTGCAGCGCGAGCGGACCGCAGAAGAGCTGGTAGTCGCCGGCCGCGACCCCGGCGAGGCAGAGGCCCTCGAGGATCGGGATGCCGGCGCCGAGCAGCGCGCGGTGGACCGGGTGGTCGCGGCTCCCGAACCGCTCGATGCCGAGGCCGTCCATCCCCACGAGCTTGAGCCGCCGCTCGACCAGGAGCGCCGCGCCGTCGGCGGTCACGTGCACGAAGCGCCGGTCGAAGCCGCCGCCGCGCGCCCATCGCCTCGAGTTGCGCGTCCGGAACAGCGCCCGCTCGACGCCGCTCCAGTCGAGCGCCTCGAGCGCCGCGCGATCGATCCGGTCGACCCTCGGGAGGTCGAACAGCCGCGCCGGTCCGACGAGCGCGTCGAGCGCGAGCGCGTCGACGGTCGCCCCTCCGGCGAGGAAGTGGCGCGGTGCGTCGACGTGGGTGCCGCAGTGGGTGCCGATCGTCACGAGCGACTCGTTCACGACGTCGCCGCGCCGAAGCTCGGCGGTCGGCTCGCGCCGGAACGGCGGGTTCCCTGGGTAGACGGGCATGCCGGCGCGCAGCGGCATCGAGACGTCGAGGATCACCGGCGCGCGGCGGCGACCCGCCGCGCGCCCGCGGCCCGTCGCGCCGCGCTTCACGGAACGAGCACCGACTTGATCGCGTCGCCGCCGGCCATGGCGTCGAAGCAGGACTGCCACTCGGAGAGCGGCGCGACGCGGCTGAGCAGCGGCTTCACGTCGAGGCGGCCGGAGGCGAGCAGCTCGAGCACGCGCTCCCACACCGGCCAGTTGTGGCTGAAGCTGCCCTGCAGCGTCACGGCCTTGCGCACCAGCGGATCGAGCGAGAAGCCGAGCGGCTGCGGCCCCCAGCCGACCTTGGTGATCCAGCCGCCGGGCCGCACCCAGTCGAGCGCCGACTTCAGCGTGGAGGAGTGACCCGCCGCGTCGATCACGAGATGGGCGCCGAGCCCGCCGCCGAACGCCCCGCCGATCTCCGCGAGCCGCGCCCCCGCGTCCTCGCCCTCCATGTCGATCACGTCGGTCGCGCCCACGAGCCGGCCGGTCTCGAGCCGCGCGCGATCGCGCGCGAGCCCGACCAGCACGACGCGCCCCGCACCCGAGAGCCGCGCGACCGCCGCGCACAACAGCCCGATCGGCCCCGGTCCGATCACCACCACCAGTTCGCCGGCGCACGGCCGCGAGTTCACGGCGACCGCGTTGAAGGCGACGCAGCACGGCTCGGTGAGCGCCGCGATCTCCGGCGGCACTCCGTCGGGCACGCGGTGGAGGCAGCGCGCCGGGACGCGCACGTACCGCGCCATCGCGCCGTCGACGTCGTAGCCGAATCCGCGCCGGCGCGGGTCGAGGTTGTAGAGGCCGGCCCGGCTGAGCGGCGAGCTCTCGTCGATCTCCGCGGCGGTCTCGCTCACCACCAGTTCGCCCGCGCGGAAGTCCCTCACCTCGCCGCCGAGCCGCTCGATCCGGCCGCAGAACTCGTGGCCGAGGATCACCGGCGTGCGCACGCTCCACGAGTGGCTGTCGTGGTACTGGTGGACGTCGCTGCCGCAGACGCCCACGCCGCACACGCGCAGCAGCACGTCGCGCTCGCCGATCGCGGGGACGGGCACTTCGCGCAGCTCGACCGCGCCCTTCTCGAGCTTGTAGTGCACCACCGCCGGCATCGTCGCGGGCATGGCTCCCGATCTCCTCAGCGCGGGTCGTCCCCGCCCTTCACCGCGCGCACGAACCCCGCGATCACGCGCCGCAGCTCCGCCGCGTCGGCGCCCGGCTTGAACTCGCGGTCGGCGATCGCGAGCGGGGCGCCGATCACGACGAGCGGCGCGCCGAGCGCCGGCATGCGCGCCGCCTGCTCGAGCGAGAGCCCGCCCACCGCCTGGATCGGGAGCGCGACCGCCTCGCGCACCGCCGCGAGATCCTCGAGCGGAGTGCGGCGCGGGTCGGCATGCCGCTCGTCGAAGCCGGTGTGAACCACGATCACGTCGACTCCCCACTCCTCCAGGCGCCGCGACAGCTCCGCCTTCCTCGGATGGAGCATCACGTCGCCCATCACGAAGCCGCCGTGGTCGCGCGCCGCCCGAACCGCCTCGCGGATCGTCCGCTCGTGCGCCACCCCCATCACCACCACGAACGTCGCGCCGGCCCGGAACATCATCTCCGCCTCGAGGCGGCCGGCGTCCATGGTCTTCAGATCGGCGACGACCGGGTGGCGCGGGTGGCGCTCGTGCAGCGCCCGCACCGCGTGCAGCCCTTCGCCGAGGATCAGCGGCGTCCCCGCCTCGAGCCAGTCGACGCCCGCCTCGACCGCGATCGCCGCGGTCGGCAGCGCGTCGGCGAGCGTCTGCAGGTCGAGGGAGAGCTGCACCCTCGGCCGGCCGTCGAGCACATCGGGTCTCGCCGGTCGGTTCCGGGCCGGCGTGCTCATGTGCGAACCATCCCCGCGTCGCAACCTTCCGTCATGCCTGGGGATCCTTCTCGCTCGCCGGGTCGTGCGGGCTCCCGACCGGGAACTGCTCGAGGTCGATCACGGCGCCGCTGAACGCCGCCGTCCTCTCCGACGCGAGCAGCAGGCAGAACTCCGCCACCTCCTCGGGCCGGATCAGCCGGCCCGCCGGGTAGCGCTTCCCCTCGCGGTCGAGGAAGTCCTCCGGCTTGCCGAGCTGCGCCATCACCTCGCGCTCGCCTTCGGTGTCGACCCAGCCGAGGTTGAGGCAGAAGACGCGCACGCGGGCGTACTTGAGCGCGTTGGCGAGGTTGCGCGACGCCGTCGCGAGCGCGCCCTTGGTCGCCGAGTAGACCAGCAGGTTGGGCCAGCCCATGTGGGCGTTGATGCTGCCGACGTTGAGGATCGTGCCGCCGCGCTCGCGCAGCGAGGGGAGCGCCGCCTGCGCCAGCAGCAGGGGCGCGCGCAGGTTCACGTGGAACTGCCGGTCGAACAGCTCCGGCGTGAAGTCCTCGAGCGAGGAGCGCGCGGTGAGGGCGGCGCTGTTCACCAGGACGTCGACGCCCCCGAACGCGGCCACGGCCGCCTTCACCAGCGAACGGCAGTCGTCGACCTTCGCGAGGTCGGCGGCGACGAAGCGCGCCCGCGCGCCGAGCTCGCGCGCCAGCTTCTCGCCCTTCCCGCGCGAGCGGCCGCTCACCACGACCCGCGCCCCCTCCTCGTGGAAGCGGCGCGCGATCGCTGCGCCGAGCCCCTGGGTGCTGCCGCTCACGAGCGCGACCTTGCCGTCGAGCACTCCTGCCACCGATGGCTCCTCGATCCGTTCCCCGATCAGCTCCCGGTCCCCGGCTCCCCGATCGCCCGGCTCCCGAAGTGGCGCGCGAGCTTCGCGCGCAGGAAGGCGGCGCTGTCGCGCAGGTCCTGCATGCCGGCCTCGATCGTCGGGCCGTCGCCGTCCTCGATGCTCACCCAGCCGTCCCAGCCGGCGCGCGCGAGCGTGCCGAAGATCCGGTCCCAGTCGTTGAGGCCGCGGCCGATCACCCCGTGCCTCAGGAACGGCGCGTAGCCGTGCTCGGGGTCCTTCGCGCGCCGGCGCAGGTCGGCGATCGAGCCGCCCTCGAGCCAGCGGTCGGAGGCCTGCATGGTGGCGACGCGCGGCAGCACGCGCTCGAGCAGCTCGCAGGGGTCCTCGCCCGCCACCACCGCGTTGGAGGGGTCGAATTGCACGCGCAGGAGCGGGGTGTCGACGGCGTCGAGCAGCGCGAGGAAGCGCGCGCTCCCCTGCGCGAACTCGGGCCACTTCCACAGTCCGTCCTTGTAGTGGTTCTCGATCACCATCACGATCCCGGCGGCCTCGGCGCGCGGCGCGAGGCGCCACAGGCAGTCGACCACCCACTTCATCGCCTCGCGCTCGTCGAGCCCGGGGCGGTTCTGGCCGGAGAGGACGCGACAGTAGCGGCCGCCGAGCGCCGCGGTGGCGTCGAAGACGCGGCGCGCGCGCTCCACCTCGGCGTCGCGCGCGGCGGGCTCAGGCTGCGTGAAGTCGGGCGAGTGGCACATCATCGGCAGCGCCAGCCCGCGCGCCTGCGCCTCGCGCCGCACGCGCGCGAGCTCGGCGCCGTCGAAGCGGTCGAAGCTCTCGAAGAAGCGCGGGTAGAGCTCGACTCCGTCGAGCCCCAGCGTGCCGGCCAGCTCGATCCACTCGAGCAGCGTCATCCGCCGCGCCACGAGGGCGTCGAAGAATCCCTTCGGGAAGGCGGCCAGCGACGGCATCGGGGGCTCCCGCGGTGCAGCGCGCGCACGATACGCCGGCGCTCGCTACGCTGCGCGGGAGCGCAGGGCCGCGCACCCGGGTCCCGTCTCGAAACCGGACGCGAGGGGGGATCATGGCTCGACCGATCGCTGCCGCGGCCCCGACGGAGGGCGACCGCCGGCTGTTCTGGGGCTGCTTCGTCGCGCTGGTCGCCACGTCGTTCGGCTTCATCGTGCGCGCGATGGTGATCGGCGAGTGGGCGACCGCCTTCGGACTCACCGAGACCCAGAAGGGCGAGATCTTCGGCGTGGGGCTGTGGCCCTTCGCCGTGAGCATCGTGCTCTTCAGCCTGGTGATCGACCGCATCGGCTACGGCCGGGCGATGGGGTTCGCCTTCGCGTGCCACGTCGCCTCCGCCTTCCTCACCATCTACGCGACCGGCTACCAGTCGCTCTACGTCGCCACCTTCATCGGCGCGCTCGCCAACGGCACGGTGGAGGCGGTCATCAACCCGGTGGTGGCCACCGTCTTCTCCCGCGAGAAGACCAAGTGGCTGAACATCCTGCACGCCGGCTGGCCGGGGGGGCTCGTGCTGGGCGGCCTGATGGCGCTCGCGCTCGGGCCGGAGACGCGATGGACCTACAAGGTCGCGCTGGTGCTGATCCCGGCCGCGCTCTACGGGCTGCTCCTGCTCGGCCGCAGCTTCCCGGTGCACGAGCGGGTGGCGGCCGGCGTCTCCTACCGCGACATGCTGAAGGAGGCGGGCTGGCTCGGCGCGCTGGTCGTGGTCGCGCTCATCGTCTTCGAGGTGGCGGGACGATTCGGCGCGACGCTCACGCAGAAGCTCGCGCTCACCGGGCTCCTCACCGCCGTCTACGGCGTCTACGTCGTCTCGCCCGGCCGCGCGATGTTCGTCGTCCTGCTGCTCATCATGATCCCGCTCGCCACCACCGAGCTCGGGACCGACAGCTGGATCACCGACCTGGTGGCGCCGGAGATGTCGAAGCTCGGGCTGCAGGCCGGCTGGGTGCTGGTCTACACCTCCTTCATCATGATGGTGCTGCGCTTCTGCGCCGGGCCGATCGTTCACCGACTCTCGCCGCTCGGGCTCCTGTGCGCCTGCTCGGCGATCGCGGCGATCGGACTGGTGGCGCTCTCGCGCTCGAGCGGGCTGGCGATCCTGGTCGCGGCCACCCTCTACGGCGTGGGGAAGACCTTCTTCTGGCCGACGATGCTCGGGGTCGTGGCCGAGCGCTTCCCGCGGGGCGGCGCGCTCACGCTCAACGCCACCGGCGGGGTCGGGATGCTCGGCGTGGGCGTGGTGGGAGCGGTGCTGCTCGGCAACATCCAGGACAAGCACATCGAGAGCGACCTGCTCGAGTGGGACCGGGAGCACCGGTCGGCGCTGCACGCCACCTACGTGGGCGAGCCGAAGCCGAGCATCTTCGGCGAGTACCGCGCGCTCGACGCCGCGAAGGTCGCGAGCGCCCCCGCCGCCGACAAGGCGACGATCGACCAGGTCACGAGCCAGGCCAAGAAGGGCGCGCTCGAGACCGTCGCCCTCTTCCCGGTGGTGATGCTCGTCTGCTACCTTGCGCTGCTGGCCTGGTTCCGCGCGCGCGGCGGCTACCAGGCGGTGCAGCTCGGCGGCGAGGAGCCGGGGAGCGGACGCGCAACCGGCTGAGTCGACCGACGACGTCGACCGCGAAAGGGTCTCGCTGCGTCTGAACATGCCGGGCCGCGACACGTCGACCGAGCCCCACGGGAGCGAGCCCCGCCGGCGCGGAGAGCTTGCGCTCGTCGCGCTGCTCTTCCTCGCCTCGGGCTTCTCGGCGCTGCTCTACCAGGTGCTCTGGCAGCGCATCCTGGGCATCTTCTCCGGCGTCCACATCTATTCGATCACGCTGATCGTCACCGCGTTCATGGCCGGGCTCGGTTGCGGCGGCCTGTTCGGGGGACGCTTCGCCGACCGGCTCGCGGGACGGCGGGCGCTGCTCGCCTTCGCGGCCTGCGAGCTGGGGATCGGGCTGTTCGGGCTGGTCAGCCCGTGGGTCTACTACGACCTCGCCTACCTCCGCCTGGGGTTCGCGGTGCGCTACCCGCTGGCGCTGCCGCTCGTCCACTTCGTGCTGCTGCTGCTGCCGACGTTCCTGATGGGCGCCTCGCTCCCGCTGCTCGCGCGAGGGCTCGTCCGGCACCGCGACGCGGCCGCGCGGGCGATCGGCGTGCTCTACGGGGTCAACGCGCTCGGGGCGGCGCTCGGCGCGCTCTGCACGGCGTGGTACCTGATCGGCGCGCTCGGCTTCGTCGGGACCATCCGGCTCGGCGCGCTCGTCAACGTGCTCGTGGCCCTGGGCACGCTCCAGCTCTGCAGGCGGCCGCCCATCGACGAGCCGGCCGGGATCGGCGCAAGGGAAGCGCCGCGCGACGAGGCCGGATCGCCCGCGGTCTCCTTCGGGCTCGGAGCCTGGTGCCTGCTCTACGGCCTCAGCGGCTTCATCGCGCTCTCGCTCGAGCTCGTCTGGTTCCGCGTGCTCGACGTGGCGATCAAGTCGAGTCCCTACACGTTCGGCCACCTGCTCGGGGTGTTCCTCGGATGCCTGGGCCTCGGGGGCGTGGCGGGCGCGCTGTGGTTCTCGCGGTGGAAGCGGGCGGCGTCGGCCTTCCTGTGGGGACAGTGGGCCATCTCGCTGAGCGCCGGGCTCGCGCTCCTCGCCCTCAGCTCGAGCACGACGGACTGGCTCGGGAAGCTGCAGGCGTACTGGAGCGATCCCGCGAACGCGCTCGAGATGGTCGACCTGGTGGCCGCCCTCCAGGGGCGCGGGGAACCGGGCGTGCTCGCCTTCGCCGCCGAGCTCTACTTCGCGCTGCCGCTGCTGCTGATCGGCGCACCCACCTTCCTGATGGGGGTCACCTTCGCGTGGATCCAACGCGCGGTGCAGACCGACGTGCGGGCGGTGGGCTGGCGCGTCGGGGCGATCCAGAGCTCCAACATCGCGGGCTCGATCCTCGGCAGCCTCCTGACGGGCGCGCTCTTCCTGGGCTGGGTCGGCACCCCCGGCACGGCGGCGCTCCTGGTGGCCTCGGGCGCGCTCTTCGCGCTCCTCGCGTCGCTGCGCATGCCCCGGCGGGCGGCTCCGCTGGTCGCGGTCGCCACGGTCGCGGCGAGTCTTTCGCTCGCAGCCGGGCTGCCCGGCGCCGTGCGCTTCTGGGCCCGCCTCCACGGCGACGCGGCGCAGACGCTGGTCGTGGCCGAGGACGCGAGCGGCGTGGCCGCGCTGCAGCCGCTCACACGCGGACAGTGGAGCCTCCGCGTCAACGGCAGAATGCACAGCGCCCTGCCCTTCGGGTCGATCCACAAGGTCCTGGGCATGTTCCCCGGCCTCATCCACCCTCGGATCGAGGAGGCGCTGGTGATCGGCCTGGGATCGGGCGCCACCGCCTGGGCGGTCGCTTCCGCGCCGAACCTCCGGCGCATGGACCTCTACGAGATCGTCGAGCCCGAGCTCGCCGTCCTGCGCGAATGGCGGAAGCGCGGCAACGTCTATCGACCGCTCGATCGCCTGCTCGAGGACGAGCGCGTCCACCTCACGTTCGCGGACGGGCGTCTCGCCCTGCGCACCGAGCCGCGCCGCTACGACCTGATCGAGGCCGACGCGCTCGAGCCGTCGATGGCCTGCAGCGGGAATCTCTACTCGCGTGAGTTCTTCGAGCTGTGCCGCTCGCGCCTCAAGCCGGGCGGGATCCTGCTCACCTACGTGCCCACCGCGCGGACGCGCCGCACGCTGCTGAGCGTGTTCCCGTACGCCCTCGACTTCCACGCGCCGCGTTTCGCGAGCTTCATGATCGCCTCGGACCACCCGATCGAGTTCGACCGGGCTGCCGTCCTGGCCGCCCTGCGGGACGAGCGGATGGTGCGCTACCTGACCGAATCGGGCGAGTTCCCCGGATCGCTCGCGCTGATCGAGGGGTACCTCGCGGCGGCCACCGTGACCCCCGTCCACGCCGCCAACCGCGCGCGCTTCGTGGCCGGCGACCTCAACCTCGACCTCTTCCCGCGGGACGAGTACGACAAAAGCTACGACGCGCGCTACGAGTGAGTTCGCTGCAGACGTTCCGATCGCCGCGGCTAGCATCCCAGCCCGGTTCCCGGACCCCCGAGGCATGGCCCACTGGATCCTCGCCGCGTGGCTCGCCGCCTCGCCGCCGCTCGCGCAGGGCGTCCCGAACGACGACGCGAGCGACGCGGCGCAGCTCCCGCCGCCTTCGGCGCGCCCGGTCGACTTCCACGCCGACGTGGCGCCGATCTTCGAGCGTGCCTGCGTCGTCTGCCACGGACCGAAGCGGCAGCGCAGCGACTACCGGCTCGACGTGATGGAGAGCGCGCTCCACGGCGGGGAGATCGGCGGCGCGATCGTGCCGGGCGACAGCGCCGCGAGCGCGCTCGTCCGCTACGTGGCCGGAGTCGACGAGCACGTCCGCATGCCGGCGCGCGGCGAGATGCTCGCCGCGGAGGAGGTGGGGATCCTGCGCCGCTGGATCGACGACGGCGCGCCGTGGCCGGAGGCGCCGGTCGCGGATTCCCCGCCGGCGGCGGCGGCGCGTCCCGCCGGCGCGCCGGGCCACTGGTCCTACCAGCCGATCGTGCGGCCCTCGATCCCGGCGGTGCGCTCCGCCCACTGGTTGCGCACGCCGGTCGACGCGTTCGTGCTGGCGAAGCTCGAGGAGCGCGGGCTGCCGCTCGCGCCGCCCGCCGATCGGCGCCCGCTGCTGCGGCGCGTCACCTTCGACCTCACCGGGCTCCCTCCGACGCCCGAGGAGATCGAGGCGTTCCTGGCCGACGCCGCGCCCGGCGCGTGGGAGCGCGTGGTCGACCGGCTGCTCGCCAGCCCGCGCTACGGCGAGCGCTGGGCGCGCCGCTGGATGGACCTGGTGCACTTCGCGGAGACCCACGGCAACGACCAGGACCGTCCGCGCCCGCACGCATGGCCCTACCGCGACTGGCTGATCGCGGCGTTCAACGCCGACCTGCCGTGGGCGCGCTTCGTCGAGTCGCAGCTCGCGGCCGACGTGCTCTTCCCCGACGACCCGGAGGCGGTGCCGGCGCTCGGCTTCCTGGCGGCGGGGCCGTGGGACGAGAGCTCGCAGCTCAACATCGTCGACGACACCCTCGACAAGCGGATCGCGCGCAACCTCGACCGCGACGACATGCTCACCACGACGATGGCGACGTTCACCAGCACGACGGTGCAGTGCGCGCGCTGCCACGACCACAAGTTCGATCCGATCGCGCAGGAGGAGTACTACGCGCTGCAGTCGGTCTTCGCCGGGATCGACCGCGCGACGAGGCCCTACGACCCCGACCCGGAGCTGCACGCGCGGAGGCAGGCGATCCTGCGCCGCAAGCTCGGGACGGAGCGCGCGCCCGCCGGCGCGCCGCTCCTCGCGGACGCCGGGCTGCAGGACGACGTCGCGGCGTGGGAGCGCGCGCTCGGCGGGCTCGGGCCGCCGTGGAGCCTGCTCGACGCCCGCGGTTTCATCGAGATGGCCTCGACCGGCGGGCAGACGGCGACCGCGAAGGAGGACGGATCGCTGCTCTTCGGCGGCGAGCGGCCCGACGCCGACACGGTCGCGATCACCGCACGCGTCGAGCCGGGCGCCATCACGGCGCTGCGCCTCGACGTGCTCACCGACGAGACGCTGCCCTTCCAGGGGCCGGGGCGGCAGGACAACGGGAACCTCCACGTCTCGGAGGTCACGGTCGAGTTCGCCGCGGGCGCCGACGACTTCGCGCCGGCGGGGCTCGCGGCGGCGAGCGCCGACTTCGACCAGGACGGCTGGACGTCGGCGATGGCGATCGACGGCAAGCCGGAGACGGCGTGGGGCGTCTGGCCGCAGGTCGGGCGGGCCCACCACGCGGTGTTCGAGCTGGCGCAGCCGCTCGAGGCGCCGGGCGGCGGGAGGCTGCGGATCACGCTCGCCCAGCTCCACGGCCGCAACCACCTGATCGGCCGGCTGCGGCTCGCGGTCACCTCGGCCCCGCGGCCGGTCCGCGCGACGAAGCTGCCCGACGCGATCACCCGCATCCTCGCCGTCGCGCCCGGCCAGCGCGCGCCGGAGCAGGCGGCCGAGCTCGCCCGCCACCTCCTGCTGCAGCGGATCGGCGAGGAGCTCGCCGGGCTCCCGCCGCCGCGGCTCGTCTACGCCGGCGCGACCGACTTCACCCCGGAAAACAACTTCACCCCGGCGCGCGGCCCGCGGCCGGTGCACGTGCTCGCGCGCGGCGACGTCGCGCGGCCCGGCGAGCTGGCGGCGCCGGGCGCGCTCGCCTGCGTCGAGGGGCTCCCGCCCGCCCTCGAGATCGCCGACCCCCAGGACGAGGGGGCGCGCCGCGCGGCGCTCGCGCGCTGGATCACCGACCCGCGCAACGGCCTCACCTGGCGATCGATCGTGAACCGCGCGTGGCACTACCACTTCGGCCGCGGGATCGTCGACACGCCGAGCGACTTCGGCGCGATGGGCTCCGAGCCGACCCACCCGGAGCTGCTCGACTGGCTCGCGGCGTGGTTCCTCGAGCGGGGCGGCTCGCTCAAGGCGCTCGACCGCCTCCTGGTCACGAGCGCGGTCTACCTGCAGTCGACCCGCTTCGACGCGCGCTGCGCGGCGGCGGACGCCGGCAACGCGCTGCGGTGGCGCATGAACCGCTCGCGCCTCGACGCGGAGTCGATCCGCGACGCGGTGCTGCAGATCTCCGGCCGCCTCGACCTCGCGATGGGCGGCCCGTCGGTCAAGCAGTTCGTCGAGAGCCCGGGCATCCACGTCACCCCGCAGGTCGACTACCTCGGCTTCGACGTCGACGCGCCCGAGGGGCGGCGGCGCAGCGTCTACCGCTTCCTGTTCCGCACGCTGCCCGACCCGTTCATGGAGACGATGGACTGCCCCGACGCCTCGCAGCTCGCGCCCACCCGCGCGAGCTCGGTCACGCCGCTGCAGGCGCTCTCGATGCTCCACAACCCGTTCATCGTGCGGATGAGCGAGCACGCCGCGGCGCGAGCGGC
>Ga0187893_10006246_pt1 | contig 20552 bp, 11 predicted proteins | sample MA1701074metaG_FD_139574 | JGI IMG/M metagenome (GOLD analysis project Ga0187893, IMG submission 139574) | White microbial mat communities from a basaltic lava cave in the Kipuka Kanohina Cave System on the Island of Hawaii, USA - MA170107-4 metaG ...
AGTGTGGAGCGCCCGCATCCTGCGGGCTAGGGATCGCGCGCCTCTGGCGCGCCTGTACTCTCGACTCACCAATGAGCGGCCAGAGCCAGGCGGCGCTTGCCAGCCGGGACGCAACCTCCACACGACATAGCGCTTTCGCACAGGTCTGCCGGCGCGGCAGGCGCAGGTCTGCGCCAGGCGCGCCAGAGGCGCGCGATCCCTCGCCCGCAGGATGCGGGCGCTCCACGCCGCGTTCGACTTGTGTAGATACCTTTGAGACAAGCTCGTGGCATCCGCAAGACAGTGTCCCAATGTTTCCTGGTTCGATTTAGCCGTTCACGCGCCGGCTGACGCCGGAACCTCGAGATTGAAGAATTGCGCCATGCGGTCGAAGCTCACCTCGCGCCGCAGCGCCGGATCAGCGCCGTCAAAAAGCTGGTCAATGATCGGAGTCGGGTTCGGCCAGCACAGGTAGTTGTGCGGATAGTCCGCCCCCACATCGCAATCTCGCCGAGGTTGCCCCACCCTTCACGAATCATCCGACCGCCGACAGGGTCGTCCTCGAAGGTCACCCGAATCTGCCGCTTGAAGTATTCGCTCGGCGGCATGCTCAGCTTGGAGGCGGCATCATCCTGCTCGCGCAAGGGGCCGCGCACCCGTTCCTGACGATCCATCCACTCGATGAAGTACGGAACCCAGCCGATGTTGCACTCCGAGTAAACGTAGCGCAGCGTCGGGTTGCGCTCGAAGGCCCCGCTAAAGACCATCTGCGCCATCGGCTTCATGATGTTGGTCGGCGCGGCGCTGAAGTGCGCCTTCGAAAGACCACGCACTTGCGGCGGATACGGCGTCCCAGCCGCGTCCCCGATGTGGCTGCAAACGGGGATGCCCGCTCCGGCAGCTATTTCCCAAATTGGATCCCAGACCTCGTCCTGGACTGGTTTGGCCACGTCCCAAACTGGAAATTCGACCGCCTTGGCGCCCTGCTTTGCAAGACGCTCAAGCTCCGACCGGCAGAAATCGGGCAGGGCCGTTGGCAAGACCGGCAGCGCTAGAATCCGGTTCGGATCATGACTGTCGAGTTCCAGCACAAAGTCGTTGTAGGCGCGGTAGCACTCTTGCAGCAGATCCGGGTCTTCAATCTTCCACTTGCGCGTCGGGCCGAAGAGCACCGCCCCGTAGATTCCCGCCCGGTCCATGTGCTCCAACAACAGTTTTGGGTCGGAGGGCGGGAGCGAGCCTGCCGGCGTCTCGACGCCCATGCCGCGGAACCGCTCGTGATGCGCGTAGTTCGACTTGCCGTCAGCCGATTCCAGTTGGCGCTTGCCCTCCCACTCCCAGAATGTGCCCTCGTCCGTCTCCACCACCTTGGGAGCGCGGTCTTTGAAGCGCGAAGCCACGCGCGACTGCCAGAGGTCTTTGGGCAGCCAATGGGGATCGAGGTGGTTGTCCGCCGAGTTGTACTTGTAGTCCATGATGCTTGTCCTCCTTAAACTTGAGTCCGCCGGTGTATGACTGATGATCCGGCAGCGGCGGCTCAAGCGTCTTTAAGGAACATTGAATTTTTTCTGAAGAGAACGCTGAAGGATTGCTGAAGATGGTCCGCAGACGCCGCCGCGATTGGTAACTGTCTGGCGTCTACAGGAAATTTTTCGCTCCTTGTCGCGAAAACCGTCTCCTCGATTGTCTATAGACATGAAAGACAGACATCATCACAGGCAGTTTCGGCGAGTCACAGGATCGTAGCGCATGCCGAGGGAAGAATTAAAACCACAATCAGGGCTGGAGAGCGCAACCGTTTCAGAGGTTGCGCTGCGGCTGGGGACTGCTCTGCCCGGATTCAGCGAGGAGGCGAAGACTCTGGAGCAGGACATCATCAGGCTATTCGAGCAGTGGCGCGCGCCGATCTACGAGTATCTGGTGATCGTCTTCGGGCATCCGGCGGAGGCGGAAGAGATCGTGCAGGACGCTTTTCTACAATTCTTCAACGCGCTCGGCTCCAGCCAGACGATTCACAATCCGAAGGGCTGGCTGTTTCGCGTGGCCCACAATCTGGCGCTCAATCGCCGCCGGCACGACAAGTTTTTTGATCCGCTGGAAGCCGGGACCTTCGAGGAATTGTGCCACCTGCTGCCCGACACCGCGCCGAATCCTGAACAAATGCTGCTGCGGCAGGAGAAGTTCACGCGCCTTTACACCGCGATGAAACGGCTGTCGTTGCAGGAAAAGCAGTGTCTGCACCTGCGGGCGGAAGGGTTCCGTTACCGCGAGATCGGCGAGATTCTCGGCGTCAGCTCAGACACCGTCAACGAATACTTGCGGCGGGCGATGCGCAAATTAAGGGAACAACAAAATGACTGATCGCCAGAAAACCAACTGGGCTGAAAGGGGCGGCCATCCGCCGGAGGATGACCTGCGCCTCTATGTTGACGGCGAACTTGAGGCGCCCGCCTCGGCGCTGGTCAAAGCCCACCTCGAAGCCTGCTGGTCGTGCCGGGTAAAACTCGATGAAGTGCAGGAAACGATCGCGGATTTCATCAGCTACCGCAATCAAATGCTGCGCCCGCTCGTGCCGCCGCCGCCCGATAACTGGCGCGGGTTTGATGCCCGGCTCCGGCAGTTTTCAGGCAGCGCCGGAAGCAGTTCCTGGTGGACGCAGTTCGTCTCTTTGCTTGGCAAGCCGTTCGCGGATTTGCGCGCGCTGGCCCGCTCTCCGCTGAGGATCAGATTCGTAGTCGGATTGCTGGTAACGCTGGCTGCCTGCGCCGCCTGGATCGTATTCGATCACGAGCCGGTCGTCACGGCGACGGAACTGCTCGAACGCGCCGCCGAAGCGCAAACGCAACAGATTCTTTCGGCTTCGCAGCCGGTCGTTTACCAGCAGATTCAAATCAGGCGAAAGCGCGGCTCGCTGGCACAAACAGAAACGGCGAAGCTGGAAACCTGGAACGATCTGAACAACTCGCGCTTCAAACAAGTCAGCGGGCAACTCAGCGGGCAACTCAGCGGGCAATCAAGCAGTGCGGCCTCAGAAGAGATGCTTGGCGCGCTGGAACGAATCTTTCAGGCGAATCGCCTCGACTGGCGGCGACCGCTCTCCGCCGTCTCCTTCGCCGAGTGGCGCAAATCGCTGCGCGGCAAAAACGAGGAGATTCGAAGATCGCGCCTGGCCGATGGATCGAAGGCGCTGAACCTCAGAACAACTTCAACCGAGCCACCGCAGTCTGGCGCAATCCTTGAGGCCACGCTGACGGTGAGGGCGCGCGACTGGCATCCCCTTCGCCAGACGCTGCGAGTCAGAGAAGTAGGCGGCGAAGCCGAGTATGAGTTGGTCGAGACGGCGTTCGAGGTTGTCAGCCTGGCATCCGTCAATCCGGCGATCTTCGCTGAAAGCCCGGCTGCGCCTCTTGCGGCGACAACACCACTGGCCGCGCCGTCGCCAATGCCCAGTCTCCGTTCATCGCCAACCATCGTTCCCGCGCCGGTGACGGCGAGTGTAGCCCTTGAAATCGAAACGCTCGCCCTGCTCGCTCAAGCCGGGGCCGACCTCGGCGAACAGGTAAGCGTCGAGCGCACGCCAGAGGGCGGGCTGAAGATCGCGGGGCTGGTCGAGACCGCGGAGCGCAAGCAGGAACTCAAGCACGCGCTCGCTCCCGTGCTCAACGCCGTCCGCTTTGAAGTCGAAACAGTGGAAGAGGCGCTACGGCGCAACCAGCCCGCTCTTGCATCGCCGCCAGTCGTCGTCGAGCAGCGCGCGACCACCGCTAACGCGCTGCCGGTGGAGGAAGAGTTGCGTCGTTACCTCTCGGGCCAGGGACGCTTCACGAGTGAACAACTCGACGGCGAAGTTCAACGGCTGGCGCGCCGCACTGCCAACGCCTCGTTCAGCCTCAGGCAGCGCGCGCAGGCCATGAAGCGGCTGGTCGAACGCTTCGCGCCGGAGCAGTGGCAAGCGTTTGATGAAGCGGGGCGCGCGCGACTGCTCGACCTAATCGAAGCGCACGCCGCCGCCGTGCGCGAGCAGGGACAAGCGCTGCGCCAGTCGCTTCAAGCCATTTTCAAACCGAGCGAGTCATCGTCCGCCATGAGCGGCGCAACTGAAATCACCGGCGTGCCTGAGTTGATCCGGGCTGCCAATCAATTGGTGGAACTGAGCGCGACGAGCGACCAGGCGATTCAGGCCGCTTTCACGCTCTCGACTGATGGCGCTCCGGCGCAGGCGATCAAAACGCCCGCCTTCTGGAGCGCGCTCACCCGGCTTGAACAGGTTGCGGGACAGATTCAAACCGGAGTCGCCAGAATTCGGCAATCCCCCCAACGGTAGTTGGGGGATGCTTAAAGTCCAACCTACATCGGCGACGAAAGGTTTCACGAATCCCCCCAACGGCAGTTGGGGGATGCTTAAAGTCCGGCCTGCCCTATTCGGAAGGCTGGACTTTAACGATCCACCGACTGCCGTCGGTGGGATTTCGGGAAGTTGTTTTTTACGCGCCTTGCTTGCTGCTGACAACCAATCGAAAGAACAGGGAGAATAGCTATGTTTCACATCAAATCATCACCTGCCGCATTATCTTTGCCGCGCATTATTCAGCGCGCATCGCTCACTCTGGTCATCTGCCTACTGCCTACCGCCTACTACCTGCTGCCTGCCGCCTCCGCGCAGTCCGCGACGGCGACGGTCAGCGGGGTCGTGGCGGACGAGAAACAGGCCGTGATCGCGAAGGCCGCCATCACCGCCGTCAATGAAGCCACGCGCTTGACGCGCAAGACGACGAGTAACGACGACGGCTACTTTACGATCCCGCTGCTGCCGCCAGGCAATTACACGCTGACGGTTGAGCGCGATGGCTTTGCCTCCGCGCGCGTCCCGAATGTCGTGCTGAACGTCGGCGATCAGCGGGCCATGCAGATTCAATTGAAGGTCGGCGCGGTCGGCGAAACCGTCAACGTCACCAGCGAAGCGCCGCTCATCAATGAATCACCGGCGGTGGGCACGGTTGTTGACCGTCAATTCGTCGAGAACCTCCCGCTCAACGGGCGCAGCTTTCAAAGCCTGTTACTGCTCACACCCGGCGCGGTCGTGACGCCGACCAACTATTCCCTGCAAGGGCAATTCAGCGTCAACGGGCAGCGCGCCGACGCGAACTATTTCACCGTCGATGGCGTGAGCGCGAACAACGGCGTCGCCGGCGGCTTCGGCTTGGCGCAGAGCGCTGGCGGGTCGCTGCCGGGCCTGACCTCGCTGGGCGGCACGCAAAGCCTGGTGTCGGTGGACGCGATGCAGGAGTTTCGCATTGAGACCTCTACTTTCGCTCCGGAGTTTGGCCGCACGCCAGGCGCGCAGGTGGGCATCGCGACGCGCTCCGGGACGAACCAGTGGCACGGTTCGCTGTTCGAATATTTTCGCAACGACGTGCTCGACGCCAACGACTGGTTCGGCAATCGCAACAACATCCGCAAGCCCAGGGAGCGCCAGAATGACTTCGGCGGTGTTTTGGGCGGCCCCATCCGGAAGGACCACACCTTCCTTTTCTTTTCCTACGAGGGGTTGCGACTGCGAAGACCGCAGACTGTCACGACGCTCGTTCCGTCGAACGCAGCGAGGGCCTTGTTGCCGGCATCGGTCAGGCCGCTGGTCAACCTTTTCCCGGTTTCGAGCAATCTCGATCTGGGCAACGGCACGGCGCAATTTTCGGCCAGTTACTCCGACCCGTCATCCGTGGACGCCTACAGCGGTCGCGTTGACCACAGCTTCGGCACACGGATGATGCTCTTCGGCCGCTACAGCGATACTCCCAGCAGCTCCGCGCAGCGCAATCCGTTCGGAGTGCTGAGCGCGGTCAGTCCGAGCTTCACCCGCACGCGGGTCGCGACCTTGGGGCTGACCAGCGTCTTGACGCCGCGCATCAGCAACGAGCTGCGCGCCAACTACAGCAATACGCGCGCCGGCAGCACGGCGGTCATCGATAATTTCGGCGGGGCGACGCCGCAGGATGCCGCCGCCTTCTTTCAAACGCTCAATTTCCCGTCGGGACTCTCCCCGCAGAATGCGCTGTTTGGATTGAACCTGGCCTCTCCGGGCGTCTCCGCGCTCTTCGGCTATAATTCCACCAACGAACAGCGCCAGGTGAATTTCGTGGATAACATCTCCATCGTCGCCGGCGCGCACCAGCTCAAAATCGGCGTGGACTATCGCTGGCTGGCGCCGTTTTCTGCGCCGCGCAGCTACCTTCAGTTTATCTTCTTCTCCGGTGTACTCGGTGGTCCGGGCAGCCTGCAGTCCGGCCTGGCGCAGTCAGTGAGTATCAGCGCCCCGTTCAGTTCCGCGCTCCTGGTCAAGAATTTCTCACTCTTCGCACAGGACATCTGGAAGGCGACGCCGCGCCTCACGCTGACCTATGGCCTGCGCTGGGACGTGAACCCGCCTTTCAAGAGCAAGGATCCGAACAATCCGGTCTTTACCGTTTTGAATATCGACAACCCCGCGGCCCTGGCGCTGGCGCCCGCGGGCACACCGGCGTATAAAACCACGTGGGGCAACGTGGCGCCGCGACTGGGCGCTGCCTATACCCTTAGGAAGCAAGCGGGATGGGAGACGGTGCTGCGCGGTGGGTTCGGTCTTTTCTACGACGTTGGCAACAGTTACCTTGCAGGCGTCGCATCTTTGGGCTGGCCCTTCACCAGCACCCGCAACTTAGCGAACGTCGCCGTGCCGCTCACATCGGCGCAAACCGCTCCCGCCCCCCGCAGCACGACACCTCCGGTCAACAGCAACCTGGATGTCGCCGTTCCTAACTTCCAACTGCCCAGGACGCAGCAATTCAATGCGGCAGTAGAGCAGTCGCTCGGTGGCGCGCAGAGCGTGACGCTGTCCTATGTCGGCGCCATCGGCCGCGAAATGACGTACGCCTACAGCTACTTTGCGCCCAATCCAAACTTTACTTCGTTTGTGACCATTCATAGCAATCGCGGCGCCTCCGACTACCACGCCCTTCAAGCCAAGTTCCAGCGGCGTCTCTCGCGGGGATTGCAGGCGCTTGCCTCCTACACCTGGTCGCACTCGCTGGACACCGGTTCAAGTTCGATCACCGGCAATCCGCCGCTGGTGGCCGGCGACGTGAACATTGACCGCGGCGACTCCGACTTCGACATCCGCCATTCGTTCTCGGCCGCCGTGGTCTACGAAGTGCCGAAACCAAAGCCCGGATGGGCGCGCGCGATCTTCAGCGGTTGGTCGCTGAACGATTTCATCGTCGCGCGGTCGGCGCCGCCCGTGAACGCGAGAGCGACATCCGTGTTTGCCGGCGGCGTATTCTTCACACCACGGCCGAACGTAGTGCCTGGCCAGCCGTTCTACCTGTTCGACTCGCAATATCCAGGCGGCAAGGCTTTCAACCGGGCCGCCTTCGCAAATCCCACGCCGGCCGGAACGCAAGGCAACTTGCGGCGCAATGCGCTGCGCGGCTTTGGCGCCTGGCAAATGGATTTTTCCGTGCGGCGGCAATTCCGCCTGACGGAAAAGGTCGGCCTACAGCTCATCACGGAGTTCTTCAATGTGCTGAACCATCCGAATTTCGGACAGCCGGTGAATTCCATCGCCAGCGGGCTGTTCGGCCAGTCTACCTCGACTTTAGCGACGAGCCTGGGCAGTGGAGGACTGACGGGCGGTTTCAGCCCGCTCTACCAGATTGGCGGCCCACGCTCGATCCAACTCGCCGCCAAAATCACGTTCTGAGCGGAGTGACATCACCGGCTGTTTATTTTTTGCAGGTTATTGATAAGCGGCTCGCCGAACAGGGACTGAACGTGGACTGGTACGACTATTGGCTCAACGGCCACTAAGGATCCCGATCCCGCCAAGGCTGAACAATATAAGCGGTGGGATGCGATGAAAGCATTGCCGCCTTGTGTCAACCCCGTTAAGAAGTAGGGAGTGCTCCAATGAAGACGAGACGACGACGAATCTTATTCATGATCATGGCCTTTGCTTTGTCGGCAGGTGTGAACGCGGATCGTGCCGCGGATCGTGCCGTACTATCCTACGATCTGGCGTTCGCTCACAAAGAGTTCCCCTGGCAGGAAGAACCGGCGGTCAGCCCCGATGGCGCCTGGGTCGCTTACAGCCTGATCCAACCCGTCGGCGCCAATCGCGATGCGCGGTACCAGCCGAACGGAACGCCGAGTTCAGCCGTGGGCAGCAGAATCTTTCTGCAGCAGTCGAGCGACAAGGGCGCGCAGGCCCGCGAGGTCTGTCCGAAGAGCGGCAGTTGCTGGAGACCGGCCTGGTCGCCGGACAGCCGCCGGATTGCGTTCTATTCCGACGCGGACGGGACGCCGCGGCTCTGGGTCTACGCGCTCGGCGAGGCCGTCGCGCGCCGGGTGAGCGCAGCCATCGTCAAACCGAAGCTGTGGATCGGCGATGAGCCTGTGTGGAGTCCCGACGGCCGTGAGCTGTTCGTGCCACTCGCGCCGGAACAAAGGAGCGTCGAGGCGGGAACCAACGCGACGCCAGCACGAACTCAGCCGGTTGCTCAAAACCCGGAGGGCGCAACGGTCACGGTCTTCAGAGCTGGCCGCGAGGTCGAAGACACAAAACGCGATGCCGCGTCCGCTCCGACGGTCAATCACTTCTTGCGCGAGAACAATGCCGCGATGGCGGCGATTGACGTCGCCTCCGGCGAGGCGCGCGTGATCGTGCCGGCAGAGGCGACACCTCGCCCAAGCGTGTTACGCCTGTCACCCTCCGGGCGATGGCTCAGCTATCTGTCCGTGTTCAAGGAGCACGGCGTCACCTCCCAGCGCAACACGATGGATCTGACGCTCGTACCCAGTCGCGGCGGGCCGGTCACGATCCTCGCCGAAGATCTTCCCCTTTACAACGACTACCACCGGTTGAATTACAGTTGGCACCCGACCGAAGATCGGCTGGTCTATCTGAAGGACAACAAGCTCTGGCTGGTTGACCTCCGCGACGCGAACCCGTCGCCGCCACGACAGTTCGGCGCGCAAGCCGGCGACCTGGCGCCAAGCCCTTTGTGGTTCACGCGCAACGGGAACGCCGTCGTCGTAGGCGCCAATGTCCGCGACGAAAAGGACTACGCCGACCCGCGCGCGCAGAGCCTCGCGGTGGCGCCGCTCGACGGCGGGGAACCGCGGATTCTGAAAATCGGCGATGGCTGGGACTACCGCGGCATCCTCAAAGCGAATGCTACAACAGTCTGGCAACCTGACGAGCAGTCAGTAACCGTCCTTCTCCAGGAGCGGGCGACAGGCGAGAGTGCAGTCGCCCGCTTTCCGCTGACCGGCGATGGGTCGAAGCCGACGATTCTATGGAAAGGTCTGGCGCGGATTGCGAATCTCACGGGCGGTGGTCAACACGATCTCCTCGTCGGTCGCTATCAGGACATCGGCACGCCTCCCGGCCTCTATAAATTCGGAGCGGATTTTTCGGCGAAAACCAGGGTGGTGACGGTTGAACCCCGCTTCGAGTCGCTCACCGGCGGGCGCGTGGAGATTTTCGAGTCTACAGTGCCGCTCTTCGATGGCTCGTTGGGCCGCGTCCGAACAGCGGCGCTGCTGCCGCCAGGCGCCAGGCGCGGAGACAAGCTGCCCGCCATCGTGCTGATGTATCCAGGCGGCGATGTGTCGAGCGGCGCCGAGGAATTCGGCGGCGGCAACCGCATCACCGTACCCACGCAGGTCTTCACGAGCCGCGGGTATGCCGTGATCTATCCGAATCTCAAGCTCGGGCCGAATGGCGAAGCCGGCAACCCGGCGCGGGAGATGACCGACGTGCTGCTGCCGCAGGTCTATCGTGCGGCGGAACTCGGTTACATAGACCTCAATCGCGTCGGGATTGCCGGGCAATCGTACGGAGGGTATGGCACGGCGGCCATCATCTCGCACACGAATCTGTTTCGCGCCGCCGTCGCGATCTCAGGCATCTACGATCTGCCCGGCACCTATGGAGACATTCGCCCCGACGGCACGGCCTTTTGGATTGGCTGGGCGGAAGGCGGGCAGGCGCGCATGGGGACGCACCCGTGGGCGAATCTGCGCCGGTATCTCGACAACTCGCCCTACTATCAAGCCGACAAGATTCGGACACCGCTGCTGATCGTGCATGGTGATGCAGACATGGCGTATCACGACGCCGAGAAACTCTTCTCGGCGCTGCGGCGGCTTGATCGCACCGTGCAACTCGCCGCTTATCACGGGCAGGGACACGTCGTGAGTTCCTGGACACTGCCCAATGCGATGGATGCCGCAAAACGCATGGTCGAGTTTTATCAGAGGTATCTGGGGGCGTCAGGCTCGGTCACGCCTGGTCGCCAGCATGGCAAACAATTGTAATGATTCTTCCATTGAGAGGATGTCTGTCCTGTCCGCTGCGAGATGCGGCCGTAGTACAGCCAGCTCGTCATCGTAATTTGGTGAGCGCCGGCCCAGCAATCAACTCGCGAGGCGCACCGAAGAGCATATCGCGCAATCCCAGGAGCGCGCCGTCATCCGAAAGGCGGTACATTTGAGTTGAGGCTTCACCCGGGCGCGCGACGCTGGCCTGCCAATTCACACTACGCTGACTGGATTGCTCTCGCCCGCCCACAGCCATCACCCCGCCTTGAAAAAAATCTTCTGCGTGGCCGAAAAAATCGGCGGCTCGATTGTCTTAAGAGCATCAGGCGACGCTCCTGATGAGTAGCAACGAAATCGAGCATGACTGATAATCCGAAGAGAGCCTGGGTGTGAGAGGGGCGCCGAAAGCGGGGCGACCGGAAACCTGGAAAAAGTAATGACCCTTCATCGTGTTCGGAGGAAGCTGGCCGCGAGCGCCGAGGCGGGATTGTGCGCTGAGGCCGGACTCCTCCCGCTCAAGCAGGAAGCTTTGACCCTTGAACAGAAAGTCAGCCGCTATTTTGAGCAGTGGCGCGACCCGGTCTACCGCTATCTGGTCGCGGTCTTCGGCCATCCGGCGCAGGCCGAAGACCTCACGCAGGAAGCTTTCCTGCAGCTCTACCGCGCGTTGCATGCGGGGCAAGCCATCGTCAACGTTCGCGCCTGGGTCTTCCGTGTCGCGCATAACCTGGCGATCAATCAGATCAAGAGCCAGCAATTCATCGAGCCGATTGACGACCACGCCTGGGAGGCAGTGAGTCAGGCCATGGAAGACGCGGGACCGAACCCGGAGCAGAGGTTGCTCCGGCAGGAAAAGTTTGACCGGTTGCGCGCCGCCATCGCGCGCCTGACGTTGGCCGAGCGCGAGTGCTTGAACCTGAGAACCAAGGGACTGCGCTACCGGGAGATCGCCGAGACACTCGAGATGAGCGCGACCACGGTGGCCGAGACGCTTTACCGCGTGATTCACAAGCTGGCGAAAGAGAGCAATGGATAATTTGTTTCAGCACGAATTGAGTGAGGATGAACAGCATCCGCCGCGCGAGCAGTTGTTGCTTTACGTGGACGGCGAATTGACGCCCAAAGACGCCGTGCAACTACAGTCGCACCTGGAAGCCTGCTGGTCGTGTCGCGCCAGGACGGGGAAGCTCGAAGAGGCGATCGCGGAAATTATCGAATTCGATGACGCGGCGCTCGCGCCGAACCTGACTCCGCCGCCGCGCGGTTGGCAGAGCTTCGACGGGCTGCTCGGCAGTCTGGCGGCTGAAAGCGGCAAGCGCTCACTGCTCTCACGATTGCGCGGCTTCCTGGGCGGCCTGCTGCCTTCAGCCCAACAGTTCTCTGTTCATCTCTCTCTTCAACCTCAATTGGCGGGCAGACTGGCGGCGGCGTTGTTGGTCGCGCTGGTCATCACCGCGCTGATCATCCAGTCCAACCGCGTGACGATGGTTTCAGCCGGTGAACTGCTTCAACGCGCAACGGGAGCTTACACGCAAGAGTTACAAGCCGTACCTCAACCGGTGGTCTATCGGAAGCTGCGCGTGAAGCGCAAAGCCGTCGCGTCCGCAAGCGAGGCGGCGACGCTGGAGACCTGGAGCGATCCGACCAACGCGCGGTTCAGGCAATGGGCTGATCACTGGTCTCCTATCCTGGTCGAATTGGAGAACACGTTGCGAGCGAATCGGCTGGATGCGCGGCAGCCGCTGTCGGCAGCGGGCTACCGGGCGTGGCGCGAAGCAATTGGGCAGAAGGACGAACAGGTCGTTAAGACTTCGCTCGCGGATGGCGCTGAAGCGCTTCAGCTTCGGACGGTCGTCAAAGGTCAGGTCAATCCGGGCGCGATTGCGGAGGCCAGCCTCCTGGTGCGAGTCAAAGATTGGCATCCGGTCGCGCAGCAATGGCGAGTCAGGACAGACGACGGCGACCGCGAGTATGAATTGACCGAACTCGCTTTTCAGGTCGTCAGCCTGAACGTGGTCGGCGCTTCTATCTTTGCCGAGCCGCTCGCAGCAGCTTCACCGCCGCCCGCGCTATCTGCATCGCCGATGCCTTCGTCATTAGCTACGGTCACAGCTTCGGCCACACCTGCGGGGCTGGCCGCCGCCGAGCTTGAGGTCGAGGTTCTGGCCTTGCTCAATCAGGCCGGGGCTGATCTCGATGAGCAGGCAAGCGTTATGCGAACTCCGGCGGGCGGGCTGCGCGTGGCAGGCGTCGTCGAAACCGAACAACGCAAAACAGAAATCCTGCGCGCGCTCGCCCCGGTCATCAACCACCCGGCGCTCCGCATCGAAATCGAAACGGTGACCGAGGCGCTCAAACATCAAGCGCAGCCGTCGCCCTCCGCCGTGACCGTCGAGCGAGTCGAGGTCGCGCAAGGCGCGATCCCCGCTGAGCCGGAACTGCGCCGCCATTTCTCGCAGCGCGGGGGGAGCACAGAAGAAGAGATTGGACGGTTTGCGGCGCGGATGGTGAACGGGTCGAGTCAGGCGATGAGCCATCTCGGGGCGTTGCGGCGTCTGATGCGGCAGTTCTCGCCCGCGGAGTTGCGGACGTTCAGTCAGGAAGCGCGCGCCAAGTGGCTGGCAATCATCCGCGCGCACGCCGTCGCCTTCACGCGTGAAACCGAAAAGCTACGCGGGGAATTGCAACCGATCTTCTTTCCCGTGCCACCCGCCAATCCAGCGCCGGAAGAAATTGAGATCAGCAGTAACGACGATCTGGCCCGCGCCGTCGAGCGCCTCTCCGAGTTGGGCGCGGCGAATGACCGTGTGATTCGCGCGGCCTTCACCACTGCCCCCGATGGAGCCGCGGTCTCCGCGATCAAGACGCCGCAGTTCTGGCGCTCACTGCGCAGCGCCGAGCAGTTAGCGGCGAAAATAGTCAAGCATCAGTAAGGGGGAAAAACCATGCGACACAGCAAAGTCATCTTTTCATTTCTGCTTTTTATCCTCTGCTTGTTGCCTTGCTCCGTGGCGCACGCGCAATCAGCGACCGCCAGCTTGAGCGGCACGGTGGAAGATGAGAAGGGCGCGCTCGTCTCCGGAGCCAGCGTGACGGCGATCAACGTCAACACTAATGCGCGGCGGCAAACCAAAACCAGCGAGACTGGCGATTTCACATTTCCTTTGTTGCAGCCGAGCGTCTACCTCATCCGGGTTGAACGTGACGGTTTCGCTCCCGTCGAGGTCAAGGGTGTGGCGCTGAACGTGGGTGATCAGCGCGCGCTCCAGATTCAATTGAAGATCGGCGCGGTCGGCGAGACGGTCACCGTCCAGGCCGAGAGCAGCATTCAGGAATCGGCGGCAGTGGGCACGGTCGTTGATCGCCAGTTCGTCGCCAACCTGCCGCTCAATGGCCGGAGCTTTCAGGCGCTCATCGCGCTCACGCCGGGGGTTGTGCAGACCAAGGCATCGGGCAGCACTCCCGGCCAGTTCAGCGTCAACGGCCAGCGCGCCGACGCCAATTACTTCACCGTGGACGGCGTCAGCGCCAACATCGGTCACAGCACTTTCAATGGGGCCATCGGCAGCAGCGGCGGGAGCGTCCCCGGATTGACGGCGGTAGGCGGCGCCAATAACCTGATCTCGATTGACGCGCTCCAGGAGTTCAAGATTCAGACCTCGACTTATGCGCCGGAGTTCGGGCGCTCGCCGGGCGGCCAGATCTCGCTCATCACCCGGTCGGGGACGAATGAGTTTCGCGGAACTCTCTTTGAATACTTCCGCAACGACGCGCTCGACGCCAATGACTGGTTTGCTAACAGCCGCCGTCTGAATCGCCCGCCGCTGCGCCAGAACAACTTCGGCGGCGTGTTTGGCGGCCCGCTCTGGCTGCCGAAGCCGATTTTCGGCCCCGCCGCTTATGATGGCCGCAATCGCAGCTTCTTCTTCTTCTCGTATGAAGGCCAGCGCGTGCGCCAGCCGCTGGTCGGGATCACCAGCGTCCCCTCGCGCGCTTCGCGGCAAAATGCGCCGGCCTCAGTCAAGCCATTCCTGAATGCGTTTCCGCTGCCGACCGGCCCGGACCTGGCGAGCGGGTTAGCCGAATTCGCCGCGAGCTATTCCAACCCCTCTTCGCTCAACGCGACCAGCATCAGGGTGGATCATACCTTCAGCGGGAAGATGACTTTTTTCGGGAGGTACAACCGGGCCCCTTCCGATTTCATCTCGCGCCGCACGACAGCGCTGAGCAATTTGAACCCGGCCCGCTTCACGACCGACACCGCGACGGTTGGCTCGATCCTCACGCTCAGCCCGCGCGTGAGCAACGATTTTCGCGCCAATTGGAGCCGGAACAGACTGCAATCCTCTTTCACCCTCGACAATTTCGGTGGGGCGGTCGCGCCAGCCGAAGCAATTTTACTCCCCCGCTATGCGCCGCTCGACGATTCACAGTTTCAGTTCAACCTCGGCGCCTTTGCTTTCACAACGGGAACCATTTCCAAACACGTCCAGCGCCAGCTTAACCTGGTGGACGGCTTCTCGGTGTTGGCCGGGAACCATCAACTGAAATTCGGGATTGATTACCGGCGACTCTCGCCGATCTACAATCCGTTCCGGCATACGCTTAACTATTTCACCGGCGGCATTGCCAATGCCGTGCTGGGCCGGTCGGCCTCGACCTCCCTGACTTTCAGCGACGGTCCCTTTTATCCGGTGTTTCTCAATTTCTCGGCCTACGCCCAGGATACCTGGAAGGTCACGCCACGACTCACGCTCAGTTACGGCCTGCGGTGGGAATTGAGTCCGGCGCCGAAAGAAGCGCGCGGTCGAAACCCGTACACAGTGATCGGCCTGGATAACCCTGCCACGATGACGCTTGCGCCACAAGGCACGCCGCTCTACGAGACAACCTACAGGAACTTCGCGCCGCGCCTGGGGATCGCCTATCAACTTTTCGACCGCAAGGGCTGGACAACCGTGCTGCGTGGCGGCTTCGGCATCTTCTACGACCTCGGGAACGGTGATGCGGGCGGCGGGTTTGGCGGCTACCCGTTCAACGCAAGTACGACGCTCGTTAATACTTCGATCCCGATTGACCTGGCCACCGTTCAGCCCCCGGCGCTGAAGGCCAACCCGCTGGCTCCACCTTACAACGGCACACTGCTGGCCTTCGCACCCGATTTGAAACTGCCCCGCGTCTATCAGATGAGCGTCGCCATGGAGCAGTCGCTCGGCGCGAACCAGACCATCTCCGTCTCCTACGTCGGCGCTATCGGGCGCGAGCTCCTGCTCAAAGACCAACTGTTCGGGGTCAACCCGAATTTCACCGCACCGGTGATTGTCGAAAGGAACGCCGCCACCTCGGATTATCACGCACTGCAGCTCCAGTTTCAGCGCCGCTTCTCACGCGGGCTGCAAGCCCTCGCCTCTTACACCTGGGCGCATTCGCTTGACTATGCCTCCGACAATGCGACGATCAACGGCCCTGTCCTCAAAGTTGACCCGCGCACCAATCGCGGCCCGTCCGACTTCGATGTCCGCCACGCCTTCAATACCGCCATCACCTACAGCTTCCCGAAGCCGCCTGGCGGGCAAGTGGTCGAAGCGTTGCTCGGCGACTGGTCGCTCGACACCCTTTTCAATACCCGGACAGCCACGCCGGTCAACGTCATCACGGGCGTTGATGTATTAGGCCTGGGCGGATTCGCCTCGACGGCTTCGCGCCCGGATCTGGCGCCGGGCGTGCCGCTCTATCTTGACGACCCGACGGTGGGCGGGGGACGGCGGATCAATCGTAGCGCTTTTATGATCCCGACTGGCCGACAAGGCACGCTCGGGCGCAATGCCTTGCGCGGGTTTTCAATCTACCAGTGGGATCTGGGCGTGCGCCGCTTATTCAAACCCACTGAACGGGTCAACCTGCAATTCAAAGCGGAGATATTCAATCTCCTCAATCATCCTAACTTTGGCGATCCAGGTGGAAGACTCAACAGTGGCAGCAGCCCTGATCCTAACTTCGGAATATCAACCGTCATGCTCGGGCGCAGCCTGGGAGCCGGGACGAGCGGCGGGGGCCTGAGCCCGCTCTACCAGATCGGCGGGCCGCGCTCAATTCAGCTCGCGTTGAAATTGCAGTTCTAGGCATCAGCGGAAACTTCGACAAGGAAACAGTAATATGAAAACGATTCGCTGGTTTCTCTGCGCTGTGACTGTGGCGGTCGCACTGGCCACCATCCCCGTATCGGCCAGCGCGCAGACGGTGCGACCACTCCGGATTGAGGACGCGGTCGCGGCGCGCAGTTTCCACGTTCAGGGTCAAATAGCCGTCATCGCTCCCGACGGAGAGTTGGTCGCCTACACCGTGTGCGATCCGCGGCGCATCGTTGTCACACCCAGCGAGCGAGATGCGAGCATCGCCACGAAGAATGCGGCGTATCGCAGCATGGGCTGCGACATCTGGGTCAGCCCACTCGCGGGCGGCGAGGCCCGGAACGTCACGGCGAAGGCGGGCAATAACTGGGGAGCCGCGTGGTCACCCGACGGCGCCTCGCTCGCTTTCTACTCCGACCGCGGCGGCGCGGCGAGACTGTGGATGTGGGAGCGTCGTAGCGGCAAGAGCCGGATGGTTGCGGACGTCACGACACGCACCCGGTTCGGGTTCGAGCTGCCGATCTGGACGCCCGACGGCAGAAACCTCATCACGAAGCTCTTCCCTGACGGGATGACACAGGGGGAGCTTGACGGCGGTTCGCAGCCGAGCGTGAATTCAAACGATGCTGTTGCCGGCTCGACGGTCGTCGTCCTGCGGTCAGTCCCGAAGCCTCAAGAGACCTCCGAGAAAGTGAAGAAAGGTGATGACCTCACGCCTCCGCCCAACCATCTGCTTGCTGACATCGCAGTCATAGATGTTACGAGTGGACAGATCCGCCGAATTGCCCAGCGGGTGCGAACAACGACGGTACGGTTGTCGCCGGACGGACGTTTGCTCGCTTTGCTGGATAACAATCGCGGCCGACCGAGCGCCGCCGCTCATAGTGAAGATGCGCTCGCCGTCGTGGATGTCGGAAGCGGGCAGCGCCGTGAACTGGCGGCGGGCGTGCGGCAGGAATTCAGCGGCGCGCTGAGTTGGTCACCCGACAGCCGATGGATCGCCTACACCAGCGCGAACCCGGCCGCGCCGAAATCCGATGGCGCCATCACTAGCCCGAGCGGAACGAATCGGGCCGGAGATCTCTACGTCGTCTCGCCCGGCGGCGGCTCCGCGCGACGTTTTGCGGGCGCCCCAGAGGCCGTCTTCGGCACTGACTTTCTGCCGCCACTGTGGGGCGATGGAGGGAAATACCTCTACGCGGTAGGCGCGAAGAAACTGTGGCGGGCGGAGGTGGACACGGGCATCGCGGCGCCGCTCGAAGTTCCGGGCGATTTCGAGGTGCGGCGGTTACTCTCTGCTGGTGACGGTCGGCGGCTCTGGTCGCCTGATGGCGGCGCATCGGCTTATGTCTTAACCAGAAACGATCGCGCCAGGCAGCAGGGCTTCTACCGCGTAGAGTTTGCGACGGGGCGCGCGACACGCCTGATTGAAGACGATAAGGAACTCGACAGCCTGTTCAGCCAACCAGTCGTCGCTGCCAACGGAAAGCATGTCGTGTATCTGTCGGCGAGTGCCTACGAAAGCCCCGACCTCTGGATCGCAGAGTCAGACTTCGCCGTCGCCAGGCGTCTGACCTCAATCAATCCACAGCTTGATCCGTACACGTTCGGGCACAGCCGGCTGATTGATTTCCGCAGCGTTGACGGGCAGCCGCTACGCGCGACAGTGCTGCTGCCGGCAAATTACGAGCCGGGGAAGCGGTATCCGCTGGTCGTTTGGGTCTACGCCAGCGGCATGGGTTCGCAGGCGCCGAACCAGTTCGGACTTGTCGGCTACTCCGCCTACAACATGCATCTGCTGACTACGCGCGGATACGCCGTGATGTGGCCGGATATTCCAGTGCGCCCCGGCTCACCCATGCTGGACTTGATGAAGGCAGTCATGCCGGCGCTTGATCGGGCTATTGAGCTGGGCATTGCCGACGCTGATCGCCTGGCCGTCATGGGACAGAGCAACGGAGGGTATTCCACGCTCTCGCTGCTGGTTCAGACGAACCGCTTCAAGGCAGCGGTCATGAATTCCGGCTTCGGCAATCTCAGCGCGTTCTACGGCTCGATGACCGACGACGGGAGCGGACGGTGGATCCCGTGGCTTGAGCACCGCGGCGGCGCAATGGGCGCGCCACCCTGGGAAGCGCCGCAGCGCTATCTCCAGAACTCACCGGTCTTCTACCTGGATCGCGTCGAGACGCCGCTCATCATTCAGGCCGGGGCGTCGGATCAGGGCGTCGTGCCGTACTCGGACGAGGTCTTCGTGGGACTGAAGCGTCTCGGCAAGGACGTCACGTACCTCCGCTATGGCGGGGAAGGCCACGTGCTTGCTTCCTACGAGAACCTGGTGGACTACTGGAACCGCGTGATGGCGTTTTATGACCAGCGCCTCGGTCCGCCGTCGCAGACCGACAAGTCAAGTTCAAGGGCGAAATGATTCGGGTGTCGTCGTTTTTCCATTTCTGTCTACCTGTTTTCCGAGGAGCACTTCACGTCGTCACGAACGACGCCTTGAAACAATGAGAATCCACCACGAAGAAACGAAGGACACGAAGAAGAGCAAAAAATCTTCGTGCTCTTCGTTTCTTCGTGGTGGATTCTCTGAGGAGCCGGTCAGGTCGTCACAAACGCCGCCCTGAAAGAATGAAAAGTTCGTAGTCCCGCCTTCAGGCGGAAGCGCGGCCAGTCCGGGTTTCCGGCTGAAGGCGGGGCTACGAACTTTTTCCGAGGAAGCGATGATGAATAGGTTGCGCTGCTTGCTGGTGATGTTGTTAATAAGCCTCGCGCTGTCATGGCATGCCGTTTGGTTTCGCGCCGCCGCCCGCCAGCCAGAGGCTGAAGCAGCGCGGATGATGGTCACGGCCATGATCGGTGGGGGTGAGCTTGCCCTGGGAATAGACGGTGCGGCCGAACTCTCCACCCCAGATCCAGAACCTGGTGGTGATGGCAGGATCCACAAAAGCCTCAAAGACCTCTGCGACTGGCATGTTGGGCAGTAGGCTCCGAAGCCCAGTTGCGAGCATTCTCATTTATCGAGATGGTATCGAAGCAAGACGACGCCTGAACCGAATGACTTGGATTCCGAAAGCTTTAGACCTACTTGACTCTGGTCTGCAAAGACACGCTTCCCGGAACCTAACACAATGGGGTAAACCAGGAAACGATATTCATCCACAAGCTGAAGCCGCGTCAGTTCTCGCACAAGAGTCGCGCTATGGTTGACTGGTTTGAAACCACGCTCCACTTCATCTCCTCCGAAGCCGCCGTGCGAGGACCTGGCGCCGAAACCGTCATCACCAGGCTCTCCGACATCCTCTTCATTCAAGCGGTTCGAGCGCACGCGAGGACTGTTTCCGATGAGCAACCGAACTGGTTCGCCGCCGCCGCGGACGCGCGGATCGGCGAGGCCATCGCCAATATCCACCGGACGCCGCAAAGTCCCTGGACGGTCGAGCAATTGGCAAGCCTGGCCGGGATGTCGCGCTCGGCGTTCGCCAACCGGTTCACCACACTTGTCGGGGAACCGCCGCTGCGATATTTGTCGCGCTGGCGAATGCACAAGGCCATCGAGATGATTCGGGAAAACAGGCTGGCGACCGCCGAGATCGCCTCCCTCGTCGGATACGAAAGCGAAGCGGCGTTCAGCAAGGCATTCAAGAAGTGGCACGGGCGGGGGCCGGGGGCTTACCGCCGATCCGGCGCCGGGAAAAACGGAAACAAGGGTTTATTGTCTGGATGAGGTCAGCCGCAAGCGTTTCAAGTTATATTGGATGCTGATCAGGCCCTTTAGCGGGTTGATCCGCCGGGAAATCCTGCAAGCGGTCAAGCGGAACGCGGAGAGGTTGCGACTGGAAGCGGCCTGACCAGCGCCTGGCCGGCGTTTACGCCCCCTTTCCCGCTGAAGCGGTTGTTACGGATAAAGCCCGAGAGCCAACAGGAGGTCAGATGAAATACTTCGCCTTGATTTATTACGTGTCAGGTCTCACGACATCGTGGACTGATTCTTAATTGAGAAGCGGCTCACGACATCGTGGACTGTGAGTGATGCTTCGGTGGCGAAAATCGCTGGGACGCCCATTTGACGGGCATCCCAGC
>Ga0187893_10006248_pt1 | contig 20549 bp, 29 predicted proteins | sample MA1701074metaG_FD_139574 | JGI IMG/M metagenome (GOLD analysis project Ga0187893, IMG submission 139574) | White microbial mat communities from a basaltic lava cave in the Kipuka Kanohina Cave System on the Island of Hawaii, USA - MA170107-4 metaG ...
CTCCTGCCCTTGGTGGTCTTCCAGGTCACGAGCTCGTTGCCGGCGGCATCGACCAGGATGGCCGCCTCGCCCATGTAGGCCATGATCTCGGCCTTGACCTGCTCGGCCTTGGTCTCGGCATCGGCGAGCGCCGATTGCATCGCCTGCACACGCACAATGCGTTCTACGCATGCTTCATCGGCTACCGCGGTCGCACCGGTGTCTTTGGCATAGCGCAGGCGCAGATCCGAGACCGTGATCGCCTCGGGCGGGTCGTTGGCTTGGACGCGGCGCCAGAACTCGGTCTCGCGCGCGGTGATCTCTGCGATCAGTTCCTCGTCCCGTTCGACCCGGTAGAGGCGGAAGTCACGGGCGTAGAACAGCACCGGCACCCAGGCGAGTGCGAAGCCGGTGACGGCAAGCGCGTGCTGGGTCTGCACCACGTAGTGCAGCGGGATTTGATCGGTGCCTTCCTCGCCCCATTCGCGGTCATCGCTGGTGGTCTTGGCTTCGACCAGGTTGCCGTCCGAGGCGATGCCATCGACGGTTGCCCAGCGCCAGGGCAGCATGTGATCGAGGAACTGGCGCTGCTGCGCGGTGACGATTAGCCCGGTGCGCTGCACGAATTGATCGATGACTACGGACTCGAGCGCCTTGCCGACACTCATCGGCAGGGTTTCCGCTTGGCCGGCCGAGTGACCGGTCTTCTCGAGGAACAGCTCGAGCGCCGATTTCCACGGCGACAGTCCGAGTGCAGCCGGTGCATCGCTCGCACCGAGCCCCTCGTGCCGTTCCAGAATCTTCTCTGCGGGTCGCATGGTCATTCCCTCCAATGCGCCATGTAGCGGCGATTGCTGCGGATCCAGCGCAATGACCTGAGTTGGTGACGGACGTAGCGCCAGAAGGTGCGGATGCCATCGACGCAGGCCCACAGCGCGCAGGATCCCGCGATCAGCACCACCACCATGACCGCGTAGTCAAGACCCGTCAGCGGACGCAGGCCGGCGCTCATGCGATCTGCTGCTCGGCGGCCGGGAAGGTCTGCTCGTCGCAGACGGTTTCGTACAAGTCCTGCTCGACCATCTTGGTGCCGACCTTCACGCGCCGGCAGACCTTCGACGAGAAGTTGAAGTAGACCTTGGCGCCTTCCTCGTTGTGGAAAAACGCGGTCCATGACGAGTCATGTTTCCCGGGCGGCGCGCTGTCGCTCTTGAAACCGTTGACCCGCAGCGCGCGGACGCAGCCGGCCAAATCGTGCTTGTTGCCGCTCGCGTAAATGTTTGGCCCGAGGTAGTCGATGCTCGCGCTCGTGAGCGCATCGGCCGGCATCGCCATGATCACGCGGTCAAAGGCCTCGCCATGCTTGGCGATCAGGGCCTTCATCTTTGCGTGATTCTGCTCCTGCTCGGCGAGCAGGATCCGCATCAGAAACTCGGTCTTGTTGCTCATGTCGCATTCCCCTTCACCAGAGGCCGGATCAGCAAAGTGCGATCACGGCGAAAGTCCGACAGCGGCGCATCCGCACCTGGCGGCCAGCACTTCAAGCACTGATCGAGCCCGTCCTGCGAGGGCGCCTTTCTGCAATCCACGCACAAGTGCTCCATCACGTCGCCGCATTCGCAGACCGGGACGTAGCAGTACGAGAAGTCGTAGTGCTTCACCGGCTCGCGCGTGACGCGCGGCACCAGCACGAGGCGCTCACGCTCCTTGGGTAAGGCCAGCTGGCAGCGTGGACACCAGCACAGGTCGCCACGAGCGGCGAGCTCGCGAAAGCCAGCGTGCATGGCGTCATCGAGGGTAGTCATGATCGCCTCCGCGTGGCGGGATGCCACGGGAGGGAGATTAGCGCCGCTTATAGATCAAGTCAATAGGGGCGCTTATGGAGTTGCGGCGACTAGGTCAGGCTACTGACGTCGAGGTAAGTGCTTGTACTCAAGCGCCTCGACTTACAGTTCACGATTTACCGGCCTTTTTCTTCGGTAGGCGCGCAGATTGATGACTTGGGCTGGCGGCCTTGAGGGCTTTCAGCAGACGCGCGCGGCGCTCGAACTCCTTGAGCAGGGTCACCATTACGTTTTCGATCTGCTGCCGTTCATCCTGGCTGAGTCGGTCGAAGCGTGGCTTGCCGAACTTAAATGGCCAACCGGAATCGCGCAATAATTCGTAAGTCACGGCACCCTCTGGGATGCCAGGTAGTGCTGCCATTTCCGGCAGGTCGGTGCGGATGTCGGTGGGCGCACAGCGAAGGATTTGAGCGAAGCCGAGCACCGCGCGGTAGTTGAGGCGGGTTTTGCCGTGGAAATACTGGCTGACCGCGCTCTGGGTGATGCCAAGGTACTGGGCAATGCGGTCCTGCGATGGTCGTTCGGCAGCTGGGATTGCTTGCCATTTTGCGAATAGCCGCGCCGAGGCAGCGCGATCGGCAGCATTGGGCTTGGAGCGGCGATTGTCGCTCGACATATAAGCAAGGCTATTGCAGCAATACGGGGCCCGCCACAAGCGCCGCTGTTGACAAGTCGCATAAGCGGCGCTAATTTCGGCATTATGAGTGAGCACACCCCGATTGAGCGCGCCATCGCCATTTGTGACTCCCAGCAGGGGCTGGCAGACAGGATCGGGGTTTCCCAAGCACTGATTTCGCAGTGGCTCAGCGGGGCCTTGGTTCATCAGCGGCACTTCCCCGGGATCGTGGCAGCGACTGGCGGACTGGTTACAGCCGCTGAACTGCTTGAGTTTGAGCTCGCCAAACTGGAAAAGCAGAACGGCCGCAAGCGGCGAGCATGAGCCTCGAACGCAAGGACGTTCGGGCATCGCTGGACGCGGATCTGCACGCCGCACTCAAGGAAATATGTGATCTCGACGGGGTGACAACCGCCGAGTTCATCGAGGCGCTGCTGACTCCGGTCCTGCGCAAGCGCATCCACGACACGATTGAACTTTCCGAGCGGCTCCGGCGCATCGGAATTTCCCGGAACGGCCGGGATAACACGGCAGATCAACCGCTTAACGGCGAGCGGCGCTGATGGCTCGCATCCGCACGATCAAGCCGGAGTTCCCGCAAAGCGAGTCCATGGGGCGGGTCTCGAGAGAGTCGCGACTGCTTTTTATCCAGCTCTGGACCATTTGCGACGACTCGGGAATCACTCGCGGGTCTTCGCGAATCCTCGCGAGTCTTCTCTACCCGTATGACGCAGATGCCTTTGAACGCATCGACGAATGGCTGAACGAACTTGAACGTGAAGAATGCGTCGTGCGCTATGTCATTGACGGGTCTACGTATTTACAGGTGCTTACCTGGAAGGCCCACCAGAAGATCGACAAGCCCACACCATCGAAACTCCCCCAATTCGAGGAAAGCTCGCGACTTGTCGCGAATCCTCGCGAGGAAGTAGCGAGCCCTCGTGGTGGGATTGGAATGGAAGGGAAGGGAGTAGACCAGGAAGGGAAAGGACCTGTATTGGCGCTCACGCGCCATGCACAACTCGCTCCATCCCGTAAAAACGGGACCAGCGAAGAGCCACCAGAATTCGCCGAACTGCAAGCCGCCTATCCGAAACGCAGCGGCGGACAGCGCTGGCCGGATGCGCTGACAGCCTGCCGCAAACACGTCGCTGTCGGCGCCACTTGGCAGCAATTGATCGACGCGGCCAAACGCTACGCGCTGTTCCTTGAGGCAACCGGCAAGAGCGGCACCGAGTACGTGCAACAGGCGGCGACGTTTTACGGCCGCGGTGCCGGTTGGCGCGAAGCTTGGGTAGTCAATCTGCGACCGCACGCCAAAACAGTTGACGAGCTCGAAGCCGAGGAGCGCGCGCGTGTTCGCAGTTGACCGCCCTGAATTCGAGCGCCAGGTGGCCATGCTGTGTGCGGCTTACAACGTGCCGGCTGGGGAGCGCGGCGAGGCGTACTGGAACGCTTTCAACCGGCTCGGTCTGATCGAATTCGCGCGCATGGTCGCGCACATCATCGGCCCCGAGGGACCGGACAAGCTGCCGACTGTCCCGCAGCTGTGGAAGATCCGCAAGGAACTGGGCAAGGCCAATCAAGCGCAGGGCAAGCCGGGCACCCAAGACTTGCTCACTGCGGTGGTCGAAACGGCACTCAGGAAATGGCAGCTATCCGAGTTGCAGATTCGCCAGACCTGGAACTGGATCGCGCGGGATCCAGGAGGTCCTGACTGCAACATGCTCGGCGTGATCATTCCACAGGATCCGATGGACCCGGTGCGATTTCCGGCGCATCGGCTGATGGTTTCTGAACTGACGCAGGAGAAGAGGCGGGTGTGACTGAGATGCGTACCACGACATCGACAGATCGGGGCGCGCGCGGCGCGGCATCTCCGGTTACGTTCGCGCTCACATTGCCATGGCCGCCAAGTGTCAATCACTACTGGGCCAATCGGGTGATACCAGCCAAGCACGGTCCACGCCGGTTCATCGTCATGACGTATTTGGCCGATGCGGGGCGCGAATATCGGGTCAGAGTATCGGAAGCGATCATGGCGCAGCGCATTCCCAGGCGTGTGCTTACCGGCCGACTCGCGATTAAGGTGCTGGCGCATCCGCCCGACTGGCGCACCCGCGATCTCGATAATTTGTGGAAGGGATTGCTCGATTCGTTGAAGCACGCCGACGTGATCGAGGATGACGGCCACTTCGATGATTTGCGCATCCGCCGCGGCAAGGTCATGCCTGGTGGCAAAGTGATGGTGGATCTGTCTGAGATTCCGGGCGAGCCGATGAAATCCGGCGATCTGCTGAAACAGGGCTCGCTATGAGGCGACGCAAGGACAAACAGGGCCGCTGGCTCAAGCAACTTGCGCCAACTTATCACGGCCCAGGTCGCAACCTATCTTGCACCAAACGTGGTCCTGGCCGTGTTGCCTGGGATCGCTGCAATCCAGCAGGCTCGAAGCTGCGGCGCCGGCTGTATCTCGACCGTGCTCGGTGATGTACTACAGTTCGTCATCAATGCCGGCAGCGGCACGTCGCTGTTGCGGCTACGCCAGAAGTTCCCGACCGTGGCGCCAGCGGTGCGCGCTTGCCTCGAGCGCGGCTATCTGGAATTGCGCGGGAGTTGTTATCACGCTACCGCCCGCGGGCGCGAGTTCATGTCCGAGGAAGCGGCTGCAGCAGCGACTGCGAATGCGCTTAAACGCTGCCGCGTTTGCCGGATCGATAAGCCGCGCGATCAGTTCTGGAAGGATTCATGGCGCAGCGACGGTTTGTACCAGTACTGCATCGATTGTTGTAACCGAAGGAAGGCACAAATGAGGGAAGCACGACAGCTGGAGGCGCGCACCGCGCTGCGCAATGCGGCGGAACTGGTGGTTGCGGCGGCGGCCAGGTGGGATCATGGAGTCGCCGAGCTGGCGGCTGCTTGGGCTGACATCATGGCTGCTGATGAGACGCTTCGCATCAACCGGCGCGCTGCTGGCGTCGATAACGATTCCGGGCGTATGGAGGCGCGTTTGCTGCATGCGCACGCCATGTTCGGCCTGTCGATCGCGCTGATCGATGCCAGGTTCCCGATCGGCTGGCCGGTATTGCGAGAAGCGCCCCTGAGTCCACGCCTGGCTGCCTATGTGGGCAGCGATCCGGTCAGCGATTATCTGTCAGCAGCAGTTGAACCTCAGATACAGCCGTCACCGACAGCCGAACGACGCAAGCGCAGACGATGAAGGAAACCCCCAACAAACGCCGACTGCGCGAAGAGCGTTTCGTGGCCGAGTATCTCAAAGATCTGAACGCCACCGAGGCCATGCGCCGCTGCGGTTTTCTCGGTCGCAGGCCGGATGTCGCCGCCTCCAAGTTGCTGGCAAGACCCACTGTCACGGCGCTGGTTCAGGCACGGAGCAGCGCTTTGCTGCAGCGCGCTGATGCCACTGCGGAACGCATCATTCAGGAAACAGCTGCGATTGCCTACTCGGATCCACGCCACTACTTCGACCAACACGGCAATCTGATTCCGGTGCGGCAATTGTCCGATCATGCGGCGGCCGCTGTTTCCGACCTCGAATTCGAGAATGTAGTCGTGGGTGCCGGCAAGCAGGCCAGGATTATGCCGTGTCTCAAGAAGCTCAAGCGTTGGAACAAAAACGAGGGTCTCAAGCTGCTGGCGCAAATCCGCGGACTCACGCAACCTGATCGACCGGCGCCGGTGTCGGTGTTCAACATCCAGATCAATCTGTGACGACGCCTGGCTTCGTCTACACCCCGCCCGGGCCGGTGGCCCGTGAGTTCCTGCTGTCCAACGCATTGGTGCGCGGCATCATGGGTGCGTTCGGTTCCGGCAAGTCGACCGCCTGCGTCATGGACATCCTGCGCAACGCGCGCGAGCAGGCGCCGGCACCGGATGGGATTCGCTACTCGCGCCATCTGATCACCCGTCAGACTTTCCCGGAACTCAAGACTACCTCGATCAAGACCTGGCACCAGTGGGTACCGCAAGGTCTCGGGCGCTGGGTCGATACCGGCCCGCCGCGGCATCACATACGCGCTGACGGCATCGACATCGAGGTCCTGTTCGTGGCGCTCGACCAGCCGCAGGACGTGCAGAAGGCACTCGGCATGGAGCTGACCACTGCCTGGATGAACGAGGCGCGCGAGCAGGACAAGGCGATTCTCGATGCGCTCACCGCGCGCGTTGGTCGGTATCCAGGCGCCAACCTGGGCGGCTGCACACGAAAGTCGGTGATCATGGACACCAACCCGCCGGACTCGGATCACTGGTGGTACAAGCTGGCCGAGGAGCAGCACCCCGAGGGTTGGGAATTCTTCTCGCAACCATCCGGCCTGTCACCGCAAGCCGAGAACCTCAACTGGCTGAACCAGACCCCGGCAACGCTGGCCTTGCCGGTTGATCATCCAGAGCGCATCGCGCGCGGCCGGCGCTACTACCAGGACCTGATGCAGGGCAAGAGCGCCGAGTGGATTGAGGTCTACATCCACGGTCGCTACGCCTTCCTCGCCGAAGGCAGGCCGGTCTATCCCGAGTACGCCGACCATCTGCATTGCGCCAAAGAACGGCTGAGCCCGATCAAAGGCCAAGCCATGTGCTCACTCGACTTCGGGCTCACACCGGCCGCGGTGTTCCAGCAGCGGCTGCCGAATAGCCGAATCATCGCCTTCCACGAACTGATCGCGACCGACATGGGCATCACCAACTTCGCTCGCTTGCTGGCGCCTGAGCTTGCCAAGTACCCGCAGTGCGAGTTCGAGATCGTCGGTGATCCTGCTGGCCAGCAACGCAGCCAGGTCGATGAGCGCACGGTGTTCGAGGTGCTGCGTGCAACCGGGCTGCAGGCGCGACCAGCGCGCACCAACGACTTCGTGTTGCGCCGGGATGCCGTCGGCAATGCCTTGTCACGGCTGGTGGACCGCGCTCCCGCCTACATGGTCAGTCCAACATGTCCCAAGCTCAGAAGGGCCTACGCGGGCGGATATTGCTTCAGGCGCATGCACGTCACCGAGGAACGCTACCGCGACGTGCCCGACAAGAACATTCACTCGCATGTGGCCGAGGCTGCCCAGTACGGCGTCATCGAACTGGGTGAAAACCCGCGTGCGCTGATCACCGGCAAGCAGCTGCCGGGGATCATCCATCCAACCGGGGCGCCGTGGAAACTCTTTGAATGATCGAGGGACCATGGCGGCGCTACTTCGTGGTCTGCGCCGAATCGATCGTGCCACATTGGTGGAACCGCTTGCTGCGACCAGGCTATCGGCATTGCTACTTGCTGATCTGGGAGGGCTGCGTGTGGCTATATCTCGATCCCACCATGGATCGTGCCCGTGTGCTGGTGCTAGACCTGTTCGATGGCTTTCAGCATCCTGCAGTCTGGATCGAGGATGAAACTGCGCGTATCTTCGAAGCATGGCCGACAGCGGAAAGCGATCGTCTGCGTACCCCGTGGTTGCTGGGGCCGATCACTTGCGTCGAATTGGTGAAGGCGTTTCTCGGGATCAGCAATCCCTTCATCTGGACACCATGGCAACTAGCGCAGTGGCTGCGTAGACGGAGACGCGATCGTGAAAGCAAAGAAGCCGACCAAGACCGCCGAGGAGCTAGCGCTCGCCGCCGCCCAGGTTCGGGAACTGTCACGCCAGGAGGAGGCGATCAACGAGCGCAAGCGTCGCATCATCCGGGCTCAGAGCAACAGCCGGGCGTCGCTACTCAGTAGGCTAGGTGGGTCGCGCGAACAACTGGGCAATCCGGCACAGGGGCCGCCAGGCCAACCGCTGCTGGTCGGACGTGGCCGCGGTCTGAGTGGCTTGATCGCGAGCCTGCTTGCCGGTCGCAGCGCAGCCGCGCGATCTTCCAGCGCAACTCAGAGCAGCACCACCGGATCGCGCAGAATCGGCGGCGGCCGCAGTTCTGGAATCACCCCATGATCCAACTGCCGCCCGGGATCGGCGACATCCAGAATCTGTTGGCACGCTATGATCGCGCAGTCGAGCGCCGTGAGTATTGGCGTTCGCTGATGCAGGATTGCTACCGCTATGCAGTTCCGGATCGGGAACTGTGGGACTTCCGCACCCCGGGTCAGCGCAAAGGTCACGAACTATTCGATGCCACCGCACCCATTGCGGTGCAGGAATTCGCGTCACGGATTCAGGCCAACATCTGTCCGGCCTGGCGCAACTGGTCAAAGATGGTGCCGGGACCGGGATTGCCCAGGGAGTTTCGCGAGGATGATGAGCTCGCGCTCTATCTCGAGGAACAGACCGAGGTCTTTTTCGGTTACATCAATCACTCCAACTTCGTGCTCAAGACGCACGAGTCATTTCAGGATCTCGCAATCGGCACCGGCGCCATCACGCTCGAGCTCAATGAGCAGCGCAATGGCTTCGTGTTCGACAGCATCCCGCCGCCGCATCTGGCAATTGAGGAGGGGCCGACCGGACTGATTGAAACCGAATTCATGGACCGGCGCAAACCGCCGGAGCACATCGAGCGCATGTATCCGGGTGCCAAGTTGCCGGAAAAATGGCGCCGCATGAAGACCGACAAACCGGCCGAATCGGTCGAGTTCCAGGTCGGCTGCATCTACGCTCCGAGGGCTGCCGAATACCACCTGGTGGTGTTCTCGAAGGCTGAGAAGGAGTTGATCTACTCGCGCAATTATGGCGCGAGTTCTCCGGTCATCGTATTTCGCTGGAATGCCATTCCGGGTGAGACCTGGGGACGCGGCCCGGTAATGTCGGCGCTGCCTGATATCAAGACCCTGAACAAGGTCATCGAGTTCGTGCTGCGGGGTGCTGCGCTCAATCTGGCACCGCCGTTCACGGTGGTCAGCGACGGTACCGTCAACCCCTATACGGCGGTACTGGCGCCGAACGCGATGATCCCGGTGATGAGCAACGATCAGAGCAATCCGTCGATGCGGCAACTGGTGACCGATGTGCGCCCGGACCTGTCGCAGATGATCGTCGAGGACCTGCGCAAGAACATCCGCGACCACCTGTTCAGCGATCCGCGCCGGCGCGAGGGACCGATCGAGTCAGCATCCGAGGTGCTGATCGAGGATCGCGAATTCCTGCAACGCATCGGCTCGAGCTTCGGTCGCATCCAGAGCGAGTTCACCGAGCGAGTGGTCAATCGCGGGGTGCACCTGTTGAAGTCGATCGGCAAAATGGATGACTTCCGGGTCGATGGTCGCGAGGTCACGCTCAAGCATCTGTCGCCACTGGCGCGGGCCCAGGATCAGGACGAACTGCTGGCCCTGCAAACCGGTGTCGCGCTGGTCAAGGAAGGCTTCGGCGATGCGGCCGTGCATCTGGCAGTCAAGACCGAAGACATCGGCGAATGGGTGATGCGCAAGGCCGGAGTCGATGCCGTGGTGCTGCGTGGTGACATCGAACGCAAGGAACTGGTGGCAAAGGCCGGTCAGGCGGCACAGCAGCAGATGGCGACACAGGCGGCGTGATGCACGACGAGATCGCGCGCCGTGTTACTGCGCCGGGTGTATTCGATGACCAAGATGCGCGCAATGAGTTGGCGCAGCGCGAGGCTTGGGCGAAAGGTTTTGAGATCGCGCTGCTGCACGCCAAGGTGTTCAACACCGATGCCGGTCAGCAACTGCTGCAGCTGTGGGTGCGCAATCTGTGGGCCAATCCGATCGTCCGGCCTGGCGATGACGCATTCGCGCAAGGTATTCGTGAAGGGCGCGCCGATGTGGTGCGCCAGGTATTGATTCAGTTGGAGATCGCCCGCACAGGGCAAGCCGGAGGTTGATCATGAATGATGCAACGAAGGACAAAAGCGGGACCGGCGGCGATGCCGACAACCTGCTCGATGCCGCAAACTCCGCAGGTAACGATCAGGGCGGCAAGGGCGACACGGACAAAAAATCGGGTGCCGCGAAGCCGACACTCGCTTTCGGTTACGACGAGAAGGCGCTCGATTCGGTGTTCGGCAAGCCAGGCGAGGATGGCCGCCCTGCTAATCTGCCGGAAAAGTACTGGAACAAGGAAGGCAAGTCCGTCAAGGCTGATGTGCTGTTCAACCAGTTGCGCTGGGCTGAGGGCAAGATCGGCAAGCCTCTGGCGATCCTCGGCGCACCGGCAGAAGGCAGCGACTACGAACTCAAGTTACCGGCCGAATACGACGGGCTAGTCGAGATCGACGGCCAGGATCCGCGCGTGCAGGCGCTGGTCGAAGTTGCGCGCAAGCACGATCTCAGCCAGGGCTTCGTGAGCGAGATCATCGAGCTCGCCGCCAGCAAGGTGAAGACGATCACCGAGAGCACGCTCAAGCAGGAGATCGGCAAGCTCGGTGACAACAGTTCGGAACGACTCCAGAACATGAGCGACTTCCTGACTGCCAATCTGAACCACGAACAGGCTGGAATCGTCAAGGGATTGCTGGAATCTGCCGCCATATTCGAGGCGATCGAAACGCTGATCGCGAAGGCGGCACCGCCCAAATTCGCGGACAAGGACGGTCAGGCTGCCAGCGTCGATCAGCGCCAGGCGCTCAAGGACGATTGGGAGCGCAAGTACTTCGAGAAGGATGCCAACGGCGAACGCCGCATGGCAACCGATCCGGCATTCGCGAAGGAAGTCAACGCGCTGCGTGATCTCGTATTCGGTACCACGCGTCGCGATGCTCAGGGTCGGGCGGTCGCAGCCTGACTCACGCGCACTCTTGACAGGTTGCGCGAAGGGACTGCAACCTTTGCGCACCTGATCCCCGGACCTACTCGCGTTCGCGAGCCCGGCCAGATCAATGGCACTGGCGGGCGCCGAGCCCCGCAAGTCCCGGCCCGATGACATCGGACCTACCGGGGCGAAGAACCAGAGCGTTTTTCGCCAACGGAGTAGGTACGCATGTCCATCTTCCTCACCGATGCCGCGCAGGCTGAGTTCGACGCCGAGGTCAAGCATCAGTATCAGGGTGCGGCGCTGTTGAATGGTACCACCCGCGTGCGCCGTAACGTGGTCGGCTCGACCGTCAACTTCCGCCTCACCGGCAAGGGCATCGCCAAGCAGAAGGCGATCCAGGCCGATGTCGTGCCGATGAACGTCACCCACGTCAACCGGCCTGGCACGATGCAGAACTGGCACGCTTCGGACTACACCGACATCTTCGCTCAGGCTGAGGTGAATTTCGACGAGAAATCAGAACTCGCCAAGTCGGTCGCGATGGCAATGGGTCGGCGCTCCGACCAGATCATCATCGACGGTGCTTTCGCAACCGATGCAGCGGCCAACGCCGCGGCGGTTGATACCAACGTCGGGGGCACTGCTTCCGGCTTCAATCTCGACAAGCTGTTGCGGTTATCGCGGCTGTTGACTGCGGCTGGTGCACCCAAGATGGGTCGCCACATCGCGCTCACGGCACGCGCCCTTGAGCAGGCGCTGTTGGTGTCTCAGTTCTCGAGTACGGACTACAACAGCATCCGTGCACTGATGAGCGGCGACATCGACACTTACGGCGGTTTCAAGTGGCATGTGTTCGATGACCGCACCGCGGCCGGCGCCGAAGGCGGTCTGCCAATCGTATCCGGTGCCATCCGCCAGGGTTGGGCCTGGCATCAGGAGGCGGCCGGCTTCGCCTCCGGCATCGAGTTCCGCACCGAGATCAATTACGTGCCGGAAAAGACCTCGTTCCTGGTCACCGGTCTGTTCAAGGCCTGCTCGGTGGGCATCGACATCACCGGCATCCAGGGCGTGCAGTACACCGAGTAAGGAGCAAGCTGACATGCCATTCAACCGCGAAGGTCTCCATTGCGCCAATCCGGCGGCTCCTCCAGGCTCGCGCATCTGGACCTACCAGACGCTCGATGCCTTCACCGTGGTGCGCGTGGTCGGTTACTTCAATGCAGCGGCCCGCGAACTCGGGCTCGGCGACAAGCTCGAGGTGACCACGGTGACCGGCTCGATCAAGGCGCCGACCGGCATCACCGCGCGCGGCACGACTTACGTCAATTCGCTGGCCGCCGGCGCGGTGGACGTGGTGGATGTGGTCTCGCACGCCTCGACCGACACCGACTGACGGCGCAGGGTTGGGCCCACTTCTGCCGAGATGCGGGCTGCTTCGGGGCCGTCGGGAGCAATCCGGGCGGCCCTTTTTCGTGAGGTGACGACATGGCATCGCAACGCTTTCGCATTCCGGTCGAGTCGGTCGCTGGCGGTGTTCCAAGCGCCAGCACCGTGACCTATGCGCAGACCGCCGGCGCCACCGCCGACTTCATGGACCTGTTTCTCGACAATGTCGATATCAGGAGCATGGCGCATTTGGAAATGCTGCTCGAGCACCTGACCAAAGCCGTGCGCGACCGCTATCGGCAATCGGTCGGCGGGGTCTGAATCATGGCGGTTCGGGCGTTTACCGTACTCGACAACAATCTGCGCGCACTTGCTGCGCAGTGGGCTGGTTTGCTGCAGACCACGGCCGATACCGGGGCGCCTGCCGAAGTGCCGGACTTTGCCGATCGTTCGGTGCAGGTCGAGGGCACGCTTGGAACCGGTGGCGTGGTGCGCATCGAGGGCAGCAACGATGGCACCAACTATGCGCCGTTGACTGACCCACAGGGCAATACGCTCGACTTCAACGCGGTGAATCGGATCGAACAGGTGCAGGAGATCACCCGCTACCTCCGTCCGCGCGTGACTGCTGGTGACGGTGGTACCAATTTCACCGTCACGCTATACGGACGCCGGCTGTGAAAAATCCTTTCTCCAAGGGCATGGCCAACGATGAAATGAGTTTCACGGAAGCCTGCAATGTGTTGCGTTCCGGGGCCAAGTTCTGGCGCATGTGGGCGCAGGTCGAGCAGGCCGCCCAGGCAGTCGAGGCACAGTTCCAGGTGCAGGCCGAACGCGAACGCCTGGTCAAGCAACTGGGTGAACAGCGTGACGCGCTGGAAGCCCAGGTCAACATTGCACAGTCGGCCTTGGCACAAGCCAGGCAGGACGCAGCCGCACTGACCACCAAGGCCGAGGACGATGCACGAGCCATCCAGGAGGCCGCAAAGGCCGAGGCAGTACAGATCAAAGGTCAGGCAGACAAAGACGCGTGTGACATGTCTGACGCAAGAGCACTGCTACAGGCACAACTTGCCGAGCTCGATAATGTGCTCGCAGCCAAGCGTGGCGAGTTGGCAGGTATCGAATCCGTCATCGCTGAGGCGAGGGCGAAACTCGGCATGAACGGCTGAGGCGCCGGCATGGTCGCCTCAATCACCTTCTTCAACAACTGGCGCGAGGCGATCGCCCGTGCCGTTGACCTGTCCTCGCCGCCGACCGTCAATGTCACCCTGCACACCTCGACTTTCGTGCCGGACAACGAGGCCGATGTCGTTTATGCCGATGTCAGCAACGAGCTCGCGACCGCGAACGGCTACACCAATGGCGGGCAAGCGCTCACCGGCCTCACCTGGACGCAATCGACCACGGTCGCGATCTTCGATGCCAATGACACGGTGTGGACTGCCAGTGGGGGCTCCATTACGGCTAGATATGCCGTATTGCGCCTGGTCGGCACCTTCAACGGCCAGGTCGATCCGCTGATCGCCTACATCCTGCTCGACGTCACGCCGGCGGATGTGACCGCCACTGATGGCAATACCCTGACTCTTCAGTGGAATGCGAGCGGCATTTCCAGGGTGACCTGAAATGCTACTCCTGACCTCTACCAGCGATCTGGTCCGCGTCGTCACCGACGCCGCCGGCGACATCGAGGTTCACGCTTCATACATGGATCACAGCGCCGGCGTGTTCACCCCGGCGCGCACCAATACGGCTTCGATCACGACTGCGACCACGACCACCGTAGTCGCCTCGCCGGCTGCCAGCACGCAGCGCAACGTCAAGCACCTGAACATCAGGAACAATCACGCTTCACAGGCGGTGCTGGTCACGGTGTTTCACACCGACGGCACCACGCAGGAGGATCTGTTCGAGTGCACCCTGCTCGCTGGTGAGGCGCTGATCTTCACGCAGGGCGGGGTGTGGCTGCACTACGATGTCAACGGCGGCACCTATCCGCAGGTGGGAGCGCAGGCTTCGCAGGCGGAAATGGAGGCGGCGACCTCGCTGGTGACCACGGTCTCGCCGGGGCGGCTGCACTTTCATCCCGGAGTGATCAAGCACTGGTATCGGGTCACGGTGTCCGGCGGCACGCCGACCCTGCAACAGAGTTACAACGTCACCTCGATCACGGATACCGCCACCGGCCAGTTGACCGTGACCATCGCGACCGACTATTCGAGTGCCGGCTATTGCATCCTGCATGGCTGCGAGCGCGCCAACACGACCACCACAGTCGCGAACGCGCGTCAGGACGAGATCAGGAATGCTACGCCTGCGGCGGGTTCTTATATCCACGAGTGTTGGGATGATTCCGCGACCAACAACGTACTGGCCGACCCTGCGACGTGGTACGGGGCCGGCCTTGGAGACTTCGCATGAGCGCTACTTTCTACGAACGCATTCTGCGCACCGGCGATTACGAGAATGACGGTGGCTACATCGACATCGAGGAATTTGAAGACCTTCTGGTCATGTACGAGGCTGGCGAGGTTGGTGCTGCCCTGATCAAGTCGCGGTTTTCCTGCACGACTCCGCAGGCTGACGATGTCGATGACATCCTCGCGACCATTCCCAATCCGCTGCTCGGTGTGCTGGTGCGTGCGCGTTGGGCGCATCTGGTAGCGGCGATCTGCCGGAGCGGCTTGCGGGGTGTCGCCGCCTACGATACGCCGGCCGAACTTGAGGCGGAGCTTGGGGTTTGAGCATGCGCGCACCTGACGTTCAGTTCGTTGCGATCATCTTTGCCGATGGCTCGCTCGGCATCATGCAGTTCGTGGTGCGCGAGTTTGCGCAAGGTGGCGGTGTGCAGTTGGAGCGCGAGCCGACCGACGAAGCAATCGGCATCGAGATCATGCGCTCGGCGTTCGACAGCGAGCCGGTAAGCTGGCGCCGGATCAGCGCCGGGGATGTACCACGGGAGCGCGAGTTCCGCAGTGCGTGGACGGATGATGGCCGTGTCATCGTACACGATCTGTCACGGGCGCGTTCGATTCATCTTGTCCGCCTGCGCGCAGAGCGCGATGAACGCCTCAGGCTGCTTGATTCCGATTGGATGCGGGCTACCGGCCAGCGCCGGGCAGGTGAAGCCGACGGCATCGAAGCGCAACGGCAGGCATTGCGCGACATGCCAACTACCTTGGCACCAGCACTGTCTGCGGCGCAGACCATCGCAGAACTGAAAGCGATCCGGCTGCCATAGGAGCCAAGTGGCCTCTTACATCAGCATCGTCACGGTCGAGCGCGCCTCGAACAATCCGCCTTCCGCCACGCCGCCGAACATCCCGAACATTCAGGAGGTCACGGTCCCGGCTGGCGCCACCTTTTGCCTGCTGCTGATCGGCGGCTACGGCACCCCGGCCAACTGGCTCGACGCGGCCAACTTCGATCTGGCCGGTCAGGCGTTCACCGTAGTCGCTGACACGGATGGCCAGACCGCGCAGGAACAGTTGTGGGTCTGCCGCCTCAACAACCCGCGCACCGGCATGTTCAAGGGGACGTGGACGTGGGATGGCGCCAACAATGAGGGCCTGACCTTCCACTTCCTGTTTGCGAGCAACGTTGATCTGGCGAACCCGATCCGTAGCTCCACCACGACGCAGCAGAACACGACCATCAGCGGCCTGAGCGCAGAACCGCTGGACCTGACGGTATTCTTCAGTTCCGGCTTCGGCACCAGCCCGGCGCACGGCAGCGGCACCAACCGGCTGAACGACTACACCTTCAACAGCAACGTCACCGAGGTCAGCACCGGCGACGATCTGGAATCCTGCACCATCACCAACAACGGCAATGGCAGCAACGCCGGCATCGTGCTCAGGCACCAATACCCGGTGCCGGAAGGACAGTCCAAGATCAGCGATGGCGAACTCGCCGCCATTCATGGCGACGACCACTTCCAAGCGGAAATGACCGGGCTGGAAAACTGGTTCCGAAGTGACTGGAAGATCGCGGCATGAGCGATTTTCGTCTTGAGCAGTGGTTCGACGAGGACTGGATCATTCAGGCTGGTGCCGGGGTCACGATTCAGGTGCCGGTCGCCGATCTGGTGCTCGCAGGCTTCGCGCCAACTGTGCGCACGCCGCGCACCATCCAGGTTCCGCTCGCGACCCTGACGCTGACTGGATTCGCGCCATCGGTTGTGGTCGGCATCAACATTCAGGTGCCACTCGCGACTCTGACCTTGCAAGGCTTTGCGCCGGTGGTGCTCACTCCGCGCGTCGTGCAGGTGCCAGCAGGCGTGCTGCCGCTGCTCGGCTTCGCGCCGACGGTGTTGACTCCGCGGACCATCCAGGTTCCGCTCGCGACCCTGACGCTGACTGGATTCGCGCCCGCGGTCGTCATCGGCCAGAACGTCGTGATCCAGGTGCCGGTAGGTATTCTGACCCTGCAAGGCTTCGCGCCAGATGTGGTGGTCAGCGGTGCACCTGCAGCAAATGACGAGGAATGGATCATACGTGCGCGTCGCCGCCGGCAACGCTGACTCACGCGTGCTCTTCCTGAATCGCTGGACTTGCCCGCATCATGGCGATTGCGAGGTGACCCGTGGCCGCGAGCAAACTGGAAATGGTGAATGGCGCGCTGATTGAACTCGGCGCCATTACCTTGTCGTCATTGTCTGGACCTGCACTCGAAGTTGAAATCGCCAATCGGATCTACGATCAGGTCTATGGCGATTTGCTGGGTAAGGCGCCGTGGCGCTTTGCAGTCAAGAAAGCCGATCTCTCGCACCTGGTTGCAGCACCGCTCAACGAATGGAGCGATCAGTTCGATCTGCCGGCGCAATGCGTGCGTATCGTGCGAGTCTATCCCGATCAACCATTCGAAGTGTTCGAGGGCAAGGTCTACGCCAATGCCAGTTCATTGGCGGTGGATTACGTCGAGCGCGTCTCAGAATCCCTGCTGCCGCCGCCGTTCGTGCGCTTGGTCGCACTTGAGCTCGCGGTACGCATGTGCATCGCGATCACCAATGACGTAGAGCTCAAGAAAACCTTGCAGCAGGATGTCCGCATGCAATTTGCGGCTGCCCTCGCTGCCGATGCCCAGCAGCGACCGAATGTGCCATTGCGGGCATCGCCATTCGTGGATGTGCGCTACTGATGACACGCATCAGCGTCTTCAAATCGAACTTCACCTCGGGCGTGTTGGACCCGCGCCTGAAGTCGCGAGCCGACATCCAGCACTATCAGAATGGCTGCGAGATCGGCGACAACGTGGTGGTCCTGCCATTCGGCGGTTGCCGCCGTCGCGGGGGCATGCGTTTCGTGTCTGAGATCCCGGCAGCAGTCGCAGGCGATGGGCAGCTTGCCGCGTTCAGCTACAACTCCACCGATGTGCAGTATCTGCTGGCATTCGTCGAGCAGCGCATCTACTTTTTCCGCAATGGCGCACTCATCACCAACATCAATGGTTCCGGCAACGACTATCTGGTGAGCCCGTGGCCGATCACGATCGCCAGGCAGCTGCGCTTTGCGCAAACCGCGGATGCCATGGTGATCGTGCACCCGGACCATGCGCCGCGGCTGTTGGTTCGCGGCGCCAATGATTCGACTTGGACGCTCTCGACCATCACTTTCGATTTCATTCCGCAGATCGATTACAACGATGCCTCATCGCCGACCCCGACTTCCGAAGTGCAGGATGTAACTTTCACCAGCTTCAGCATCGGCAATACCTTCAAACTGGACCTCGAGGGTGTGCTCACCGAGGCGATCACCTATGACACCGATACCACGGCGGTGGCCAATCGCATCGCCCGCGCACTTGGCAAATTGTGGAACACCGGCAATGGCGATGTGACCTGCGCGTTTCAGTCAGGTTCTACCTATCGGGTAACGTTCCAAGGCGCGGCTGCGCGCAATTACAACCTGATGACCGGCTATGCCACGACCGGCAGCGGCACGATCGCGGTCACCTCCATCACCAACGGCGTGCCGCGTACTGAAAATGCTTGGTCGGCGACCCGCGGCTACCCGCGCACCGTCACGTTCTATGAGGGGCGCCTGGTGTTCGGTGGCAGCAGAAGCCGCCCACAGACGGTGTTCATGTCGGCTTCCACCGCGCTGTTCAATTTCAATATCGGCGAGGGTCTTGACGACGACGCCATCATGAAGACGCTGGATACTGATCAGGTCAATGCGATTCAGAACATCATTCCTGGTCGGCATCTGCAGATCTACACCGAAGGCGCCGAATTCTTCGTGCCGGATTTTCCGATCACCCCGGAAAATTCCAACTTTCGCACCCAAACCACCTACGGCAGCGCGCGCGTGCGCCCGGTGCAATTCGAAGGTGCGACGCTGTTCCTCGATCATTTCGGGCGCGGACTGCACCAGTTTGTCTACAACGACGTCGAGGCGGCCTACAGCGCGATCAGCCTGTCGCGACTTGCTGCCGATCTGCTCAATACGCCGGTCGATTTGGCGGTGCAGAAGTCGCTCAATGACGAAAGTGCCAACTACGTCTATCTGGTCAACACCGATGGCACCGTGGCGGTACTCAATGCCTTGCGGGCTGAGGAGATCGCAGCCTGGACGCCGTGGAATACGGAGGGTCAGTTCTTGTCGGTGGCAGTACTCGGCGAGCAGGTCTACTTCCTGGTCCGGCGTGTCAGTGGCACCGGTGCCAGCGCTTGGTACATCGAACGGCACGATTTGAATGCGTATCTGGATTCCTCGGTGATCGACAGTGGTCCGACCGTGGTAAACATTGCAAATGTGCGTTTTGAAGAGGCGTTTTTCGGCAGCAATAGCTTCATGCGTCTGGTCGATACCAGTGCTGTGCACGGTCTGGTGGGTGGCGAAAGCATCGTGGTTGCCGGAGTCAACGGCAGCGAGCATCACAACATCAATGGCTCCTGGACCGTGAATGCGGTTTTTGATCCTGACACCATCCGCATCGGCAACAATGTCACGGGTCCGATCAAGGGTTCCTACGTTTCGGGCGGTACCATCACTTATGGCACCGACACAACCGTCACCGGACTTTCGCATCTGAATGGAATCCTCTGTCGGGTGCGTGCCGACGGTGCGATTCTTGCCAGCCAGATCCCATCAGGCGGCAGCATTACCACGGAAATCCCGGCCACCATCGTCGAAGTCGGCAGATGGTTCCAGCCGCGGGTGAAACTGTTACCGCCCGCAGTCGCCTTTTCGGATGGACTGAGGCAGCTGCGGCGCGGGCGTCTTGCCCGCACGCGCGTACATGTTCGGCAAACGCAGGGACTGCTAGTGAATGGCTACCCGATGCCTGAGCGCTATCTCGACCTCGATCCGCTCGATACCGCGCCGGCGGCATTGACCGGCACCTTTGAGGTGCGACTCAATGGTTGGGGCGTGATGCAGGCAATCGATTTCACCCAGGAACATCCGCTGCCGCTGACCCTGTTGGCGGTGGAATACGAAGGGAGCATGAACTGATGGGCGCTCCAGCCACCCTTTTTTTCATTTTCGCTGCAGCCGGTTCCGCAGCTGCGGCTTATGGCAACTACCAGCAAGGCAAAGCGACACAGTACGAATACCAGCGCCAGGCCGAGCAGGAGAAACTGGCCGCCCGTGATCGCGAAATTGAACGGCGCAATCGGCTCTTGAGAGCACTTTCGCAGCGCACCGTCGCAGCCGCTGCCGGTGGCTCCTCGCTCGAGGGCTCACCGGCCGCGCTCATCAACCGCGACGTGCGCGAGTTCAATCTCGAGTCGCTGTCGTCAGAGGCTTCGAGCGCCTCGACCCAGGCCGGCCTGCGTGCGGCCGGCACCAACGCGCGTCGCATCGGCACCATCAAGGCGGTCGGCAACCTGCTCGACTTCGCCACTGCGGTATCGCAGACTCGGGTCAACAAGCCACGCACCCGCAGCAGCGGCAGCCCGCGCACGCAGACCCAGACCGGCACTATTTCGAGCGGCAAGCGTGGCTAACGGCTTCCAGCGCCGCAGTTATTTTCAGCCGGACAACATCGACACCGGCCGCGGCGCCGTTCTTGCCGCTCAATCCGGTCTATTGCAGTCATTCGCCAATCGTGCCCAACAGACGGCCGAAGGTA
>Ga0187893_10006249_pt1 | contig 20541 bp, 12 predicted proteins | sample MA1701074metaG_FD_139574 | JGI IMG/M metagenome (GOLD analysis project Ga0187893, IMG submission 139574) | White microbial mat communities from a basaltic lava cave in the Kipuka Kanohina Cave System on the Island of Hawaii, USA - MA170107-4 metaG ...
GCGGCCATAGAGTATCGCGTCATAGAGCCTCCTCGTATCCAGGTTTTGACGCCTACTGTAGCCTAAGGTTGAAGGGGACATTTCATGTGCTAGAACCAGGGGACATTTCATTAGCTTACGACATAAGCTAAGACAGGGCTGGCTTTCCAAGAAATCTTGTGGTAGAATGCTTCGCATGTCTGAAATCCACCCTACCGCCATCATTGGAAAGAGTGTCCAAATGGGTAAAGACAACCGGATTGGCCCCTATGTGGTCATCGAAGACGGGGTCAAGATCGGTTCCGGGAACACAATCCACGCCTCCGCCTATCTTTCGCGCGGGACGGAAATCGGCCAGGAAAACGAAATCCACATGGGGGCCATTATCGGCCACGCCCCCCAGGACCTCGCTTACAAAGGCGACCTGACCTTCACCCGCATCGGGAATAAGAACCAAATCCGCGAATACGTGACCATCCACCGGGGCACGAAGTCCGGCACGGCCACCATGATCGGCAATGAAAATTTCATCATGGCTTATTGCCACATCGCCCACAATTGCGAGCTCGGAAACCGGATTGTCATGGTGAACCAGGCATCGCTGACGGGTTACTGCATTGTGGAGGACCAGGCGTTTCTTTCGGGAATGACCGGATTTCATCAGTTTATCCGGATCGGCCAACTCGCCATGGTGAGTGCCTTGTCGGCTTCCAATAAAGACATCCCGCCTTTTGTCACCTGCGGGGGAAGACCGGCTTTGGCGGTCGGGGTCAATTTGATCGGGCTTCGCCGCGCAGGGACTCCGGAATCTTCACGGAGCGAAATTAAACAGGCCTTTAAATACCTTTACCGCTCCGGCCTCGCCCCATCCCGGGCGCTCGAAAAAATCAAAGCCGAACTCCTCTCTCCCGAAGTTCAGCATCTCGTCCGCTTCATCGAGTCCTCCGAACGCGGAATCATCGCGGGCGCAAAAGAGGGAGAAGAAATTTTTCTTGCGAAAAAAAACGCGGAAGTTATTGATTAAGCTCTGGCGATAATGAGGATGGAATTTTTCCCGCCGAAACCAAAAGAGTTTTTCATCGCAATCTGAATCTTGGCCTTCCTGGATTTGTTGGGCACATAATCCAAATCGCATTCCGGATCGGGAATTTCATAATTGATCGTGGGGGGGATTATTTCGTTTTCCATCGCGAGTACTGTGGCAATGAGTTCCACGCTTCCCGCCGCACCGATCAAATGGCCGACCATGGATTTGGTGGCGCTCACGGGAATCCGATACGCCCGCTCACCGAAGATTTTTTTGATCACCATGGTTTCCGTCTTGTCATTCAAGGGCGTTGATGTCCCATGGGCATTGATATAGTCGATTTGATCGGGCTTCACGCCCGCCTTTTTCATGGCCATTTCAATCGCCCGGCCGGCTTCCTGTCCCGAGGGGTCCGGGCTCGTCATATGATAGGCGTCGCAGGTCATCCCGTGGCCGAGCACCTCGGCATAAATCTTGGCTCCCCGCTTTTTGGCGTGTTCGTATTCTTCCAGGACGAAAATCCCCGCCCCCTCCCCCAATACAAATCCGTCGCGGTCCAAATTGAAAGGACGGGAGGCTTTCTCGGGCTCATGATTTCTCCGGGAAAGGGCGCGCGTCGCGCAAAAAGCGGCAAGGATCGGATCAAACACCGTGGCTTCCGCCCCTCCCATGATAAGAAAGTCGAGCGTGTGGCTCATGATGGCGTCAAAGGCATAGCCCACGGCATCCGAAGCTGAAGAGCAGGCGGTCGCGATGGAAAAACTCGGGCCGGTAATTCCGAGCTCGATGGAAATATTGCTGGCACAGGCGTCCGGAAAAGAAGCCAGGGTGGTAAAGGGGTTGACCCGGTCCGGGCCTTTTTTCAGGTACTCGTTATGCTGCTGAAGGATGTGTCCATGGCCCGCCATCGCCGTGCCGATAATGACGCCGGCGCGCTCCCGTCCGTTGGAACGGGGGTCGAGACCCGCGTCCTCAACCGCCATTTTTGCGCAGGCCACGGCAAACTGGCTTGTGCGGTCCATCCGGCGGAGGCTTTTGCGGTCAATGAAAAGAAGGGGGTCGAAATTCTTTACTTCTCCGGCAATCTGCGTGGAAAGATGGGAGGGGTCGAAACTCGTGATTCGGGAAATCCCGGAACGCCCCTGGCAGAGGGCTTCCCAGAAGGCATTTTTTCCGATTCCGATCGAGGAGACAACACCAATGCCGGTAATGACTACCCGTCTTTTGGGTAAGAAGACCTGCATAGATTAGGATTCGGAGGGCACGCTTGCGCCGGTCGAGGTCGGAACGTTCTTTAAGGAAAGAGCGATTTTCCGCGCCTGATGATCGACGTGCAAGACCTGAACAAGAATCCCATCACCTACCTGAAAGCTTTTCTCTAGGGTCTGTTGGGAAACGCCGGGGATCTCGGAAATATGGACCAGGCCTTCCAAGCCGTTTTCCAGCTGGACAAAAAGCCCGAAATTGGCGATCCGGCTCACGCGTCCCGGCGCCAAATTGCCCGGAGGGAGCGTTTGGTCCGCGTTCTGCCAGGGGTCTTCGGTCAGCTGTTTTCTCCCCAAAGAGATTTTTTGGGCTTCCCAATCAATGGACAAGATAATGACTTCAACTTCCTCTCCCTTTTTTAAGAAATCCACGGGCTTCAAGTTTTTATAATTCCAAGCCATGTCCGAAATATGAAGCAGGCCGTCGATCCCCGGCTCGATCTCGATAAAAGCGCCGTAATCGGTCAGGTTTCTTACCGTTCCCCGCGCACGCTCCCCCACCGAAAATTTATCGCGGACCTTCTGCCAGGGATTTTCCAGAACCTGTTTGATCCCCAGGGAAATCTTTCTTGCCGCGGGGTCCATATTGAGGACCAAAACTTCAATGGCGGCGCCGATATGAAGCATCTCGGAGGGATGGTTCACCCGCTTCGCCCAGGAAAAATCGCTGATATGAACGAGGCCTTCGATACCGGGTTCAATCTCGACAAAGGCGCCGTAAGGCAGAATGTTCACCACTTTCCCCTGAATCCGGGTGCCGAGCGGATACTTTTCCTGAACCTTTTCCCAGGGATCCCCCAAACGCTGTTTCATCCCCAGGGAAACTTTCGCCTGGTCCTTGTCGATCCCGAGGATCACCACTTCAATTTCATCCCCGAGCTTTACCACCTTGGAGGGATGGGAAACGCGGCCCCAACTCATGTCGGTAATATGAAGGAGTCCGTCCAAGGAACCCAAATCGATGAAAGCACCGAAATCGGTAATGTTCTTCACACGGCCCTTGACCACCTGCCCCACTTCCAAACTTCCGAGCTGATGACGGCGGGATTCCTGCTTTTCGCGCTCGAGGTAGTCCTTCCGGGAGACAACGATATTTCTGCGTTTATGATTGATCTTAACGATGACAAACTTGCCGGTAAAATTGAGGAACTGGTCCAAATCCCGAACGGGCTTCACATCCACCAGGGAGGCGGGAAGGAAGGCTTCCATGCCGATGTCCACCATAAAGCCGCCGCGAACCTTCTTGAAGATCCGGCCGTCCACCACCATGGATTCATGGGCATGGGCCAGAACGTCGTTCCAACAGCGCTGGCGGTCGACTTTCTTCTTGGAAAGCAGGATCATCCCGTGTTCGTCGTCAAAGGATTCAAAAAGGACGTCAAGTTCAGCCCCCATTTGGATTTCGGAGGGGTCGGTGAACTCGTCAACAGGCAGGATCCCTTCGGATTTGTAGCCGATGTCCACCAAAATCTCCTTGCCCCGAATGGAAACGATCTTCCCCCGGACAATTTCACCTTCTTGGAGGTTTTGAAAGGACCGATTGATGAGATCGGAAAGGGCTTCTGACATAAGCGAAGGTATTATAGCGATAAGGACTTAGAAATCAAGTATTTTTACAGGCGTATCCGGCGGCCCCGGGCCTCGTTCAATGCCCTGCGGAGCCTTGAAATATCTCCTTTCTTAAGGATCCTCTTGATCCCCCCCAGTCCGACTTGAAATCTGGCAAGAAGACGGTCCAGTTCCCTCCGATTCTCCAGAAAAATGGGGAGCCAGACGCGGGGATCGCCCTGGGCCACCCTTGTCGAGTCTCTAAATCCGGAAGTCGCAAAAGGAAGCGATTGGGAAGAGGCCGTGTTAACGACCAGGGAAGCAATTAAGTGGGGAAAGTGGCTGATTTCGGCGGTCAAACGGTCATGTTTTTCAGGAGAAACCGATAGAATGCGGCCGCTCACCTTTTTCCAGAAGGTCTTGACCTCCCGAAGCGCTTTTTTGGGGGTCTTTCGGCCGGGAGTAATGAAGGTCAGGGCCTGGTCAAAAAGCTTGGGCTTCGCCGCATCGATCCCCTGCTCATGTGAACCCGCCATGGGGTGGGCCCCCACGAAACTTAGCCGGCGCCATCTTTGGCGGTCAGCCCACCGGACGAGGGCGCCTTTCACGCTTCCCGTATCCGTCACTAAAAGGGGGGAACGGGTAGCGCGGTCAATCCGTTTGAGAAGCGGCCTCAGAGTATCAACGGGTGTGCAAAGGATGACGAGCTGGGAAGTTTGAATGCCCCGGACCAAATCCCGGGTCCCCTCGTGGATCCACTTTCTTTTTTTGGCTTTGGCGAGGGCGGCCCGTGACCGGCTGACTCCGATGATGCGGGCGCGGGGAAAAGCTTTACGCGAAGCGGCGGCGAGCGATCCGCCGATCAAGCCTAGTCCAACTATAGTGATTTGTTTCATAAGGAGTGGTCACTGCCCGCTTTTACCCTCTCCCTTTTAGGGAGAGGGTTAGGGAGAGGGTTGATCAAAGATAAGCGGATAGCTTCTAAGACAGAATCTAATTCTAAGAGGACTTCGTGATCCCAGAATCGAAGAACGTGGAGGCCCATTCTATTCAAATATGCTGTCCTCTTTATGATCTTTATCCAACTGTTCAGCATGCTGTCCGCCATCGACTTCAATGACAAGTCTTCTTTCAGGACAATAAAAGTCTAGGATATAAGGCCCTATGAAGTGTTGTCTGCGAAATTTCAAACCGGAAACCTGGCGGTTTCTCAATGCATCCCATAATTTGATTTCAGCATCGGTCTGTTGGATGCGTAATTTTCTAGCTAATTGTTTCATAAACTTTGACCCTCACCCTACCCTCTCCCTCTTTGAGGGAGAGGGTAAGCGGAAGGACCTTTTCGAGATTTTTCGATTAGACCTGTCTGCCCACGGCTTCGGCGATGGGACGGATTTCCTGCATGAGCCGGCGGAATTTTTTCGGGATGAGGGATTGGGGCCCATCCGAAAGCGCCTCTTCGGGATTGGGATGGACTTCGATCATGAGACCGTCGGCGCCGGCGGCGATGGCCGAGCGGGCGATCGGAATGACATATTCCCATTTTCCGGTCCCGTGGGAAGGGTCCACGATCACGGGCAAATGAGTTTCCTGTTTGAGGACGGGGATCGCATTGATGTCGATCGTGTTTCGAGTGGCGGTTTCAAAAGTCCGGATCCCCCGTTCGCAAAGGGCGACCTTAAAATTTCCCTTCGCGAGCAGGTATTCGGCGGAAAGAATGAGCTCGGAAATCGTGGCACTCAAGCCCCGTTTCAAAAGCACGGGTTTCTTGGACATGCCCGCCTCTTTCAGGAGGTCAAAGTTCTGCATGTTGCGGGCCCCGATCTGAAGCATGTCGGCATACCGCGACACGAGTTCCACCGTTCTCGTGTCCATCACTTCCGTCACCACCAGCATGCCCTCTTTGTCCGCGGCTTCGCGGAGGAGCTTGAGCCCTTCCTCGCCCAGACCCTGGAAAGAATAAGGGGAAGTCCGGGGCTTGAAGGCGCCGCCCCTTAAGAAAAGAGCGCCGGCCTGATGCACCTCTTTGGCCACATTGATCAGCATGTCGCGCCCTTCCACCGAACAGGGACCGGCCATCACGGCCACCTTTTTTCCGCCGATGGTGGCGCCGTTTCCCATCTCAATCACCGTGGGCTCGTGTTTAAAATGGCGGCTCGCGAGCTTATAGGGTTTCTGGATCGGGGTAACGCTTTCCACCCCCGGAAAAACCTCAAGGGGTTTGGCCCGGATCTTGTCCTCTTCTCCGATGATTCCGATCACGGTCCGTTCCACACCCTTGGACACATGGGGAGTGAGCCCCAATTCCTTCACTTTTTCACAGACATGCTGCACCTGTTCGGGTGTCGCATCCGGTTTCATGACAACGATCATGGATTTCCTCCTGAAGCTTTCCTTATTTTTTTTAAGGCGCGGATAAATTTCGCATTTTGGCTCCGCCGGCCCACGGTCACACGGATCCAGGCGGGGAGCCCGTAGGCCTTCATGGAGCGGACAATGACCCCTTCGCGGAGAAAGGCCTGAAAAACCTCGTCCGCATCCCGGCCGGTATCGAACAAAATAAAATTGGCCTGGCTCGGAACAGAGTTCAAGCCCAGCCATTTGAATCTCCGGTAAAGATATTTTCTTCCGCGCGCCACGAGATATTTCGTCCGCCAGAGAAAAAACCGGTCGTCCAGGGCGGCGAGCGCCCCGGCTTGGGCAATCGAATTCACGTTAAAAGGCTGGCGCACTTTATGGAGATATTGAATGAGCTCGCGGGATCCCATGCCGTAGCCGATCCGGATGCCCGCCAGACCGAACGATTTGGAAAAAGTCCGGAGCACGATCAAATTGGGCCGCTCGGTCTTCACGTGAAAAAGAAGATAGGGAAAATCCTTGGCCTCCACGAAATCCACATAGGCTTCGTCAAAACAGACAATCACTTCCTTGGGGACTTTGTTGATAAAGTCCTCCACTTCCTCCCGGTTGACGTAAGTCCCCGTGGGATTATTGGGATTGGCGATGAAAATGAGCCGCGTCTTTTCCGTGATGCGGTCCAAAATCCCCTTCAAGTCGTAACGAAAATCTTTCATCGGCACTTCAATAAATTCAGCGCCGCAGGACTGCGTAATCAGCGGGTAAACCAGAAAGGAAGTCGCCGAAGAAATCACCTGGTCCCCCTCCGAGAGAAATCCGCGCGCAAGAAGTTCGATGATTTCATTGGAACCGTTGCCGACAACGATCTGGTTTTCGGAAATGCCGTGCTCCTCGGCAAGTCTCTTCTTCAAGTAAAACGAGCTGCCGTCCGGATAGAGATGGACTTCTTTCAAAGCGCGGCGCATGGCCCTCAAGGCCTTGCGGGAAGGCCCCAACGGATTTTCATTGGAGGCCAGCTTAACGACCCGCTTGAGCCCGAGCTCCCGCTCGACTTCCTTGATCGGTTTTCCCGGTTCGTAAGGCCGGATCGACTCGATATGATCTTTGAAGATTTTTCTCTGCATGGTTTCCATGGACTTGCGCTTTAAGCCCGGTCCCCGGCCGAAGCCCGCGGGTAGGAGCCTAAAATTTTCAAAAAGCGCACCTTTCCTTCTAATTCATCCAGCATCTTTTTAATTTTGGCGTCTTGAAGATGCCCTTCAAAATCGATGTAAAAATAATAGTCCCACGCTTTCTTTTTGGAAGGCCTCGACTCGATCTTGGACATATTGATCTTGTGCTTCCTGATGGGAGAAAGCATTTCGTAAAGCGCCCCCACTTTGTCCTTGATGGAGACCACCATGGAGGTCTTGTCCCGGCCCGTGCGCGGTGTGAATTCGCGCCCGATCACAAGAAAGCGGGTCACGTTATGCGCGTGATCCTCAATGGCCTCCGCCACAATCGGAAGATCGTAAAGCGTGGCCGCAAGTTTGGAGGCAATCGCCGCGGCCCGGTCTTCTTTGGCGGCCCGCTGGGCGGCCTGGGTCGTGCTCGCCGTCTCAATGAGTTCCACCCGCGGCAGATGGGATTCAATCCACAGCCGGCACTGACCGAACACCTGGGGGTTGGAGTAAACCCTCTGAATCTCCCTCAAGGGCGAATGCGAAAGAAGGTTGTGGGAAATTTCAAAGAAAATTTCCGAGGAAATCTTGAGTTCCGAATCGATAAATTGGTCGAGCGAGTGGGTCACCGCCCCCTCAATCGAGTTCTCAACCGGAATGACGCCGTAATCCGCCCTTTTCTGGTCGACCTCCTGGAAAATTTCGGAGATGGTCGTCGCGGAAACATAGGACACGCTCGAGCCGAATTTTGAAAGCGCGGCCAGGTGAGTGAAGCTCGCCTCCGGGCCCAGATAAACGATTCTCAAGGCTTTCTCGAGGGCCAGGGCGGCCGACATCACTTCCCGGTAAATCGATTTGAGCGCATCTTTGGGAAGGGCGCCTTTGGCCATCTTCTCAATTTTTTGATAAATCTCTGATTCTCTTTCGGGAGAGTACACACCCCGGCTTTCCTCGGACTTGAGCTTTCCGATTTCCAGGACCAAATCGGTGCGCTGGTTTAGAAGCTCGATGATTTTCTCATCGAGCGAGTCAATTTTCTGGCGCAGGTCCTTGAGATTCATGATGAGATACCCCCTCACCCTTTTCCCTCTCCCCCACAGGGGGAGAGGGTGGGGGTGAGGGGGGTTCGTTTCCTATTAATTCTTCCCTCTTCACCGCCCGTTCCACGAGACTTTTAATCTCCTGAATCGGAGGAAGTTCCGTGAGGGCCTTCAGCCCGAAATGTTCCAGGAATTTCTCGGTCGTTCCGTAAAGGAAAGGCCGTCCCGGGACTTCTTTTTTGCCCACGATCTTAATGAAGCCCCTTTCGAGGAGCGTTGAAAGCACCGCCGAAATATCCACCCCACGAAGGTCTTCGATCTCGGCCCGCGTGATGGGCTGCTTGTAAGCCAGGATCGACAGGGTCTCGAGCGCAGACCGGCTGGCCTGCCGGAGTTTTTTCTGCAGCTCAAGACGCGCAAGCCAGGAGGCGTATTCCTTCCGGGTCACGATCTGGTAACCGCCCGCAATTTCGATCAGTTCAAAACTCCGGGTTTCACGGTTGTATTCCTCTTTCAGTTCGGAAACAAAGGTTTCGATCTGTTTGGGCGAAATCCCCGAAATGACCTTGCGGATTTCGTTCGCCGTCAAGGGCCTTGAAGAAGCGAAAAGAAGCGCCTCGAGGACCCGTTTGGGAGACAGCGCCTCGTCATTGCGAGAAGTCCCGCCCTTTGGGGCGGGACGACGAAGCAATCCCGAATCAGAGATTGCTTCGGTCGCTTCGCTCCCTCGCAATGACGGATCTTCCGCGATCATCTTCTCCTCAATCTGCGCTTCCAGCTCTTCCCGGAGCGCCTTGAACTGGGCCTCGCGCTCTTTTTCTTTTAATTTATCCGACGGTTTCATTCGAATTTCCTGTCCTCTCGATCATGATTTCCCCAAAGGCCTTGTCCTGAAAAACCCGGGCGAGTTTCAGGCGGATGATTTCAAGCATCGCCAAAAATGTGGCCACGAGCTCGTTCCGCGTCCAGGGTTTTTGAAAAAGGCTCACAAAAGAAAAACGGTTTTCCAGGGCGAGGCGTTTTCTGATCTCCTCCATTTTTTCGTCGATCGGAATTTCCTCTTCCCGCACTTCATGGACCATCTCTTTGGAGGCCTTGGACAACACCTGATGAAAAGCCTGGACCAGGTCATAGAGATTGGTGCTGAAAGAGTGGACGTCCGCTTCCTGGAGCTCGATTTCTTCAAGATAATGCTGCGCGATCTGGCGCGTAAAAAGCTTGCCCCGCTCGGTTTCCAAAAGCCCCAGTTCCCCGGCGGCTTTTTTGAAGGCCTGATATTCCAAAAGTTTTTCCACGAGGACCGCGCGCGGGTCCGGGCCCTCTTCCTCCTTGGCTTCCTCGTCCACCGGAAGGAGCAATTTGGATTTGATATAAAGAAGCGTTGCCGCCATGACCAGAAAGTCGCCCGCAATCTCCAGATTAAGCTCCCGCATCTGATTGAGGTAATCAAGGTACTGCTGGGCAATCAAGGCGATGGGGATATTGGCGATATCCACCTCGTTTTTCTCGATGAGGTCCAGCAGGAGATCAAGCGGTCCCTCATAAATCGGCAGTTTTACTTTAATCGGTTCACTCATAAAATTTTAACGGCTTCCTTCGCTTCGCGGAGAGTCGCTTGGGCGATTTTGCGGGCGCGCTGGGTCCCTTCCGCTAAGATTTCTTCAATCTCTTTTTTCCGGCTCTCCCAGCTTTTGCGTTTTTCATAAATGGGTTTCATAAAGGCCTTCAAATGGCCGGCCATCTCCTGCTTGCACTCCACGCAGCCGCGGAGCGCATTGCTGCATTCGTGGGCGACCTTCTCAACTTGAGGATTTTTTAAAAGCGTGTGATAAAAATAAACCGGGCAGACTTCCGGGCGGCCCTTGTCTTCGCGCCGTTTCCTCGCCGGGTCCGTCACCATCTGCGCTATCTTTTTATCGACTGTTTCGGGAGCGTCCGAAAGTTCGACCGTGTTGCCGTAGCTTTTCGACATCTTCCGGCCGTCGAGACCCGGAATCCGCGGCGCCTTTGTCAAAATGGCCTGGGGTTCCGGAAAAACCGGCTTGAAAAGATGATTGAACCGCCGGGCAATTTCGCGGGTGAGTTCCAGATGCGGCAGTTGGTCCTCGCCCACCGGAACCTTCTCCGCCTTATAAAGGAGAATGTCCGCGGCCTGAAGCACGGGATAACCCAAGAAACCGTAGGTGTAAAGATCGCGCCCGGTCATTTCACGAAGCTGCTCCTTATAAGTAGGGTTACGCTCAAGCCAACCCAAGGGAGTAATCATTCCTAAAAGAAGCGCAAGTTCCGCATGCTCCGGGACTTCACTCTGGACAAAAATCGTGCATTGGGCCGGATTAAGGCCGCTTGCGAGATAATCCATGGCGACTTCCATGACATTTTGCCGAATGGATACTTTTGACTCATATTCCGTAGTGAGGGCGTGCCAGTCGGCGATCATAAAAAAGGAATCCCCGCCTTCCAGCTTTTTAAAATTTTCCAAGGCCCCCAGGAGGTTCCCGAGATGAAGCTTTCCCGTTGGGCGCGTCCCGCTAAGTACCCTTGCCATTGATAGACACCCCTATCCCTTGATTGGCCATACATTGTAGCCAAAACACGGGGAAAAGCCAGCTTTTAGGCGGCGGTTTCGAGGGCGCGGTGAAGCTGGGCGCTGAACTGGGCCAGCAATTCGCTTAGGCCCGGGATACCGGAGACGAAGCTGTCCAGTTGGGCCTGGCTCCAGGGGGTGAAGTCAGGAAGGACTTGGCGTAAGAGCGCCGTATCCGGTTCAAGTCCAAATCCCTGGACGCGGGAGACTTTTCTTGCAAGCGAATGACGGGCCGCAAAAGGATTGTCATAGACCAGAATCTGAAGGTCCGCTGGAAGATCCTTATTGAGGGTATTGACGGTCTGCATGAGGACCGAAATTTCTTCCGGATTCCCGGCCGCAACAATCGCAAATCGAACCTCCTGGCCCAACTGTTTCTGAAGGGGCACAAGGGCCGCGCCGAACTCTTCAAAGATCTTGGGACCCACGAGAAAACCCACCGTGCCCTTGAAAGTCGAATGGGGTCCCTGAATTAATCCGAAATTTGAGCGGGCGTGATTCAGGGCCGGCCCCGTGAAAACGGTGTCCGTCTTTCGCGAAATTGCCCGAAAATCTGCAGGCGTGGGTGCCGGCGCCGCAACGGCCTCTTTCGTTCCGATGACGGCCTCGAGAAGATGGAAATCTCCCGGCAGAATAATCCGGTCCGCCACTTCGACTGCGAACCGAATGACCGTCTTTTCGGCAAACCGGAGTTCGGCACGCTTCTTGGGAGGTTCGTCGGTGGAAGGGAAAGGCCGGTTTCCGAAACGTGCGACCGCCAACGCCCCTTCGATGACTTTCACCTCTCCGATGGGACGCTTTCCGACACTTTCAATGGCGCCTGCCGCAACCCCTCCGCTCACAAGGGTCAGCCGGATCTCAAGCCCCCGGGTGGATTGGTTTCTTTGCTTGAGAAATTCTTCGACGGTCATCGTTCTCTTTTCCGACACCTTGTCATCAATCTCAATTCGAAAAGACATCGGGGAACTTCCTCCCCCGATGGGGTAGAACGTGGCTCCCAAGACATGTTTGATGATCTCCTTCCGCTCCGCCTCCGGCCTTTGCCTTCCGTCCTTGAACCAGATGAAGTTAATGATACGGGCAACGGTATAGAGGGGTTCCAAGAGGGCGGAGCGCTGCAAACTTGCTATTTTTTTACGCGGGGAGACATCCTCCGTATTGTCGCGGACAAACTGCAAAAGATTCCATGCGGAATTTCCGTCCACGGTGCCTTTAATTTGTGGGGCCTTGGGATTTTCATTCAAAGAAGCCAATACGGTCGGGAGGACTTCGGCATAGCCATGATGGCCTAAAATGCTTAACAGATAGGAAAACTGCCTCAACTCCCCGTTCGGCAAGAGCGCCTGAAGCTTTTCCAGACTCGCTTGCAACTCCTCTTGTGTTGCCCGCACCTCGGCCCGACTACGCCCCCCTTCGTCGGGCTTCGTAGAGGCCGGAGCGCTGCGAAGCCCTTCGGGCGGAGCAGGCTCGGTGCGATTGACGTCTGTTGGGTGAAGTGTTACGATAGGTCCACCATGAGCAAACCCCCTAAAAAAATTCCTGGACCTGAATATTCCCGTGAGCGAGAATTTAAGGTAATTTTGGAAGATCTCCAAAGCCAGTTTCGTACGTTCGGCGAGGGCCTTCAAAATGTCCGTGAAGATGTTAGCCAGCTTAAAGAAGATGTCGGCCAGCTTAAAGAAGATGTCGGCCAGCTTAAAGAAGATGTCGGCCAGCTTAAAGTCCAAATGGCCTTCGTCCATAAAGTTCTTCCCACGGTTGCCACCAAGGACGACTTGAGGCAGCTTGAGAAACGGCTCACCGCCCTCGAATCCACGCGTTAAATTTCCGCTCCTTTTTTTTATCTGCTGTAGCCGCACCTCGGCGCGGGGAACAATGTGATACATCTGGGGCCGACCAGAAATAGCGATGAAATAGACGGTCTGCCGGAGATCGGAATTAAATTTAGCGATGGCTCGGATAATGTTCTCATCCCATATATCGAGATTTCTTTCATCCAATTTTTCTAAGATTTTCTTGGGCGTTATTTCGATTGCCCTCGTCAGCCCCTCGCTTTCGTGAGCGATCATTTCAAGAGCCAAAATTATCTTCTTTTCATTTTGTGCATCAACATCCGCAATGATCCGGCCGGCCAACTCTTCAGCCTTTTCCAACGGCATGGCGTCAATGTCAGCTTTCTTGGCTTTCTTCCACCCTTTTTTCATGTCCTTTTCTAACATTTGATGATACCTCCTCAACCACCGCACAAATTCAGGATTGACCAGCCGTTTTGGGTCATCCTTCTTAAAAGCAAGAAGCGCCTGCAAGGCTTCCTTAAAAAAGGTGAGGGGTACCTTCTCAAGCAAAGTAATGACTTCTTCAGCCGATAAACGTCCGCTTCTTCTAAAAGCTGCGAAGAATTCCAAATTCGATTCGTGAATGGACTGCAACCTGACGGGAGGGAGCCCCTTAAGCTCACGGGCACGTTGTTCTATTAGTCTTCGGTATGATTTTTCCAGCAGTTTGGCTGAAGACATTCTCAACTCCCATTTGATACTTCTGATACTTGTGAGGGTTTGCTCATCGTAAATATCGCTGGGATCTAACTTCGCAATCATGCGCGCGAAGGCGACATCCTTTTTGCTTACCCGCACCTCGGCGCGGGGGGATTTATCTTTATTAAAATAATAATTGACAAAAAGTAATCCTTCAGCTAGCCTGACTATTCCATAGAGAGCGGCTTGAAATGTTCGAATTGTTTCGAAGGGAAGTGGTGGGGCGGACGCTGATGGATTTTTCCAAAATCCTCTTTGGAGGACACCTTGCCTCGGGGTTTTTTTCAACCTTTCCCTTATGGGTGAGGCTTGTTCTGGGGCTTGGCGTTGTGATACTATTTGGATTGGGCTGGTGGTCCTCTTCCCCGAAGAAAGGAGCTTCGTAAATGGAAGCAACTGCGATTGTAACCCTTGCCATTGTTTTGATAATTGCAGCTGCACTCTTTGTAGCCTACTGGTTTGAAGAGCGGAAGAAACACTCGCACCGCTAATTCCCTTTGGTTCCGCCCGCACCTCGGCGCGCGCGGGAGAAAGCAGGAACGCCCTGCCCAATTTGACGCCGTGTTCTTGAAGCAACCGCGTCAGATTTTGATGAGTCACGGCATCCAATACGAGGTAAAGATCCGTCCCATATTCACTGGACGACTTCATGGGATTGACTCCGATGGCGCGGAGGGGGGTGGGGCTTCCTGTTAAGCCGTTCACCTTTCTTCCATCCGGCATCACAATCTGCATCGAGGGGGGATTAAAAATCACCTGGACGGTTTGCGCTTCGGAGATCCGGAGAAGGAAGGCTCCGCCTTCGCGCTTCGTAAGCCGCGCTTTATAATCCCGCTCTCCGGGTCCCACCTCTTGGAGACGGTCCTCCGTGACGTTAACGTTTGTCTCGAGTGTCCGCGCCGCCCGGTCAACGTTGAGTCCTAAAAATTCTTGATTCCGAGAGAGTTGATCAAGGGTTGTTAACAATTGGTCGAATTGGTCGGGCGGCTGGAAAACTGCCCCCCGCCACGGGCCGAAGCGCAACCGGTAAATTCCCCCGCCCGAGGAGGAGGCATCGAAGGCGAACGATTCCAAATTATGACTTCTTCCCGAAACAGGATGAATCGGAGTGGTGAACGAATTTCCATCATAAAGGTAATGGGTTTGGTAATAAGCCCGGTCGTGTCTGGGATCTTTTCCTCTTTGCCGAAGGTCGGAGAGGAAATCTTCCAATAACCCTTCGATCAGCCCCAGGGGAGGAATGATCGTCTGAACCGTGCCAAACCGGCCGAAATATGCCTTAATCCCTTCCTGGCTGGCCACGTCAAGCGAAGTGATGCTGAAGATGATCTTTATCTCCTCAATGTTCAAACTCCTTAGGAGGCTCACCAGAAGGCCCTTGCTTGGAAGATTGGATTCGGTAAAGGGAATCAAAACGCCTTCGTAGCGGGAACTTGTGCGAACCAATTTGACGTGGCCCGAAGCTGCAATAATGAGTTGAGGTTCTCCGTCAATATCGACCCCCAAAACGTCCACGAGGTTTTGATATCGCTGGAAGAGCCCTTTCAGGTTGAGTTCTTCCTTCAGTTTTCCCGCCTCCTCGGCACTAAGGCGGGGTTGGCGCACCTCGGCGCGGGGTAGGACTAATCTATTTTTGAACCGTTCAATGGCTTGAATGATTTCTCCCCGATGCTTCTTAACGTAATCATTTCCAAGAGTGTCAATCCGTTCGACGAATCCATCCAAAGCTTGGGTAAAGGCCGTATTTAAATCGTCCGCGCCGGCTTGCGGAAATCCCGCCAAAAATAGCCTTTCCTTGAACCCCTCATAGAAACCCTCGAGTACCGTATCGAAATCGGCAATACGAAGTAGGGCAAAAGGAAGGTCGGATTCCCTTCGGAACACCCTTGGCTGGCCTTTTCCTAGCAGGTCTTGATAATCAGCGGCGCGAAGTTCTAAAAGATGTCCCAAGAAATTAAATAGAGAGGCACGAAGAAAAACCTGATTTTTGGAAGCGTTGTAACCTATCTTTATTTGTTCGGGATCGACAAATCGGGCGGTAATCAGCTTGACATCGAAAGAACCGTTGGGATTTTGTCGCACGACAAAGTCTCCGCCATTAAGCGTCACATGATTCAGATTGATTTCGTGATAAACGGTTAAGATTTTGTAAATTTGAGTTGCGATTTGGCGCATCGCCTCGTCGTCCTGAATGCGCGGGTTGTCGGGGGACGTGTCACTGTATTTCCATAGAATGAATCTCGAGCCGTTGATGCGGGAATCGATGTGGGCTTCATAATAACCGTCGAGCCATTCGTTGGCGAAAATACGCATCACCGTTCCATCTTTTGCTCGCGACTTCCCTATGACGTAAGGCCGTGCAAGATAGTGAGGTGATACGTGACCGCCGAGAGAGCTCTGGTTTTGAGCGTCTTGAAACATGACAAAGTCTGCAAACTGGTCTCTCGGCGCATGAAGGGCGAAAGTAACGGGTTCCTCCCGACCCTTAATTTCAACAAAGGCCCGGAAGATCCTTTCGAAATCTCCGAAGGCTCGGGGCAGAACCAAAATGGGGCTTTCAATTTCTTCGAGGGCTATTTCACGGTTTAAAATGCGCTGCAAAATCGTACGCAACGCCAGGGAGTTTTCCCCTGTTAGATAAAGTTCAACGGCCTCGGCATTTTGACGCTCGCTAAACTTAAGGAATAATTCTCCTTTTTCATGTTCCAGAAGAGTCTTTTCACTTAACAAATCGGGATAAGCCTCTAGGTAAGTATCCCCCGCTGTCGCCTCTCCCTGAACATCCGACCGAAGCTTATCAATCTGCGGAAAAAACTTCACGCTAAGGGGAGCATTTTGAGCTTTTTTCGCCCGCACCTCGGCCCTTGCGCCTGATGGGCGCACCTCGGCGCGGGGGGTTTCCGCGGGACGAAGTCTCTGGAGAACGGGGTCGTAGGACCATCCCCTTTGCGAATTGCTGTCGAGGATTTGTGGGCGGGCGCCGTCAAAATTAAACTGAAGACCGTAGGCTTGGCCAAAGCGGCTTTGGGTGAGCTGGGTGACGATCGTTTTTCCGCTTTTCTGCCACGGAAGCCCGGAGCGCAGGATCGTCTCAAGGCGGAACTCTTTTTCGATTTCGGGATCGATTCCCAGTCTTTTCAGAACGGCGGGCGGAACCGGGAGGGAGCGCGCGTCTTCCAGAGCGGCCGCTTCGGCGAAAAGCCCGGGGCGCTTTCCGAGAATGGAATCAATATAACCCTGACGGGAATCGATTTCGTCGATTTTGGGCATCACGAGAGCAAAACCGAGCCCGTGGGACTTGAAAAATTCTTTGAGGCCCGGGGCGTGAAAACCTCCCGTCACCACCACCACCGGTTTTTCGCTTCCCTCGGCCAATTTGGAAATATTCTCCGCCATCCATTTTTCGCGTTCTTTGGCCCCCTCATAGAATTCCAAGGCCTGTGCAAAGAGCGGATCGAGACGAGAAAACGCCCCCTCACCCTTCCCTCTCCCCCTGGAAGGGGGAGAGGGCTGGGGTGAGGGGCGGACGTCAAGAATGCGTTTGATAAAACGGGAGGGACGAAGGTTTTCCCCCACCTTTTCATAATCCCTTGGCGTGAGCTCCAGGGCGAGGAGCCTTTTCAAAAGACGGTAATCGTCCAGGATTTGAACGATTTTTCTCGAACGCTCATCCCCCGCCATCCGGTTTTCGATGTCGCGGGTCAGGCGGTCGAGCTCCTCGAAAAGCGACGGGCCCTGGATTTCATTCCGGAAAACGAGAAGCTGGATAAAAATTCTAAGGGAGGGGAAACGGTCAAAATGGTAGGAGGACGGGAGCGAATCGACCACCCGTTCAAGAAGATAGCGGACCCCGGCATAGGGGTATTGGGAAAGCCCCCTCACCCAGTCCCTCTCCCCAAGGGGGAGAGGGGAGGGTGAGGGGGTTAAAAGATTTTTCAACTCTTGGAGAAGAGAGGGGGAAAGAAGCCTTTGCATTTCGGCGAGGAAACTCTGTCTTTCCCTCTCGATCCCCTTCCAATCGAGAGCGGATTCGATCTTGAGGAGCTTGGCAAGGCGAACCGTATTCGGCCAGTCTTTTTGAAGGGTGGGGTCGCTCAAGCTCACGCCGAGGACCTTCCGGCTCATTTTTCCGAGAAAACGAAACCAATGGAAAAGTTCAAACCGCTTCTCTTCAAAGGCGGCGCGGCGCGCCAGAAAATCCCGCAAGGGTTTTGAGAGAAACTCGCCGCGGAGCGCTTCCATTTCCTGATTCAGGAGGTTGAGGGATTTTTGCCCGCCCTCCGCCATGCGGAAAACTTCCTGAAAGGCGAGGCGGTTTTTACGGTAGGCTTCGGCGGCTTCGATGCCGAGGGCCCGGACGCTTGCCGGCGCATCGAGAAGGAAAAGAGAAACCCCCGAAGTCTGCCCCTCCCCCGCCCGGTATTCCAAGACCTCGCGGTTCCATTCCGTTTTTTCAAAATAGCGGTCGAGGCCGGGCTCGAGAGCACCTTCCGTTCCTTCCAGAAGGAAGACCTCAACCCCGTAATTTTTTTGAAGATGACGGAGGAGGGCCTCGATTTTCTTCTGGGTCTCATAGCTTCCGTGGGCGGTCTGAATGTGAATGATGAAGGGACCCCCCACCTTACTCCTCCCTTCCAGGGGGGAGGAAAGGAGGGGGGTGTAAATTTCCTCGACGACTCCCAGTTCTGCCGGGATTTGAAAATCAGGTGAGGTGAGAAAGGGGGGAAGGCTGACTTCCGCCCGGGCAGACGGAGCGGTCAGGAAAATGTTGGTGCAAAAGAAAGTGACCGCTACCGCTGCGGCGGTTAACCGCTGAAACCGGCTTTTGGGAAGCGGGGCCTCGGGCGCCACGACATTAGGCGGATTGCGCGAGGGCGAAGAAGTTTTGCAACTGCCTTGCCAGATCGGCAAGAGCCGGATGCTCCGAGAAGAGATTTTGAAGTTTGTTTTCGGTGATGATTTGTTGGTCGGGGATCTGCCTGCGGATCTGATCGGCAATGGCTGAATTTAAACTGACGATGGCCTTGAGTTCTTTCACGGAGAACTGCTGTTTCAAGGTTTGAACGGCCTTATCGACCGTCGAAGAAACCACGAGAGGTTCTTTCCCCTCTTGCGCCAAGGCCTCATTGACCTCATTGAGTACCGAGAGGGCCGCCGGATTGCTTGTCGGGACTGCAATGGTGACTGCATCACCAAAGAATTCACGGAGGGCCAAAGCAAAAACAAGATAACCGTCTCTCAATAAAAGTTCGGGATCAAGCAGGATACCGGTGGGAGCGGAAATTCCGAGCGAAGCCGCGAGCTGGCGGGCCAGCGCCCCTTCTCCGGATTCCCGGTAAACCGCGATGGCTTGGGCGACCACACTTTGAATGCCTTGTTTGACTTCCGGAGACAAGGTGGGAACTTGAGCCAGTCTCACTTCCGCGCGGGCCGAAATGCGGATCTCGGTAACCTCGGCGATTGATTTAACGCCCTCGGTTTCAAGGCGTTCTGCCAAAAACTGAAATGGATCCACAACCTCTTCCTCGATCACGATTCTGATAATCCGGCCGAATACGGTCAATTGAACGGTCTGGCCGCGGATGTCCTGCGGCTCGATCCTGTTTTCCGTAAGAAATTGCGTGATCGGAGACGCCTGATTGGGGTGCTGGCGGAGCTGATCTACATTAAACTCGACTTCGCCGATGAGAAGACCGAGAGTCCGTCTGAATTCTCTCAAAACCCTCTGGGCCCTTGTAATGTCCGCTTGAGTCACCGTAGGAGCTTGCAGATTTGGAGTAATGCCGGCAGCTTCTTGAAGAAGTTTTTCTTGTGCAGGATTTAAGGTGGGCGGAATTTCCGCATTAAAAAGTTGATCTCGTGTGCTCTTAAGTGCTTCGAGAACTCTCCCGGCCTGTTCTTCAACAGTTGTGACCCTTTCAGAAGCGCGGGCAATAACCTGGGGTTGGCCGGGAATAGTCCCCGGAATTTCTTGGGTAATTTCTTCCCCAAGGCCACGGACCTCGGCGCGGGTTGGAACGGTTATGCGGAATTGGAAGGCGGGCAACCCCTCGGGAGTCGTCAAAAAGTTGGTAAAGGAAATGGTCACGGGGCCCTTCGTCACCGAAGGGGTTCCCTCTTCCTGTTGTTTGAGCACGTCCGCGATGATCTGGAGGAATTGGGGCTCGTCGAAACGCTCCGTACGCTCCGTCAGATTCTTGATCACCGGCGCCTCAAAAACAATTTGGGGAATCTGGTGCAATCTTAAAGCTTCCTTTAAGGAGGGGGGAATCACGGCCCCTTTGACGAATTCTCCATTTTCAGTATCCAAAATGCCGACGGTCTTGACTTCGGGATTTGCCGCGATAAAAAGGGTGACCCTGGAAAGATTTTTGGTTTTCAGGACCTCGCCGACCGCTTTGGCAAAAGCCCGGAGTTCGGGGACAACGGAAGAAGCGGTTTTCGGTTGACTCGCGAAAGTTCTCAAAACTGTAACCTGATTCGTGAGAAAAGGTTCGTCCGGATTTTCGCCAAGCACGCTAAATTGGATCAGCGTGGGCTGGTCAGCGGCGGGCTGTGGTGTAATTTGAATAGCGCCGCGGGGATTCGCCTGCAAGAATTTTTCCACATCGCCCAGTGTCAGGGGCTCCTGCTGGCCCACGGGAACGGCGGGAACTTTGCCGATCTGGGTCAGGTCTTCGATACGGGGCGCAAGCTCCTGGCCCGCATCAACCCGATTTTGCAATCCCTGGACCACCGTAAGGCTCAACTCATGGACCAAACGGACGCGCCCTTCCGCGATATCCCGGGGGATTTGGCCCGCAACCGCTTGGGGCTCATTAAATTCTTCGGTATCCCGCACCTCGGCGCGGGAGGAACTTGGGGGCCGGATCGTAATCGATTTGTCCTTGGGATTAAAAGTAAATCCTACGGGAGCGGGAGCGGCTTTAAGAAGCGCCTCGATTTGAAGGGGGGCGATTCCCTGACTGCGGAGTTCCGAGCGGAGGGCTTCGGGATTTTTGAAAATCTCATCGAGAATAGCGACCAAGCTTTCGGCCTTTTCA
>Ga0187893_10006250_pt1 | contig 20540 bp, 17 predicted proteins | sample MA1701074metaG_FD_139574 | JGI IMG/M metagenome (GOLD analysis project Ga0187893, IMG submission 139574) | White microbial mat communities from a basaltic lava cave in the Kipuka Kanohina Cave System on the Island of Hawaii, USA - MA170107-4 metaG ...
GAACTCGACGGGCCGTCGCTGCGCACCAAGCACCTCGGCCTTGACGATCCGACCGCCTCCGAGGTATCACCCCAATCGGCCAGAGTTTCCGGAAAACACCGGCCAGAGTTTCCGGAACCCACAGCAGGCACCAGGCGTTGATCGTCTTGTCATCCTTGATGAGCTTGAACTCCCAGTCGTAGTCGGGCTTGTTGGCCGCCTCCGCGATGGCGCGCCCCACGCGCAGCAGCCCTTCGGTGAGGCGCGGGTCGGTGACGAATTGCGCCTCCTTGGCCACCCCCTGGTAGGCCTCCAGCCCCATCTTGACCTCCTCGCCCTCCGAAAGGAGGAGGAGCTGGGAGCGGCCGGTGTGCGGGTTGGTCTTGCAGCCGGGAAAGAGGAGGGAGGTGGCGGCCAGGAGGACCGCGAGGAGGAGGCGGCGGATCATCCCGCCATTGTGGCGCAGGCCCGGCCACGCTTCCAGCGCCCGGTTGCGATACGCTGGCGGCATGACGCAGCGCAAGTACGGGTGCCGGGGCGCGCGGGGCGCTCCTGCCGGCCCCTTGGCCGCCGATCTGACCCGCGCCACCACCTTCGCCCTGGCCAGCGCCGAGCAGGTGCGCACGGTCGGCTCCGGGGAGGAGCCGGGGGAGTTCTATCCGCGGTACAGCCATCCGGCGGGGCGCGCCTTCGAGAGCCGGGTCGCCGAACTGGAGAGGGCGGACGGCGCCGTGGCCTTCGCCTCCGGCATGGCCGCCATCCACGGCATCTTCTGCGGCTTCCTGAAGAGCGGCGATGCGATCGCCTGCAGCCGCGACCTCTATGGCGGCGTCTCCGCGATGCTGCGCGACGACCTGCCCCGGTTCGGCATCGTCGTGCGCCGCTTCGACCCCTTCGACGCCGCCGACCTCGCACGCGCCCTCGCCCCCGGGGTGCGCCTCGTCCATGTCGAGACGCCGGTGAACCCCACCTGCCGCGTGGTCGATCTGGCGCGCACCGCCTCCGCGACGCGGAAGGCGGGTGCGCTGCTCTCCGTGGACGCCACCTTCCTGCCGCCGCCCTTCCAGCGCCCCCTCGAGCTCGGCGTCGATCTGGTCATGCACTCCGCCACGAAGTACCTGGGCGGCCACAGCGACGCGCTGGGCGGCGTCGTTTCGGGACGGTTCGAGCTGCTCGACCGCCTGGAGCCCTTCCGGCGCCGCACCGGCGCCACGCTCTCCCCCGACACCGCATGGCTCCTGCTCCGATCCCTGGCGACGCTCGAGATGCGCCTGGAGGCCGCGGCGGCCAACGCCGGCCGCCTGGCGGGGTTTCTCGAAGGGATGCGGCAAAACGGGGGCGGGGTTCAGAAGGTCTTCTACCCCGGTCTGCCCGAGCACCCCGATCATGCCGTGGCGCTCCGCCAGCAAAAGAGCTTCGGGGCGATGATCGCCCTCCAAGTGCCGGGCGGGTTGGCCGGCGCCGCGCGGGTCTACGACCGGTTCCGGCGCTTCGCGCGGGCGGTCTCTTTGGGCGGCACGGAGAGCCTCGCCTCCCTCCCCCTCCACACCTCCCACGCTCTTGCCAGCAAGGAGGACCGGGAGCGGTCGGGGATCGACGACGGTTTGATCCGGCTCTCGGTGGGCGTCGAACCGTACGACGAATTGGAGGCCGATCTCCGCCAGGCCTTGGGAGGGTGACTCCATGCGCATTGCGATCCTTTTCCTGCTCGCGACCACCGTCTTCGCCGAAGACCTCGACGGCGCGTTGATCCAAAAGCTCACCAACGTCGAGGGGAAGTGGAACGCCGCCGAAGAGGTCTTTCGGATCGCCCGGGAGCGGACCATCCTCCCCCACTCCGTGGACGGATCCCCGTTCCATCCCTGGCTCGGGCTCACCAGCTGGGTCGCCTTCCACGAGGGGACCAAGGCGGAGGCGATGATCATGGGCGATCTCGTGCTCTTGGAGTCCGAGATCAATCCGGTCCTGGGCGCGCTCCTGGAGTCGGGCATCGAGGTGACCGCGCTCCACAACCACTTCCTCCTCGACCAGCCCAAGATCTACTTCCTCCATGTGGGCGGAGAAGGCCCCCTCGCCGATCTTGCGACGGGCATCGGCCGCGCGTTCCGGCTGATGGCCGATCCGCCCGGCAATGGGCCCCAACTCGCATCGAGCCTTTCCCCCGCCCCCCTCCGCGCCATCCTCGGACAGGAGGGCGCGACGCGGGAGGGGATGTTCAAGATGGTGATCGGACGCAAGGTGAAGTTGCCCTGCGGCTGCGAGGTGGGCGGCGGCATGGGCATCACCACCTGGGCAGCGTTCGGGGGGAGCGACGAGGCAGCGCTGGTCTGCGGCGATTTCGCCTGCTTCCCCGGCGAGTTGCAGCGGGTCTTGGGCGCGCTGCGCCGCGGCGGACTCCTGGTCACCGCCATCCACAACCACATGACCGAGGAGGAGCCGCGCACCACCTTCGTGCACTACTGGGGGCGCGGGAAGGCGGCGGCGCTCGCGGCGGCGGTGCGGGCGACGCTCGATGCGCAGGCCGGCGGCGTCCGCCTCGACTTCGAGGGGTTGACCGCGCTTCCCGCGGGATTCCGCGTGGAGATGACCAACCCCGCCGGCCCCGACGCGACCTGGGAGGCGCGCGAAGGCGTCCTTGCGCTCACCAAGCCCAACCACGACTCCCCCGCGGCGTTCAATCTCTGCTGGAGCGACGCGCTCCGGTTCCGCTACGGCACCCTCGAGGCGCGGGTGCGCGCCGATGCGGGCGAGGTGGACCAGGGCGGCGGGCTGATCTGGCGCGTGAAGGACAAGGACAACTACTACCTCGCGCGCTACAACCCCTTGGAGAAGAATTTCCGCCTCTACCACGTGAAGGCGGCCAAGCGCACGACGCTCGGGGACGCTTCCGGCCCGGCGATCGCCCGGGGGGAGTGGTTCACGATCCGGATCGTCCACAAGGGTGCGCGCATCGAGGCGTGGCTGAACGGCAAGAAGCTCCTCGAGGCGGAGGACGCCACCTTTCCCGACGAGGGAGGCGTCGGCTTCTGGACCAAGGCCGACGCGGCCACCTCGTTCGACGACCTCGCGGTGACGCCGTGAGGCGTGGCGCGGCGCTGGCCTGCCTCCTGGCGCTGCTCCCCGCCTGCCCGCGCGACGTCTATCTCACGCGCGAAATGCCCGCGGCGGGCGAACGGGTGATCCTCTGGCCTTCGGGCCAGGGATACCGATTCGTCGTGGAGGAGGGCGATTTGCGCGCCGAGCCCGTGGAATGGAGGGAAGGGGGCGGGGAGCCGCCGGTGCCGGCCACGGCCGGGCAGCTGCTCCTGCTCCTCCCGCCCGGCCCTTCGCCCGCGGCGCGCGCTCGCGCCCAGGCGCTCCTGGAAGAGACGGGGAGGCGCGCACCGGCCGCCAGCCTCCATCTCGTGGTCTCGCCCTACCTCTGGGACGACCTCCGGTCGCGCGAGGACCTGCGCGCGGTGCTCGATGCCCAGGCCCGACCTCATCGCGATGCGGATGCCCGGTCCAGCCCGTTGGATCTCCTGGGCGTGGATCTCCCCGCGCTGGTCCTCGTGCCGCTCGCCGACGGATCGGGGAGGTTCTCGACGCAGGACCTCCGGAGCATCGCGGACGCAGACGCGCCCCCGCCCTGGATCGAGGCCTCCGCGGATGCGATCGCGCCGGAGACGTTCCTCGAATCCCCATCCGCATCGCACCCGTTCCCATCGGAACTGCGCACCGTCTATCTGGTGGTTCCGCGGGAGCTTGCGCCCGAGGAGGCGCGCGCGTGCGATCTTCTTGCGGCGGCGCTGGGCACGACGGAGCGAGGCTCGTTCCAGGTGGTCGTGCTCGCCAGCGATGCGGCGCCGCAAGAGTTGCGGGAGGTACGTGACCTCCTCCGCACGCTCGCACGCTGGAGAAGGAAAGGATGAGACGTCCGTCCCTCTTCGCTTCCCTTCTGGTCGCCGGATGCGCCGCCGAGTGGACCGTCGTGACGCGCGTCCATTCCACGCCCTGGGACCCCGAGCACGCGGCGCGCGTCTACTGCTTGCCGGCCGATCGCGAGGGGGACCGCTTCCGCTGCCTCAAGGTCTCCGAGGGCAGCGCGATCAAGCACGCGCGTGTCTGGGAGGTCGATGCCCGGAGCGGGACGATTCCGTTCCCCTTGCAGCCCGCGGACTCCGTCACGGTGATCCTGCCGCCCCACGCCTCGCCCCCGCTGCGCGCCCGCGCGGAGACCCTCCTTCGGACCTGTGCGGCGGGACGACCCGGCCTCGCCGTGCACCTCCTCGCGGGCCCCGGGGATCTCCAGGAGGTGCGGACCGGCGCCCAGTTCGAAGAACGGATCGAGCGGTGGAGCCCGCCCCGTCGCGTCACCCAGGCGGATCGCGACCTCGTGTGGTCCGGAGGCGGCAGCCCCTCCCCCATCGACCCCGCCCATCCCGCGATCCTTCCCCTCTTTGGCGAGGCGGGGCGATGGCTCCTGGTGGAGCCCACGGAGGATGCCGCCTCGCCCCGCGTCACCACGTGCAGCCGCGACGAGGCGCTCGCCCTCAGCGCATCCCTCTGCGTCGTCCTCCTGCTGCCCGCAGACCTCCCCGCGGAGACGAGGCTCTCGTGCGCCGCCCTGGCGCGCGAACGGTCGCGGCCCGGCGCCGCCTGCGCGCTTCGCCCCACCGCACTGCGCTGGGAGGAGCTGGCCACGCCGGAGCGCGTCGCGACGCTGGCGAAGCTCGGCCGCCTCCCCGTGTACGGCTTGCTCCTCCCCTGAAGCGCGCGAGCGCGCCGATCCCGCAGCAGCGGCCGCGGCAGGAGCACGCTCGCTCCCCGGGCGAACCGGCCCTCCGGGCGGAGGCGGGGCCTTCGCCGGCACCGGCTGCGGCTCGAGGGCCGCATCCCGGCGATGGAGCTCGCTGGCAGGCGCGGATTGCAACTCCTGAATGTTGCATTGCAAGTCTACTTGCACTTCGTGCTCTCGCGGTGACCCCGTACGGGAAGACCTGCCCGAGACTCCCGGGCTGCCTCGGTGGAGCTGCTCCGGTTTCGCAGAGCTCGCCCTGCCGGGGAAGGACGAGAGGGAGGCTCCGGCCCGGCTCCGCCTCGAGAATTCGGTACTCCGCGAGGAGCGGGAGACTCTGGGCCGGAAGCGTACGGAACGCCTCCGGGACGTCCGCCGGCGACGATTCCGCGATCGCGCGGAGGCGAGGAGGCCCTTGCGACCGCAGGTCCAGGACCCTCCCTGAACCCGGGGCGACTCCGCTGGCGGCACCGGCGCCGCCCCAAGCGGATGCAAGTCGTTGACCGATCGAGGGCCGGGATCGTCAGCGTGTTGCAACCCAAGTCCGCAGGTCCAGCAGCCAGGCCGCCAGCAGACAGACGATCGCGCCCAGCGCGAACCAGGTCTCCAGACGGCGGTCCGGCGCGCCGGGGTCGCCCACGGCGGGAAGCGGGTCGGAGGGGCCGGGGCCCGCGAGATCGAGATCGGGATCGAGCAGGTTGACCGCGAAGCTGCGCTCGCCGACACGCCAGAAGCCGGGGGGCCCGGCGATGCGCTCGCCGAGGAGGAACGTGCCCACGCCCTCCACGAACGCGGCGCCCTGCACCGGCGCGCGTTCGCCCACGGCGAGAAATTCCGGCGCGGTGTCGCGCGCCGTGGCGGCGAGGTGGGCGATGGCGTTGCGCAGGAAGAGCGGATAGGCGGGCGATGCGCCGAGGATGGAGCGGTCCGGGTCGAAGCCGAGGGCGACCCAGCTCTCCGACGCGGCGAGGAGGGGGCCGGGTGCGGCGTGGGCGAGCGGTTCGCCGCCGCGAAGGGCGCGCGCCCGCAGGGGCGGCGTGCGCACCAGGTCGACGCCGGCGAGGAGCGGATGGCCCACCCGCGCGTCGAACACCACCGGCGCGTCGGCCTCCTCGCCCAGTTCGAAGGGCAACGCGCCCCCCGATGGGGCGAGGTAGATGCCGCGCAGGCCGGGCATCTCCTCGAGGGGCGCGCAGCGGTCGAAGATGCAGAGTTCGTAGTCCTGCACAGCCTCGCGGAGACGCGCGGGGGTGGTGCGGTCGAGCGGCCCGCGGATCGCCCCCACCGCTTCGAGGGCCGCCATGGCCGCCGCGAGGAAGGGCGACGGCTGGTCCTGCGCCACGACCAGGACGCGCGGCGCCGCCGCCTCGGGCAGCTCGAACCGGACGATATCGTCCCAGGGGAACGCGTCCCCCTCCATCCGCACGCTCACCTCGGTTCGCCCGGCGCGCCGAAGCGGCAGGTCGATTCGGCGCTCGCCCACAAGCTCGCCGTCGAAGATCCCTTCCACGCGTACGCGACCGGCCCCTCGCAGGGTGGCGCGGGCGATCCGTCCGCCGCTCTCGGGATCGAACAAGACCTCCAAGGCGACGAAAGCCGCGTTGGGAACCGCGCCTCCGGCGGCGCGGATCCGGAACCCCTCGGGCTTCGACGCGCGAAACGTGCAGAAGACGAGATCGGGGGTGCGCAGCCCCCGGGCGGCGAGCCGCCCCAGGGCGAGCCCCGCCCCCGGATGCAGCTTCGTCCAGCCGGCGGCGTGGTCGTCCACCGCAGCGAACGCGTCGCCCGCCCTGCGTGACGCCGTCACGCGCTCGCCGTCGTCCCGCAGCGCGATGACGATGATCTCCGTGCCGGGGGCGCGTCGCGCCACCTCCTCCCGCGCCGCGGCGGCGAGCGCCTCGATCCGGCCCCGGGCGCGCGACTCGATGCCGCCATCCAACACGAGCACCAGATCGCGGATCGTGTCGGGCCGGCCGGGCAGGACCGGCCCCCCCGCAGCCGCGGCGATCGCGCCGCTGGCGAGGAGCAGGAGCAAGAGATCGAGATGCCGCACGAGCCGCGTGCCGAGCCCCGCGCGCTGCTGCGCCAGCGCCGCCGCCCAGAGCGGCAGGAACGGCACCTCGACGCGGCGCACCCGGCGCCGCACCAGGTAGGCGAGGAGCACCCCCGCCGCGGCGAGCGCGAGCCAGAACCCGGCGGGGTGAAGGAACCTCACGGCGTGAGCCAGCCCCGCGCGATGGCGGCGCGGACGATCTCGAAAAACGGCTGGTCGGCGCGCACGCGCAGGAAACCCGCTCCCGACCGGCGGCAGAACGCGCGCAGCGACGCCGCGCGCGCCTCCCGCGCCCGCACATAGGACTCCACCGCCGCAGGCGTCACATCGATCTTGAGCACACGCCCACTCTCGGCGTCCACCAGCCGCGCGCGCCCGGGCGGCGGCGGCGCGAGGCGCTCCGGATCCTCGATGAGGAGCGCGCGCACCTGCAGGCGGCGCGACAAGAGGTAGGAGAGGGCGCGAGTGGCGCCCGCGGGGTCGAAAAAGTCGCTCAGGACGAAGGCGACCCCGCCCCGGGTGGCGCGGGGCAGCCCCGCCCGCGCCGCGCCGAGGAGATCGGTGGGACCTTCCGCCTCGCCCTCCACCGCCTCAAGGAGCGCGGGAAGCCGGGCGCGCCCGGTGAACGATTCCGGCGCCGCACGCTGCGCGCCCCCCGCCGGCAGCAGGAGCACGCGCTCCAGGGAGGTGAGCGCCACCGCGCCCAGCCCCGCGGCCACCTTCGCCGCGCAGCGGCCCGCCTCTCCGCGCATGCTGCGCGAGCGGTCGACGATGAGGGCGACGTCGAGCGCCTCCTCCGCCTCGAACTCCTTCACCACGAGGGAGCGCATCCGCGCATAGACATTCCAGTCCACCGTGCGCAGCGCGTCGCCCTCCTGGTATCCGCGATGCTCCCGAAACCCTCCCCCGGGCCCCCTCCGCGATACCTCGCGCTCCCCGCGCAACTCCCCTTTGCGCACCTTTTGCGCCAGGAGCTCCAGCCGGGAGAGCTGCGCCATCTCGCGCGACGAAAAGATCACTTGGGCCGGAGCCTTTCGAAATACTCCCGCACGAGTGCACGCGCCGCGGGGGAGAGTCCGGGCCGGTCGAGGGCCGCCTCCAGCCGCTTCTGCAGTTCGGGCCACGCCTCGGAGATCGGCCGCTGCGCGGGCGTCCCGCCGCCCGGCACCTCCACCGGCACGCGCGCCTCCTTGGTCACCTGCTCCCCTTCGCGCAGAAGAGGCTCGACGTATTCCGGGCGCAGGGGAACGCCGCCGGTGGAGCCCTCCTCCCCCGGCGGCGGGGGAGGCGGATCGGGGGGGGGCGGGGGGGGCGGCGGCGGCGCGTCCGGCGGCTCGATGCGGAAGCGGTACTCGTTGCTCACGAGCGGGCCCGCCAGCGCCACGGCGACATGCTCGCCGGCGCCGAGCCCTTCCGCGAACCGGCGCAGGTCGAGTCGCAGGGCCGCGCGCGCCGCGCCGCCGGGGACAAGCGTCAAGGAACCCTCGACCTCCATGGGCGCGCCGGAATCGATGCGCAGCAGCACCGCGAACTCGATTCTCTCCCTCACCTCGCCGGAGGCCTCCAAGAAGATTTCCACCCACACGGGCTCGGTGGCGCGGAAGAGGCCCCCGGGTCCGTGGAGTCTCAGCAGGAGCGGCGCCTCCTCTTCGCCGGCGCGGTCCGCCCCCTCCACCGGCGCGGGTCCGTCGCCGCCCGGCGCTGTGCCCGGCATGAGCGCGACGAGGAGGACGCAGAGGAGCGCAAGCGCGGGGAGCAGCCTGCCGCGCCGGCGACCGGCGAAGAGCGTGGCGGAGGGGGGATGGCGCAGCGCGGTGGCGACGACGAGGGGGGCGAGAGGGCCCCGCGCCTCGCGTGCGGCGCTGAACCGGTCGGTGGCGAGGAGGCGGTCGAGATCGTCGGCGGTGCGTCGCGGCGCGCGGCGCAGAAGGCGCGGTCCGGCGTAGCGCACCGCGAGGGAAGCGGCGAGGACCCACGCCAGGAGCAGGGCGCCCTGGAGGAGCCCCGCGAGCGAGATCGCGATCCAGGCGAAGACCCGCAGGCCCGGCACGCCCACGCCTTCCGGGTAGGGCAGCGCCAGCCAGGGAAGATCGATGCCGGCGCGCTCGCAAAAGAGCGCCGCTGCCACCGCCGCCGCGCCGAGGAGGAAGAGGCGGCGGGCCGCGCGTAGAGCGACGCCGCGCGCGCGCACGCGCTCCTGGGCGCGGAGCAGGGCGTGGACGCTCATAACTGCGTCCAGGATAACCGGTTAGCCTCGGCGTTGACTTGTCGGGAGGGCGCGCATATCGTGCGACCCACCGCACCCATGGGACCGAGCCCCCTGCGCGTCATCGCGCTCTGCAGCAGCATCCTGGGCGTCTTCTTCCTCGCCAAGAGCATGACCGTGAAGACGCCGAAGTACATGCTCCACGAGCTCTTGCGCTTCAAGGTGAACAAGAGCCGCTTTTTCCGCAACTACATAGGACAAAAGCTCGAAGCGATCATCGGCTTCGTCTTCCTCCTCTTCGGATTCGGGATCCAGATCTTCCTCGAGGTGGAGGCGCTGGGCGACCAGCCCGGCCGCTCCTACGGCCTCACCAACTGGTGGGTCGTCATCGGGGTGACGATCGGGTCGAGCGGCGCCATCGTCGTCCTCCTGAACAAGATCACCCGCTACTTCAGCGGAAAGATCTTCGTGGAGCTGACCCGCTTCATGGTGGAGACCCACCGCTACCCCCTGGCGAGCGACGAGTCGCTGGTCCTGGAACTGGGTCGCATCCTGCGGGTGCCGCGGGAGGACGACGACACGCTGGAGTCCTACACCAAGCGGGTCATGGACCGCATGAAGCTGGTGGCGGCGCAGGGGGACCCCAAGACCGGCCGCCGCTCCTCCTTCTGATGGACCCCGCCCCCCTCGCCTGTTTCGCCGGCGCCACGGCGGTGCTCGCCGCCGCCTGCGCGGTCTACTTCCGCGGACGCTTCGCGGCGTCGGCGCTCCTCGGTGCGCTCTATGCCGGCTTGATGGTGCTCCCCGCCCGGGCCGGACTCGGGACGGGCCTGGGCACCACCCTCCTCGCGCTGCTCCTGGGGCTGCCGTCGCTCTTCTTGCTGGTGCACGTCATCGATTTGCGCCGCGGCATCTTCCTCGCCCCGACGGTCTACGCCATCCCCTGCGTTTTCATCGGCGCGGCCGCGCTCTGGGTCACCACGGGTCTGGGCCTCGTATGGTGAAGCTCTTCCTGAGCGCGGGGGAGCCCTCCGGCGTCGCCATCGGGGCCACGCTCATGCGCACGCTCAAGGCGCGGATTCCCGGCGTGACGTTCGCGGGGCTCGGCGGCGGCGCCATGCTCGAGGAGGGGCTCCGCCCGATCTTCGATCCGGCGAGCACGGCGGCCATGTGGCTCTGGGGCAATCTGAAGCGCGTGCCGGCGCACCGCCGCGCGCTCAAGGCCTGCATCGAGGATTGGACCCGGGAGCGGCCCGATCTCGTGATCACCGTCGACTACCAGGCGTTCCATCTCTTCGTCGGAACGCGGGCGCGGGCTCTCGGCATCCCGGTCCTCCACTTCGTCGGTTCGCAGTTCTGGGGCCGCCGGTTCTACACCCTGGGCCCCATCCGCCGCGCCTACGACCACGTCCTGTTGATCCACGAATTCGAACAAGAGCTCTACGACCGCGCGGGCATCCCCGCCACCTACGTGGGCCATCCCCTCTTCGAGCGGCTCCGCGCGCGGCGGCTCGACGAGGCGGCGGTCGCGGAGTTCCGCGGGCTGCCCGGCCCGCGGCTCGGCCTCCTCCCCGGGAGCCGCCAAGGAGAGATCGCCGCTTCGCTTCCGGTCATGATCGCCGCCGCCGCGCGACTCTCCCCGGCCCCCTCCCTTCTCGTCTCCTGCGCGCGCCCCGACGCGCGCCCTGCGATGGAGCGGGCACTCGCGCGCAGCGCGCTCCGCGGGCGCGTCGTCGATTACTCCTCCGGGGAGATCCTCGCCGCCTCCGACGCCGCGCTCATCACGTCGGGCTCGGCCTCCATGGAGGCGGTTTTCTTCGCCTGCCCGGCGGCGGTCCTCTACCGCCTCGACTGGTTCAACTACTTCTTCGCCCGCCCGCACATCGTCGGCTTCATCGCCCAGCCCAACCTCGTGGCGCGGCGCGCCATCGTGCCGGAATTCCTCCTCGGATCGGGCAATCCCCGGGGCGTCGCGGCCGCCGCGCAGCGCCTCCTCTCCGATCCCGCGGCGCGCGAGGCGCAGGGAAGAGAGTTCGCCGCGATCCGCGAGCGGCTCCTCCGCGGGCCGAAGCCGTCGGAGGCGGCGAGCGACGTGGTGGAGCGGATGCTCAGGAAGGGGGCGGGGGCCGGGTGAGGCGGGCGGGAAACGGAACTCGCCACGCTGCCAGGAGCAGGAGGCCGAGCGCGACGATCCCCAGCGCCCCGTCGTAGAGGCGCGGGCCGCCGAAGATCCAGCGACTCTCCGGCGTGGACCTCGCGAGCCAACGGGAATAGAGCGCGAGCCCGAGCACGAGGCCCGCATGGAGCCCGATGCCGAGGTAGAGCGAGCCGGTGCGATCACGCAGGCGATTGAGGGCCAGTCCGAAGAGGAACAGGCCCGCCATGCCCAAGGTCGCGTTCTGCAGGCGCCCGAAGGACTCGAAGAGCGTGGGGAGGGTCTTCACCGCGAGGAGCGGATCGTAGTCCACCGCGCCCTCGCTCCCGCCGAGCGGTCGGAGGAAGTGCACCGCCGCGTAGAGGAGCGCGGAGAGGGGCCCCCCCATGAGGTTTTTCAGATAGCCCCGGCAGATCACCTCCTCCAGAAGCGAGACCAGGAGCGCCCCCGCAAGCGCGACGCCGAGGTGGGTAAGGAACCCGTAGCGCGGGGGCCCCACCGCAACGGACCGCCCCCCCAGGGACCAGGAGAGCGCGAGCAGGGCCAAGAGCAGCACGATGGAAAGCAGCGTGCCCAACACCACCCGCTCGATGCGGTCGGGGCCCTTCAACCCCAGGCCGCGGATCCCGGCGATCCAGCCGCTGGGGGGGCCGCGACCCACGAGAAAGGCGACCAGCAGGCAGCCGATGTAGACGCGGGTGAGCACCGCGTGGAACTCCTGCCCGGGGAGAAGCGCGCCCGCGATCGGGGCGAGGAGCAGGCTCGCGCCCACCGCTGCCGCGAATCGAAGGAGGGGATCGCGCCACTTCGCGGTCATCGACGTTCGTGGCAGGAGAGTGCGTGCAGCGCGGCGAGGAGCGGGAGGGTGACCACGGCCCCGGCCGCCAGCAGCAGGCGCACCGGGACCGTCCCCGCGACCTCCCGCACCTGCCAACTCACGAGACCCAAGAGCAGGAACTGCACCGCGCAGCAGACGAGAAAAACGAGGCGCCAGATGCGGGGCCGCGTGGGAGGCTTGCGGTTCCGCGTCGCCAGTCGCCAGAGCACGAGGATCGCGGCGAGGGAGGCGAGCCAGACCAGGCGGCGCGGGCGGGGCGTCTCGGCCAGGGAGCGGAGCCCGCGCCGCGCGCCGTTGAGCCAGAGCGGCTGGGCGTCGAACGAGCTGGAGACCATGCTCCCGCCGGGCGCGGCGAAGAGCACGAGGGTGCGCGCGTTGCGCAAGGCGTCCACCACGCCCTCCACGCTCGCGGTATCGCGGCTCGTGAAGAGCGTCACCGCGGTGACGTGGGGTCCGTACTTGTAGTCCAGCGCGCCGAGGAGGGCCTTTTTCCCGCGCACCGCGGCCAGGGTCATCTGCATGCCCGCCTGGACCACGCGGTTGACCACCTCCATGCCGTCGATCCCGCGCTCGAGCATCGCCTCGAAGGGCGGCGGGAGGCGGATGCCATACCACGGGTGAGCCAGGATCGTGGCCCCGCCCCCCTTCCGCACCTCGGCGAGCGTCGCGGCAAGGGAGTCCCGGTCGGGCCGGAACGTGCGTTTGGCATTGATGAGGACGACGTGCGCATCCCCCTGGTACTCCTCGCCCGGAAGCACGAGGAACGGGGGATCGGCCTGCAGCGCGGCAGCCGCCCGCATCGCCTCGAGGCTCGACTCGTGGCTGTTCTTGTCCGTGACGCAGAGGACGCGGATGCCGCGGCTCCAGTGCCAAAGCATCACGTCGCGTGCGGGCAAGAGGCCCGTGGAGTGGTCGGTGTGCGCATGCAGGTTGGCCTGGACGAACCCCTGCGCCGCTTTGCCCAGTTCCAGCCGTCGTCCCTCCAGGAAGCAGGAGGAGTAGAGCAGCGCCAGCACCGCGGGCGTGCTCAGGGCGAGGACCAAGAGGAGCCGGCGCAGCCCGGTGCGCATCCCGTGGCCGAACAGGCCGGTCAGGAGCGCCAGAAGCGCCAGCGCCCCCACGAGCGTCGCGCAGCCGTCCGGCCCGGCGGCGTCGGCGGCGTAGCACAAATCGACGAAGAGCGCGTCGACGCGAGGCGAGGCCCGGTCGGGGAGGACGAGCCGCGCGAATTCCGGCGGGCAGGGGTGCTCCACGCCCTCCGCGTCGATGCGCCGCACGTCGATGGGCCACGCCTCGAGGGGGGGAAAGAGGAGCAGGGGCAACGCCACCACGACCAAGAGGAGGAGCGGGGCCGGGCGCTTCACGCCACCAACTCCCGGATCGAACGCGCCTGCCGCTCGGCGGCCCCGCGGTTCTCCTTCAGGAGCGCCTCGGCGGCGCGGTGGAGCCGCGCGCGCTCCTCCGGATCCCCGAGGATGCGCCGGAGAGCGGGCAGGAGCGCCGCGCCGTCGGCCAACTCCAGCCCGGCGCCACGCTCGAGGAACTCTTGGGCGATGCGGTGCGCCTTGCCGTGGCTGGGGCCGAAGAGCACCGGCGCGCCGCAGACGATGGGTTCGAGGATGTTGTGCAGACCCACCTCCGGCGTGAGGCCTCCGCCGACGTAGGCGGCGTCCGCGAGGTTGTAGCAGCCCGCCAACTCCCCCATCGTGTCGAGGATCAGGACCGGAGCCGAGCCTCCGGCGGTGCGCCGCGCGCAGGCAAGGCCGCGCTCCGCGCACCTGCGCTCCAGCTCGGCCACGCGCTCCTGGCGCCGCGGCGCCACGATCGCGCGCAGGTCGCGCCCTTCGCCTCGGAGGGCGGCCACCGCATCCAGGACCGGGCCCTCGTCCTCGGCCAGCGTGGACCCCGCCACGAAGACCGGCACCCCCTCGGGCAACGCGAACGCGCGGCGCAGGGCGAGGCGCTCCTCGTGCGGGAGACTCCCGCTCGAGCCGTCGAACTTGAGGTTGCCCATGGAGCGCACGCGGTCCCGCGGTGCCCCGCGTTCCACGATGCGCCGCGCGTCCTCCTCGGTCTGCATCAGGAAGAGATCGACGTTGCCGAGCACCGCGCGACCGAAGGAGCGCAGCCGGCGCCACGCGCGGCGCGGGCCCGCGTGGCCCGAGGCCAGCACGACCGGGATTCCGCGCGCTTTCGCCTGCCGCACCATGTTGGGCCAGAGATCGGTCTCCACCATGACGTAGAGGAACGGGCGGATGCGGTTGAGGAACCGCGCCACGAAGAGCGGCAGGTCGAGGGGAGAGTAGGCGATGCCGTCGGCGGAGCCCGCAAGGAGGCGTCCCGCCATCTCCTTGCCGTAGCGCGAGGTGACGGTGAAGAGGATGGGCGCCTCGGGGAAGGCGACCCTCAGGCGCCGGACGAGCGGGGCGGCCGAAACCGTCTCGCCCGCCGACGCGGCGTGGACCCAGAGCGCCGGGGCGCGCCCGAACCTCTCCAGGAGCGGGGCGGGGAGCCGCCCCATGCGCTCCTTGAACTGGCCGCGGAAGCGGCCGCGCGTGAGCCGGGCGAGGATCCAGAAGGGCAGGCATGCGAGCGCGGCCAGATGGAGCAGGAGGTTGTAGATCGCGTACCAGACGCGCGCACCCGGGCCCGGAGCCATCGCGGGATTGTACGCGCCGCCCCACACAGCTTGAACCGTCGCTGGCGCGCGCTACGATTCACGGTTCGCTCCCATGTGCGGCATCCTTGGCATCCTCGGACCCGGACCGGTCGCCGCGGAACTGCTCGACGGCCTCATCGCCCTCCAGCACCGCGGCCAGGACGCCGCAGGCATCGCCACCTTCGACCAGCGGCTGCACCTCCGCAAGCGGTTCGGCCTGGTGCGCGATGCGTTCTCGACCAAGGACGTGGGCGCCCTCGAGGGCCCGTTCGGAATCGCCCATGTGCGCTACCCCACCGTGGGACTGGGCGATGTCGCGGATGCGCAGCCGCTCTTCGTCAACGCGCCCTACGGGATCGCGATGGCGCACAACGGAAACGTCACGAACTTCAGCGCGCTGCGCGGCTACCTCGAGAAGGAGGAGCATCGCCAGGTCAACACCGAGTGCGACGTCGAGGTGATCCTCAACGTCTTCGCCCAGGGACTCGCGCGCAACACGAGCCTGGCCTTCCCCGAAGCCTGCGCCGAGGCGGCGCGAGCGGTCTACCAGCGCGTCAAGGGCTCCTACAGCGCGGTAGCGGCGGTCGCGGGGCGCGGCTTGGTGGCGCTGCGCGACCCCTACGGAATCAAGCCCGCGGTCTACGGCACCCGCCGGAGCGCCGCCGGCGTCACCCACATCATCGCGAGCGAGAGCTGCGCCCTCGATGCGTTGGGCGCGCAGCTGGTGCGCGATCTCGCCCCCGGCGAGGTGCTCACCATCAGCCCCGAGGGGAAGGTGGGGGCGCGCCAGGTGGTCCCCCCGCGCCACTTCCCCTGCGTCTTCGAGTACGTCTACTTTGCCCGGCCCGACTCGATGCTCGATGACATCAGCGTCTACAAGACGCGGCTGCGACTGGGCCATCACCTTGCGGAAAGGGTGCGGGAGCGCGGCCTTGTGCCCGACGTGGTGATCCCCGTCCCCGACAGCGCGCGGCCGGCGGCGCAGGCGGTGGCCGAGGACTTGGGCGTCATCCTGCGCGAAGGGCTCTTGAAGAACCGCTACATCGGCCGCACCTTCATCATGCCGCAGCAGCGCGAGCGGCGCCGGTCGGTCCGCCACAAGCTCACCCCCATGCGCCTGGAGATCGAGGGGAAAAAGCTCCTGATCGTGGACGACTCGATCGTCAGGGGCACCACCATGCGCGAGCTCATCCAAATGGTGCGCGACGCGGGGGCGAGGGAGGTCTACGTCGCCTCCTCCTGCCCTCCCATCCGCCACCCCTGCGTCTACGGGATCGACATGTCGGTGAAGGGCGAGTTCGTGGCCGCGGGTCGGGACGAGAAGGAGATCGAGCGTTTTCTGGGGGCCGACGCGCTCGTCTACGCGACGCTCCCGGGACTCACCGAGGCGGCCACCAAGGGGAATCCGAAGATCAGCCACTTCTGCATGGCCTGCATGGACGGCAACTACCCCACCGGCGACGTGACCGAGGCGACCCTGGCCGAGATCGAGTCGGAGCGGCTCCGCTCCCACGCAAGGAGCGAGGCGACCTGAGCTCGAGATGACGCGCCTCCCGCACAGGCCCGCGACGAGCCGGGGAACGGCCGGGGGGCGGCGTTGCTGAGCCCTCGCGGCTCGCGCCTCGTTCTCCTCGCGGCGGGCGTCGCCGCGGGGCTGCTGGTGCTGAGACAGAGGACCGGGGAGCCGACCGTTCGCGTTCCCTCCCCTTCGGGGGAGGTTTCTCGCGACGCGCCCGAACGCGCCCACCCCCGCCCCCTCCCGTCCGATCCGCCCGTTCCCCGGAGTCGCGCGCGTTCCGAGCCGGCTTCGGTCTCCTTCCGCGTCGTCGATCTCGCGGACGGCCGCCCGGTTCCGGGAATCCGGATCCGGGCTCTCGACGGCGGGGAGCCGGCATCCGGCGTGACGAACCGCGACGGAAACGTGACGCTGCCCGAAACCGGGGCGGAGTTGCTCGGCGTGGACGACCCGCGCTGGAGCGCGCTCACCGCACGAGAGCATCGCGCACGCGCGACAGGCATCCTCTTCGTCCACGGCTGGATCGAGGTGAAGGGGGTCGTGCGGGTGGCAGGAGACCCGGCGGGCTTCGATCCCTCCACGGTCCAGCTCGCGCTCCTCATCGATACGCGCGTGGGCACTGACGCGCTGCCCGAGCGGGCCCGGGAAACCGCCTGCACCCACCATCGCTTCCTCACCGCCCCCGGCGCTGACGGCAGCTTCCAGGCGAGGCTGCCCCGGGTCTGCGGGATGGCGATCGCTGCGAGCCACGCGCGCTTTCGACCCAACACCCGGACCCTCGATGTCTCCGGCGGCATCGAACGGATCGACCTCGAGCTGCGCCTCGAGCGCGCGTTCCGTCTGCGCGGCATCCTCCGTTCAAGCGACGGGGACCCATTGCGTCGGGTGCCGGTGGTGGCCTACTCGGTGGTGGACCTGACGAAGTCAGGAACGCTGCTCGCCTTCCCCGAACGCTTCCAGCCCGAGGGCGGGTTCACCGGGGGGGTGGACGGCGAGACGGGAAGGGCGCACGCGACCTTCACCGCGGGGGCGCACCGGTCCCGACGGCCGCTTCGAGCTGCAGGTGCGAGTTCCGGGGGAGGTCTTGATCCTCTCCCATCCGGCAAGCCACCGTCCGGCGGAGTTCGATCTGGGAGTCCTCGGGGCCGACGTCGAGGGAATCGCGCTCACGGCGGAACGGATCGCATCCCCCGCCTTCGTCCGGATCCTGTCGGACGGCACGCCGCTTCGCAGGACGAGCCTGTTCGTCTTGGACCTCTCGCTCAAGGGCGGCGACGTCCAGCCGTCCGGGGCGGTGGAGACCGACGCCGAAGCGAGGATATCCACGGACTGGCTCCAGCGCGGGAGGCGCTACTACCTCCGCCATGGTGAGCGGAACGGCCAGGTCGTCTGGTCCGAGCAGGAGACCCTCGACCTCGCCCGCGACCTCCGGCCCGTTTCCGAGCTGCCCCGGCGCTGACCCCACAAACGCGCGAAGGCCGGGGGGCTTCCGCCCACCGGCCTCCGCGGGAATGCCGCCCGACTCCCGTTACTTGAAGTAGTCGGCGTTGATCTCGATGAAGTTCTTCCAGTTCTCGGGGGTATCCGCCTCCGGGAAGATCGCGTTCACCGGGCAGACCGGCTCGCAGGCGCCGCAGTCGATGCAGGTGGCCGGGTCGATGTAGAGCTGCTTGCCCTCCTTGCCGTCGGGGTAGCCGTCGCGGGGCTGGATGCAGTCGACCGGGCACTCCTCCACGCAGGCCTTGTCGCAGACCCCGATGCAGGGCTCGCAGATGATATAGGTCATTGCATTCTCCTTCGGGCGCACCTCAGGACGGCGCCTCGTTCTTGGCCTGCACTATCGTCCGTGTCCCCCAAGAAAGTCAAGCTCTGCCTCGCTCCTAGCGGGAAGGCGGCTCCCGCAGGAGCGTGACGCGCGGGGCCACGTCGAAGGGGACCCCGGGGAGCGTCCCCTCGAGCTCCGTCCGGCTCCACGCCGCGAGCGCGCGAACGCGCGCCTCCGCCGGAAGAAACCCGGGCGCGGTGATGAGGAACCGGTAGGATCCGGGAGCGAGGAATCCGGCGCGAACGCGCCCCTCCGGCAGGATGCGGAGACGGCTCGCCAGGAAATCCTCGATGTCGGCGTCGTCCCCCACCGCTCCCAGGAACCGCGCCCGCGCGACCAGCTCCGCCACCGGCACGTCGTCCTCGCGGACGAGACGCGCGAGGAGTCCCTGCACGGCGCGGCCCTCCCCGTCGACCACCCGGGCCTCCGCGTCCGCCGGCGCATGAAGCACGAGGAGCAGGCCCGTTGCGTCACCGTCCGTGAGGTCGGCCGCCAAGGTCACCGGAGGAAGGCCCGGCCCTGCCGCAGCGATGAGGAGGGGGCCCGGGGGCAGGCCGCGCAACCAGAAGCCGCCCTCCTCCTCGATCGGCAAGACCCGGCGGGCAAATCGTCCATCGCGGCAGAGGAAGAGGACCCAGGCGCCGCTTGCCGGCTCCTCTTCCACGACTGGGGCGAGGCGGGGGCGGGAGAGGACTCTGCGGCGAATCACCCTGCCCGAAACGGCGCGCCCTCCCGTCAGGGGAACCGCCTGCCCCGCTGCGTCGGCGGGGGGCACGACCACGGTCATCCCCGCGCTACCTACGAATCCGGGGACCGACATCTCGAGGACGTAGCGCCCCCAAGGCAGATCGGGGATCGTCACTTCCATGCGTCCACGGGGGAGGCGCCGCACCAGGGTCACGCCGCTCGTGCCGGCGAGCTGAAGGGTGCAAGGCCCGACGACGGCGCCGCCGGCATCGAGACGCAGGCGCAGTTCGCCGGCGCGCTCCAGCTCGATGCGAACGTCCGTCCCCAGCCGTGCGTTTTCCTCCACGCGTGGCAGATGAGGCTCCGTGAGCAGGGCGCGGCAGCCCGGCCCAGGCAGGAAGAGCGCGCGCACCGACTCCCGGCCCAGCGGCATCACCTCGATCCGGAACCGACCGTCCGGGCCGGTCACCGTCCGTTGCCCGGCCGCTTCTACCAGCACCCCTTCCAGCGCCTTCCCGCCCGCGCAAAAGACCGCACCCGAGAGCGCCGCTCCCTTCTCGTCGGGAAGACGCAGGGTCAGGCGGCCGGTGCGGGCTGGCGCGAGCACGATCCGGCTCCCCCGTTCGTCCCGGTCGCGCACGCCAACGAACGCCTCGCCGGCCGGCAACCCGTCGAAGCGGTACCGCCCCGCGCGATCCGTTCTGCAGGACGATGTGCCGGCGGAGGTGACGCAGACGACGACGAGGCCGGCCTCCGGCCCCCGCGCCCCCAGGACCTCCCCCTCGAGCGCCGCGGCCTCCTCCACGGCCAGCGGGGGAAGTTCCAGCACTCCTCCCGCGCGCGGGGCCACGAAGGGCGCCGTGGAGCGCACCGCCCCCCCGGTGCGGGTGGCCAGGATGCGGTAGGCGCGTCCCGGCGTGAGATGGGCGAAGCGGAAGGTGGTGCCGCCCTGCCGCGTTTCCGGGGAGTGATGGGGCCGCAGGCGCGGATCCTCCAGCGCCTCCTCCACCCAGACCGCGAGCAGGGTGGCCGAGGCGCCCGGCGTCGGCCGGCCCGCGCCGTCGGTGATCGCGAGAAGGACCCCCGACGCAGCGCTGAGCTCCACATCCAGACGCGCGCGCTCCATTCCCGGGAGGAACGGAACCCGCCGGAGGGCATCGGCGCACCCCCGCGCCCGCACGCGCAGGGAGACGACGTCCCCCAAGAAGCCGCCCACGGCATAGGCACCCTCCGCGTCGGTGGTGGCGCGACGGGAGAGACCGGCCCCGTCGGCAAAAACCTCCACCAGGGCGCCGTCCGCCGGCGTTCCCTCGGGCAGGGAGACGCGCCCGGCCACGACGAGGCCATGGTCGAGCTTCACCTCCAACGAGAGCGGCCCTTCCGCGCGCAGGTAGCGTGCGCCGCTGGAGACGCGTTCGGGATGGTCCACCAGGAGCGAGCTGAGCCCCGCGGGGACGATCGCTTCCTCGGCGGGGAACGCGAGTCCCGCCACCCATGCCGTCGCGCCCGGTTGCGTCGCGAGGCGAAGCGGGTACGCGGGCCGGACGGCCAGCCGCACGTCCACCCCGCTCCCGCCGTCCCGCGCGGCGCGCACGCCGCGCTCCACCACGCTCACGAGCCCGGTCCCGCGCGCGAAAAGGTCGTACTCCCCCTCGCGCAGCCCCTGCAAGACCACCACCCCTCCGGGCGCGGGCCAGGGGCGCACGGCCCGTACGACGCCGTCCGCGAGACAGAACACCTCGCCGCGCGCCGCGGGGTCGTCGGCATCCACGGCGACCCGGATGCTGCCCGGGCCGAGGAGCAGGGCGAGCAGGAGCGCCGTCACGACCGCGCTTCGAGCAGACC
>Ga0187893_10006251_pt1 | contig 20540 bp, 14 predicted proteins | sample MA1701074metaG_FD_139574 | JGI IMG/M metagenome (GOLD analysis project Ga0187893, IMG submission 139574) | White microbial mat communities from a basaltic lava cave in the Kipuka Kanohina Cave System on the Island of Hawaii, USA - MA170107-4 metaG ...
CGTCTTCGGGAGTCAGGCGGACTTGCGGGGGCGCGTCCGTAAACTCGTTTCGCCATCCTTGGTAATCGATCCAGCCCTCGGTTTCATCCCCAGCGACGAAGAAGCCTTCGGACGAGATGTTGACCAGATTGCGTCTGATAGAATCGATCAATGGCGCGAAGGATGCGCCTGTAAAAATGAATCGCGAATCCGAGTCATTGATCATTGTTGCGAGGGATTCCGCGGTGAGCATCACGGAAAGCGGGACGATCACGCCGCCGGCTTTGACTGTACCCATCATGGTTTCAAGCATCTCAATGCTGTTAAGCATCAGAACGCTGACCTTGTCGCCTTTACGCAACCCATCTTTGATGAGTCCGTTAGCTACTCGGCCAATCGCTTGACTGAACTCGCGCCAAGTGACCCGCTGCTGCTCACATATGAGCGCAGTTTTATCAGGTCGCCACTTCGCATGGCTGGCGATAGCGTCGGTGATTGAGATAAATGGCGTCTCAAATGTCTCCATTAGTAACCTTCTCTAGCTAGGCAGAAAAGTAAATGCGAAAACACCCAAAACAAACCAGAGCAGGGCGAAGATCAGGCTGCGCAGCAGCACCCATAGTCCTCTGTAGTAGGCATCCAGCGTTGCCGTCAACGTATTGCCTATTCCGAGAGCTGCAAGAAAAAGAAAAGCAAGAAGAATGATGGATGTGGAGATGGCATCCGGCACGAGCCTCGCCATCAACCGTGAAAAACGGGTGAGCCAACTTTCTTGAGACGAGACTTGCTTACTTCGCTGATTGAGGATCATCGGCTTGATCGCTTTTTCGAGCTGTCGGATCATAAGCAGCCCTCACCGCGTGCGCTCCACGACCGGCACAGCGATGTGTGACGCATAGCGCCCCGAACGAAAGACTCGCTGGGTCGCGCGCTGAAACTCCGACTCTTGCGCGAAGAAGATGTTCGACACGAAGCGCTGTGGGTTACGGTCGATCACGGAGCTCCCGGAACTAACACAACGGGAGGGTCCAGAAATTTACTCATCAATCCTCAGCTCCGTAAAGAGCTGAGGCTATTTACGGAGTCAGTTCCGACGTCAGGATGCTCCACCAAGATTTGGAAGAACCGCCGAAATCTTCAATACTTTTCGACTCCGCTTATCGATCCAAACAGTCTGTTTATCCGCATCGTTGTCGGCTGCAAGTATCTCTACCTTGTAGGCGTCAAACGTGCCTGCCGGAACGGTGACGCTCTCCGATCCGAGCACCTTCAACTGTTTGATCTGGGGCTTCTGTTTTTGCACATCGAAATTTCGAAAACTGAAACTGTAACCATCCGCCAGAGGAAGCGAAGCGATCACTTCAAACGTGCCGGCCCCATCGGCAAACAAAGCACCACCGGGATCCACGTCAATCGGTTTAATTTGTCCGTTCATGTTCGTGAACCCGCTCAACTTATTCGGCGCAACGGCCATCTCAATTGCCATTGGACCTTGCTTAATCAAGCGACGCTTCAGCAGCAGACTTCCTTTTTCAATTGTGCTGACGTCGACGATCTCGCCTTGTGGAGTCTGTGCAGTTTCATTGACGGTCCATGCTCCATTTTCTTCCTTGATGTCTGTCTTCACGGTGAGCGGAATTGTTTGTCCTCCGAGAGCAATCGAGGCCTTGTAATTGTGAGTACCTGGCCGCAGATCGACAGCAGGTTTCGGAACCTCGGAAGTTGAGGTCATCATCTTCGGCAACGTTACCGTCTTTACGTCGACGCTTATTTCCTTCAGACGTTGAGAGACTTCAGGCGTCATATTTTCCTGATAACGCCCACCGAGATATTTCGCGAGAAACTTTTCCGCGCTGGCAAACATCGCCATGTTATTTACCGGACGTACAAAGCCGTGCCCTTCATCCGGCGCCACCAGATACTCCACTGGAAATCCTCGATCCCTTAAAGCGATTACGAACTGATCCGATTCGCGTTTGGTAACGCGCGGATCGTTAGCTCCCTGGATCACAAGCAAAGGAGCTTTTATTTTTGCAGCCGCAGTTAATGGCGATTGGCGCAGCAACTGGGCCTTTCCTTCGGGCGTGTTGGGATCGCCCATGCGCTCATAGAAAAGCTTTCGAATCTGTTCCCAGTATGGCGGAATCGATTCGAGCAGCGTGATCAGATTTGATGGTCCAACAATCGAGACTGCCGCCGCGTAAAGATCAGGCGTGAAGGTAACTCCCGCGAGCGTGGCGTAGCCTCCGTACGAACCACCCATAATTCCAACGCGTTTCGGATCGGCAATTCCCTGGGCAATGAGATATTTCGCACCCGAGGTCACGTCGTCCTGCATCTTGTCGCCCCACTGCTTGTTTCCGGCGTCAATAAACTTCTTGCCGTAACCAGTCGACCCGCGAAAATTAGGCTGCAAAACGGCGTAGCCGCGATTGGCGAGAAACTGTGCAAAAGCGTTGTAGCCCCAACTGTCGCGGTACCATGGACCACCGTGTGGAACGATCACGGCGGGAAGATTCTTAGCTTCTACGCCCTTGGGTAAGGTTAGATAAGCCGGGATCTCCAACCCGTCAGACGACGGATATTTGACAGCCTTCATCCGGGCCAGGTGCGCGCGATTCAACTTCTCGCGTAACTGATATTGAAGCGTCAACTTTTTGGTGGTGCGGTCATATAGATAGGTCGAGCCGGGATCAGTGTCGGCGTTTGCGGAGATGAGGAATAGCTTTTCATCTTTAGTTGGAGACCCGAAATTGATCTCCTTACGGGGAAGTTGTTTCTGCAGGTTCTTGTAATCAGCTTCGAAGCCCTTGTCTTTCCAGTAGATTCTTTCGCGTTCATCGTCGTAGGAAGTGGCAATCATCTCATCAGAAACTTCCGAGAACACCGGGCTGCCGAAGTCAACACGTTTCAATGGATCCGATTCAACCAACTCTTCCTTACCAGTGGTGGGGTTGAATAGTTCAAGCCGAATTAGATCGAGGTCGCTGCCCTTGTTTGTGATGAAGTAAACTCGTTCGCCATCTTTGTGATAGCGAACTGGTCCACACGACTCAAACACGTTACAACTGTAAACCTTCGTAAACTTGTCCGCGTCAACACGTAATACTTCCGTGTCGCCGTTTTCTGCGGATCTGGTTGCCAGTCGCAACTGGTCCCTGAGGTCGAAGACAAAGGCAGTGATGCGTTCCGTGTTCTTGCGGATCAGCGTGCGCTCGCCGGTGGAGATTTTTACTTTGTAGAGATCATGCCAGGCTGGATCGCGATCGTTTAGACCTACATAGATCGTGTCGGGCTCGCTACGAGGCACGGCATAGATAGAAGCCCGTACGCTTTTTAGATCGGTGAGATTTCGAGCGGCTGGCACATCTTGCCCTGAGGCCGGAGTGTCCGCAGGATTCACTGCGTAGACATTATAATTTTCGTCGCCGGCTTTATCCTGCACAAAGAGGATGTATTTTCCATCGCGAGACCAGGAGTAAGCAGGAATCGGTCGCTTGGTATCTGCTGTAATGGGTTTCGCATTAGTAAACGGATCGGCAGTACGCTTCACCCAGATGTTGCGTGTGCCTTTGAAGGGTTTGATAAACGCGATGAAGCTTCCGTCCGGCGAAATCTGAGCGCCGGCGATTTCTGGATCGCCAAAGAACAGCTCACGGTCAATTAAAGGTGGACTCTGCGCCCAAACTGGTACCGCGAGCGCCAGCATCAATAGAATTGACAGTATCAGCAATCCAATAGCGGAGCGACGAAGGAATTGGCCGATCGAACGCATAAACACCTCTTTCATTGATTGAATTTTGTTTGGTTTACAATGACGATTGAACAATTGTCTACGCACTGGAACCCCCTTAGAGTTTCAATTAGAGTTTGTATGGTGCCGAAGCTCTTGTCCGTCCATTCCGTTCATCCTTGGCCGATTCCTGCTACTTCGCCAAACTGCTCGCCAGCGCATACCTTTACCCACCGAACCCAAACATAATCACCAAACAAACCCCCACTCTTTTAGAAGGCATGCTCCTTGCAGCTAACGATCCCGCACACCATTCGTTGTACCTCGGTATAAGAGCCATCACGGCGAGGACTCCACGACCGGCACAGCGATGTGTGATGCATAGCGGCCCGAACGAAACACTCGCTGGGTCGCGCGCTGAAAGTCCGACTCTTGCGCGAAGACGATGTTCGACACAAAGCGCTGCGGATTGCGATCGATCACCGGGAACCAACTGCTCTGAATCTGCACCATGATTCGGTGTCCCTTCCTGAAGGTGTGGTCGTTGGCGGGAAACGGAATTTGATAGTGCTGAACCGAATTAGCAGGGATCGGTTGAGGTTTCTCAAGGCTTCTCAGATAGCGACCACGGATTACATCGCCAGCAATCATCAGTTGATAACCGCCCATTTTCGGATCGGGTTTGTACTTCTCCGGATAAACGTCAATAAGTTTCACAATCCAATCGCTGTCGGTGACTGTCGTAGAAGCAAATAAGTTAGCCACGATTCTTCCCGATACAACGACATCCTCTTTCAGTGGTTCACTCACCCAGGAAAGCACGTCAGGTCGATGGTCCACAAAGCGCTGATCTTCGACCAACCATGTCGACCATCCGGAGTGAAGTTCGATCGGACGCGGACGATAAGGAACCGGGTTCGCTGGGTCGGAAGTGTAGGCATCGAACGCCTGGCCTGTTGCAGACGGAGCGATGAACGAGAGCGCTCTGTCCTTTTGCAAATACAGCTTGCGGTCTACGACGTTCTTTTTCGGCGGCCATGCATCGTGCCGAACCCACTTGTTGACACCGGTCCTGAAAGTCAATGCCTCAGGAAGCTCATGACCCCCCATGCCTTTCAAATAATATGCAAGAAACGGCACCAGTATCTTGCGTCGATAATGTTCCGCGGTCGCAGTACCGAAATCGATCTTGCCCAGTTTCCTGCCCTCGCCTCTTGACCAGCCCCCGTGGTTCCATGGTCCAACGACAAGAAAGTTCTGATTGGCTTTGTCATGTCGTTCCAGCAATTCGTAGATCTTGATCGGACTGTAAAAGTCTTCTTGATCCCACCAGCCGGCGACGTTCAGGGTCGGAACAGTCACGCGGTTTAGCCACGGAGCAAAAGCCTGACGTTTCCAAAAGTCGTCGTAGTCTGACCGGTTCGCGAAGTCGCGCCAGCTTGGGATTTTTCCCTGGAAATATTTTGTATCGACGTTTGCGAGAGATCCGAGTCTCAGATACCACTCGTACGTATCAAAGGTATCAATGACTTTGGAAACGTCTGCAATCTCCTTTGACGATTCCATCATGTATGCGTATTCGAAACCATAACTGTGATGAAAATCGTCACCGAGGCCGGTGACGCGTGCTGTACGACGGCTTTTAACGCCGGGTGTGGATCGAGCATTCCCATCACTGCTAGCCACGTACCGTAGCTTGTTCCAGCTATTCCGACGCGCCCGTTATTGTTGGGCGTGTTCTTGAGCAGCCAATCGATCGTGTCAAAGGTGTCGGTGCTCTCGTCGATCGCGCTTTTGTCTATAGGGTCGCGCGGCTGTCGGAGCATGACAAACTGCCCTTCCGACTTAAACCGTCCACGGATGTCTTGCTGGACAATGTTGTACCCGTCTGCCGTTAGCTCCTGAAGCGCAGCCGCCAGTTGCGCCGCGCTTAGATCACCGATCCCGTACGGAGTCCTGAGCAGCAGAATGGGCACCCGCTCGGTAGCGCGAGTCGGCGTGTACACCCGCGTGTGGAGACGCACGCCATCGCGCATCGGGATCATCGCCTCGGTGCGAGTGAAGATCGCGTCGTTCGTTGAATGCGCATTGAGAGGCGCAACCATTGCAAAGAAGATCAGTGTGACGAGGGTGCGATATAAGACGGAAATTGGCTTTTTCATCTGAGCCTCCCTTGCTGATCATCCGAGAGCAGATCAGGCCTGGTATGAATCTCGTAAGCGACGACAATTCGCAGGTTGGGAAGCCCGGCTTGCCCCCCGCCCAAGATGCATAAGCATTCAACTTCACAAGGAGAGGTCATATGGTGTTGTGTGGCTGCCTGGCTTGGGCAGGGGCAAGCCGCCCTTCCCAACCTGCGAATTGATGTGACTGTATTTTTCCTTTCCTGCTGAGTGACTGGGCGACTTCGACAAACTAACATGTGGCGGACATAAGCTACGGTATCCTCGACACGCGATTAATTGGTGGCGGTCGCGGAACTCGCCACACCGGATTCTGCTCCAACAGCCTCATTGCTTCCTGCACTGCCCGCTCAAGCTGAGGATCGCGTCCTTTGTTTACCAGGGCGGGTTGGTACTCAACCTCGATGTCCGGAGCGACGCCTTCGTTCTCCACGGCCCACTTTCCCGCCAGGTCGTAGAACGCCAGGTTAGGCGCGGTGATGCCACCGCCGTCGATCGTCGGGGGAAAACCAAGCGTGCCGACTAGTGCACCCCAGGTGCGCGTTCCCACCAGCGGCCCGAGCTTGCGCTGGCGGAACATGTATGGCAACGCATCGCCGCCGGAGCCTGCCGACTCGTTGATGATCATCACCTTGGGTCCGTAGATTCCCGCTGTTGGCGAAGTCGCTGGCTGACCGGCACGTTGTGCGAAGAAACCCATCAGTTTTCGGTCCAACTCGCTGACAACGTAGTCAGCTACCTGTCCGCCCTGGTTGTAACGTTCGTCGATGATGGCGCCTTCTTTGTCTTGTTGAGCGTAGTAGTATCGAGTGAAAGCGGTGTAACCGGGTCCAGCCGTGTTCGGAAGCCAAACGTAAGCCAAACGGCCGCCGGAAAGTTTGTCTACCAATCGGCGATTGTCTTCGATCCAGGCTCGTGCGCGTAGGGCATCCTCACTTGGAACAGGGATCGCGGTCACAACGCGTGAACCTTCTATCGAGGGAGTCTTGTTGACCCTGATGAGAGTTTGTCTTCCCGCTGTGCCCTCAAACAATCTGTAAAGATTCGTCGGCGCCGTGAGTGCGCGGCCATTAACTTCAAGCAGGTAATCTCCTTCAGACACTTGAACGCCCGGGGCGCTGAGCGGCGCTCGCAGATCGGGATTCCAATTCTCGCCGGTGTAGATGCGCTTGATTCGATAACGTCCATTCTCAATCCCGAAATCTGCGCCTAATAATCCAACCGACACGGGATCTTCGCCGGGCATGTCGCCGGTGCCCGTCAAATAGGAATGGCCCACTGCCAACTCTCCACCCACGACGGCGATGAGATATGCAAGGTCAGCGCGATGGCCGACGTAAGCCAGCAGCGGACGGTACTTTTCAAAGACTGCCTGCCAATCGGCGCCGTGAAACTTGGGATCGTAGAAATACTCGCGCTGAACCCGCCAGGTCTCGCGATAGATCTGCTCCCACTCAGCGCGGGGATCAATGCGCATCTCCAATTGCGCCAGGTTAAGTGGACCATCGCCCACTTTAACGCCCAGGCGATCGGTAGCGACTATTCCCCAACTGGTTCCGCCACCGGCAGCGGTTTGATAAAGAAGCTTTTTCTTGTCATGCGAGAGCGAGTAAGAGCGAATCCCTTCGAGGAACGGCGCGGTGGTGCGCTCTTTGAGCTGGTAACGCTGCAAGCGAAGTGGCGGCGGCCCTGGAGTAGCAGAGGTCGTCTGAATCGGTTCAGTGTAATAGAAGCTTCCGGCGACACCCGCGATAAGATTGCTGTACTCACCAGTCGGAATATTCACGGCAATTATTCGTTGCCCCATTCGATCCAGGTCAATGCGAACACTTGACGTTCTAGGGTCGGCTGGCGTCGGCTGTGGCGACGGCTCGGGCGCTTCGGCCCGGGATTCTTCGCGCGGCGCGGGTCGCGGTGGTGGCTCGTCTCCAGTCTCCGGCAATAACGGCGAGGGTTCATTTGCTCCCAGCACGGCGAGATAAATCCCCCGGCGCACTGGGCGATCAATCGAACTCATCTCGAGCCACCCGGTGCTGGGCCCATAATTCGTGCTCGCCATGAAGTAAAGATACTTACCTCCGGCATCGAAGGCGGGCGAGATCGAGTCTGCCATTCCGTCAGTAATCTGATGACTCTTTTTCTCAGCCAACGAGTAAACGAAGATCGCGCGCAGCCGGCTGGGAAGGTTCTTTGAATACGCAACCCATTTTGAGTCGGGAGCCCAGGTAGCATCAAACGAACGAATAGGATCGGGATAATTGTCAGTGTCTATGTTCGTCGCTTTGCCGCTGGCCACTTCGATCATCCAAAGGTTTCGGTGGTTATCCTGAAGCAGAATTTGAGTGCCGTCAGGCGACCAGTTAGACGCGGAGAAAAATGCTGTTGACGGGAGCGCAATTGAGCGTGGCGTCGTGACGCCGAGCGGGTCGCCGATTACGAGTTGATACTCACCGGTGGCATCCGAAAGCCAGGCGAGTTGGGTGCCATCAGGCGACCAGGTCGGACTGCGATCGTGAGTGCCCGGGCTTTGAGTCAAATTTCGGTAGTCTCCTTTTTCAGCCGGCACGGTGAAAATTTCTCCGCGCGCTTCGAAGGCCGCTCGCACGCCGCTGGGAGAGAGCGCCGAATTGCGAATCATGCTGACGACTTTCTTGAACTGGGGACGCGCCCATGGCAGGTCGCCGGTTACCTCGATGTTCAATCTGCGTGTCTGCCCCGTGCGGGGGTCGAGCAGATGCACATAGCCCGCTTGTTCGTAGACGATCGCGTCAGTGACTGCCGATGCGTTCATGACGTCGAAGTCGCCGTGACGCGTAAGCTGCGTAACCTGCTTAGTGTCCGTGCGGTAGGAGAAGAGGTTGACGACGTGATTGCGATCAGAGAGAAAGTAGATGGTATTGCCGATCCACATTGGATTGGTGTCGTTACTGTTGGTCCAGGGAATCTTCTCGATGGACTGATCGGACAGAGTCATGATGCGGATGGGATGGGTACGACCGCCGCGGTAGTTTCGCCAAAAGCTGGCCTCGTGCCACGTGGGGATGAATGCAGTTGAGAATTCTTCATGGGCGATGCGGAGTCCGTCCGGGGAGTAAGTACCGCTGAAAGCGCGAGGCATCGGCAGAGGCTCCGGCAATCCCCCCTCAAGGCTCATAGTCCAGAGCCGAAAATATGGCTGTGGCGCGCTGATTCGCCCCGCCGCGAAAACCACACGACGGCCGTCGGGCGTCCAGCCACGAACTCGATCAGGACCGGGATGATAGGTCAACCGCTTAGGATCACCACCGGTAGTTTCCACTACGTACACGTCGGTGTTTCCGGCAACTGTGGCGCTGAAAGCGATCTTAGAACCATCAGGAGAGAAGTAAGGATCAATCTCGACGCCGGCCGTTGAAGTGAGACGGCGCGCCTCGCCTCCGCCACGCGAGACTACCCATAAGTCGCCGGCGTAAGAGAAGGCTATCAGATCACGACTCACCGTCGGATGGCGGAGCAGCCGCGTGCCCTGCGCCAACGCCACGCCGGAGATGGCAAGAGATAGCAATAATCCAAAGACCAGCTTTGTTGTGCTCATCAGCACCTCCTCGAGATTCTCTGCCACACTTAAGCACTTCCATGCGGGTGGAAAAGGAAGAAGTCGTGAACCGCGCGCGCGATATCTGCGATGATGCGCTCACGGGCTGAAACTTCCTTTTCCGACGCCTTCACAAAGACCGTGATGGCTACGTGACCAGCGTTTTCGGGTAGCGTGATGATGCCGACATCGTTTGTGGTGCCACCAATCGTTCCCGTTTTGTGCGCGACCTCGGTCCCCAAGGGGAGCATTCCTTTCAATCGTGCTTCCCCGGTACGGCAACGTCGCATGATGTCGAGGAGTAGTTCCGCGCTCTCGGGTTTGAGCAGATCTTTGCGATAGATCCGTTCGAGGAGGGTCGTTATCGCTTCAGGCGTAGCCGTGTCGCGGGGATCAGCATCAAATTTTGCTGCCGCTGCTTTCTTTTCTTCAGGCTTAATGCCTTCAGATAGCTTGGTAAAAAGAGTTGGCGCCCACTCGCTTTCAGGCGGCAACTTAGTGACACCAGCCCAATCGGCGATCAGGCGCACGGTTGAGCGATTGACATCGATGCCGTTGATTCCGACTGCACGCATCCGGGCGGTGACCGCTTCCGGCCCTCCTGCGAGCCGGAGACAGACGTCAGTGGCGCTGTTATCGCTGATGAGCATCATCAGTTCCAGCAGATTGCGAACTGAGAGGGCTATTCCCGGTTGATTGAAGAGGTCGGTGAGCGTCCCACTGCCCGGATGCAAGTCGCGCTGCTGAAGCTGAATCAGCTGATCGAGCCGTAGCTCACCTTTGTCCACCCGCGTGAGGAGTTGGACGGCAATGGGCACCTTGTAAGTACTGGCCATCGGGAAGCGTTCACTGCCGTTAAGCAAGACCCGGCGATTGGTCTCGAGATGAATGGCGCTCACTCCGACGGCTCCGCCAGCCCCTTTTGCCAGGCGCGCAATTTCGCCTTCGAGTCTTGGCAGCTGAGAATCAGCGACCCCACGCGAACTGGTCGTGACGTCTGTTTGCGCAGACGCAAGCCCGCTGGAGGTGAGTATCACCATCAGCGCCGCAGTAATCCAGGCTTGCTTCATCAAAATTGCAGTTTTCATCATTCGTCTACTCCCTTGCCAAGGCGCTTCCATTACCCTTGTGCCGATAGTTTGCGACCGATATGGTCGTAAACGTCTTTTAGTTCGCGCTTCGGACTGAACTCAACTAAAGTCGTATCCTCTTCTACTCGGACAGTGTGTCCAGACGGCCAGTAAAACACCTCGCCTGCGCGGCAAACTTCATCCTTGCCGTCAGCATACTTGACGTGAACAAACCCTTCTATAATGTAGCCCCAATGCGGAGCACGGGCACTTGTTTGTTCGGCAACCCTTCGAGCAACGGTGCGGCCTTTGCACCGGCTGATAACTGGATATAGGCGACTGCCGTATCGCCCCATTCCGCAACTTGGAATTTTGCGACCGGCAGTTCCAAAGCAACCGGCAATAGCTCCTTAGATAGTTGCATGACTTTATCTCCTTACATTAGGTCAGTCCGCGCTGATTGAAGCGGTAGAGCACGCGAATCAGTCGATAGGCAGCAGGCATCGTGTCTGTAGAGAAGCTGACTGTCTCGGGTCCAACACGACGAATGGTCGGAAACGCTTCCGCAATTTCGGGGACCAACGTATCGCGAAACTGCATCTGTACGTGAAAGGGACCGCGTCGCTGGGCCGCTAGCTTCTTCGCGCCACCGACCGCGTCGCGAGCCGCAGACTCGATCTCCGTGCGGGCCTTCTCAAGCGACACCATCTCAACGGCGCGGACGTTAATAGCCCGCTTCACCACGACACCGCGCGAGGTGGTGGCCACCTCCTTCACCTCTGCCACCGCCACGTCATCTCCGGTGACCAGCACGACGGGGACGCCGTACCATGCGGCCAGCAATGTGTTCATGCCGCCTTCACCAACGGATCGGCCATTGATCTGTAAGTCGCGCACGACTCCTGAGCCGGTGTGTGAGAACAGCCCGGCAGAATTGCTCGCCTTGGCGTGGTAACCGATAAAAATCACCGCGTCGAATGATTCATCCAAACCTTCCATCATCCCGTAGCGCTTGAAGCTGTGACTGATGAGTCGCGCCGAAGGGTGAAGGTCTTCCGGCAGGAGGTTGCGTTGACCGCCATGGGAATCGTTTACGACGATCTCGGTTGCGCCGGCAGCAAGGGCGCCTCGAATGGCCGCGTTCGTATCTTCAGCCATCAGTTTTCGCGAGCGTCCATATTCAGATCCGCCGGGCGCTAGTTGATCGCTTCCGGAGATGCCGCTGATTCCTTCCATGTCGACGGAGATATAAACCTTCCTGCCGGCCTGCGCTAACACCGAGCCCGCAAGGAAGACGGCCAGAGCTGATGCCAGAGCTAGGCGCATAATCAAAAACTCCATGAGAGACTGATTAGATCTTCTCAGTCCCGCGTTTTCACGAAGTGTATATTCGTGACTCGTTCGGCACTCACACTAAGACCCGAGATGCGTTTCTGGGCACCGGCAATGGCTGAGTCGTGAGAACTGACTTGTGACACCGACAGTTTGTCGAAAGTTACGTTTCCAATCCGATACTTCTGCCAATCTTTGTAATCGAAATGCCACCATTCGGCTTCATAAACGGTGAAACCTTCGGCCTGCATCGCCTCGCGCAACAGATCGCGGTGCCAACGTTGGAGAGACGTCCCGCCGGGATAGTCAGGGTATGAACGATCGGTCGTCTCGTCATATGTGCCAACCATCTCAACGGGTTTTCCAGTGCTGAGATCGTAAAGCGTTAGATCGACCGCAGCACCACGATTGTGGCGCGAACCCTTTGACGGATCGGCCACGAAGAGCTTCTTATCGTCCGGGGTGGCATCCCAGAACACTTTAGTTACATACCAGGGCCGGTATGCGTCGTGGATGAGTAATCCGTAGCCTTTCTCTTTCAGCTTACGGTGCGCGCGGATGAGTGCCTCAGCCGCAGGGCGCTGCAGGAAGGCGCGCGGCTCGGAGTAAAACACACTGCCCAGAAAGTTGTTGGTCGTCGCATAACGGATCTCCAACTTGATCGTTGGATCAAGACGGTTGAGTTCAACCAGATCCGGCTCGCGAAACTCCCCGGCCTCTTTCGGCGGCTGGGCCGCCATCGCCTCTTTCAGCAATTCGCTGACCGGTCTGAGCGGCTTGATCCGCAGCTGACCGGCGCCTTCCTCCGGCCCCACGTTGCGGCGCTTGAACACGACACTTGCCGCCTCAACCTGAGTCGCGCGACCGTTTTTGTCACGAGTGAAGATGAGCCGCTCGCCGTCGTAGAGTCCGCGGTCCGGAAACTTGAAAACGTTTTCCGACACTTTTTCAAGCGGGTCGAACTCAAACCACTCGATCAAGGCCCAGAGCTTTCCGTCCTTCTCGAAGATGTACAGCACGTCATGGTCCCATCCGTACTCGCCTATGAGTCCGCGCCAACCAACCGGCGCCGGTTGTGGTCTAGGAACCCCGACGCGCTTGAATGTTTCATTGCCGACCACAATCGCATTGTCACGTACCAATATTTTCTCGCCGTAGGCGAGTTTGTCATCGACGATCAATGCTTCACCGAGTGACCGCAACCCTACTTGCTCGCCGCCAAGGCTACTGAGCTTCGAAAGTTTGCCGGCGCTCTCGATCAGATCGACGCTATTTGGGCCCTCGACATAGCGCCCAGCAATTCGGCGCGCAAGCTGAGGATCGACGGACGAGGTGATTTCCGGCTGCGGAATGGGTTTGCCTTGCCGCAGGGCGAACATGGCTTTCAACGCGAGATTTGCGATCCGATCCGTCACCGCGTTCGCTGCATCCTTGGTCGTCACCACCACCACGCCGAGCTTGTCGTCAGGCATCGCCTTCAGCGTAGTGGCAAAACCATAAATAGCGCCGCCATGACCGACCGTGCGACGGCCTTCAAGTTCGCGCACTCCAAAGCCGATTCCGTAACCTGTTTTTTGTCCCGGCGGAGCGAACTGAGGAGTCCACATCTCCTCAATCGTTGATGACTTCAGCATCTGGCCTTTAGTTCCTTGGCCTCCGGCGAACAAAATGCTCATAAAACGGCCCATGTCAGTGACTGTCGTGTACATGCTTCCAGCCGGGCTCATACCGAGTTCAAAAGTAGGCGCCTCAAAGACTCGGCCATCGACCGTCCACATATATGCCTTCGCCAGGTCTTTAGTGATCCGCGGCGTCGGCTCGAAGCTGGTGCGCTCAAGGCCGAGGGGATCGAGCACTGAGCGCTTGAGATATCTTGCGAACGGCTCCCCTTGCGTTCGCTCAAGCACGTAGCCGACCGTCGCTATCGCAGCGTTTGAATACTTAGTGCGCGATTCAGGCGCATAAACGAGTTCGGTATTGTTAAGACTTGCTATGGTCTGGGCAAGTGACGGCTCGCTCGTCTCGAAGTAGTTTCCAACCGGCGGCTCGCGCACGAGACCTGAGCGGTGAGACATTAGTTGCCTGAGCGTGATTGCTTTCCCAAACGGATTTCGCGGGCGGAAGTTCGGAAGATAGCGAGTTATCGGTTCATCCAGGTCAATCTTCCCCTGCTCGACTAACTGCATGATCCCGATGTCAGTGAAGAGCTTTGATACCGACCCCACGCGATAATTGGTCTCGGCGGTGGCCGGCAACTTTGTCTTCGGGTCGGCGAAACCGAAGCCTTTGGCCCATACAATCTGCTGATCATCTACGAGCGCGATTGAGAGTGCGGGGAGTTCCTTGTCGGCCATCTCGTGCGTGATGAACCGCTCGAGCATGTCTGCCACCGCCGCATAGTCCTCGCGAGGTGCGATGGTGGCTTGATTGTATGGCTCATTCCAGATATTCGCAGAGCCAGTTGACATTAGCGAATTTGCGCTGAGAGTCAGCGATAGCCTCAGCACCAGAATTGCGAAGTTTTTTCTTTTCCCGATTTGCATCGTCATCTTCGTTTAATCGAGGCTGAGAGTCTCTGCGTGAGGAATACCGATCCACGAAGCCACACGAAATCGCACGAACAAGAACACGAAGATGTGCGCTCAGTGTTGGTGTTGTTTCGTGCGTGTTCGTGGATCGCTTTTTTGCTCATTTCGCAATTCGTCAGAACTGGTTTAGGAACGACTGCATGCCTCTTCCATCGTCACCGAATCTTTCCCGGCCCCCACAACGCCCTTCCGGGTTTAGCATTGGTGTGTTCACCATCCTTGAGTACCTGCACGCCGTTGACGAAGACGTGTTTGACGCCGACCGAGTACTGGTGTGGGTTTTCAAAGGTGGCGCGATCTGCAATCGCGGCCGGATCGAAGACGACCACGTCAGCGAACATTCCTGTTCGAAGAAACCCTCGTCGATCTAGACCAAGATTTGTTGCAGGCAGCCCCGTCAAACGCCGCACTGCCTCGGTGAGCGATATGACTTTCTCCTCGCGCACATACTTGCCTAAGAGACGCGCGAAGTTGCCGTAGGCACGCGGGTGCGTGGAAGATTTAAGAAAGACCCCTTCGGGCGCCATCGAGGCGGCGTCAGAGCCGAGAGAAACCCACGGTTGCCGTAATTCTTTTTTAATATTCTCCTCGGCCATTAGAAAGTAGACCGTTCCAACACGAGATTGGTCTTCAAGGATCAAGTCCATGATGGTCTCGACCGGGTCTTTGCCACGCATCCTTGCGACCTCGGCTAGAGTCTTGCCCGTGAGTGGTTTCAGTTTTTCTGATTTAAAACCGATCAGAAGGATGCGGTCCGGAGAGCCAGCAGCTAAGTAGAGGTTCTCCCATTTGTCGCTGGGCATGCGCGCCTCCGCAGCTATCTTCTGCCGGGTCGCCGGGTCTTCAAGGCGCTTGAAGAGCGCCTCGTATCCACCGTCCATGGTCCAGGGCGGCAAACTGGAGTTCAGTCCAGTGGCGCCTGCCGGGTACATGTACATATCTGCAGTAATCTTCAACCCCCTCCGCCGTGCAGCATTGATCAAAGCGAGCACGCGATCCACCTTGTCCCAATTCTGACGACCAGCCGCTTTAATGTGATAGATCTCAGCCGGAATTCGCGCTTCACGGCTGATGCGAATCAGCTCTTCGACGGCTTCCACCCACTGATTGCCTTCGCTGCGCATGTGCGAGATATATTTCCCTTGGTATTGCGCTGCGACCTTGCACAAATCGATCAGTTCCTCTGTTTTGGCATAAAACGCGGGCGCATATATTAAGGACGAGCCCACGCCGAGCGCGCCCTCCTCCATCGCCTGACGCACAAGTTCGCGCATCTCCTGAAGCTGCGCCGGCGTAGGCTGAACATCACTTTCGCCGAGAACGTATTGCCGCACCGTGGTCGCTCCCACAAAGGAGGCGACATTCTGAGACACGCCGCGCTTTTCAAGGTATATCAAGTACTCCGCGAGGGTGGTCCACTCAATTTCAAACTTGATGTCATCTTGTTCGGCAACCACCTGCTTCTTTAGTCGCTCATTCCATGGCCCCATTGACCACCCTTCACCCATGATCTGCGTGGTTACGCCCTGGCGAACTTCGCCTTGCGAGCGGCCGTCGACAATCAGGGATTCGGTGGACCAAGAAAGCATGTTTATGAAGCCCGGCGCGACCGCGAAGCCGCGCGCGTCCACCACAGTGCTCGCTCTTGCCCTACGCAAGTTGCCGATGGCGACGATGCGATCTCCTTTTATCGCAATGTCCACTCGCCTGGGAGCACGGCCAGTGCCGTCATAAACGGTGCCGTTCTTAATAAGAACGTCAAAGTCAGCGGGACGAACGGCTTGACTGAAAGCTGTTAACGGAAATGTCAGCGTTAAGAGGAAGGCAAGGTACTTATTCAAGCGCATGTGGGTTCTCCCGTGGTGATTCTCTTTTAACATCTCATCTAATTTTCTTTGCTGTAATGTCCTGCCCGCCCAGGCGCAATACCAGGTGAGTCACCTGTCCCTTTTCGTCTCTGACAATGGTGATCTCAACCGCGACGGTCGTCGTAAAGAACTTTGTTTCCGACTCGGGGAACAATTCCAGCTTTGATTGTCCTGTCGCTTGTCCCATTAACCGTCCCTCTTCGGCGGTGATAGTTAAAAAGAAGTTGGGCGCCAGCTCGTACTGGCCGGCGTATGAGGCATAGATCTTAGGATCAACTTGGGCCAGAACTTTTTCCGTCGGTAAGTAGTCGGGCCAGCCGTATTCTGTGGCAATGCTGCGCAACACTTCTTCAGTCAAAGCCGAACCGCGATCCGAGTTGGTCATGATCACCGCGCCTTGGCCGGTATTCTTGAAAGCGACTAGGATGCAGCGGTAGCCTTCGTTAGCACCACCGTGGCTGAACCGAGTTGCAGACCCTTTACCTGCCAGACCAAATCCAAGACCGAAGCCTCCGACTTGCGGCGTCAGCATCTGCTTCGTCATATTTCGAGACAGAACTCTATTTGATTTTCCGGCCGCAGACCTTTGAATCTCGATCGCAAAGCGGGCGAGATCAATTGGCGTGGTCCACAGTCCTGCAGCGGCCATCTCGGGATAAATGTGCCAGTTACCTTTAACCTTTTCACCGTTGGATTTGTGACCCACAGCTACGTTTGACCGAAGGTGTTTTGGCAGAGGCTGCGCGTAGGTGCTGCGGTTCATGCCCAGCCTTTTGAGCACGGTATCACGCATGAACAGCGGGAACTCTTTCCCGGTGACGTCCAAAAGAAGTTGCTGCATTACTTCGTAGCCGCCGCCGGCATATCGGTATTTTGTTCCCACCGGAATATCAACGCGGATGGGTTTGGAGTTAGCAGGATTTTCCCCATCGAGCAGTTGCAAGAGGGTTGGCGCCGGTACATCCGCGGCGTATCCGGCGAACCCATGCACGGTTAATCCGGCGCTGTGGCTAAGCAATCCGCGCGGTGTCACTTTCTTTCCATTCGTGAACTCATTTTCCGGAACCTTCCATGAAATCAGTTTGCGGTTCACGTCCTCATCGAGGTCGAGCTTACCTTGCTGTACCAACCGAAGTGCCGCCATTGCCGCGACTGGTTTACTAATAGACGCCGCCTGAAAAAGCGTTTCGGGAGTAATCGGCCCGCTTCGGCCGGTCTCGCGCACGCCATACCCGCGCACCCATGCGATGCGACCATTATCGATGACTGCGATGCTAATGCCCGGCGTGTCGTAAAACTTCATCCGATCGCCAAGCTTCATCGCCACACTTGGCTGACCCTTGATTACGACAGGCTGTAGCAGGCCGTTCTCAACTCGTTTGATTCTCTCCTCAAGCGCTGACTCACCTTTAGATTGAGGTTCAATTCTTGCTACGGCCTTGACGATGGGTATCGTTGCGCGGGACGTGATGCCTGCTGTGATGAATGCCAGCAGTAAGGAAATAAGGGGCAACAAGACTCTTCTTCTCATTAAATGCGATCCTTCGTGAGCTGCTTTTAGCTCTAATTGCGGAGCCTGAATCAAATAGGCTCAGCCGTGGCCGAAAGACTCTCTGATTTCTTACCTCGCTTCTTGAGCGAGTCGCCAAGTGACCACACGGATGCACCGAGCAGGACGAGGTCTTTCAGGAGGAACCCGCCTGAGCCCGAGAGCGCCGGGAATCCGCCGAGGCTCTTCTCCCAGCCCGGAAGCGTGAACAGGAACGTGAGCGTCGTCAGGAATATGGCGATAGCGAGAATGCTGCCGAGCGCCGCGGCTCTTGCGGACAACGGTCGGAGCGCTATCAGAACACCCGTGACAATCTCGGTAATGCCGAACACATTTGAAACGGCCTGAACGCTCAGGGAGTTGTACAGCCACCTCAGCAGCGGACTGGTCGCCACGAGCGGTTTGATGCCCTCTGCCTCGTAACCCGTGAACTTCATCGTCCCGATCCAGAGCAAGACGAACACCAGGCCGTAGCGGACGAGGAGTTGGCCCACCGCTTCCAGCCGGACGGCGAAAGCGTTTCTCTTTTCTAAGGCTGCGTCCATTGCGAGTTTCCTTTCAAATCAATTGTTTGGTTCCACCTGGAAGCATCGATAATCCCTCGCACATTAAACTAATCGTGTGTCCTCCGTAGGAAAAGTGGCGCATTCGCTCTCATCACTCGGTAGTCTTCTGCCGTGAGCGCCAGATCAAATAAGCGGGTGCGCCGAGAAGGACAACGCCGAGCCCCACGGCGGCCCGAATGGGTTGCGTCACCATCGTATTGATGACAATGGCGGCGGCCGCAAAAATGAACAGTAGCGGTGTCCATGGATAGCCTGGCACGAGATACGGACTCGCAACGTCAGGGCGGCGGCTGCGATAGATAAAGATGCTCGCCGCACCGAGAGCGTAGAAGAGCCAGCCGCTGAAGACGACATAAGTCAACAACTGCTCGAACGTGCCGGTCGCAGCCAGCACGGCGGCCCACGCAGAACCCGCCAGCACGGCGAAGGCAGGCGTGCGAAAGCGCGGATGAACCTCAGCCAAACTATGAAAGAAGAGGCCGTCTCGCGCCATCGCGTAGTAAACGCGCGGCGCGGTCAACGCGACGCCGTTCGCGGCACTGAAGATCGAGATCAGAATCGCGAGCGCCACCAGCTTCGATGCCCAGGGGCCGACAACCGCAGTCACGGCTGTGGCAGCGATGCTGTCCGTCTGCGCTGCCTTTGTCGGGCCGAGCGCGTTGAGGTACGCCACGTTAGCGAGTAGGTAGATGCAGATCAGGGCTGCTGAACCAACTAGCAACGCGCGCGGGAAGTTCCGCTGAGCATTGACAGTTTCGCCAGCGCTAAAGGTCACATACTGCCACCCTTCGTATGCCCAGAGAACGCCGATCATCGCGAGCCCAAAGCCGGACGCGAGCGACGGGCCGGCCTCCGTGGGCCACAAGGCTATGCCCGCCCCGCTAAAGCCGCGCCCAAGCCAGAGTAGTGCCCCACTCATTATCAGGATCGCTGCGACCTTGATTGCCGTAGTCCAGTTCTGGAGGTTCGCGCTCTCGCGCGTGCCGAGCACGTTGACGACCGTGACGATGGCGATCATCCCGACGGCGATCACCTTGCTGAGCGCGGTCGTCAGCGGAACGATCTCACCGAGGTAGGCGCTGAACGCCACGGACAGTGTTGCGATGGAGCCACTGCTGATGACGAGGAAGAGAGTCCACCCATACAGAAAGGCCGGCAGTGGGCTGAAACAGTCGCGAATGTAGATGTAGATCCCGCCCGCCTTCGGGCTTCTTGCGGCGAGTTCCCCGTAAGTCAAGGCGCCAAGTAGCGAGAGGATTCCGCCGGCGAGCCAGACCAGCATAGCTAGACCTACGCCGCCTTGTACTTGACGAAGTACGGCTCCCGGCACGATGAAGATCCCCGAGCCAATCACGGTCCCGATGATCAGCAGGATGAGATCACGCAGGCCGAGCGTGCGCTCCAAGGTGGCTGTTTGATGTGCAGGCTCTTCCTTCGTCATGTGCGAGTCTCTTAAGCTCCCAGTCGAACTGTCTCTCGCCGAACTGTTTTGACCTCTTCCTTGAGCGGCGCCGAGACGTGGTTAGCAACAAGATTCGCGGGAACGTACAAAGTGCTTAACGTCTTAAAGTCATGCTTCTCACTCAGGGCGCTCAGTTCAACTCTGATTCCCTTGACGCGCAACGCCTCAACGATAATGACCTCGGCGAAACGACTTGGCACGAGTACCGCATAGGTGTAAAGGAATGCGGACCTACCTGTCGGAAAGCTGCCCACGACCGTCACAGTGTGACACCCGTTAGCATCAGCCAAGTCTGAGTCGATTCGGATCTCCGGCTTCGAATCCCGCTTACCGGTCGTCAACGAGCGTATTAGCATCGCGGAAATCTGGATCGAGCACGGGGTCAACCCACTCGCGGCCGAGCGCATTGCTCGAGAGGCCGTCGCTATCGCGGAGGTTGGGGATCGTCCTCCGGTGATTCCCATCAACTCCGAGCAGGCCACGATTCTTAAACAATCGGTGATAGTCAATGTGAATCGGAGCACGCTTGGGTGGGCACTCCATCAGCAAGGACGCTTCAATGAAGCGCTGGCGGAGTTGCGGCGCGCTGCGGCGATTTGCGAGAAGGAAACCATCGTGAGTCGTGGCATTTATTAC
>Ga0187893_10006252_pt1 | contig 20539 bp, 13 predicted proteins | sample MA1701074metaG_FD_139574 | JGI IMG/M metagenome (GOLD analysis project Ga0187893, IMG submission 139574) | White microbial mat communities from a basaltic lava cave in the Kipuka Kanohina Cave System on the Island of Hawaii, USA - MA170107-4 metaG ...
AGATAAACGGATTGCGACGCAAGGGACGATGCTATGAAAAGATACAGCCGGTATCATAAAAAAACTATCATAACTTAACGTAAAAATTTTTCCTGTTATCATTTCTTCTTATATTGGGCAGGTAAAGGGTTGCCTGCCATTCTTATGGAGTGTAACCCTTTTGCGTTTTATATAAACACCGGCTTATGAGTATTGAAAATTTTTTGCAGGCTTACAATTGTAAAGATGGTATATGGGATGAAATGTGCCACAAAAAACAGGTACGCGAACCTTACAGCAAAGTTTTTAATGCACTTCAGCACCTGCAGGTAAACGACCTGCACCTGAAAGACAGGCTGGCTGGTGAACTTTTTATGAACCAGGGCATCACTTTTACGGTCTATAGTGACAATGCTGGTATTGAAAGAATATTTCCCTTCGATATTATTCCGCGTATCATAACCGGTAAAGAATGGGATCTTGTAGAAAAGGGCATACAGCAACGTTTGAAAGCACTGAACCTTTTTCTGAAAGATGTTTATAACGACCAGGGAATAATAAAGGAAGGAAAAATACCCGCAGAACTCATTGCTTCCTGCCCGCATTACCTGCGTGAAGTGCATGGTATTCAGGTTCCGCACGATATATATGTACACATATCAGGGATTGACCTTATCCGTGGCGATGATGGTAAATTTTATATCCTGGAAGATAACCTTCGTACACCATCAGGTGTAAGCTATATGCTGGAGAACAGGGAAGTTACCAAACGCATTTTCCCGGATATGATAGCTTCCAATAAAGTGCGCATGGTAAATAACTATCCGCTGCTGCTGCACCAGATATTATTGCAAATGGCGCCGGAACAAATTTCAGATCCAACGGTTGTTTTACTCACACCAGGCATTTACAATTCTGCATATTACGAACATACTTTTTTGGCAAGGCAAATGGGCGTATCGCTTGTAGAAGGCCGCGACCTGGTGGTGGACAATCATAAAGTATTTATGAAAACAACCAGCGGGCTTGAGCAGGTGCATGTTATCTACCGCAGAATTGATGATGATTTTCTCGATCCGCTCATGTTCAGGCCAGACAGTGCTTTAGGCGTACCGGGTTTAATGAATGCGTACCGGAAGGGTAATGTTGCCATTGCAAATGCAGTGGGCAATGGTGTTGCAGATGATAAAGCGGTATATGCATATGTGCCGGACATGATAAAATATTACCTGAACGAAGAACCCATTTTGCCAAATGTACCCACCTACCAGTTGAGTGACGATGAGCAAAGGGAATATGTGTTTAATAATATCAGCAAGATGGTTATTAAACGCACCAACCAGAGCGGTGGTTATGGTATGATCATGGGGCATACAATTGAAGAAGACGAATGGTTAAAAGCAAAAAAAGTGATTGAAGAAGAACCAAGAAGTTTTATTGCGCAACCGATTATACAGCTTTCAACGGTGCCCTGTTTTATAGATGGTAAGTTTCAGCCAAGACATGTTGATCTTCGCCCCTATGCTTTGTGCGGGCCAAATGGTGTGCAGATTGTTCCCGGAGGATTAACCCGTGTGGCGCTGAAAGAAGGTTCATTGGTAGTAAATTCATCGCAGGGTGGCGGCAGTAAAGACACTTGGGTGATTGATTAAGTAACCCCGGCCCCTGAAGGGGAGTAAGAAATAATTTTGGTATCAGCTTTTGTTTTTTCATAGGATCGCCGGTTGTGTCACTCACTTGTGCTCTACGTCTGTATTCAACAAAAAAAAACAGCATCCCGCCGCAAAGCAATGCGGGATACGTTCGGAACTTTATTGAGCAAAGTAAAAATTAAAAAGTCAAAAATAAAAAGGGAGCAACGTGGTGCATCACAAATTTCCGCTTCGGTAAAAACTTTATAGTATTACTGCGTATGAGCGTAATGCGGCGCAACAAAGATGCATAGGGAGATAATGCCGGCTTCATAAAATAATTACAGGTATTTTGTAAAAATGAGTAATCCACCTAACAGTGTTTTGACTTTTTACTTTTGAATTAACAGCACACTTGCCATATACGATGTTCACAACAATAAATTCATACATGCTTAGCAGAATTGCAGACTCTTTATTCTGGTTAAACCGTTACATGGAACGCGCCGACGGATTGCTCCGTGTAACATATACCAATTATATTCTATCGCTTGATAAAGGTGTAAATAACAACCTTACCTGGAGGCCCGCACTGGAAATATTTACCTACCTGGAAGAACCGGAAATAGCAGCATTGGAAAATGATACAGATGCGGTATTGAAACTGCTGATCACAGACAAATCAAATTCCAATTCACTCAAAGTGATACTGAACAAGGCCCGTGAAAATGCACGGGGTGTGCAGGATCATATAACCAAAGAAGTATGGGAGCAGGTAAACCAAATGTATCATTTGGTAAACCAGCCCGAGCTTGGTTCCAAACTGCTGGGCTATGAAGCTGTTGAAACCATAGAAAACTTTTCGAGGAACAGCCTGCTGTTTACCGGTGTTACAGATACTACTATGCCACGCGGCCTGGGCTGGAGCTTTATGAATCTTGGCAGGCTGATAGAACGCTGCACCCAAACCATTGAGATGACAGAGAAGCAACTCGCCGCTATTGATTATGAATTAGAAAAACCAACAGATATTATGTTCTGGCGCTATTTGTTGTTATCACTTTCAGGTTATGAACTGCATTTAAAAACATACCGCAGCAGCAACTCCGGTAAAGAAGTAATGCACCAGGTGCTGGTAAATGGAGATTTTACCAGGTCTGTACTTTATGCACTTAACAGGATAGAAAAATACCTGACAGACGTAATGAAAGATAATAAACTGGAAGGCAACGATTCATTGTCCAAGTTCTTCGGAAGGTTGCACAGCCGTGTAAAATATGTGGATTTCGATAAGCTGAATGGCATTACGCTGCAGCATTTTTTGCAGGATGTAAGTGATGATATATTAGAATTCAGCAACCGTCTTGCACAGCTTTATTTCTCTTATTCTTAACAAGCAACAATGCCGGTATTTAAGATACATCACATTACAAAATACGAATACAACAGGCCGGTCAGAGAAAGTATAAATGAAATAAGGATATTCCCTTATAAATGTGATGAGCAGGAAGTTAAGCACCAGGAAATAACAGTAAGTACCCAGCCGGATATACAATACTTTACAGATTACTGGGGAAACAAAACAGGTATTTTTAATGTACTGCCACATCACAGTAATTTAATTATTGAAAGCCGGCTTGTAATAAGCACCCTTGCATCTTCACCACTCCGTATAAATTTCCAAACAGGGTTTGATCAGCTAAAAAAAGAAGTAACCAATAACCTGAAATTGCTTGAGCTCTCAAATCCTGATGCAATCAGGAACCAGGCTACCATTAACGAAATTGCACAGCAGGTATTGGGCGAAGGAAAAAGTGTGGCGCTTGCAGCAGAGCGTTGCGCGGAATATATTTATAAATACTTCAGCTACACCAAAGGCATTACCAATATTGAAACAACAGTAGATGAGATACTGGAACACCGCTCCGGTGTATGCCAGGATTTTGCGCATGTTATGCTGCAGGTATTGGGCACATTAAAGATACCGGCAAGATATGTAAGCGGTTATATATGTCCCAACAAAAGCGGTATGCGCGGAGAAGGGGCTACGCATGCATGGGTTGATGCATACATTCCCGGCTATGGCTGGGCAGGCATTGACCCAACGAATAACGTGTGGGTAACAAATAACCATATTAAACTGGCTGTGGGCAGGCATTTCAACGATTGCAGCCCAATCAGGGGAACTTTCAAAGGTCCTGCAAAACAACGCTTATCAGTGTATGTTTCTGTTGGTTACGAAGACGGCCATGTTTTTGAAGAGGTAAACAATGTACAAATGGAATTGATTGCATCCGATGCAAAAGAAGATTTGATTGATTTAAATCCTGCCGGGCACCAACAGCAATAATTTTATTGACCTGCCTGAAAACTAAAGATTAGCCTTTCCTCCTGTTTAAAAATTATTCATAGTTGCATATTGCTTCCACTACATAATTATGCAGTGCAACAAATCCGCTAATAAAATTATTTTTACTTCGGAAAGTTGCTGTTAAAACAAGAAGCACCCCGCAATGCTTCGGGATGCTGTATTTATTGCTCAACAAAGTTGCAGAGCAGAAGTGAGTGACACAACACCCCGAAACTTCGGGGGATGCCATGAAAAGCTAAAGCTGATCAACAAAATAATCATTGTATTAAAAACCTTTACAAAAAAATAAGACACACAACATCTGCAATTAAAATAAATACGTTAATAGTTCTTGAAATGCACCAGATTATTGTAATTTTATTATACTCAAACTAAGTCCATACCTATCCGACACACCATAGATTGCTGACCGATACCATTTTTTTTCAACTGGCCTTAAATACTTACTTATGGAAACTTCAAAACAAAAACTGACTCTATTTCTTGCTGCAACAATTATTTTAGTATCTGCTTCATGGATCTGGAATGGTAACAAAGATCAAAAACCGAAAGCCCGCACTGTTTACGATGCTGTCTTCTCAACAGATTACACCGGCCCGGTTTCAACTGCTTTTGATGCCACTTTAACAGACGAGTATGACTGGGTGTACAATGCAGGCAAACCTAAAAGGGTACCACCGGCAGATGATGTAATGGTCCAGCGTATTCCCGGTGATAATTATCACCTGCTGATAATGGCGGTTTATACGCATGCCGCTTTTCATGAAAAGTCTGTGAAAGTTAACAGTGGTGGTGAAGATATTGTATTAAGGGATGATGGTATGGAATATGATAAAGTAGCCGGTGACGGCATTTACACAGCCAGGATTTTTACAGATGTAAAAGAATTCAGAAAGCAGGTTGTAAGCATGCTAAAAGATAAAAAACAGGGAGATACTGAACCGCTTTTTGTTGACAGGGAACTTAAAGCAAGTACTGCCTGCGAAACAAATCCATTTAGTGAATCCAGGTTTGATAATAATGAAACTGTTTCCATTGCTAACATAGAAGCAGACGCCATTAAACCAATAGATAAGATCAGAAAAAATTGCGAATTTCTTACCGATTTATCTGTTGTGGAAGATCCTGCCCGTACATGGAATAGTTGTGCGCAAACCGGTAATGTGGATGGCCCGTGGACATTTAAAACACTTATGAAAAATCTTGCCACACAGGTTCCTTCACAACCCGCTTCAGACCAAACCCTGTCAGATTTTGTAAAAGCATGGCTTAATAGCTGGGCGGCACAAAAAATTATCAATGAAGATACTGTAGCAGCAAGAACGCTGGTGAATGATAAAATATTAAACCCATGGCTTGCAAAGAGCCTGGCAGCAGGTAATCCCTCAGGCTTCCTTGATATGCGTTTTGCACCTTTCAAATTAACAGCCATAGTAAACAGGTTCGATTTAAGGGAACGTGCAAGCGGAATACCCGCCGGTGAAGGCAGGATGATATTTTGCCTTATTAACTCCGATTGTTCCGCGGCAGAGAGCTTTACCTTGATCTTTGAATACGGCATTAATAAACCCGATGTATGCGACTCATTAAAAAATTGGGCATTACAGTGGTATAACCTTAAAGACCTTGAACTGGGTTCTGCCACTTATCTCTCAGCATTACAGGCCATTACCGATAAGTTTACACTTTGCGGCACCAGCCCCAACAGAACACACCAAAGCAGCCTTAATTCTGTACGTACAAATGAAGTGGCATTGGCTGCAACAAACCCGCCACGCTGGGAATTCAGGGAGTTTGGCCTTAATGGAAATGTTCATGCACTTGTGCAAAGAACTGTGGCGCAGGTACCGGCAGACAAGTATAATGTACAGATTGAAAATGCAGATGTAACACGGATGGTAAAGTATGTTAATGAAAACTCTGCCGGCATTGACGCAGATGATTATGATGTGCCCAATATTTATGATGGTTTTGCTTTCCTGGGTGGTAAAACAACGGTACTTGATACCCCTGTAGGGTTGCCAACCCAACCATATCACTGGGATGGTGTTAATAACAATAAATCGGTTGCATTCATTACTACAACCAAAACCAGGCATATATTTTCAAGAAATATATGCAGCGGCTGCCACGCCGGCGAAGTGCAGACCTTCTTTACACATGTTGATCCTGTTATGTTTGGTACACAGGCAACACTTTCAGGATTTCTTTCCGGAACAGCCGGAAGGGGCGGCGCTGTTGATGCTGATAATAATCCTTCCAATGATCAATTCAAAGTAAGGGATGCAGCTAACAGGGGCAATGGAACAGACCGCTTTCATGTTTTCAGCGATATTAAGCGCAGGGCCCAGGATTTAAAACAGGTGGCAACATCTTCCTGTGGAACTGCATTGGCAATAAGGAATGAATTGATGTTCCACCCGGCAGGCGCTGTACATTAATCTCATATATTGCTATAATAATTGGCTGGTATTAAAAAAATCATAAGTTAAAAGTGGATTGATTTTTTGGTACCGGCTTTTGTATTTACTACATGAATGCTGCAATAATTATTTTGTAACGAGCTTCAGCATTTCATAGCATTCCCGCTTTAAGGCGGGATTGTGTCTCACTTCGTCGTTTCGTTCTTTCATCAGCAGTTATGCGCGGACCTTCACCTTGTAATCACCACGCCGGTTACACTTCAATAATTACAACCGCAGTGGCAAATGTTTTTATATGCGATAGGGAAACATGAATAGCTGCAATATTAAGTGAAGCAATTTGTTTGGCTGTTTCGCCAAGAAAGTTAAAGAAGGGTTTTCCTGATTCATCATTGATGATCTCTGCTTCATTTATTTTTGTTCCAGACATCCAGCCTGCACCAAATGCTTTACCTAAAGCTTCTTTAGCAGCAAACCTTGCAGCATAATGTTCATATTTGTTTGTCTTTGCTTCACAGTATTTTATTTCAGCAGATGAAAATACCAGCTCACGAAAACCATTTTCTTTTTCGATTTTGGAAGCAACACGCTCCACTTCTATTATATCTGTGCCTATTCCTTTTATCATGTTTATTAATGATGAATGAAATTTATTTTGAACCCGGCGACATATCATTGAGCTTCTTTTGTTGCGTCGCACTCTTCACCGTTTAGTTCAATATTGAACAGAAAGTACCCCGCGATTCTGCGGGATGCTGTATTTGTTGTTCAATAAAGATGCAGAGCACAAGTGAGTCCACGACAAGCCGGGATCAAGATGACACAACGAAGATGCCATAAAATACTGCGTTGATACCAAAGTATTACTTCACTAACTTTTTATTGCATGCCGCAATCTGTTCTTTAATATAATCTTCTTCTTTTTTTGTTGCGATAACTTTCGTTAAGGCAGTTTTGTAATAGTTCAATGCTTTTTGCCATGCTCCTTTTTTGTAGCAATAATCTGCCGCCAGTACATACGCATGATAATAATTGGGGTTCTTTGCAATCATGCTGTCTGTATTGATCTCTTTACCATCACTTACCAGGTGTGCGTAATTCCTGTAGCCAAGAAAATTTTTAAATTGCTGTGTTTGCATAAAAGGATCAGCAGGAATAGTTAAGGCCGTGTCATAAATTTCCATATCTTTTTTTGAACCTGCCAAAGCAAATACTTTATTAAGATCATAACATACAAACTGTCCCAGTTGCCATGGTGATGCAGATACCCAAACCTTTAATTTTTCCGGTTCGAATACGATTGCATGGTGTGCAATAAACTGGTTCAATGCTTTTTCATTTCCCAGGCCAATATCGGCATTATTCAAACCTTCATGATCCCTTAAAACAGCAACTGTTTTTTCAACTGTATTTTTACCGTTTGCCTGCAGCAGTTGCGATAACCGGTTGTACCTGTACAGAGATGCGCTTTCATTCATCTGCTCAATATTTGATTTGGATTTGCCCAGCTCTTTTCCCTGGAAATGATTTGCGCATGTTATAAAATTCTTTTGCGGATCGTAAATATCAAGTGAATCAGGTGTCTTTTCAATAACAACTGCTTTCTTATCCGCGGCAGAGCCCACTAAAAAAGATTCCGACACAAACATGTTTCTCTTTTTTGCAATGGCAACGGCTTCATTAATATTCTTTGCATACTGCACTATTTCTCTTGCCACCAGCGACACCGGAGTTGCTGATCCGCCTGGTATATCTGACTTTGCCGCGTTGATGGTTACAGTCAATCCTTTTTCATTCATGCCAGAGACAACACCTGTAAAACCACCCCAGGTTACATACATAAATTTGTATCCTTGCAAAGGATTGCAAAAAGAAATGATCTTCTCTTTTGCAAAATCATCGTTGATATAAAAATCAAAATTGCGGCCAATGATCATGGTGCTGTCTGCAGACATGCTGCCCCATGTGCCAAAAGATGTACAACCTACCAATGCCATATTCTGCAATGCGTGGCCAATATCATGCGCCGCATGATAATTAAGGATACGTGCATAGTTTTCTCCGATGTAATTGTATTTATCAGAGGCGGATTCTGATACACCATAAATCTCTTCTTTGTATTCTTCTGTAATATTGTTGCTAAGATTTCTGTTGAACCATCCAATAAAATATTTTAAAAAGTGCAGGTAAAAATCAGATGGTATCATTTTTTTGATCTGCGCACTAAAATAATCTTCCTGTCTTTGTATTAATTCTTTGGTAAGTTTTCCATTGATTACACCACGTTCAAAAGGTTCTCCTTCAGTGTATAATTCATACAAACCCGTATTGCTTTTATGAAACCAGTCTTTTTTTAATGTAAAAAAATTGGGGCTGATTTCTGTACGTGCCAGCTGCAGGCTGCCTGTATCTTTTATTTCAGGAGGATCAATGCGCGAAACCCAAACAAGATAAATAAACAAAATAAGCAACACCCCAGCAAAGCTACCCAATACATACAGTACCCTTTTCCAGAATTTCTTTCTTTTAAGCATTTCTTATCCTGTTTATAAATTCATTATTACCCATTACCGCTGTACAGGTAACCAATCCGCTGATGGCTGCGCCAAGCACGCCATGCAGGTTCAGGTTCTGGCCTGTAAAATAAAGATTTGGCAATTTAGTTCGTGGTGAAATAAAAGTTTTTAAAGGTTCTTTATAATCTTTTGCAATGCCATACAATGAACCGTTATCCGTACCGATATAATCCCTGAATGAAAGCGGTGTGGATGTATAATAATTTTTGATACAACTTCTCAATGCCGGGAATTTTTCTGAAACAACATCAATCAGCTTCTCTGCTTTTCTTTTTTTGAATGCATCATAACTTTCGCCGCGGCTATTTACAGAAGACACAGTATTAAAAGTATGCTCCCACGCTTTTACTTCTTCATACCGCATATAGGTGAATATAGTAAACCCTTCCGCATATTCTTTTGACCGGCTTGTTGCTGAAATAAAAACAGCATAACCAAGCGGCCAGTTTTCTTCTGTATAATCAGCCTGCGACCATAAATATCCCTCTCTGTGCCAGTAATAATTATGGGAGTGATATATATAGCAATCTTTTTTTAAAACAATATTTACAATAAAACAGGAGATCGTGTCTTTTAAGTTACTCAGCCTGTTTTTATAAGCATGTTTAAAAACACTGGTTTCAGTAAGCTGCAGTGTTTTTGCAGGATGCAGGTTTGATATAAAATGAGTTCCATATAGTTTTGAGCCATCCTGTAAAACAACATAGGCAATTTTTCCATCTTCTTCCACAATCTTTTTCACTTCTGTATTTCGCAAAATTGTACCACCATTGCTCCTGATATTTTTCCCGATATACTTTGCAATCTGCGATCCGCCATCTACACATTTCCATGAGCTTTCTATATAACTGTTTAATATAAGTGCATGCACATAAAACGGCGTTTCATTCCCCGCACCCGCATATAACTGATTATTACCCGCAAGCACTGCCTGTAATTTTTTATTGCTTGTAACAGATTTAATGAAGCCTTCGGTATCTGTATCAAGTACGCTTGTTTTTTCTTCATAGCCATCTCTTGCATCAAGGTTGTATAATGGAAACTTGCCACATACTTCTTTTATCTTATCGCAATAAATCCTGATTGCCTTCTCTTCTTCCGGAAAATATTTTAGCAGTGTTTGAATAAAATTTTCATAGCCTTGCGCCAGCGCATATTCTTCTTTATCTCCGCTGATAATAATTTTATCGAATGCGTTTTCATCCATTTTTTCCAGCTTCAATTTATCCGTTAATCCAAGATATTTGAAAAGCTGGTAAAGGTTTTGTCCCTTACCAAGTCCGCCAATATAATGCACACCGGAATCGAAAACCACTTTATCTCTTGCATAGATTTGCAAACAACCACCAATCTGCTTATTCTTCTCAGCAATGCAAACGCTATAACCTTCGCGGCTGAGAATATCTCCGCAAACAAGGCCACCCATGCCACTGCCGATAATTATAATGTCGTAACTCATGCCCCAGCCCTAAAGGAAGTTTTAAAAATTATGTTTAGTTGTTGCTGTATATTCTGTTGTACAAGTGTGCGACGCAAGGAACGATGCCAAATATTCAAATGCTGGGTTCATAAAATTTTTTGTGTACTCAGCCCCATTACTACTATGATGCTTTCGTTGCGTCGCACTCTTGTGCTGCATCATTTTATTCAGCATGTTGCAACAGGTATATAATATTCGAAGTGTACTTTGTGTTATCTACTTCCCTGCACAGCATATTGTTTGCTGCTGCAATGTCTTTTACAAGTTTTGCCGAAAAAAATGTCAGCCCCTTTCCGGATGTTTTATTAAAGCCGGTCAGTTTTGTTGAAAAAAACTCCGTAAGCTTTGTATAAAAGTGCCGCTTCTTCAAATCAGTATTACCATCTCTTATTAGAATTGTGCCACCCGGGTTCAAATGCGCAATACATTTTTCAATTAATTCTTTCTGCTTATCAGATTGAAGGTAATGCAGCATGTCTGCCATTATTATTGCATCATAATGCCCGGCTTCAAAAGTTGTTGCATCAGCATGCATGAAATTGATATTTTCATTTTTACTGAAACAATGATTAGCAACGGTTACTTTCTCTTCATCATAATCAATGCCTGTAATATTTCTGCCAGGCGATGCAAAATGCAATGTGTAACTCATAAAACCATAACCGCAGCCGATATCAAGTATTTTACCGCCCGTGGGAATCAGTTCATGAATTGGCTGATAATATTTTTCTAATCTTGTTTTTATTTTCATGTACCACTCAAGCACAGGGCCTTTATAAAGGTAGTTGTATTTGAGGTGTTCTTTGTAATAAGCGGGTTGCTGAATGGCTGTGCTTATGTTTGCAAAACGTTGTTTGAAATTACGGCTTACTGCTTTTGCTTTAGTCGCATAATCTTGCCCGAAATTTGCACTGCCTGCTTTTATTCTTTCTTCGATTGTTAATGTGATAGTTCCATCTTTTAAAAGAAAATCATGCTTGGTCATTGTATAACCAGAGCCATGAATAACGATGGGCAATATGTCTATGTTTAATTTTTCAGCAAGATAAAATGCACCTTTATGAAATCGTTTCATAGTGCCATCAACAGAGCGTGTGCCTTCAGGAAATATTACGATTGAATAACCATGTTTAACCCTGTCTGCCAGCAACTCTATACTATTTTCCACACCGTCTGCAACAGGATAATAATCCGCCATTCTTATAACCCAGCCAAATACCGGCGACTTCCACACCCATTGATTGGTAAGCAAAATAAGTTTTGGATAAAGCATAGTAGCACAAAGAATATCAAGAAAAGACTGGTGATTGCAAATGATTACAGCAGGTTTTTTAAAATCTTCGTTATAAAGGCTGACAATCTTCTTTTTCACATTTCCCATAATGTACATGAGCGACCATACATATTTTGATAAGAGTGTATGATAAATAAATTTTCCTCTTTCTTTCCCAAACGGGAAAATAATTACTAAGAAGAAACCGGCTATTGTTAGCAGAATACTACCGGCAAAAAAATAGGTAAAGGCGAAAATTGATTTAGCAAAGCCAAAAAATGTCCAGGGAAATTTGTTTTTCTTTACCCTGTCTGTAATTAAAAAATTAAACAGGAAGGGAATCATTACCTGTGCTATAAGTACTACACAAAGAATGCCTGTAATTGAAATGAACGCTATTGATTTTAGTGCAGGATGTTTTGCAAAGATCAATACGCCGAGGCCGGCGACTGTTGTAATAGCGGAAAGAAAAACAGATGATTTGAAAGATGATAAGTTTTTCTTTCCTGTTTTATATTCCTGTAACAACCCATCCATTATAAAAAGGCTGTAATCATCTCCCAAACCAAAGATGAGCGCAGACACGATGATGTTGATGATATTAAACTGAATGCCTGCAATTGACATAATCCCTAATATCCAGACCCATGTAATGAACATGGGAATGAAAGAAACTAATGCTAACTCTATTCTTCCATAAGTAATAAGCAACACGGTAAAAACCAAAATGGAAGACATAAATGCAATACGCCTAAAATCTGCATTGATGATCTCCGCCATACGGTCTGCCAGGTATTGCTTGTCGAGAACCGTTAATGAGCTATTGTTTTCAAAACTTTTATAGACAGCAGGCTTATTTTGATCTGCTACTTTAATAAGGGTAACAGCATTGGCGCCTGAAGGAGTTTCTGAAATATAATCGTCTAAGAATTTTTTTCTGATATCATCCAATTCAATTGCTGGAATGGAATGATAACTTGTATTGAGTAAAGTTTTAAAATTATCAAATGCAGCATCAGAAAATTTTAAAGTCCGGCCTTCTTTTTCCAGCGTCTCAAATAAAGCCCGTTTCTTTTCCAGTGTCCAGTAATTATTCCATACTGCTATTCTCTGTTTTTGCAATGAATCTGAAATGATCAATGATGAAACACCGGAATATTTTGTAACAATATTTTTTTGTTTCAGTGAATCAATTTTCAGGGAGAGTTGTTCATTATTTCTCAAAGCCTCATCAAGTGTTTTGCCTTCAGAAACAACATACACAGACTTCAATGCAATTTGATTGATGACGTTAAGATTACTTTCAGCTTTTTTCAGATGAGCAGGCATGTAGTTCATGTGCATCATGTCTGAGTCAAAACTTACTTTACCGGCATTGAATGTGAAAACGATGGTCAGTATTATTATTGCAAGAACGATTACTTTATTACGCTCTGGTTTGTACGCGGCTATTTTGTCTAAAAAGGAAAGCTGATGCGTTGTATGCGCTTCTCTTTTTTTGGTTTGAATAAAATGTGGCAGGCAGATAAGGCTGCATAAGGCTGCACCGATAAGGCTGAATGCTGCAAACAGACCGAGATCTTTTAATAGTTCTGATTGAACAAATTCAAGGCACAAAAAACCCCCGGTTGTTGTAAGGCTCCCTGTCGTTAAGGGAAATGCAAGGTCTGCAATTGTTTTTTCAATACTGTGTGTATGGCGGTAATGATTAAAGACATGCAATGAGTAATTGACAGCAATGCCCAGTATTACAGAACCTGTACCTAATGCAATAACAGAAATACTTCCTTTTATAAAATAAATTGCTGACAAAGAAAATAAAGCGCCATAGATTACAGGTATCAAAATTAAAAATGGCGCTCTTTTCCTTTTAAAATAGAATCCAATAAATACCACCAGGAAAAGAACTGTGATGCCTTGTGTAAGCATGGTATCCTTTCTTAACTGTTCTGCGTTGCCTAAGGAAACTGCAGCGGCACCAAAATAGTCAACAGAAATACTCTTATAATTGGCCGTGAGGCTATCAATAATATTATCAAGACCATGGATTAATTCTGCGTTTTTGCCTGTATTGTTTGAAGGGAATGCAGGCGTAATAAATATCAGCAAATGCTTTTGATCTTTGGTAACGATATAGCTATCGTATAATTCAAAATTATCATCATACTGCAGTTGCTGTATTTTTCTTAGACCTATAAATGAAATGCCTACAGGGTCTTTGCTGATCATTTGTTTTAGTGCAATACCTGAGGGAGAAACCAGTGTTCTGAAATCTGCTTCCAGTGTTTGTTTTACGGTTTCAGGCTGTATAAGACTGTCAATGAATGTATAGTCTTTTTCTGTAAGAAAAACAGGAAGATGATCGTTGATTGTGCCAAATAATTCCAGCGCCATATTATCATCCACCTTGCAATTAAGTTTGCTGATGTAAGGTGAAAGTTTGTTTTGTATTTGTGCAGCAAAACTATCCGTGAAATTTACAAGGCTGTCTGGTTGTGGTCCTGCAAGAGAATCTTTCAGCGAAATGGCAAGGGCAAGCTTATCTGCAAACTTTGAGTTCTGAAAAACGCTGTTGAGTTTTTCGATCTTTTTATCATCCGGCAGAATTTTGGAAATATCTTCTTCAAAGTTTATTCGTGATGCAAAAAAGCCCATCAATAAAAAGCTTGTAATAAATGAAACATACAAAGCCGTTTTATGATTGCTGAAATAATAATATATCCTTGTGAAAAACTTTTCCATGAGCTTGCCTAAACTGCCGGCGTATGTTTCTTTTTAAAGATTTTAAGCAGTATCAAAGTTAACAAGCCTAATGCAATACCTGCTACAATGGCCAACGTTATGCTGCCATAAATATATTGCTGCAGGTTTTGTTTAATGGAATCAAGTGTAATATTACTTGTTAACGAAAAATCTATTCCGTGGTCACCCATCCAGAATTTACCCATCATATAGCTGAGGAATATGATCAGGGGAATCATGGGTGGTATGCTAATGTTAGCGGCAATAATAACGATTGGTTTATTCAGCCTGAATAATATGGCAAGAAAAATGGCCGTAACCAGTTGAAAACCCCAGATAGGAACAATACCCATAAACACACCAAATGAAACAGAAGCTGCTTTTACCATATCTGGTTCGCCGGGATGCAGCAGGTGATCATGCCATACAGCACGCCATGTTTCTTTTTTAAAAATGCTCCGGAAAAAATTTCGCGGCTTAATGTAAAGAAAAGTTATGAACACAAGTATGGTATTCAGTATGCTGATTCTTGTAAAATCTTTAAATGGCCTGAAATGAGAAACCCTTGTTTCTTTCGGGGCATAATAAACAGAAACCGGAACCGATTCAATTTTAACGCCACGCCATGCAGCTCTTACCAGCACTTCAATTTCAAACTCGTACCTGCGTGTAAGAAACTTTATTTTATTTAATGGCTGTAAAGGATATAAACGATAACCTGATTGTGTATCCGGCGCATTGATTCCCGTTTCAACCTTAAACCAGAAGTTGGAAAATTTATGTCCAAAACTACTTTTGCCGGGCACAGATTCCTGCTCCATATTTCTTGCACCAATAATGATGGCATGCTTTTCTGTTTCGAGCTTATCTAAAAATTTAGGAAGATCTTCTGCAAAATGCTGACCGTCTGAATCTATTGTTATTGCATACAAACAACCGAGTTCTGTTGCATGTTTCAAACCTTGTCTTAATGCCCAGCCTTTGCCTGTATTTTTTTTGTAACTGATAATATGCAGAAAAGAAAAAGAAGAAAGAACGGCTTCCGTTTCATCAACCGAGCCGTCGTTGACTACGATGATGTTTTTTGTGTACACAGAAACATCATTAATTACCGCGCCAAGAGTTTTTGCATTGTTGTAAGCGGGAATAATTACACAGGCTTTATACTCCCCGAATTTATCACTGTATGTAGCTGGTTGAATCATTAATAATTACCTGCTGTATTTTGATGTGCAAATTTAGCGGTTGATGCCATACCAAATCTATTTCCTTTTACTTCTTTCTGATGCACGGTTTATACCAGGTATTATACTTTTTCTTTAATTTTCAACAGGAGTAAATTTTACCCCCGAAAATTTAACGAGGGCAAAATTTGGCTATTTTTGCCCTCGTTTTATCAACGAGGGTAAAATTTACCTTCGTTAATTTTTCATGATTTAAGATCATAAAGATGAAATTTAATCCATTAAAGCCATATAATAACCTGCCGGATTTACCGCCAAAAATTGACATCGAAACTATAGCTATTCTTAAAAAAGTTATTGCTGCAAGCAGGGCACTTTCAGAATTAAAAGGCGCTATAACAAATTTGCCCAATCCTTTTTTATTTATTGATACAATCAATCTGCAGGAAGCGCAGGCAAGCTCTGCAATAGAAAACATTATTACTACACAGGATGCACTTTTCCAGGCAACAGTGGCTGAAAAGGAAGTTGATGACCCGGCTACAAAAGAAGTAATGCATTATAAAGACGCATTATGGTTTGGGGCAGAACAAATTAAAAAGCGGCCTATGCTTACCACCAATCTTTTTATTGCCATTATGCGCATAATAAAAGAAAACCAGTCAGGCATCAGAAATTTACCTGGAACACAACTGAAAAATCCTGCAACCGGGCAAATAATTTATACACCACCTGAAGGAGAAGGTATTATAAGAGAAAAACTGAAAGCGCTGGAAGTATTTATGAATACTGATGGAGAGATAGATCCATTGATTAAACTTGCATTGATCCATTACCAGTTCGAAGCAATTCATCCGTTCTTTGACGGCAACGGCAGAACAGGAAGAATTATATTATTGCTTTATTTAAAACTATGCGGCCTGATGGAATTTCCTGCATTGTATTTAAGTAACTATATTTTAAAAAATAAGAATCAGTATTATGTTGGTTTACGAAATGTTACTGAAAAAAAAGATTGGCATACCTGGATTTATTATATACTTGATATGATTGAAGTAACTTCCCAAAGCGGAAGGAAGAGGATTGAAAAGATAGAAAAGTTAATGAAATCCATGGGTGAAGAAATGCAAAGGAAAGTACCAAAAGTTTATTCAAAAGATCTGCTGGAAACATTGTTCAGATTACCCTATACAAAAAGAAATTTTTTGCAGGAAGCCGGTCTTGGCAACATAAAAACTTCGGGAACTTACCTGAAAACACTGGAAGACCACGGATTTCTAAAAAATGTAATTGCAGGAAAAGAGAAGCTGTATCTAAACTTTAAATTGATGAATATATTGAAGGAAAAATAACATAAGAAACAGTAAATTTATTCCAGATTAACGAGGGTAAATTTTGCCCTCGTTTTTTGAACGAGGGCGTTTTTCTGCATTTTTTGCCCTCGTTGTAAAGCTTAGCAAAATTTGAAATTTTGATAATTTTCGTTTTAAAAAGTAAAGGCAACCGCAAGTTGCGGCTGCCTTTGGCATCGAAATATTTTTTACTTTATTACTTTGGCACCTTTCTTCCCGCACCACCACCGCTTCGATAAAAGCTGAATAACGAACAGAACGTAAAAGTGTGCGACGCAACGAAAGCCTCATGCTTATTCTGCAGCCTGGCTCCAAAAAAAAATCTTAACCCATTTCAGGATACAACGGAAACTGTGTCATGAACCCGTTTACCTGCTTTCTTACTGTTGTAATAACATTTGCATCATCTGCATTCATCAGCACATTGTCAATTGCATTTACCACAAACTGCATGTGCTCTGCCTGCATGCCTCGTGTGGTAATAGCCGGAACGCCAACACGGATGCCGCTTGTAACAAACGCACTCTTATCATCAAAAGGAACCATGTTCTTGTTAGCGGTAATATCGGCCTGCACCAATACCTGCTCTGCTTTTTTGCCACTGATGTTTTTATTGCGCAGGTCTATCAGCAATAAGTGGTTATCCGTGCCATCGCTGATGATATTGTAATCTTTTTCGCGAAAAGCCTTTGCCATTGCCTGTGCATTCTCCACCACCTGCTTTGCATACACTGTAAAATCATCAGAAAGAGTTTCGCCAAATGCAATTGCCTTTGCGGCTATAACATGCTCTAATGGCCCGCCCTGTATGCCCGGAAACACAGCAAGATCAATCAGGCTGCTCATCATGCGAATATTGCCTTTAGGATCTTTATGCCCCCATGGGTTTTCAAAATCTTTGCGTATCATAATGATGCCGCCGCGTGGCCCGCGCAATGTTTTATGTGTAGTGGAAGTAACAATATGACAATGATTAAAAGGATCTGCCAGCAAACCTTTTGCAATCAAACCTGCAGGATGCGCAATGTCAGCCATAACCAATGCGCCCGTTTCATCCGCCACTTTGCGGATGCGCTCATAATCCCAGTCGCGGCTGTAAGCACTTGCACCGCAAATGATCAATTTCGGTTTTATATCCCTTGCTTTTGCTTCGAGCATTTCATAATCAACCCTGCCGGTTTCTTTTACCACGCCATAAAAATGTGGTTTGTATAATTTACCGCTGTAATTAACGGAAGAGCCATGCGTAAGATGCCCGCCCATGCTAAGGTCAAGACCAAGAATATCATCGCCGGGTTGTAAACATGCGAGTGCAACCGCCGCGTTTGCCTGTGCGCCGCTGTGCGGCTGCACATTGGCGTATTCAAGATTAAAAATTTGTTTAAGCCTGTCTATGGCAAGCTGCTCCGTTTGGTCAACGATCTCACAACCACCATAATAGCGGCGTCCGGGATACCCTTCTGCATATTTATTCGTCATCACATTTCCCATGGCCTGCATTACCTGCAGGCTGGTAAAATTCTCCGATGCAATCAGTTCAATACCATGGCGCTGGCGTTCCAGTTCTTTGTGTATGAGGTCGAAAACCAAATTATCTCTTTGCATGAATTTTTGAAATTTGGCGCAAAGATAACAGTTAGCATCTTGTAGTTTGCAGTTTGTATTTTGCCGTTTATGATATGTTGAAAAATTATGATACCGGCTACAGTTTTCATAGCATCACCTGTTGCGTCGCAAGCACTTCATCAGGTGTGCCAATGGCATCTTTTGATAGTATGCAAGGGTTCTAAATTAAATTTATAGGTATATACGCTTAGGTATCATTAGCTTTTTATTATGTCTGTAATTTGGTTTTCTATATCTCATAATTTAAGCCCTTTTCCTGCTTTATTTCTTATCACTCAACAAAAGATCTGTCATCGAAAAAAATAGCAGGGAAAAGTGCTGTAAAAGAATTTATGCGACCTAAACGTATATACCTATAAATTTAAACATGCTCGCAATAAATCAGCAATTTTTTATGTAACGATTATTGGCTTTTCATGATTCCTCTTTTAATCACAGCTATACTGTGTGCCGATCAAAATAATATTTTTTTTGACCTCGCTCTGCATTAGGTTATGAAAAAAGCAGGCTGTATTACCCATCAGGAAAGCATCGGTAAAGCCGGCTTCACCATTATCGCCATGTCCTTCATTTGGTAAAAAATTTGCTATGGCAGATTTATTGAGTGCTGTTAATTGCCTGTATTGGCAGAGCGACCCATAAAAAGTTGAATAATTAGGGCAGTTCATAAAAGTACCATGGTCTATAGGTATCACCATATCTTCTTCACCCTGGAAAGTAATAGCAGGGTAAGCTCTGTCTGAATTGATAAGATTTGAATCTGGCAATGCACCTGCAATAGCACCGATGCCTTTTATTTTATATGATGTTTTTAAATTATTTCCGCTGATGTAAAGGCTGCCTAATTTAGCAGCAGCCAGGGGATAACGTTTGGCAGCATAACTATCGTCAATATAAGCTGAGCCGAGTATTACCGTTGCGCCTGCACTTGCCCCGCTTAAAAAGATCCAGTTTGTATCTATACTAAGTTCATTCGCTTTTGAAACAAGAAAACGCAAAGCAGCATTGGCATCCTGAATGGCCCTGTATGCGGCATCGTTGAAGGATAATGTATCCCCATCGCAGGGGTTTGTATCTGAACCACTCATCCAGCCTAACCTGTAATTTACGGAAACAGCTATAAAACCAGAGTCTGCGAGTATGAGGCACTTATCTGCGGCAGTGCTTTTATCGCCGTCGTTATAACCACCACCGTGCAGGTGCATTACCAATGGATATTTCTGATCTTGCTCCCCTTTTGCTGGGCTATATATATCCATACCTAAAGTAATTTTATTACCCTGCCAGTCTGTTACTACAGCATAAGCAACATCTTTAATAATATCTGTATTACCGCCCGGGGGATTTGGGGTTACAATATTTTTTGGGTTATTGCCAGTACAACTGTATATAAAAGAAACAAAAAAGAAAATGAAAATTAGAAGTAATTGGCCCTTAATATCTTTCATTATGCTGCATTTGAATCTTTAGACTGGCTCAGTTTAAAATAGTTTAATTATTACTATATGTAATATAATTAATATACAATATTAAATATTGAACAATTCATAAATAAAAAGCGGGTTAATGAATAAAAAATTTTGCAAAATGAACAATATGAAGTATTATCGTAATTATTAACCAAACAACTAATATCTGCTGCAACACAAGCGTTAATCATAAATTTGCAGGTTTAGAAATGCAATGCGGGTTATTATCCAATTCCAATTTTTCTGGCATTATTTTTTTTAATTTTTGGGCTAAGAATAAAGTAACAGCTTATCCTTACCCTGGCTGTATTGAAAAACATTTTAAATGACTGGTCTGACCCTGAAAAATCTTACGAATGTTACTATTACAGGAACTGCTGCTTCGTTCCCCGCAACAGGCAGGTGGATTGATAATGAAACAATTCATCAGTTG
>Ga0187893_10006253_pt1 | contig 20537 bp, 21 predicted proteins | sample MA1701074metaG_FD_139574 | JGI IMG/M metagenome (GOLD analysis project Ga0187893, IMG submission 139574) | White microbial mat communities from a basaltic lava cave in the Kipuka Kanohina Cave System on the Island of Hawaii, USA - MA170107-4 metaG ...
CTCAGAAGAAAACAGGCCTTTCAGCCAAATCGAAGCGGCTTTGAAACGTCAGACTGGGGAAACAATAGGACTGTCATCGCTGCACCGATACTGCTTCCGTAAATTGCGTCCAGATGGTAGAGCGGAAGTCATGAAGCAGCACCATCAGGCCCTTTTGGCTCTGCTAAAGGACACCCCCTTGGGTGACCGGGAAGCGGGTTTGATCGCTTCGCTGTCTGCTGTGCTTGACCTGCAGTACGACATGTTGAGCAAGATGTTAGACGAGAAGGTGTTAGCCATCAGAGAAGCTGCCCCTCGACCTACTAGAACCAAGCGGACTTCTGTTTGAACCAAGACCTGGCGGGGCTATGAGGCGAGGCAAGGACTACTTCAATTTTTCCAAGCAAGTGCGGTCTAACTCTTTCAGCTTTGCAGTCAGATCTGGATCTAAAGGGATTTCGTCGATGGAGCTGGGTGCGTCATCCCGAGTGCCTTCTGCAATAACTCGGGCGTCTTCGGCATCGAGGACTAATCGATCTTTCATTGATCCTTAACCTTGGGTGGTACCCACTATACTTCGGATCGCCATCTGCGTCAACGGGTCTCACGGCGATTGTTGATCTTGAGGAGGGGCTGCAAGTCCAGATCCCTAGCGGTTTGAAGCCCAATTCAACGGGCTTTTTAAGGCTCTTTGGAAGTCTTTTCAAAGCAGCGCTGAACTTCCTAGCGACTGTGCCATGTTCAGTTGCTTCGGGGCCAGCGCGTTCGTGTGTCTGGGTGAAGTTGCACATCTACGAGTGCAGTTTTTCCGCAGATAATTCGGCACTTTCCGCAAATAATGTGGCTCGTTTCCGCAAATAATTTGGCAACTTACACTGAGCACCACTGTCTGGAAAAGATCCTGATGCGATCATCCATTCCTGGCATCAAGATGAACAAGCTGCTCCTCTGCGGGGTTGGTCACCATGGGTAGACGTTCTGCGTTCTCCGAGTCCAAGATCATGTATGTGGTCCCGCCGTTTGAAGTAAAGAATCGGTGAAGGGCTTTCCAAGAAACAGGGCTAATTCTCGCAATAACGGGCTTGACAACCCATATACCGTGCACTAATGTCCTGCAAAACTTTGCCGATTAAAGGGACAAACCTTAAGTTTGGGGATGGAGTGATGGCCCAACACAAAGAAGTCATGAATATCAGAGAAGCGTCCCAGTACCTTGGAATCTCACCAGACACCCTATACAAGTATATCTCCATGGAACGAATTCCTGCTTTCAAACTGGGCAATCGCTGGCGCTTTAAGAAGACGGTGCTGGACGAGTGGATGGAATTCAAGAGCCGGAAGGGAGCAGTCCAAAAAAGGTAAAGTTTGGTAGGTGGGAGCACGATAGAAAGCTGTTGAATTTCAGGTTAAGGGACATTGACCGTGCAATTATTTTCAAGGCAGAAGCCTCTGGTAGGTCTGGATATCGGATCAAGTTCCGTAAAGGCTGTGGAACTTCGCCGCATCAAAGATGGCTTTGAGTTGATCCACGCTGGATTGGAGCCGCTGGCTTCAGACACGGTTGTGGATGGCGCCATCATGGATGCGCTTTCTGTCTCCGATTCGATCGGAAAGGTATTCACAGGTCAGAAGATAAAAACCAAGACAGTAGCGACGTCCGTTTCCGGGCATTCTGTAATCGTCAAGAAGATTCCGCTGCCCGTCATGAGTGAGGAAGAGCTGGAAGAGTCTATTCAGTGGGAAGCCGAACAGCATATTCCATTCGATATCTCTGACGTGAACCTTGATTATCAGATCTTGAATACCGAATCTGCAGCGTCGACCGACGTTCTACTGGTCGCTGTAAAGAAAGACAAGATTCTCAACCACACGAATGTCATCACGCAGGCTGGCAAAGTACCGGTTGTGGTGGACATCGACGCTTTTGCCATACAGAACGCGTTTGAAACCAACTACAGCCCGGCTCCTAATGCCACTGTTGCTCTGCTCAACATAGGAGCGAGCATCATGAACATTGTTGTGACTCGGGGAGGAATGCCCTTGTTCACGCGCGATGTGTCGGTTGGTGGCAACCAGTTCACAGATGCCTTGCAGAAGGATATGAACCTCAGTTTTGAAGAGGCGGAACAGGTAAAACAAGGGAACTCTGTCGAGGGTGTGCAGAGTGAGAGTGTTGAGTCATTGGTTCAATCAGTTTCAGAAGTGCTCATGCTGGAGATTCAAAAAACGTTCGATTTCTTCCGCGCGACGACCGTTGGCGAGCAATTGCAGCGGATCTACGTAAGCGGCGGCTGCGCCAAGGTTAATGGCTTTCTGGAGTTGCTGCAAGGCCGACTCGGATTGCCGGTGGAAATGTTGGATCCGTTCAGAAAAATTGCCATAGGGAAGGGCGTCGACCTAGCTCACTTGGAGGAAATTTCTCCCAGTATGGCGGTGGCGCTTGGGCTGGCGTTGAGGAGTTTCGACAACTAGATGATCAAGATCAATCTCTTAGGCAGGACCAAGCTCAAGGCGGCTAAAACCAGGAAAATAAGCTCGGCGTCGAATCAGAGCCTGATGGCAGTGATGGCGGTTGCCGTGGTTTTGATGTCGGTCGGCATCGTTTACTTCTGGGAAAAGGCGCTGGTGCAGCAGGATGAGGAGCTGAGCCGACAGATCATGTTGGCAAAAAAAGAGAAAGCCCGGCAAGAAGGAATGCTGAAAGAGAATGAGGTCTTCGAGAAACGGCGCAAGCTCCTGGAAACGCGCATTAGTGTCATTGAATCACTCAAGAAAAACCAGTCGGGTCCAGTGCAGGTTCTAGATCTACTCAGCGACTGCATCCAGCGTTCCGAGGGAGTTTGGCTGAAGGACCTTGCGCAAAAGGGCAACTTGATCACGGTTAATGGCACTGCCATAGGATCGCCGGACGCCGTCGCAGACTTCATCACCAACTTGACGCGTGTCGGCAACTTCAAAAACGTCAACCTAGTGAACCTTCAAGAGTTGGATAGCAAGTACTCGTTTTCGATTACTTTTGAAGGCAACATTGTCGCAGAAAGCGACGCGGTTTCCTGAGAACAAAGACAAGCTTTTCTCTTATGGCTATTGATCTCAATCTGAAAAGTCTGAACAGTATCCCTTGGTATGGACAGTTGGGCATTTTTTCTGTCTTTGGAGTCATTGTCGCGGGGTTGGGTTGGTACTTTTTCATTTCCGGATTGAGCGAACAGATTGCTGTGAAACAGGCTCAATTAGACGGTCTGAAGGTCGAGATTCAGCGTGGCCAGGCCGTTGAACAGAAGCATCAGGAGTTCCTGACCCAGAACAAGCAGCTTCTTAACAAACTAGCTACATTGAAGATCATTCTTCCTGAAGCCAAGCAGACTGACCAGTTGCTGCGGCAAGTACAGGAGAGTGCGGTAGCTTCGAACCTGCAGATTCGAAAGTTCCAGCCATTGCCAGTGAGTCAGAAGGACTTCTTTTCGGAGTGGCCCATCAACCTGGAAGTGGATGGCACGTACCACGCGCTAGGTGCCTTCTTTGACAAACTCAGCAAGTTCTCGCGGATCGTCAACGTTTCAGATGTGAAGATTCTCGAAAGCAAGCGGGCAGGCCGAACCATTTCCACCACCTGTGTTGCCACAACATTTGTTTATAACGAAGAGAAGGACAATACCGAAAACCAGAAGGCTCTCAAAGCGAAGAAGAAATGAAACCGACGGTGCTTGCAACGTACATTTTGATCATTTGCTTCGGATCGACCGGGGTGCTGGCCCAAAAGCCTCCCAAGTCGAATTCCGTGGACGACGCTTCAGCAGAGCTGGCTCCAGCTACCGCCACGTCTATTGCGCCAAGCCAAGCTATCGTCGTGCCGACGTATAAGTATGAAGCGAAAGGGCGCCGCGATCCGTTTCGAAGTCTGGATGTCTCCGAAACAGTTCAGGTCTCCGCAGCTCCTGCCGTGCGAGCACCCGGTTTGAAGGGCCAACTGATTTCCGAGATCAATCTGTCCGGTATTGTCAAATCAAAGGACCAGTACACAGCCATGGCTACCGGCTATCGTGGGAAAACCTATTTTCTGCAGATACACGATGAGCTGTATGACGGGAAAGTGATCGAGATCAATAGCGATGCCGTCATCTTTAGTCAGACGCTGACTGATAGCAAAGGCAAGAGGCTGTCCCAAAAAGTGGTCAAGAAGCTCTACCCGACTCGAGGAGAAGGCAATGATGCGAAGTAGATATTTCTGCAGGGTCGTGGTGATGACCCTTATAGTTTTGGGATCGGCGCGTCCTTTGGTGACGGCCCAAACGCCTCGCTCTTCAGATGGCCCGGTGCTGCTACAAGATCTCTCATTCAGCAGCAGTGGCGACCAGACCGACGTGGCCGTTCGTGGGAGCAGGCCATTCGACTACACTTCATACTACCCCAATCCAAGACTCTTCATTCTGGACATCACGGGCGCGCAGTCGAGTTTGGAGAAGAATTTCGTCGATTTCAAAACGAACCAGGTGGAGTTCGCCAGCGTGTCGCAGATCGGCGACGGGCCACGGCCGATGGTTCGCATAGAGTTTAATCTAGCTCGAGCCATTCAGTACTCGTTGAGGCCGGACGGCAGCAAGCTCTTCGTGACTTTTCGCGCTCTGAATGCTATCGCTTCTGAAAGCCCGGCCACGCTGGATAAACCTTTGGCTACCCTATCCAGCCAACCGGTCGCACGAGGCGAATTGTCACTGAATGAAGACAACGAACAGATAGAGCTGCTTCTACCAACCGCGAACAAGGTTCTCGTAAAACACTTCGAGTTGCAGTCGCCGAACCGGTTAGTCATTGATGTGAGTGGTTCAGTTTACAGAGTAACAAAGCAGGCGGTGAAGATTGAATCAGACTTGATTCGCAAGATTCGATTCGGCTACGGCGATACTGAGCAGGGAAAGCTGGTCCGATGTGTGTTCGATCTAGCACGCAAAGCGAAGTATTCTATTGAAACAGCCGAGGGTGGTGTCCTGATCCGTTTCCAAAAGGTATCCGCCGTCGCCCAGGGGACGAGTGAGCCCGTTGTTACTGGTTTGGGTAAGAAACTTGCCTTGTCGCCAGTTTCGGTACCAGAAGTCTCCCAACCCGTGGCGATGGCCAATCTTCATAGTGCTAACCGGCTTGATCCCCTCTTGATGGCAGAGTTGCGGGACGTCGCGATGCCTCGGCCGGATGTGGCGGCGTGGTTTTCATTACCTGAAAGTATCACGACCACGGCGAGGCTCGAGCCCAGACAGGCGCAAACCGATACCCGTATAATCCAGCATTCCTTGCCATTATGGCTTGAGCCTCTCCCCCTGACAGTGCGACGGCCAGTTGTAATCAATGCAGCCCTAACCGCTCCTCCACCGACGCTGTTTGCAGTTCCCGAGGCCCCGGTCGACGTACTGGACCCGGTGGCTCCGGTTCCTCAGCAGACAGTTCCGGTTCCAGCATCCGCGAGCGCAGTGCCAATGACAGAACCCAGGCAACACGAGGTTTCAGCGCCTATAGTTTCAGCGCCTCTGCAAGTAGCAGAACTCGCTCAGCAAAAGCCAAAAATCGAATTTGCGGTCAAACCAGCGACGCTTGCTCCTGCTAAACCGGCAGCTACAGCGCCGGTTGTCACTCTGCCGATTCAAGCGCCCACCAGCCAAATAATTACTGCGGTGCCTGCGGTGCAGACTTCCAGATATAGTGGGGAGCTGATCTCATTGGAATTGAAAGACGCGGACCTAAAGGACTTTTTTAGGCTCATCGGCGAGATTAGCGGATTGAATATCGTCCTCGATCCGGATGTCAAAGGTGCTCTGACAATCTTTCTCAACGACGTTCCCTGGGACCAAGCCCTGGACGTGGTTTTAAAGAACAATTCGCTAGGCAAACAGCTCGATGGTAATGTGTTGCGAATTGCCAGCAACTCAACCCTTGAAGCTGAGGAAGCGCAACGCAAGCGCTTATCGGACGCCAGAATTCTGTCTGCTGAACTTCAAACCGAGACCCGCGTCTTGAGCTATGCCAAGGCTGCGGATTTGAGCCTGGTTCTGAAAAAGGTTCTGTCTCCTCGCGGCGACATCATCGTGGACGTTCGAACGAACTCGATGATTATTTCAGACATCCCGGGCAAGTTCGAAGCAATTGACGCGTTGATCAAACAGCTTGATAAGAAGATCAAGCAGGTGGAAATTGAGGCGCGCGTGATCGCCGCAACTCGCGACTTCCTCCGTGACATCGGTGTGCAGATTGGTGCACTCTATGGCAACAATGCACAAAACAAGCTGGCTGGTGCAGTTCCAGGAAATCCCTTCAGCCGAAATCCGCCACCCAGCGTCACCATGGATCCAGGGCAGTCGGGTGGTGCGGACGATTCTCTGCCATTCATCTCAAATCTTGGCGCCAATGCTCCCACCAGCGCCCTGTCCTTCTTCGGCGGTTTTACCAATAACTTCTTGGTGGATGTAATCATTTCCGCTGCGGAGCGCCGTGGTTCGGCCAAGCTGATCTCAAAACCCAAGATCATCACCCAGGACAACATTGAGGGCTTCGTCCAGCAGGGCGTCAAGATCCCGGTTCAGACAACCATCAACAACACCGTCTCGGTTCAATTTTTCGACTTTTCTCTCAAGTTGACGGTGACGCCGCAAATAACGGACGAGGGTACGATTGTTCTCAAGGTTGACGTCGAGAATTCCACACCCGATTTTTCCCGCCAAGTCCAAGGCGTTCCTACCGTCAACACACAGCAAACCAAGACGACTGTGCTAGTGAACAACGGTGGCACTGTGGTTGTAGGCGGCGTCTTGATTGACAACGAGCAGGTGAACGTTCGCCAAGTTCCTGGCTTCGGCAGCATCCCTTTGATCGGCAACCTTTTCAAGAACCGGTCTGTGAATAAGCAAACGCAAGAGCTCATCTTTTTTCTTTCGCCCAAGATTCTCTAGTCCATCGAGATCCTTCGGCATACCTGTTTGGCTGGAAAGGTTTGCTTCCGACTCTGACAGCTCAGCGTATTGTCTAGCGGCTCGAAATGCCGCTCGGATCTTTGCTTCATCCGGAGAATGTGATCCATGTTCTCAGAGTTTCTCGATGGAATGATTCAGAACATAGAAGGGACCCTCGGAGCCGCCGTTATGGGGATGGACGGCATCTCGATCGAAAAACGCCTTACGGACTCGAGTATCAACATCGAGTCTCTCGCTGCAGAGTACACTGCAAGCTTGAAGACTCTATCATCAACAACACAGGATTCTGGATTCGGCATTTTGGAAGAGTTTGTGGTTTCCACGAATCAGCGAATCGTTGCAATTCGCATGATCACGGCAGACTACTTCCTGTTTGCACTCCTTCGAAAAGACGCCAATGTCGGAAGGGCGCGTTATGAGCTCAAACGGGGGCGCTACCTTCTCGCAAAGGAACTTGAGATCTAAGACGGCCGCCGCCGGCCGTAGTCCCAGCTCGTCCGCCCAGCACGCCTTCAATTCGATCTTGTGTCTTGCACACGGCGCGAACTCAACCTGCTGTTCGAGTTCCCCCGATCCGATGAGTTTCGTTTCAATTTCGAGTCCTGGGACGAACGATCAGAACTGTGGTCTCCCATCTTGGGAATGGCGATCTCACAACCTGTTTGGCTTCGCGACGGGGTCTGATTTTTCGGAACCATCCATTCCAATCTCAGCGGTTACCCCACAAGACTTTATCGAGCGCCGGCATCAAGCCAAGCTCCTCTGGTGCCAACGGTTCACTTGGAGTGGCTCCCCCGATGCTAACACGATAGACAAATGGAAGTGTCTCAAGATCCGGTTGTGATCATCACAGGAGCATCATCCGGCATCGGGCAAGCCACGGCCCAGTGCCTCTTCGGAGCCGGATTTCGCCTGGTTTTGGTGGCGCGACGCGGCGAACGGCTTCGGTCGCTCAAATCAGAGTTGGAGTCTGCAACGAAAGAATCAAGAGGAACGGAGGCTTCTTCAAGGGTTCTCACCGTAACAGCAGACGTCACAGTGAAAGATGACCGGGAACGTGTCGTTAGAGAAGCGATGACCTCGTTCGGACGAATAGACGGGCTTGTTAACAACGCCGGCTTTGGCCAGCGCGGACCCATCGAGCTGGTTTCGCTGGAAAGCATCCGTCTGAACTTTGAAACGAATCTGTTCGCTCCAATCGCCCTGGCCCAGTTGGTGATTCCTGTGATGCGGAAGCAAAGAGGAGGCCGCATCGTCAATGTAGGGTCGGTGGCCGGCCGCATTGCTCGCCCGTTCTCATCGGTCTACGATGCAACCAAGCACGCGATGGAAGCCTTCACCGATGGATTGCGCGGCGAGATGTCGCCGTTTGGCATTCGAGTGTCACTCATTCAACCGGGCTTTATTCTCACTGAATTCATTGATGTCGCCAACAAGATCTCAAAGCCAGTCATCGAGCAGGCAGGTCCATATGAACCCTACTTGGGCGGGTTTGCAGGGCTGAGCCAGAGAGCCAGCCGAATCGCCGGACGTCCGGATGAGATTGCGCAACTTGTGTTCCGTGCTCTGACTGACAAGACGCCGCGCTTCCGTTACGTAGCGCCATTGCACGCAAAGCTGTTCCTGATGATGAAGCGTTTCCTGCCGGAAAGGCTTTTTGAAGAGGTGGTCTTGAGACAAATGGGTCTCAGGCGCGGTGCTCGAGAGAACTGACCCGGTCGCGAACTAAACTATAAGAAGGATGCGTTTTGAGAAGCTGGACTACAGGGGCGTCCCGAAATCAGACGCGTCGGATTTGGATTGCTACACGGATGCGGTCTTCTATGCTCGGGCGATTATTCTGGAACGGTCGAATTTAGGACCCTGTTCAAGTTCTCCTTGCACGGAGATCTGCACAAGCAGGGCGGTCATAGTGGCCTGTGGATAGGGATACTTACCGGAACTATTTGCGTCCTGCCGGTCTCTTATCCTGGGGCTGCCTGCCTCTGGCTGATTTCCGAACTGACCTGGCGGAACCCTCAAATCGAATCTCTCCGGGCTTGGCGGTACGAACAGTTTGCCCTTTCTCACGCCCTTGGTCGAAGAGCCGCGCCGCTTCTTCCTTCTTCCCTGATCGCCAAAGCAACTGGGCCAATGCGTTGATAGGTTCAGGATTTTCTGGCTCTAGTGCCATGGCCTTACGGAAATCGGCTTCCGCACCCGAAATCTGTGCCAATTGAACCCGACACCGTCCACGCGCGAAGAGGATACGAGCGTTGTCTGGCATTTTTTGTGTAGCCACGTCAAGATCGGCTAAAGCCTCCTCAAAAAGACCTTTCGTTTGATAGGCCTTGCCGCGTGAGAAGTAGCTGGGCGGGTATCCTGGGTTCCGCTTGATTTCCTCGCTCAAATCGACGATCGCCGCATCCAAATCGCCCAGCGCCTGCCGAACCATACCTCTATGGAAGCGCGCCAACGGCGCATTTGGATTAAGAGCAATCACCCGGTCAAACTGCTCCTCAGCCTCCAGGCTCCGATTCAAGTTGTGCAGAGCCCGGCCCAGGTTCAGGCGGGCGTCCAAGTCGCTTTCCGCTAAAGTGACGGCCAGCCGCAAGTGCCGCTCCGCCTCCACGTTCTCTCCATTGTCCAGCTGTTGCATCCCCAGGTAGAGATGGGCGCCTGCCAAGCCATCTTTCAACTGGGCATCCTGCGGCCAGCGGCGATATGCTTCGGCGAAAACTTCGATCGCTTGCCTATACTGCTTACTTCGTGCCGCATGATTAGCCACCGTGACGTAAAAACGTCGTTCAGTGGGAAAGCGTCTTATCCCTTCCGAGGCGGTTCGAACGAGATCGTCGTACCGGCCTTGCGCCTGGTAGACCCCGCAAAGGTCGACGAGAGGTCCCAATTGCGTCGGATTGGCTTCCGCACACCGTTTCAAGGGATCCTCTGCCGCGCCGAGATCGCGGCGCTGCAAAGCAGCGCGGGCGTCACTGCAAACATCAGCCCGAAGCCAAATGGATGATACCCAAACGCCGACCAGCAAGCCCAACAGGTGTCTACGCAGCCTGCAAACGACCGTCTTACTTATCCTTACGCTCCGAGTCGAGCTCCGACGGGTTCGATGATGCACAAGATTCCCAAATTCGTGGATGTTCACTGCGGTCCCCCTTGCTCAACAACATTCTAGCGGAGTTTTGGTTCACCGTTCGTGCGGGATTTCGATTGCTCAAAGATGCAGTCGCGGCTAGTATTTCAGCTCTCGCAGGTTCAAAGAGTCTTCCAATGCCATTCATCCCCTACCTCACGGGTTGTCGCAAGTCACCAGGAGTGCTCACCACGGCAGTGATATTCGTCTTGCTGCTCTTGGGGGGGGCTGGGCTAGCGATGCTCGGATCAAATCCCACTGTTTTCGCCGCAGGGCAGAAGTTTGTTGCGCAGCTCGGCGCACTGATGTTGCTTGAAGAATCTGCGCTTGGGACGGCAGGAGCAGTGGGAGTGCTGGGTTTAGGCTTGGTTTACGGGTTGAAGCACGCGACCGAAGTCGACCATATTGTTGCGGTTTCAACGATCGTCAGCGAACATCGAAAGCTCTCGCATGCTGCCTGGGTGGGTGGGCTGTGGGGCGCCGGCCACACAATATCCCTCGCCTTCGCTGGAGGCCTCGTCCTAGGGATGCGCGTGGTCATCCCGGAGCTGCTCGCAGGGCTCCTTGAGTTCAGTGTTGCCCTTATGATTATCCTCCTTGGTTTCAGCGCCACAGCCAAGGCTTTCGGCAGACGCGGCGATTTTCATCTGCACGAGCACACACATGACGAAGTTGCCCACGTGCACCTACACTTTCACGAACCGAGCACCCGGCATGCCGGACCGGTGAAGTCGCACTCGCATGCGATTCGACAGGTGGGCTTCAAGCCAGTGCTTGTCGGAGCAGTTCACGGGCTGGCGGGTTCTGCAGCGCTTACGCTGCTCGTGCTGACTCAAATCCGTTCCATGACGTTGGGCCTTCTCTATCTGGGTATGTTTGGGCTTGGGTCCATGGCTGGCATGTTGCTCATGTCAGGCGTTGTCGGCTTGCCTTTTGTTCTGAGCGCCCGAAGGCTGACCCGCGTTCACTACGATCTTCAGATGGCTGCCGGTGCTCTGAGCGTCGCTTTCGGCCTGTGGTACGCATACGCGATTTGCGCCGCTAACAACTCTTTCGTGCACCTATTTTGAGGCGTAGCTTCGCGGCCTTTCACGCGGGGCAATTCGCGAGGGGTTCATACTTCCAGATACTTCGGGAAGGCAGTCAAATTTCTGAATCCTCTTTCTGATACCAAAATCATGTCCTCAACACGAACGCCTCCCAAGCTGGAGTAATAAAGGCCAGGCTCCACCGTCACTACGTGCCCGGCCCGCAAAGGCGTCTGGCCACGCGGACTGAGCCGCGGCAATTCGTGGATTTCGAGACCCACACCGTGGCCGGTCCCGTGAAAGAAACCTTCCAGGCGCCCGTTCTCAACTCCTGTTTGAAAGCCGCGCCGCCGAAACTCGTCAAGTACCGTTTGGTGAACCGTGTCACCGCGAACCCCGGCTCGAACCTGTCGCAGTACCATTGATTGTCCCGCCAGAACCGCCGCGTACATCGCCTTGATAGGTTCGCTCGCGCTCCCCTTCACAACAGTTCGCGAAATGTCGCCCCAATAGCCCGAGCTTTGCGAGCGGGGGAAGATATCCAGAATGATAGGTTGTTGGGCCCGCAGTGGACCGCGCCCACTCTCGTGAGGATCACATCCTTGCTCACCGCAGGCTACGATCGTGTGACTTGCCAGACAACCGTGCTGCATTGCGATCCCTGCGATGCGTTCTCTAACCGCCTCGGCTGTCAGCCTCCCTCTACCATGGTAAAGCCAGCCCCGCGAAATTCTGGACTCCCGGATCATTGCAATAGCAGCTTCCATTGCAGCCTCGGCTGCCCTCTGCGCTTTGGTGATTTCACGCACTTCATCCGGGCTCTTGATTTCACGCTCTGGGAAGAAAGCTTCCGAGCCGGAGGTCACGCGTAGGCCCAATCGTCGCAGCTTGTCACCAAGCCCAAGTGGAAAGTTCGAAGGAACCAGAACCGAGTGAATCTTTCTTTTTCGAAACAGATACCGTAGAACGGTTCCGGTATCGATGACGCGGCACTTGCTGTCTTTTAGCGCCGCCTCTACTACAGCAAGAGCCAAGACTTTATCGACCTTAGCCTGACGGCGTGCTCGGTCCAGTTCCAAATCGTTCATCACCAAGTACTTTTTGCCTCGATGCTGAAAGAAGATGAATGGATCGGGCGCAAAAAAACGTGTTGCATAGAGCAGATTGGCATCGTGGTCGCTCGCAGCGACGATCAGCCTGGCGTCGGCAGGGGTGCTTGTACGTTGGTCTGACGTAAGCAAATCGGGAGAAGCCAACATCGGTTGAGATAGAGAACCGGCTCTAGAGGCCAACCCAGGCCTACCGAAAAAAAGTGCTGGAAGGCTGAAATGAGTGGGCGGGCTCCGATCCTCTCTACCGCGTCATCCAGTCGCAGATCATATCGATGGTTTCACGCACTTCGCGCGGCTTTACCAGCGTGTTATTCACCATGATCGAGAAGGCCAAGCGGTCGCCATTTCGGCTCACCGCATAGCCTGAGAGCGTGTTGACAAACTCTATACTTCCGGTCTTTGCAAAGATACGCTCAAACGCCGGGCTTCTCTTCATCCGTTTCTTTAGCGTGCCGTCGCGACCGGCAACGGGCAGCATGTCTAGAAAGATCGCCCGATGTGGGTGCTGGTCCATGTACTGCAGCACGCGAACCACTGAGTCGGGCGTGATCAGATTTTTTCTCGACAGGCCCGAGCCGTCATTCAGTGATACCGCATTTCTGGGGGTGCCGGTCTTCTTCAGGAATTCTTCAAGTGCAGCGACTCCTGTTTCGACGGAACCCAAGCCAGTCGAGCGGGCACCCAGGTTTCTCAGCATCATCTCAGCATAAAGATTGTTGCTAACTTTCATCATGATCTTCAGCGATTCTGAGATCGGCTGCGTTCTGATGATAGCGAGCCTATTTTCGTCGCGATAGAGGCTCTGAAGTTTTTTTGCAACGTCGAGCGAAATCTTTCCCGATTCCAAGATATCAAACACCGGCAACCGCCTGGCTCTGGCCTTGCCAGTCACGGCGACACCCCGCTGAGCCAGAGCGAGCTTCAGGAGCTGAGTGGCAAAAACTCCCGCGTCTCGCACAGCCAGGTTGTACTTCAACCCTGCATGTCTCAGGGGAATTTCTCCCGTCAGTGTTAGATGACTTTCCTCGTAATTGCGATCGATGCCGATCCAGGCTTCCGCACCCTCTCTGACTGTTTTTATCTGATTCACATAGACCATTCCCGTCTCAATGGGTATGGGGCGGATAAACGCGGTGCTTCCTATGGCTTCTCCAGGAAGAATCTCCAGCTGGAACGAGTTCTCAGTTACGGCCAGAGAGCTTACCGGCGCGCCATAGCCCCAGAGCAGGTTTTCCAATGCCCAACTCGGGTCGAGCGGCTCGTGCAAGAAAAGGGTCTCGTCAGCGAGTATGTCCCCCACAATCGATTGGACCCTTCGATCAACTACCTGGTCGGCAATCTGGGCCATGGCGTTCGGAATATCCCGCGGCATCAGTTCTTCATGCTCCGCGTCGTAAACACGGCCTTCCAGGTTCGGGTCGCCACGACCGACTATGATCAGATTACCAAAGAGCCTGCCGTGCGCATCGATGACCCCATCGGCGTACACAGGAGTTTCAAAACGAAAGTCGGGGCCGAGAGTATCCAGGGCGGCGGCGCCAATCAGCAGCTTCATATTGGAGGCTGGCAGAAAGAGCTTATGGGAATTTGACGAGAACAAAACTTTACCGTCTCTTAAGGACACAATGTGGAGGCCCCACAATCCTGACTCCCACTTCGGCTGGCCGATCAACTGTCGGAGACGCGTATCCAGGTCTGGCACCGCCTGTGCCTTCAGCGCTGGGCTGACTACCGGCGCGCCCACGAACCAAACAACCGCCACAAGCAGAGCTGCCAACGTAGACAAATAACGATATCGGCTGCACGCCGTTACCGCCGACTGCCTCAGCGGTGCGTTGGATCTTTCGGCTTCAAAGCGGGCCCCATCCTTGCAACCACTCACATTTTCTAATTCCCAAATGAGCATTCGTCGATATAATGACTTGGGCATAGATTCCAATCACTGTTGTTCAGCATTCTCTGCGCACCGGCGTGACATACTCTGAAAAATCCCGCAGGTAACTTGCTTGCGAGCGCGCAAGGCCAGAAATTCCGCGCGACGTGCTAGCAAAACGGTCACTTCTTGAGATTCTTCACACCTTGAACGCGCCGTGTCCCCTAAAGCCGTTTCGAAAGTCCTGATATCAAGAAGGGAGTGGTAATAGCTTCTTTGCGCTCGTGATCTCATTCTTCCGTAGAGAAGCTACCAGAAAATCCCGCCTACCCTACAAGGAGAAGTTATGGACCGCAAGTACAAGCAGCGTGGCTACATGGACAGCGGACGCGAGCGCCAGGAGAAACCGAAACAAGAGCCCCGTCCGAAAGGCGCTAAGGAGTTCCGGCCCCGGCAAATGCCGGGATTCCACGAAACCACGCGCTGCTCGATGTGCGGCGCGTCAATTGCTCTTGAGATTACCCTGGAAACGCAGTGCCCGAAATGTAACGCAGATCTGCATGCCTGCAAGCAGTGCGGCTTCTTCGACTCGGCAGCACGGTTTGAGTGCACGCAGCCTATTCTTGAGCGTGTGCAGAAAAAGAACATCCGCAATCAGTGCACATTCTTCTCAGCAAAAAAAAGTATCGAGCGGGAGACCTCGTCCCCAGCCCCTGCGCGCGCCGCGGTACCAAAGACAGCCCGCGAGGCTTTTGATGCATTGTTCAAGAAATAGCACCCTCACCCAGCCCGGGACGCCAACGTGAATTCACCGTCGAAGCTCGACATGCAGGATTATATTCACTCGCCAGCCAAGAAGCAGTTTTACGTCAACCAGATGTTTGCAACCATTGCGCCGAGGTACGATCTGGTAACCACACTGCTGTCCTATGGCCAAGACCAGCGATGGAAACGAAAGTTAGTGGCCATGGCGGAAGTGCAACGGCACCACCATATTCTCGATCTGGCCTGCGGTACGGGAGACATTACCTTTCTCCTGGCCAGACAGCTCGACATCCGCGGCAAGGCCATCGGGGTAGACATCACGCCCGAGATGGTGAAACGGGCGGGCCGCAAGGGTTTACGTGAACCACGGGTCTCTTTTGAAACCGGTGATATTTGCCAACTGGCCTTTCGAGACAGCTCGTCCGATCGAATCACGGTCGGCTATGGTGTGCGCAATGTTCCTGAGATCCCGCGGTTGTTGCAGGAGGTGTTCCGCTTGCTGAAGCCGGGCGGACGTTTCCTCTCATTGGATTTCGGTAAACCCGAGGGTCGGCTGTATCGGACGGCGTACCTAGGATACCTGCGCGCGACGGGGGCCGCTCTGGGCTGGCTTCTGCACCGAGACCCCGACGTGTATCGCTACATTGCCGAATCCATAAAACACTATCCGGGGCAGATCGGCGTCAGAAAGATGATGGAAGCCGCTGGTTTTATTGACTGCGGATTCGTGACGTTTCTGAACGGGGCCATTGCCATCAATTGGGGCAACAGGCCGTAAAGATTTTCTGATCCCTTCCTTACAGTTGAACCAATCTCTTCATCAGTCACCCTTCGATTCTGCAACCGTTTTCTGTCGCTATCCACCTAGCCAGAACAATTATGCTCTCATCGCCCCGTATTACCGGTGGGAGAATCACGGCGCTCGAGGTCCTGTCGTGGATACTGGTACTGCTAAGCCGCTTCTAGCCATGGATCTACGGTGCTCACGACGTTCCTGGAAACAGGCGACACCTCTGATGGCTGATGCCATCATCGCATGGGCCTCAAGATCTCTCCTCGGCTCCCGCCTCGCCGCAGATCCTCACGCCAGAATCTTACGCCCTCAGGATCATCCCGTCGATGAGCCGGAGTTTGCCCGATGCGCTATCGAATGTACCGTGCCAGCCGTGATGCCCACAGGAACTGAAGCGGCAAATTTCAGGTTGAAACTTGGAAAGACCTGGCTCCAGAAAACAGCCCGAAATGGATCCTCTGGCGGTTCAGCACGCACCCACAGAGGAGTCAGTGAGGATGTGGGAGAATTGCTTAGTAGAGCTTTTCATCCTTAATCGCAGCTTCAAATGCCCGTTGTGCGCACTTTTCCTCAGTGCTAGACTTAGCCGTTTGATCGCGGCTCAAGGAGATCGTGCGTGCGAAATGTGACGGCTTTGGCGTCTGCGGGACTTGTAACGTTGCTTTTCTCCTCCTGCCAGTCAGCGCCCAAAGCGGGTCCAGATACTGCAGCGATTGTCAACAAGACTGAAATCAAGAACGCTGAGGTCGAGAAAGTCTATCAGAACCGGTTGAAACAAGCTGGACAGACACCCTCCCCAGAAGAAGCTTCCACGCTACGACTCAACATTTTGAGCCAAATGATAAACGACGAGATGTTGATGCAACGCGCGGCCGCCGACAAGCTCGTTGCGACTGACGATGAGGTGAACGTGAAGTTCACCGAGTTTAAGAAGGACTACACGGAGGAGAAATTCCAGCAGTTCCTCAAAGATCAGGGTGTCACTGCTGAGGACATCAAGAAAGAGATCCGGAAGAGCGCGACTATTGAGAAGCTCTACAACAAGGAAATCACCTCGAAGATCTCTGTCTCTGAGGGTGAAATCAAAGACTATTTTGCTCGTAACAAAGCAAACTACAATCTGCCCGAAAGCTGGCATGTGCTGCATCTTCTTGTCACACCGTTTCCCGATTCGCAGATCGCGAACGCCCGTAACGACGATGCCAAGACCGACGAGGCCGCCCGCCAGAAGGTAGTGGGATTGCTCAAACGGATCCTGAGCGGCGAGGACTTCGCCATTGTCGCGAGAGATTATTCGGAAGACAACTCTTCGGCGGCGGCTGGCGGGGATTTGCGTCTTTTGACTCTGCAGCAGCTGGAAGCCATCGATCCGCGATTTCGCCAAGCCGTCCAGAGTCTCAAAGTGGGAGAGACGTTCTCCAGCCCGATCCCGACAAAGTACGGATATCACTTGGTCAAGCTTATCGAGAAGGAATCGGGCGGCCAGCACGAGCTGACCGATCCCAAGGTTCAAGCGGATATTCGCCAGGCGATTTTCAACCGTAAAGAGACACTGTTAAAGACAGCTTACCTGGAAGCGGTCCGGAACGAAACAGTCGTGAAGAATCTGCTGGCCCAGAGAATTCTGTCCGATGCGGCTGGAAGCGGCGTTTCCAAGTAGAGCGAAGCAGAATGCTGATCGCGAAAAGGGGGGTGCTTAAGACTCGGCGCTGCCGGCAGCGACAGAAGCGCCAGGGGTTCCCTGACAGAATCCGGAAATTCGATGGATAAGACGTTCAGCGTTATCAATTTTGGCTGCAGGACTACCCAGGCAGACGGCGCGGCGATTGAACAGGCTCTCCAGGACCGGGATCTTCGGAAGTCTGATGGGTGGAGGCAGTCGGACCTCGTCATCATTAACACGTGCACCGTCACGAACGCGGCCGATGTAGAGGCTCGCCAAATGATTCGGCGCGTGCATCGGGAAAACCCTGCGGCAAAGATCGTCGTAAGCGGCTGCTACGCTCAACGTGCTCCTGAACAGATCGCCCGCATCAAAGGCGTCACGTGCGTCATTGGAAATTCACACAAGGAGCATCTGGCCGGCATCGTCACCGCAAACTATTTGAGTGAATCGCCCTTCCCGATTCTCTCTCACCAGTGCGCAACCGTTGGAGCAGACGTTTTCTGCAGCAGTATCTTCGAGTCGCGCCAGTTGCGTATCATCGCGGATGCATCCGGCGGCGGCCGGACCCGTCCGGTTCTGAAAGTGCAAGACGGCTGTAGTTACCGATGTTCTTATTGCATCATTCCCTCGGTACGCGGTGACTCCCGAAGCCTTCCTTCAACTGAAGTGATTCGTCAGGCGAGGCTATTGCTCGACCAGGGATTTCGCGAGATTACTCTGACCGGGATTCATTTGGGAGGATATGGGAAGGACGCCGAGCCGAAGCAAACACTCGCACAGCTTGTCAGAAAGCTCCTAAAAGAGAGCCGACTCGAACGCCTGCGGTTAAGTTCCATTGAGCCTCTGGAATACACGGACGAACTAATCGATCTGGTGGCGGGGTCTCCCAAGATGGCAAGGCATTTTCATGTTCCATTGCAGAGCGGCTCGGATCGCATTCTGCGCTTGATGCGCCGACCCTATCTGGTTGAGTACTACGCCGACCTCGTCGCTAGGATGCGCCGCCGGGTTCCCGATGCGGCTATCGGAGCCGATGTGATGGTTGGGTTCCCGACCGAGACCGAGAGAGATCACGCAAATACCCTGGAATTGTTAAACTTAGCGCCCATGACCTATTTGCACGTGTTTCCTTACTCAAATCGGCCCGGCACAACTTCCGCTGACATCAAGCCTGAGGTTCACGGCACGCTGGCGCAGGAGCGCGGGAAGGAAGTGCGCGATCTGGCGAGTCGAAAGAATCGTGAGTTCCGAAGCTCATTTGTGGGCAAAAAGCTGTCGCTTGTCACTCTGGCACAAGACCGCAATGAGCACACTCAAGCGTTGAGCACAAACTATCTGAAGGTTCAGATCAACAAGGGCTCGGTCGAGACCAACCGCTTGGTCAGCGCGAGAATCACCGGATTGACCGCGGAAGGGTTGCTGGGCGAAGTCGGAGAATCCACCCCAGTTTTTCGAGAAGCTCAAGTTCCAGTCAACCCGGCCTGAAGGTTTTAGGCCTTTCCCCTCGTGTTCTGCCTCGCCTTTGGGCACGCCTCAGGAACTGATTTTCAAGTCTACTGTTGATACTGCTGGGTTTCCGCACGCAAGCCTTGGCCAGATAGTTTTCGATTCAAACAGTCGCAGCGTCACCCGCCCAAAACCGTCCAGACACTCCTCTGGGTCAAATTTCAAGACTCCCATGGGCAGTCAAAGCCCTAATATAACCGTTCAAATAGCTCGAAAGGTTACTCAAATAGGCGAGAAACAAGGACGAAACACGGCCGTGAGAAAATTACATTGGGAATAAAACCAGAACCTCGTGGAATTCGTATTAGTGTTGAAAGCTTTTTGCCAGGAATCTGCATCACACGAAAGAAAGTGCAGAGGGGAGTTCCAGAGACACATGAGAACCTGAAATCAACCCTGCTAAAACCGCGCAGTTCACAAGGAGGTATCATGGAACTGAAAGACTGCAAGTTTTATTATGGTGGACAGGATATGAATTTCGCCGTGTATTCCGATGATCCATGTCGCGCCCGGTATCGGACTAGTATTCCATTGCCGATCGCTCAGACCCGCGTGGACGTCTACGAGATTGAGCCGGGAGCAAATACTCAATGGGTTGTCGTCAAGCAGCGTGACGGCGATAAGGACAATTTAAAACTATTCGTTAAGAAAGGCGACAAATTCATGGAGAATGAGTCACAAAGTCTTTCAAAAACATTAAAACAAAAAATTCTTCAAAGATTCCCTAAGCTTACGGCTGAGTTTAGCGCCCCTCTGGCAGCGTAAGGAACTTCTTTCGCGATTTTCCATTCCATCGTTACTACAAAGCCCTTCAGCTGAGTGAAGGGCTTTTTTATTTTTAGCAATAGGCTATACTTCCGTCGACCAAATTTGAAATTTCAGGAGGAAGTCTATGCCTAAGAGCGTGCAGGTTGCTGACCTTATTCCTACAGTGCGGAGGAGATGGCTCAAACTCTCGGGATCCGCGATTGCCGCCGCTCTCGTCGGCAAGTGTTTGAAAACAAGCCTGTATGCTCAGCACCCTGGCAAATCGGTTCAGTTACACATCTATATTGAGGTGAAGCCCGGCAAAGGGCCGGACTTGGAGAGGCTTTACCATAGTAGTTACGTGCCTGCGATTAGCGGTCAGAATGGATTCTTGTCAACCCGGCTGCTGAGGCAGTATGACTCCAACAGCAATTACGAAATCGATATCGCTTTCAGCACGGAGAAACAGCGGGCAGCGTGGGCGCAGTCGAAAGAACATCAGTCAGCCTGGCCCAAGGTCGAGGATCTGGGCGCGAAGATTACCTGGCAGGGCTTTGACCAGTTGGCATAGGCTGAGGTAGAAACAGGCCGTTCGAGAATTGCCTTCGAGCGACTTCTTCATAATGCCAAAAAAAACGAAACGACGCGGGTCGGCAGGACAGCATAGCTTCGACTTTCGTCCCTATCCGCGTCGAAGATCCCGAAAAGGGCGAAGGGGACGATTCACAATCTGGGCGTTCTCGATCCTTTTTCTCGCCGGCAGCTGCGGCCTTTTCTTCGTCACCTGGAAGCTCAGCGGCAGGGTTTTCGATCTGCGCGTGGGACGCGCCTACGAGTCAGCCATGCAGGTTCTCAAGCAGACAAAACGTCCTCAGGCCGAGCAGGAGCGGTATGCGTCGGCCATTGCACGAAATGCCGTCATGAAGGGGCTCAGCCCCGCCGTGGTTTCCGCAATTGTCGTCGTCGAAAGCAGCGGCAATCC
>Ga0187893_10006254_pt1 | contig 20533 bp, 18 predicted proteins | sample MA1701074metaG_FD_139574 | JGI IMG/M metagenome (GOLD analysis project Ga0187893, IMG submission 139574) | White microbial mat communities from a basaltic lava cave in the Kipuka Kanohina Cave System on the Island of Hawaii, USA - MA170107-4 metaG ...
GCAGGAGCGCGACGCCGAGCGAGCCGATCCAGTCCGCAAGGGTCACGACGCGAGCCAGCGGTGGAACTGGGCGATCGGCTTCTCGAGCAGCGAGAGCGGGCCCGCCTGCGCGAGCCGCGCGCGCACGCCGCGCTGCACGCCGCTGCAGGCGGTGATGTCCTCGCGGTGCACGCCGTCGACGAACGAGCGCAGCAGCTCGACGCGCTGCGCGAAGCCGTCGTCCGCATCCTCGGCCGGCAGGCAGGGGTGGATCGAGAGCCGGAAGCGATCCGGTCCCAAGATCTCCATCCGGTACCAGAGCATGCCGTCGGGCTGCAGCGAGAACATGAGGTGCGGGAACACCGCGCCCACCAGGAACTCCGCGCGCTGCTCGGCCGAGAGCTTCGGCCGCGGCGCGAACAGGGCCGGCAGCGGCGCGCCGTCCTTGCTCGGGTTGTGAAGCACGATGAAGGGGCCGCTCGTGTCCTCGGCCCAGGTGCCGCTGGCGGGCGCGACCGGCTGCAGGCTGTCGAGGTGCGGGCCCTGGTGGTGATAGGACTCGATGAAGTTCTCGACCATGATCTTCCAGTTCCATTCGTGCTCGAAGACGAGCGGCTCGAGCGTGCGCAGCTCCGCGATCTCCCAGGCGGCGATCCGCTCCGCGAGCGGGGCGAGGCGCGGCGCGAGCGGCGCGGCGTCCGGGTCGAGCGTGGTGAACACGAAGCCCTGCCAGATCTCGACGGGGAGCTGCGGCAGCGCGATCGCGCGGCGCTCGAAGCCCGGCGTCCTCTGCATGTCGGGCGCGCCGACCAGCCGGCCGTCGAGCGCGTAGCTCCAGCGGTGGTAGGGGCACTGGAGCGCGCGGGCGCGCCCGCAGCCCGGCTCGACCAGCGGCATGAAGCGGTGCCGGCAGACGCGCGAGAGCACGCGCAGCACGCGATCCTCGCCGCGCACCGCGACCAGCGGCTCGCCCAGCAGGTCGAACGCCAGATAGGACCCGGGCTCGGCGAGCTGGTCCTCGCGCGCGACGCAGGTCCACTCGCGGCAGAGCGGCCCCTCGGCCTCGCGCGCGAACGCCTCGGGGCTCGTGTAGCGCTCGGGCGCGAGCGTCGTGAAGGACAGGCCGGCGGCCGGCGCGGGGGCGGACATGGCGGCTCCTTTTCTATTGCCCGATCGATTCAACCCCAGGCGCAGGCTTCCGTCAATACCTATCCCATGATAGATTTCGGGCCATGCCTCGAGCCAGCCGCCCCGCCCCGCGCCCGCGCTCCACCGCGCGCGGGGTCGGCCGCCCGCGCGCGAACCGGCGCCGCATCACCCGCCCGCCCGAGCAGGAGATCCTGTTCCACGCCGCGCGGCTGTTCGCGCGCCAGGGCATCCGCGCGACCACGACGCGCGAGATCGCCGCCGCCGCCGGACTGCGCCAGCCTTCGCTGTTCCACTGGTTCGCGAACAAGGACGCGATCGTCGAAGCGCTGCTCGAGCTGTCGATCGCGCCGATGCTGGCGCACGCGGAGCAGTGCTTCGAGCGCGACGAGCCGGCGGGGCTGCGCCTGTATCGCCTGCTGGCCTTCGACGCGCGCGAGCTGTGCGCGGCGCCCTACGACCTGGCCGCGATCTGGCTCTCGCCCGAGGCGCGCGCGAAGCGCTTCGAGCGCTTCTGGCGCCAGCGCGAGCGGCTGTTCGAGCTGGTGCACATGCTGGTCGCGCGCGGGGTGCGCGACGGCGAGCTGCGCGACACCGACCCGCTGCTCGCGGCCCGGCTCGTGTTCGGGATGGACGAGGGCGTGCTGTCGTGGTTCGATCGCAGCGGCAGCCTGGCGCCGGAGCAGGTCGGCGACGCGCTGGCGGAGTTTGCGCTCCGGGCGCTCCTGCGCGATCCGGAGCAGGTCGCGGGCCTGCGGCGCGCGGCCGAAGAGACACGAGGAGTCGAATCATGAACGAGTTCCCCAATCCCGAACGCGACGTCGCGCCCTCCCCCGGCAACGCGCCTCAGACCGCGGTGTTGGCGGGCGGCTGCTTCTGGTGCACCGAGGCGGTGTTCAAGGAGCTCGACGGCGTGCTGGAGGTGACCTCCGGCTACGTCGGCGACGTCGCCGAGAAGGCGGACTACCAGACCGTGTGCAGCGGCGACACTGCGCACGCCGAAGCCGTGCGCGTGCGCTTCGACCCCGCGAAGCTCAGCTACGGGCAGCTGCTGCGCGTGTTCTTCTCGGTCGCGCACGACCCGACGCAGCTCGACCGGCAGGGCAACGACGTCGGCACGCAGTACCGCTCGGCGATCTTCCCGCTCGACGCCGAGCAGAAGGCGGTCGCCGAGGCCTACGTCCGCCAGCTCGACGCGGCGCGCGTGTTTCCGCGCCCGATCGCGACGCGCATCGAGCCGAACTCGGAGTTCTTCACCGCCGAGGACTACCACCAGGACTACGCCGCGCGGAACCCGCACCAGCCGTACATCGCGGCGGTCGCGCTGCCGAAGGTGGCGAAGCTCCACAAGCTCTACGCGGAGAGGCTGAAGTCGCGCCGCTAGGGTACCCTGCGCGGATGAGCGAACACCGGCATTTCCCTCGCTCCCGTCGCGCCTGGCTGGCTGGATCGCGCGCGGATCTGCGCGTGCCCGTGCGCGAGATCGAGCTCACGGCACGCCACGGTCAGCCCGCGCCCGCGCCCGTGCGCGTGTACGACACGAGCGGCGCGCACGGCGACGCGAGCGCGAAGGTCGACCTGATGCACGGCCTGCCGAAGCTGCGCGACGCGTGGATCCGCGAGCGCGGCGACGTCGAGAGCTACCCAGGCCGGCCCGTGCAGCCGATCGACGACGGTGGCCGCAGGCACAAGACGCCCGACTTCCCGGGCCGGCGCACGCAGCCGCTGCGCGCGAAGCCCGGCCGCAACGTCACGCAGCTGCACTACGCGCGGCAGGGCATCGTGACCGCGGAGATGGAGTTCGCGGCGCTGCGCGAGAACGTCTCGCCCGAGCTCGTGCGCAGCGAGATCGCGCGCGGGCGCGCGATCCTGCCCAACAACGTGAACCACCCGGAGAGCGAGCCGATGCTGATCGGCCGCCCGTTCCTGGTGAAGATCAACGCGAACATCGGGAACTCGGCCGTGTCCTCGTCGATCGACGAAGAGGTCGAGAAGCTGCTCTGGGCGATCCAGTGGGGCGCCGACACCGCCATGGATCTCTCGACCGGCGCGAACATCCACACCACGCGCGAGTGGATCATCCGCAACTCGCCCGTGCCGATCGGCACCGTGCCGATCTACCAGGCGCTCGAGAAGGTTGGCGGCCGCGCCGAGGAGCTCACGCCCGAGCTCTTCCTCGACACGCTGATCGAGCAGGCCGAGCAAGGCGTCGACTACTTCACGATCCACGCCGGCGTGCGGCTGCGCTACGTGCCGCTCACCGCCGAGCGCGTGACCGGGATCGTGTCGCGCGGCGGCTCGATCCTGGCCAAGTGGTGCCTGGCGCATCACCAGGAGAACTTCCTCTACACGCACTTCCGCGAGATCTGCGAGATCATGAAGCAGTACGACGTCGCCTTCTCGCTCGGCGACGGGCTGCGCCCGGGCTCGATCGCCGATGCGAACGACGCCGCGCAGTTCGCGGAGCTCGACACGCTCGGCGAGCTCACGAAGATCGCCTGGGAGCACGACGTGCAGGTGATGATCGAGGGCCCCGGCCACGTGCCGATGCACCAGATCCAGGAGAACATGGACCGCCAGCTCGCGGTCTGTCACGAGGCGCCGTTCTACACGCTCGGCCCGCTCACCACCGACATCGCGCCTGGCTACGACCACATCACCAGCGCGATCGGCGCGGCGATGATCGGCGCGGCCGGCACGGCGATGCTCTGCTACGTGACGCCCAAGGAGCACCTCGGCCTGCCCGACCGCGACGACGTGCGCGCCGGCGTGATCGCGTACAAGATCGCCGCGCACGCCGCGGATCTGGCCAAGGGCCACCCGGGCGCGCGGCTGCGCGACGACGCCCTCTCGCAGGCGCGCTTCGAGTTCCGCTGGGAGGACCAGTTCAACCTGGCGCTCGACCCCGAGACCGCGCGCAAGTTCCACGACGCGACGCTGCCCGCCGACAACGCCAAGGTCGCGCACTTCTGCTCCATGTGCGGCCCGAAGTTCTGCAGCATGGAGATCACCCAGCAGGTGCGCGAGTACGCGGCGAAGAAGCGGCTCGAGGAAGGCGTCGCGCTGAAGGAAGGCCTGGACGAGAAGTCGCGCGAGTTCAAGGCGCGCGGCGGAGAGCTGTACAGCTAGCGGCGATCACCCGCTCGGGCTGGTCGCGCTGGGGCGAGTGCCCGCAGTCCGCGAGCTCGAGCAGCGCCGTGCCCGGCACGCGGCGCGCGATGCGGCGGATCTGCTCGAGCGTGCCGTACTGGTCGTCGACGCCCTGCAGCGCGAGCACCGGGCAGGCGATCGACTCGAGCTCGCGCTCGATGTTCCAGTGCGCGAAGTCGGGCCGGCCCCAGATGTCGTTCCAGCCGTAGAAGGCGGAGTCCGGATCGTCGTGGTGCTTCGCCAGCCGCGCGCGCAGCTCGCCCGCTTCGTAGGCGGCGCGGATCTGCGCGATGCTCGCGACGCCGACCGCCTCGACGAACACGTGCGGCGCGAGCACGATCGCGCCTCGAGCGCGCTCCGGGAACGCAGCGGCGTAGAGCAGCGCGATCGAGCCGCCGTCGCTGTGGCCGAACAGCCAGACCGGCTCAGCGATCGCGAGCGCGGCGAGCAGCGCGGGCAGCAGTTCGCGCGCCTGGCGGTGCATGAAGTCGACGTCCCAGTGCTCCGCGGGCGCGCGGGGGGTCGAGCGCCCGTAGCCGGGGCGGGAGTAGACGAGCCCGCGCACGCGGGCCGCGTCGCACAGGCGCTGCGGGAAGTCGCCCCACGCGGAGACGGAGCCGAGCCCCTCGTGCAGGAACACGACCAGCGGCGCGCCCACGCGCTCGCGCGCGATGAAGCGGTGCTCGATGCGCACCGTGCGGCCGTCCCAATCGATCGCGGCGAACTCCGATAGCATGGCGGTCCGATGATCATCGCCGCGAACGGGCTGGAATTCACGGCGGACGTCGCGGGTCCGGAGCACGGCGACCTCGTGCTCCTGCTGCACGGCTTCCCGCAGACGCGCCACACCTGGCGCGCGGAGCTGCCCGCGCTCGCCGCCGCAGGCTACCGCGCCTGCGCGCCGGACCAGCGCGGCTACTCCGCGGGCGCGCGGCCGCCGGCGATCGACGCGTACCGGACCGAGCACCTCGTCGCCGACGCGCTCGCGCTCGCCGATGCACTCGGCGCGCAGCGCTTCCACCTGGTGGGGCACGACTGGGGCGGACAGCTCGCGTGGCTGGTCGCGGCTCGGCATCCCGAGCGGGTCCGGACGCTGGCGGTGCTCTCGCGCCCCCACCCCGCCGCGTTCGCGCGCGCGCTGGCCGACGATCCCGAGCAGGCGAACCGCTCGCGGCACCACCGCGCGCACCAGCGCGCCGAAGCGACCGACGCCTGGCTCGCCGACGACGCCGCGCGCCTGCGCGGTGCGTTGCTCGGCCAGGGAGTTCCGGCGGAAGACGTGCGCGCGTACCTCGCGACGCTCGGTGAGCGCGCCGCGCTCGACGCGGCGATCCACTGGTACCGCGCGGCCGGCGCATCCGGCATCGCGGCGGCGCAGGTGCCGCCCATCGCCGTGCCCACGCTCTACGTCTGGGGCGAGGCCGACGCGACCGTCGGCCGGCTCGCCGCCGAGGGCACGCGCGCGTTCGTGAAGGCGCCCTACCGCTTCGTCGCCCTGCCCGGCATCGGCCACTTCGTCACCGATCAGGCGCCGGGCGTGTTCGCGCCGCTCCTGCTCGAGCACCTGCGCAGCGGCTAGACTGCGCCATGGTCATCACCCGACCGGCCCGGCCCGACGACGAACGGCGCGTGATCGAGCTGCTCGGCCAGCTGTTCGAGCGCGACCTCTCCGGCGAGCCGGCGCGCGCCGCCGCCTACATGCGCATGCTCGACAGCGAGCGCGGGGCGGTGCTCGTAGCGGAAGAAGACGGCGCGCTGCTCGGCGTGATCTCGTTCTCGATCAACCTCGCGATCCGCTTCGACACCGCCTACGCGCAGATCGAGGAGCTCGTGGTCGACGCGGCGGCGCGCGGCAAGCAGGCCGGCGCGATCCTGGTGCGCGCGGCGATGGCCGAGGCGCGCCGGCGCGGCTGCGACGAGATGGGCCTCTACCCGCGCGAGGAGACGCGCGCGTTCTACGAGAAGCTCGGCTTCGCGTACGTCGGCGTGGAGCTGCGCCAGCGGCTCTGAGCGAGCCGGGCGTCAGCTCGCCGCGGCCGCCCCGAAGCGCCGCCGGTACACGCCGGGCGGGAAGAACGCGAGCCACTCCGTGATCGCGGTGACGAGCACGAGCGACGAGACGACGCCCACCAGCGACTCCGGCAGCTCGTAGTGTCCGAATAGCTGCGCGACCAGGTGCAAGAGCGCGACGCCGGCGAGCGCGGCCGTGCCCACGCCCCAGAGCAGCATCCGGTTCTCGACCAGCGGATTGCCGAAGCCGTGCCGCGCGCGGCGGCGCATCATCGCGGAGTAGCGGAGCGGCTCGGCGCTGGCCCAGGCGTAGGTCAGGAGCATGCCGACGTTCGGCGCCCAGCGCCCGAGCCACGCGCCCACGCCCTCGGTTGCGCCGACCACGTGCAGCGACCACGAGCCGGCGACGCCGAGCACGAGCCAGCAGGCGAGCGCGACCACGGCAGCGATCGCCGTGTCGTTGTCCGGGCGGAACACGGCTTGAGTGAAGAGCGCGATCAGGCACGCGCCGATCGAGATCGCCGTCACGCCCGCGAACGAGCCCAGGCCCGCGTAGCTCCCCATCACGCGCAGCGACTCGGCCGCGATCAGGAGCGAGTAGCCGATGCCGCCGGCCAGGACGAAGTTCACGCCGATCGCGAGCTCGGGCAGCCGGCGGGTGCGCGACGCCAGCCCGAGCAGGCGGACGCCCAGCACGGCGCTCACCGCGACGAACACCGGAAACGCCACGGTCCCGAGCAGCATGGCCAAGCGACACCTCTCCGAGAGAGAGGATCGGCGGCGATGCCCGCCCGCTTGATCGCTAGGCGGCCTTGAGCGAGGCGACCTTCGGCATCACCTCTTCCATGAAGAGCTGCTGCGAGGCGGCCCACTCCTCGTGCCGCTCCGAGTGGTCGAAGGTCAGGATCAAGAGGCCCCCGAAGCCGCCGCAGGTCTCGTACATGTCGCCGAGCTTCTGCGCGACCGTGCGCGGCGAGCCGACCAGCCAACTGTGCTCGCACAAGTACTCCGGCGTGACGTCGGAGTCCGGGACATCCGGATCGTGCTTGAACAGCTGGGTGAAGCCGAAGTTGCCGAACAGCGGCAGCAGGTACTCGCGGTAGGCGCGCGCCATCATGCCGCCGAGCGCGCGCTTCTTCGCCTCGGCGTCCGTCTCGGCCACGAACACCTCGCGCACCACGCGCCAGCCGCTGCGGCTCGGCGTGCGGCCGGTCTTGGCGGCGCCCTTCTCGACCGACGCCCAGTGCGACGCCAGGTACGACGGGTTGATGTTCAGGCTCATCGGCATGAAGCCGTGCTCGCCGGCGAGCAGCAGCGTGTCGGAGTTCGGCGAGAGCCCCGCGACGCCGATCGGCGGGTGCGGCTGCTGGTACGGCTTCAAGTGGAACTTGAGGTTCGTGAACATGGTGTCGGTGCGGTTCACGTTCCAGTACTCGCCGCGGTACTCGAACGGGTCGTTCGCCGCCCACAGCTTCAGGATGATGTCGAGCGCCTCGCGCGTCATCTTGCGGTTGTCGCCGGTCGCGCCGTCGACGTCGAACAACGCCCAGTCGCTCGGCAGGCCGCTCGAGCCGACGCCGAGCATGAAGCGCCCGCGCGCGATGTGGTCCATGAAGGCGACGCGGCAGGCCAGCTCGGCCGGGTGGTGATACGGCAGGAGGTGCGCGCCGGGCGCGAGCTTCATGCGCTGCGTGCGCAGCAGCGCCTGCGCGATCAGGAGATCCGGCGCCGGGTTCGGCTCCCAGGGCGAGGTGAAGTGCTCGCCGATCCAGGCTTCGTCGAAGCCGAGCCGGTCGCACAGTGCGAGGTGCTCGAGATCCCACTGGAAGCCGTCGCGCAGCGACCGCTCCGGTGGGTGGGACGGCATCATGAACACGCCTGCTTGCACCGCTTCCTCCTCGATCCCGATCTTGCCACGGCCGGCTAGGCGGCGCAGACCTCGACGGGAATGCCGTTGACGATCGCCGTGCCGCTCGGCACGTCGAGCACGCTCGCGTCGGCGAGCGCGTTGAAGTTGACCCCGGGCCGGCGGTCGGCCACGGACTGGCGCGTGCCGGATCGGCCGTGGCCCCAGCCGTGCGGCAGGCAGACGACGCCGGGGGCGACCTCGTCGGAGATCTCGACCCGGGCCTCGACCTCGCCCGCCGCGGAGCGCACGCGCGCCTGCCCGCCGTCGTGAAGTCCGCGCGCCTTCGCGTCGTCGGGGTGCACGAGCAGCGTGCAGCGTTCGCGGCCGCGCGCGAGCGAAGGCAGGTTGTGCAGCCAGGAATTGTTCGAGCGCAGGTCGCGCCGGCCGATCAGCACGAGCCCGCCCTCCTCGCGCGCGAGCGCGTCGCGCAGGCGCGGCACGTCGGCGGCGAGGTACGGGTGGGCGAGCTCGATCTTCCCGCTCGGCGTGCGCAGCACGCCGGGCAGCATCGGCTCGAGCGGGCCGAGGTCGAGCCCGTGCCCGTGGCGCGCGAGCTCGGCGAGGGAGAGTCCGCCGCGAACCTCGCCGTAGCGATCGCCGTAGGGGCCGGTGCGCAGCTCGAAGTCGAGGATGCGCGCGCAGCCGCGCTCGGCCGGCGCTTGCGCGAACAGCTCGGCGGGGTCGCGGCCGTGCACGGGCGAGTCGGGATCGGAGGCCGCGAAGCGCAGGCGCGCGAGCAGCGCGGCGTCGTCGAGCGCGTTCGCGTCCGCCTCGGCCGGCCCGCCGCCGAAGATCGACGCCAGCCGCAGCAGGATCTCCCACTCCGAGAGCTGGCCGGGCTCGAGCGCGAGCGCGGGCTCCGACCAGCGTCCCGCGTTGCGCACGGCCAGCTGGTAGAGCAGCGCGTCGTAGTGCGGCTGCGTGAGCGGTGACGGCGCGGGCAGCACCACGTGCGCGTGGCGCGAGGTCTCGTTCAGCGCCGGGTCGATCGAGACCATCAGGTCGAGCATCGGCAGCGCGCGGTCGAGGCGCTCGCCGTCGGGCGCGGAGAGCACGGGGTTGCCCGCCATCACAACCAGGGCGCGGATCGCGCCCGGCCCGGGCGTGTCGATCTCCTCCGCGAGGCACGCGGTCGGGAGCTGCATCAACACCTCGGGCGCGCCGCGCACGCGCGAGCGGAAGCGCCCGGTCGTGAAGCCCGGCCCGTGCCCGGGCTTGCCGCGCGTGTGCTCGCCGCCGGCGAGCGGCCGCGTCCACATCGCCCCGCCCTCTCGGTCGAGGTTCCCGGTCAGCACGTTCAGCGCGTCGACCAGCCAGGACGCGAGCGTGCCGAACTCCTGCGTGCAGGTGCCGACGCGGCCGTAGACGGCCGCGCTCTCCGCATCCGCCAGCTCGCGCGCGATGCGCCGGATGGTCCCGGCCGGGATCCGACACCGTTCGGCGACGGCCTCGGGTGGGAAGTCGCGCGCCATCGCCTCGAACTCGGCCAGCCCGTTCACTTGCGGCGCGAGCCGGCCCAGTGCGATGCGCCGCTCGGCGAACAGCACGTGGGCGAGCGCGAACAGGAAGAGCGCGTCCGCGCCGGGCCGGATCGGCAGCCATTCGTCCGCGCGCTCGGCGGTGCGCGTGCGGCGCGGGTCGACCACCACCACCTTTCCGCCGCGCGCGCGGATCGCGTCGAGCCGGCCCTGCAGGTCGGGCGCGACCACGAGGCTCCCGTTCGACGCGGCCGGGTTCGCGCCCAGCACCAGCAGGTACTGCGTGCGGTCGACGTCGGGCACGGGGATGCCCCAGCTCGTGCCGAACATGCACATCGCGGCGACCTGCTTGGGCTGCTGGTCGACGGTGCCCGCCGTGTACAGGTTCGGCGTGCCCGCGGCCATGGCCAGCATCGGGAAGTAGTAGTAGAGCGCCAGGTTGTGCGCGGTCGGATTGCCGACGTAGAGCGCGATCGCCTGCCGGCCGTGCCGCGCGATCACCGGCTCGAGGCGCCGCTTCACCTCGGCGAACGCCTCTTCCCAGCTCGCCTCGCGCAGGCTCCCGTCCGCGCCGCGCACGAGCGGGCGTCGCAGCCGGTCGGGGTCGTGGTGGAGCTCGTCGAGCGCCGCGCCTTTCGGGCACAGGTAGCCGCGCGAGAGCACGTCGCGCTCGTCGCCGCGCACGCGCACCACGCGCTCGCCCTCGAGCTCGAGCGCGAGCCCGCAGCTCGCCTCGCAGATTGGACAGGTGCGATACGCGACGGCGCGCTCCGCCATGCCCGCCCTACCCGCGCAGCCGGTAGCGGATCGGCACCCGCTTCGGCGCGCCCACGAACGTGGCCGCGGTGTACTCCGTGGGCCCGGTCAGCTCGATCGACTCGAGCCGCGGCAGCAGCTCGCGGAAGAACGCGGCGAGCTCCAGCCGGGCCAGGTTCGCGCCGAGGCAGAAGTGCACGCCCGTGCCGAACGCGAGGTGGCTCGACGCGTTCGCGCGCGCGACGTCGAACTCGAACGGATCGGCGAAGACTTCCTCGTCGCGGTTCGCGGACAGATACGACATGAGCAGGCCGTCGCCCTTGGCGATCTTGCGGCCGCGCAGCTCGCAGTCCTCCTCGGCGTAGCGCATGAAGTGACGCACGGGCGTCACCCAGCGGATCATCTCCTCGACCGCGTTGTCGACGCCCGACAGGTCGCGCTGCAGCGCGCGCAGCTGCTCGGGCCGGCGGACCAGGGCCTCGAGCCCTCCCACCAGCGTGCTCGAGGTCGTGTCGTGGCCGGCGGTCGCGACGATGATGTAGTAGCCGAGCGTCTCCAGGTCGGGCAGCGCCGCGCCCTCGACGCGCCCGTTCGCGATCACCGTGGCCAGGTCGTCGCCGGGCTGCGCGCGCCGCTCCGCGGTCATGCGCTGGAAGTAGCCGACCAGGTCCATCAGCACCTTCATGCGCTGCTCGGGCTCGGCGCCCGCGCCGAAGTCGGGGTCGTCGGCGCCGAACAGCTTCTGGGTCAGGTCGAGCATGAGCGGCTCGTCGGACTCGGGCACGCCGAGCACGCTCATGATCACCTGCAGCGGGTAGTAGCGCGCCACGTCGAGCGCGAAGTCGCAGGCGCCGCCGAGCTCGGCCATCCGATTCACGTACTTGCGCGCGAGCTGCACCACGCGCGGCTCGAGCACGCGCTTGAGCGCGCCGGGCTTGAACCAGTCGTTGGTCAGGTTGCGGTAGGCGCGATGCTGCGCGCCGTCCATGTGGATCAGCGTCTTGAACGGGATCTGCATGCCGCCGTTCTTCGGGCGCATGTGCGCGGGCGCGAGCACGGACTCGATCGTGTTCGGGAAGCGCTCCGGCTGGCGCTCGATGTCGATCACGTCGGCGTGTTTGGTCACGGCCCAGAACGGATCGAAGCCCTCGACCTCGATGCGCGGCACGGGGTCGTCGCGGCACAGCTTGGCGGCGACGGGGTGCCAGGTCTCGGGGTCGGTGTAGGCCTTGGGGTCGGTGAAGATGGTCGGCGACGCCATGCGTTCCTCCTGCGACAGGGGAACACTAACAGGGACGCTACACGCCCTTCACGTCGGGGCCCCAGACGTACTTGTGGAGCTGCAGGTTGAGCCGGACGCGCAGCCCGTCGTCGCCGATCCACTGCGCGAGCTCGCGCGGGTCTAGGCCGGGATGGACCGGCGAGAAGTGCACGGTGGTCGCGCGCTCCAGATCGTGCTCGCGCACGACCCCGACCGCCCACTCGTAGTCGGCGCGATCGCAGAGCACGAACTTCACCTCGTCGCCGGGCCGCAGCCGCGCGAGGTTGGCCAGGTCGTTGTGCGCGGCCATCCCGCTGCCGGGCGTCTTCACGTCGACGATCGCGTGGGAGCGCGGGTCGAGCACCGAGATGTCGTGGTGTCCGCCGGTCTCGATCAACACGGTGTAGCCCGCGTCGCACAGGCGCGTGACGAGCTCGGGCACCGCCTTCTGCAGCAGTGGCTCGCCGCCCGTGACCTCGACCATGCGCGTGCGGAGCGCGGCGACGCGCTCGAGCACCGCGTCGATCGTCAGCTTCTCGCCGCCCGCCACCGTCAGCGCGTGCGGCTCATCGCAGTAGACGCAGCGGATGTCGCAGCCCGCGGTCCGCACGAACACGCACGGCCAGCCCGCGAAGGTCGACTCGCCCTGGATCGAGCGGTAGATCTCGCGCACACGCAGCTCGGCCACGGCCGTGCGCCTAGCCGTACAAGACGGAGCGGTGGCGCACGATCTCGCCGATCAGCGCCTCCATGCGCTCGGGGTGCTCGGGCAGGCCCTCGAGCCGCGCGCGACCGATCCGGTCGCCCCCGCTCTTGGGCAGCACCCAGGGCTGGTGGTGGCCGACCGCGTCGAGCAGGCCCGACACGTTGAGCGGCCGCTTCTCGTCGTTGCACGACAGCATGACGATGTCGTCGCCCTCGCGCGTCGCGAGCGATAGGCGCGCCCCGGTGCGCAGGCGCAGGCGCCGTCCGACCTCGCCCGCGTCGAGGTGGGCGGGCACGCGCGCGACCGCGAGCTGGTACTCGCCGAAGTGCACGATGCGCGGATCGTTCTCCTCGACCCAGGCCGTCTCCTCCTGGTAGACGTCGGGCGCGGAGGGCAGGTCCGTGGGCTTGCCCGACAGCACCGGCAGGATCTCGGGGCGGTGCTCGCCAGGGCTCTGCGCCATGCGCTTGATCAGCGCGACGACGCGGTTGCCCCACTTCTGCATGTCGCTCTCGGAGAGCCGGCGCGCGGACAGGTCGACCAGCTTGTCGGTGAAGCGGCTGCGCCGCTCGGTCACCTCCGTCACCGCGCCGAGCGGGCTCGAGGCGTCCTCTTCGATCACGATCGAGTCGCGGCCGAGCGCCGCGCGCAGGCGCACCAGGTCCTCGATCGCCCACTCGTGGTGGTCGAACCACTGCAGGCGGCCGCGGAACAGCTCGACGGTGTCGAGCACCTCCTTCGGCCGCGGCTGCGCGCTGAAGCCGACCACCAGCACGTCGACGTTGTCGGCGATGTCGGTCGCGGGCCCCTTGAAGAAGTCCATCAGGCCTTCCTGCGGGGCGACGCGGAACGACACGATCGTGCGCCGGTCGCGCGCGAGCACGAGCGCGGCCAGGATCGAGTCGGGGTCGTCGCGCACCAGGATCGCGGCGCGCTGCCGGCGCATGCGCGGCGGCGAGACCTCGACCGGCTCCGCCGCGGGTCCGCCGCGCTCCGGCTCCTCCTCGCTCTCCGCGAGCGTGGCCTCGAGCTCGCTCGAGAGCTGCTCGTCGTCGCCGGCCGCCGCTGCGAGCCCACCCGCGCCGTCGGCGCGCGGCTCCTCGGCGTCGCCGAAGTCGCCGTCGCCCTGCTCGGCCGCTTCGAACGCGGCGTCGCCTTCGCCGCCGTTCTCGCCGCCTTCGCCGTTGGCCGCGGAGGCGCCGGACTCTCCGCGCCGGCCGCCCCGGCGACGCCGGCCGCGCCGCCCGCGCGAACGCCGCGGAGGCTCGCCGTTCGCCGCCGCTGCGGGTGCATCGCTCGCGCGCTCGAGCTCGCCGTCCTCCGGCTCGCGCGCGTCGTCGTCGGAGCGCGGCTCGGGCTCGGACTCGGACTCGAAGCGGCCGCGCTCCTGCTCGGCGCGACGCGCCGCGCGGCGCGCTTCGCGCTCCTCCTGCGCGGCCGCCTCGTCGATCGGCGCTTGATCCTCGTAGCCACGCTCTCCGCCGCGCCGACGGCGGCGCCCGCGCCGGCGGCCGCGGCGCTCGGAGCGGGCCGCGGAGGAGAACGAGTCCAGCTCGTCGCGCTCGCCCGCGTCGTCCGCCGCGTCCGCGTCCGCGACCGAGTCGGACTCGCGCTCGCCGAGCGGCTGCACGGGCAGCGCGCCCGCTCCGATCGGTCCCGCGAGCGACTCGAGCAGCTCGCGCGCGTCCGCGTCGACCTCGTCCGCCGACACAAAGATGCGTGGCAAGCCGACGGCGCCGGGCGTCCAGGTCTCCCGCTCCAGGTCGAGCCGGTGCCAGCCCGCCACCAGCGCGGGCACGTCGGCGATGCCGAGCACGCTGCGGATCGCGCCGACCACGGGCCGGCCGGCGATGTCGATCCCCACCCACTCGATCGGGTCGCGGCCCTCGTCGTTCCACGGCAGCCAGCGCGCGGTCACGCCGGCGTGCGCCTCCTCGGCGCAGCGCTCGACGAGCGCGTCGCGCCGCGCGGCCGCGCCGTCCGCCAGCCGCTCGTCGCGCGCCAGCCGCACGATCTGCTCGTGCAGCTCCGCCGCGAGGCTCGCGAAGTCGTGCTCGTGGACGCGCAGCTCGCGCCGCTCGGGCAGCGCGATCGAGAGCGCGACCTCGTCGCCCGCCGCCGAGATGCGCGCCGCGCGCTCGCCGCGCACGTACAACAGGTAGTCGGAACCGGCCGGCCGGATGCCCGCGGCGCCGCTCAGCGCCGCCGCGCCTTCCAGCACGCGCAGCACGCGGCCGAGCAGGCCCGCGCTGCCACCGATCAGTGACGGCTTGGGCGCGGCGGGATGGCTCTCGAGCTCGTACACCTCGCGCCCCTCCGCGGCGAGCGCGGGCAGCGCGACCAGGTGCACCGACGGGCCGCACTCGGCGGCGCGCGCCGCGGCCTGCCGGGTGCGGGCCGAGAAGCTCGGCGCCGCGATCAGCACCTCGCGCAGGCCGCGATCGCCGCCCGCGCGGCGCGCAGCGACGCGCGCCCAGCCGAGCAGATCGAGCCCATCGCGCGGGCTCGCGAGCAGGGCGACGGGCCGATTGCCCTCCCAGCGCGCCGCGCCGGCGCTCAAGTCCTCGGGCAGCTCGTCGAGGTTCTCGAGCTCGCGCACCTCGCGCAGACCGAGGCCGCGCAGGTCGCGCAGCTTGTCGAGCCCGCGGCCACCGCCGCCGCCCCGACCGAACCAGCGCCCCGCTCCCCAGCCTCGCTTCCTCAAACTCCGTCCTCCCGCATCGCGGGGCCAACTCTATCCGCGCCGCGGATCGTCGCCAGAGGGAGGCGCCAGGTCAGCTCCGAGTCCGACTAGCGCTCGCAGCTACGACCGGCGCCGTCCGCGGCCGCCCCCGGCGGCGCCGGCAAGCGCCGCGCAGCGGCGCGCGCAGCGAGGCGAAGCCGAGCGTAGTCAAACCTGACTATGCGGGTCGAACAGCCTTTGGTGCTCGTCCATCGCGAACCGGTCGGTCATGCCGGCGACGTAGTCGGCGATCGCGCGCTGCTCGGGCTCGCCGCGCGTGCGTTCGAGCACGTGCGGCGGCAGCTGGCGGGGCTCGCTCGCGTAGGCGCCCCAGAGGTCGCCGAGGATCCGCTCCGCCTTGGCGTTCATCCGGACCACGCGGTGGTTGCGGTAGAAGTGGTCGAGCAGGTAGCGCGCCACGTCGCGCTTCTCGGCCGCGATCTCGGGCGAGAAGCCGATCAGCCGTTCGGGCGCCGCCGCGGCCTCGGCCGCGGACTTCGGTGCGGCGCGTTCGAGCCGCGCCGCGCTCGACTCGATCAGGTCGCTCACCAAGAGGTCGATCAGCACCACGGTCATGCGCGGCCGCAGAGTGCGCTCGTCGCCGTCGCCCGCCGCGCGCAGCACCTCGGTCGCGCGCCGCCACAGCGCGAGCTCGGACAGCGCGTCCCAGTCGAGCAGCTCGGCGCGCAGGCCGTCGTCGAGGTCGTGCGTGTTGTAGGCGATCTCGTCGGACAGGTTCGCGATCTGCGCTTCCAGCGTGGGGCCCGCGCCCAGGTCCGGCAGCGGCACCGGATGCGCGTAGCGCGGGAAGTCGGAGCCGTGCTTCAGGATGCCCGCGCGCGTCTCGGCGCACAGGTTCAAGCCGGGATAGCGCGGCGAGCGGTCCTCGAGCCAATCGACGATGCGCAGGCTCTGGCGGTTGTGCTCGAAGCCGCCGTGCGCCTTCATCAGGTTGTGCAGCACGCGCTCGCCGGCGTGGCCGAAGGGCGGGTGCCCGATGTCGTGCGCGAGCACGATCGCCTCGACCAGGTCTTCGTTCGCGCCGAGCGCCCGCGCGACCGTGCGCGCGATCTGCGCGACCTCCAGCGTGTGGGTCAGGCGGTTCCGGAAGTGGTCGCCCTCGTGGTACGGGAAGACCTGCGTCTTGTACTGCAGGCGGCGGAACGCCCGCGCGTGCAACACGCGGTCGCGGTCGCGCTGGAAGGCGGTGCGGTACGGGTGGACGGGCTCGGCCTCGATCCGCCCGCGCGAGTCGCGCGCCAACACCGCGAAGGGAGCGAGCGACTCCGCCTCGCGCGCTTCGATCTCGGCCCGTGTGCGCAGGCTCGTCGCTATGGCGCCCTCGTCTTCTCCTCGACCAGGCGATCGAGCTTGGCGCGCTCCTCCTCGCTGTGGCTCTCGGCCGCGCGCTCCGGAGGCGGGGCCGACACCTGCGGCGCATCGGAGATCGCGCCGGCCACGCGCTCCGCCGCCTTGTCGCCGAGCGCGCGCGCAATGCGCGAGATCGCCTGCGAGAACTCGCCCGGTTCGCGCACGCGCAGCGAGAGCGTGCGCGTGTCGGGCGCCCAGTTCGGCTCGATCACGACGAACGCCGTTCCGAGCAGGAGGAGCAGAAGCAGCAGACGGAACACGCCATCGACCTCGAGGGGGGCGACCGGCACGCAGTCTAGGTCAGGGCTACCCGGGCGGCCAGCGGAAGCTGCGCCCGCCCAACAGGTGGAGGTGCAGGTGATAGACGCTCTGACCCGCGGCCGCGTTGGTGTTGAAGACCAGGCGGTAGCCGTCCTCGGCAAAGCCGAGCTCGCGCGCCAGTCCGGCCGCGGTCTGGACCAGCTCGCCGACCACCGCGCGGTCTTCGTCGCCGACCTCGAGCGTGCTCGCGATGTGCTTGCGCGGGATCAGCTGCACGTGCGCGGGCGCCTGCGGGTGCAGGTCGGCGAACGCCACGATGCGCTCGTTCTCGAACACGAACTTGGCCGGCAGCTCCTTGGCGGCGATTCGGCAGAACAGACAGTCGCTCGGCATGGGCCGTGAGTATACTCGCCCGGTGCCCGTCCCTGAGCTGCCGGAACGCCTTCTGCTCGGCCCCGGTCCGAGCAACGTCTCGGCGGCCGTGCGCGAGGCGCTCGCGCGCCCGCTGATCGGCCACCTCGATCCCGCCTTTCTCGCGCTGCTCGACGATCTGCAGCAGATGCTCGCGCGCGTGTTCCGCGCGCCGCCGGGCTCGCTCGCGCTGCCGATCTCGGGCACCGGCAGCGCCGGCATGGAGGCGTGCCTGGTGAACCTGCTCGAGCCGGGCGAGACGCTGCTGGTGGGCGTGAACGGCGTGTTCGGCGAGCGCATGTCCGCGATCGGCGAGCGCTGCGGCGCGCGCGTGCGGCGCGTCGAGGCGGAGATGGGCGAGATCGTCCCGCCGGAGCGGCTGATCGCGGAGATCGAGGCGAGCCGGCCCGCTGTGGTCGCGTTGGTCCACGCCGAGACCTCGACCGGGGTCGCGCAGCCGGTCGAAGCGGTGGCGGCGGCGGCGCGCGCGAGCGGCGCGCTGTCCGTGCTCGACTGCGTGACGTCGCTCTCGGGCATGGACGTGTGCGTCGGGGACTGGCAGGTCGACGCCGCCTACTCGGGTACACAGAAGTGTCTCGCCTGCCCGCCCGGGCTGTCGCCGCTCGTGTTCGGACCGCGCGCGCTCGAGCGCCTGGAGCGAAGGCAGAAGCCCGTGCAGAGCTGGTACCTCGACCTGTCGCTGATCGGGCGCTATTTCGGCGAGAAGCGCGTGTACCACCACACCGCGCCGATCTCGATGCTCTACGCGCTGCACGCCGCGCTCGCGCGCGTCTTCGACGAGGGGCTCGAGGCGCGCTTCCGCCGCCACCGCGAAGCGCACGAGCGGCTGGTCGCGGGGCTCGAGCCGCTCGGCTTCCGCATGCTCGTGTCCGCACCGCACCGCCTGCCGATGCTGAACTCGGTGCTGCCGCCGTTCGCCGACGAGGCGGAGAAACGCGGCCGGCTGCTGGCGGAGCACGGCATCGAAGTGGGTGGCGGGCTCGGCAAGCTCGCGGGCCGCATCTGGCGCATCGGCCTGATGGGCCAGAACGCTCGGCCCGAGGCCGTCGACCGGCTGCTCGTCGCGCTGCGCTCGCTGGTCTAGGCGGGACGGGCGAGCGAGGGCCGCCCCGAGCGAGCCCCGCAAGCGCCGAAGGTGCGCGCAGCGAGCCGAAGGCGAGCGAAGTCAATCAGTCCCGCTCGGCCTCTTCGTCGTCGTCGCCGGGGCCCGCGGTGATGCCTTCCAGGCTCACGCCGACGCGCGCGTCGAGGGGCACGAAGTGCGCGAAGCCGAGCCAGCGCGCGAGCGGCAGGACGAACGAGGCGCTCGGGCCGCTGGTGCCGATCTCGAGCGAGAGGCGCGCGTCCTGGAAGCCCGCCCGGGCGCCGATGCCGACCTCGCCGTCGACGTCGCTGGTGGCGTAGAAGATCGGATCGCTCTCGCGCTGCGCGTCGATGCAGCTCGCGCCTTCGGGGCAGAAGCTGCTCGAGCCGGCGAGGCCGCGCTCGGCGACGAAGGTCTCGCGCTGGCGCTGGATCGCGAACGCGCCCGTGCGCGTGCGCTTGCTGTCGATCAGCGCGGCGCCGACCGCATCGAGGCCGGACGTCGACTCGTCCAGCCAGGCGCGCGCGACCAGCACCCCGCCGGCCCGCACGCGCGTGTCCAGCCGGCGCAGCAGCGCCAGCAGTCCGCCCTGCTCGATCCCGCTCGGCGCGAGCGCGGCGTCTTCGACGTCGGCCGCCAGGCGCGAGAGCGCCGCGATCGACTCCTGCTCGCTGAGCAGGAGCTCGGGCAGCAGGTCGTCGCGCGGCTCGCTGTCGAGCGCGAGCTCGAACGCGGGCGCGCTCGACTCGGCGGAGAGCCTCGCGAACAGCTCGGGCACCGCCGCCTCGAGGGCCGCGCGCGCGACCAGCACGCGCGTCTCGGAGAGGCGGCCGAAGGGCGTGCGCGCGTGCGGCAGGACGAGCATGCCGTCGCGGAAGGGAGCGACGTTCGGGCGCTGGAGCGTCTGCTCGCCGAGCGCCTCCAGCCAGCCCGCGGCCTCTTCCGCGCGCTCGCCGTGGGGAACGCTGCCGAGGTAGCGCTCGGCGGCGCCGTGCAGCGCGCGTCCGTCGGGCTGCCACGAGCGCCAGGCGCGCGCCGGGGCTTCGATCAAGAGGTTCACTGGCCGGAGCATGCGGCGCCAGGCGCGCACGGAATCCTGCCAGGCGCGGTAGCCGTCGCGGGTGAGCGAGAGCGCCTCGTCCGTGACCGGCACGGCCATCGAGGCGAGCTCCTCGCCGCCCATCCAGCCGAGTGTGCGCTGCGTGCGGTAGTGCGAGACCTCGGCGTCGAAGGCGTCGACCGGATTCAAGCCCGGATCGGCGAGCGTCTGCTCGGCGCTGCGCGCGGCGGGGCCGTCGCCACCCGCGAGCTCGCGGAAGGCGTCGAGCGCGAAGTCGCGCTCACCCGACAGGTAGGCCGCCGTGGCGCGCCCGAGCTCGGCGTCGCTCGAGCGGTGCGGGCCGAGCTCCTGCGCGCGCGCGAAGTCCTCGGTCAGGAGCGCGGTGGACAGCTCGATCTCCCAGCTCGCGAAGCGCTCGTGCGCCGCGCGGTCCGACTCGGGTCCGGAGCCGCGCTCGAGCTCCGCGAGCCAGAGGCGCCGGTCGAGCTCGTCGAGCAGGCGGTCGGCACGCGCGGAGCCGGGTTCGAGCGCGAGCGCGCGGTCGAGGTCGCGTTGCGCGCGGCGCAGATCGCCGTCGCCGAGCGCACGCTCCGCGTCTGCCAGGAGCTGCGCCACGCGCTCCTCGCTCTCGCGCCGCTCGAGCCGCCGGTAGAGCGCGAGGCCGTCTTCGCCGAGCGCGCCGGTGCGCGCGCCGGGCGCGAGCAGCAGCAGCGCCTCTTCCTCCGCGGCGCTGCGGTCGTTCCAATCGCGCACTTCGCGGCCGATGTCCCGGGCCGAGCGCAGCAGGCGGATCGGTGACGCCTGCACGGTGGCGTGCAGGCCGAAATCTACAAACGCCGAGGAGATGTTCGCGAGCTTGCGCGTGCGGTCGGCGGACAGGACGTCTGCCGCCTCGTGCGCGCGCGCCTGGTCGTCGCGCAGCTCGGGCTCGAGCAGGAGGCGGGTCAGCGCGTCGATCTCGCTCGCTTCGTCCGCGCGCGCGGCCGGCACGAGTGCGAGCGCGAGCAGCGCCGCCAGCGCCCCCAGCGCGCTCCGTGCGGTCAGCGGATGGGTGCGGAGGTCAGGGCGCATGCGCTCGCACCTCAGCGTGGTAGCTCGAGAGCGACTCGATGCGCGTGCGCGCCTCGCGCCGCATCGCGGGCTGGTGGCCCTCGGCGGCGAGCTCGTAGGCGGAGAAGGCCTGGTCGAGCAGCGTGTCGTACTTCGCC
>Ga0187893_10006255_pt1 | contig 20524 bp, 13 predicted proteins | sample MA1701074metaG_FD_139574 | JGI IMG/M metagenome (GOLD analysis project Ga0187893, IMG submission 139574) | White microbial mat communities from a basaltic lava cave in the Kipuka Kanohina Cave System on the Island of Hawaii, USA - MA170107-4 metaG ...
AGTGCTTCTCCGCGTCGGCGCAGTTGCTCCTTCTGTTCGTCAGGCAGCGAGTCGAACTCCTTCTGCCGCTGGCGTAGCCGCTCCTGCTCTTCGGGTGATAGTTGTTTGAATCGTCGATAACGTTCCTGAAGCTGCTTGCGTTCCTTTGGACCCAGCTTCCCGTTCTTACCCGCACGTGAACGCACAGGTTCATTCTCCTCTCCAAGCAGCTGTCCCAAACCATCCACGGTTGCGCCCAGCCAAAGCATCAAGAACGTCCGTATTAGAATGCGCCGCCATTGCATAAGGTTCAGTTCGCCTTCACTTCCCTGCCATTGGCTTTGTCGAGGGCCAGATCCTTGAGAAACTCATAGTTCTGCAGCAATTCGAGGTTCTCCAACACAGCCAGATCTTCGTCGGAAATCGTGTCCTCCCCGTGAGCAGGCGTTTGCGATGGTTCTGCCGATGCGACCTCGCTATTCGCTTGTGGCGATATAGATACGCCTGGGTCTGAACTCCTCCGTGGCCTAAGGTTCTCATCCTGGATTCGGACAACATCCTCCATCGTACGCAGCTCTTCACCCTGCTGGTGACGAAACCCCAGCCAAAGACCCGTCGCAGCCAGGAACAACGTGACGAAGGTCCAAAGATAGCGATCCTTCAGCCAAACACCAACCCATCCCCAACCAGAAGACTCTCTTTCGGCTTCATCCAACTTTACATTCAACTTCTGGTCGAAGTAGGGCGAGGGTTCTATCGAAACAAAACCATCCAGTGCCGCATCCACCTGCTGGAACTGTTGCAATTCAGCGGCACAGGCGGAGCAAGTTTCGAGATGGCTGCGCATCGAACGGGCCAGATCGTCTGGAATCTGACGATAATGATAACCCCAAAAATTTTCGCGAACGTTATGACAAGTCATGTTAATACCCACCAAACCTCAGTACAGCCATCGTGGCGTTCCTTCTGATTTCCAAAAGCAACCAGTAAGCTCTCGTTCCCTAACGATGCAAACCCAACGCGTTCCTATTCTCCTCACGCGCGCGCCGAAGCTAGTGCTTGACGGTGACCACCGGCAATAGTGTTTCTCGGAGCGTGGTATAGGCGCGAAAGATCAACGACTTCACGGCTGTCTCCGAGCAGTTTAGAATCTCACCAGCATCCTTCAGCGACGGTTCCTGATACTTCGTCAACACCACCGCCATGCGTTGATTCTCCGGCAGTGACGCCAGCGCGCGCCTAATATGCAACCCTTTCTCACGTTCCATGAGTCGCTCGTCCGCCAGCGCTGCCCTATCTCGAATCTCCAGACGCAGAGTCCCGTCCTCGCCGCCTTCCAAATCGCTATCGAGTGACCGTGACAGCTGCGGCTTGTGATCCCGCAGATAGTTCAGAGCGACGTTGGTGGCAATTCGGTACAGCCAGGTGGAAAAAGCCGCTTTCGGCTCGTACTTGGCTGCCGACTGATACGCCCTCACAAACACCTCCTGCGCCAGGTCCTCGGATTCCCCCGGATTCGTCGTGAACCGGTAGATATAGTTAATCAAGGGTTTTCGATAGCGGTGCACGAGGAAGCCGAATGCCTCACGGTCTCCACGCTTCACCTTCAACATCAGCTCGACGTCGGATATCGTTTCGGCCATGGCGTCACTGCCTTCAAACACTCCAGGCCCACAAAAGTTGCGCTGAACCTCAATCTTTTGTACGCGCTGGGGCAGAGGCCTCCTACGAGAATCCCCTCTCAGGACGGGTGGCTGGCGCAGCCAGACGGGGTGGGTCATCGTTTCGAAGCCGCAACCCACCCCAGGGCCTGTCGGCCCTTTCCCCTCCCAAGAGGGGATTACTGGCTCTTGTTTCTCACCTCACACCGCGCTCCTCGTTGGAAATTTCAGCCACGATCGCGGGGATATCGTTCTACCCATTAGATGAAGTCGACCGAGCCATCCGCGCGGTAGGCAAAGCCCCTGTGCCACGGCTTGGCAGGGTAGTGACGGAATGCTTCCTCATTGAGCTCAATGCCGAAGCCTGGTTTGTTCGGAAGCGGAATGTACCCGTCTTTCACCATGAGTGGTTCTTTCAGTAAATCCTTCCGCGGTGCGCTGTCGTCTGGGTGGTACTCCAGAATCAAGAAATTCGGGGTTGAGGCTGCAAAATGCACATTCACCGTCGTGGCGACTGGCCCCATGGGATTGTGCGGAGCCACCATCACGTAATGGGCCTCGGCCAAGGCCGCGATCTTTTTCATTTCCATCAGGCCGCCGCAAACGCAAACATCCGGCTGAACAATGTCAAGAGCCTGAGCATGCAGAATGCGTTGGAATTCATACTTGGTGTAGTTGCACTCACCGCTGGCGAGCGGAATATTGACATGAGCAGCGAGCTTGGCCATCGCGTCGACGTTTTCAGGTCGGATGGGCTCTTCCAGCCAGAAAGGACGATGCGGTTCGATTTCGCGCGCCAGACGAATGGCTCTTGATACTTCAAAGAACTTCGCGTGGATATCGACACCGATGTCAACGTCTGGCCCTAAAGCCTCGCGAACAGCACCCACCCTTTGCCCCGCAAAACGGGTAACGGCATTGTAGGGCATCTCGTTTGTCTTCGGTTGATGCGGCGACATCTTCACGGCAGTGTAGCCGTACTTTTCGACCAACGCCTTGGCGCTTTCCGCCACACGGGCAGGGCTGTCGCCACCAGCACTTTGGTAAACGCGAATCTTCTCGCGGCACTTGCCGCCGAGCAACATATAGACTGGAAGTCCTGCTGCCTTTCCGGCGATATCCCACAGCGCGTGCTCAATGCCGCTGATCGCCGCGTTGACCACCAGACCGCCTGGGAAGCGAGTGAAGTTCATCATCGTTGCCCAGAGGTGTTCGACGTTGCGCGGATCCTGGCCAACCAGCCAGCTTTTGAAATCGTTGATTACGGCCACAGTCCCTTCGTCGGGTCCGCACGAGTACGCCTCGCCGATGCCGTGGATGCCCTCATCGGTCTCCACTTTGACGAAGACGAGATTCCTGCCCCCGACACCGACAAGGTAGGTTTTAATGTCAGTGATTTTGATGGCTGGCCGGCTGCCGACTCGGGTGGGAGCCTGCAACATTGGCGCGGCCGCACCAGGCAGCGCAGTCGTCACCATGCCCGCAGCCATCAGAAATTTTCGGCGTTTCATGAAACCTCCTGTCCTGTGCACGACGTTACGAGAGTGACACACCCAGTATTTTTGGTGAAGGAATGACCAAGCCCGAATCTTAAATGGGCCGAATCAGAATCAACTGCGTCTACTTCCTTGGCTGCTTCGCTTTTGAATCGTCATTACAGCGGTGGCGTTTTCACTGTTCCATGGGTTGCGCCTGGTGTGTCGTTTGCAGATCGGTATTGAGGCGAGCACATTATCATCGAACCGGACCTGCCGCCAGATCAGCTGAGCGTTATCGAAATCAGGGATCCCAACTAGCCAAGGGCTTCGCTCTTTCTATCTCTATAGGGTGCGTCGCGCTTTTTCAACGCACCAAATCAGCTATTGGTGATAGTGCGTCAAGAGGCGCAACGCATCCTACAGGCCTGAGCGCTATCGAAACCAGAGTCCCAAGTAACGCAGGAATTCCTTGACACGCAAAGCAGATCTTCTGAGAATCAGAGCGACCATTCACCTCGACGTCAACCGAGTCCCAGAAGACCGCACTGGTTCTACTATTTGTTGATAACCAGCAAAAGGAGATTCCCATGCACTCCTCGAGTAAGCAAATCGTCAGAGCCTCTGACTCAGGCCAGGCAAGAAGGAGCAGAGGATTGGTTGTCTCACTTTGCCTTGCGGCGTTCCTCGCCCTGGGACTGAGTTCTGCTGCGCTTGCACAAAGCATTACGGGCACAATCCTCGGAACGGTACGCGATAGTTCCGCCGCCGTTATTTTGGGTTCCAAAATCCTGATCACCAATGAAGCCACTAACGTCGAATACACCGCGGAGACGGGCGCGACCGGTGAATTCGTGGCCCCAAACCTGCCCGCGGGTGTCTATACAGTTTCGGCTGAGGCTGATGGATTCACGCGCCGGATCGTGAAGGGCGTGACCGTGCTCGCGACACGCAGCGAGCGCGTCGAGCTAGTTCTCGACCCCGGGGCCGTGAGCCAGGTCATCGAAGTGCAAGCGGGCGCGCCCGTGGTTAACACGGAAAACGCGACCATTGGCAATATCATGCAGAGCCATGCCATCGTCACGTTGCCGGTCAACGGGCGAACGCTTGACCGGCTGATTCGCATCTCCGCAGGCGTCACCACCGATAGCGCCTCAAATCCGCGCGTGGCTGGCAGCGCCTACTGGGGCGGCGTGCAGTTCAATATCGACGGCATCAGCTTCAATGACATGGGCAATGGCGGCGGCGCTTACTCGTTCTCAAGCGGCCTGGCCACGGCGCCCTCCATTGACGCCGTCAACGAGTTCAAGATCGACTCTAACAATCAAAAGGCGGAATACGAGGGCTCGGTTGCCGTATCCATTGTGACCAAGTCTGGCACCTCTCAGTTCCACGGCTCGGTATTCGAATTCAATCGAAACCGCGTGTTCGCCGCCAGAAATGGCCGCGCCACCGGGCTCCCCAAGCCGCCGTTCAACCGCAACGAGTATGGCTTCACGCTTGGCGGCCCGATCCTTAAGGATCGGACGTTCTTCTTTGGCGGCTACGAAGGCCTGCGAGAACGGAGCTCCAACACACGCAACCTGTCGGTGGCCACGCAGGCAATGCGCAATGGCGACTTCACCGGGCTTCCGGAACTGATCGATCCGCTCTCGGGCTTGCCCTTCTCTGGCAACCGGATTCCCGAAGCAAGGATCGACGCACGAGCCAAGACCCTCATCGGCAATGTGCCCTTGCCCAACCTGCCGGGAACAGGTCCGGCAGGCACTCTGAACAACTATGTTGTGAACACCGGCAATATCTTTGATGTGAACCGCTGGATCGCCCGCATCGATCATCGGATCTCGGGGAAGGATGCGCTTAACTTTGGCATTAACTATTCGAAGGGCGACCCCTACTTTACTTCCCGCAACTTTCCGCTCAACTATGGCCACGGCGGTAACTTCGGATTCCTGACCGGCACTACGAATCTCACATACACGCACACGTTCTCGCCGCGAACGCTCAACGAGTTTCGCCTCGGAGGCTTGTATCACGGCAGTATCCGGCAGGGCATGAACACGGATTTCAAGCCGGAACAGCTTTTCCCCGATCTCTATCGTGGCGTTCCCTACGGCGGCCTGCCGACAGTCAACATCACCAGCCACGTAAGCGTCGGTGACTACGGCGGGTTTGACCGCGCCCCTCAATACGTCATCCAATACATCGACAACCTGACGCTAGTGCGGGGACGTCACACCATCAAAACCGGCTTCGACTTCGCCAACTACCGAAACTCAACCCCGCCATTCGCCGGCGGGCTCGGCTCGGGACTGCTGCTCGAATCCTCTTTCGGCCGCTTCGACTTTAACGGACGCTACACCAATGCCAACCGGGCTGGCGCGCAGCCTGCTCATGCGTTCGGCGATTTTTTGCTGGGCTTTCCGGTGAGCACCTTTCGGGCAACCGCCACTTCGCTCAGCCTGTTCTACCAGACGCGTTACAGCGCCTACGTTCAGGACGACTGGCAGGTACTGCCCAGCGTGACGTTGAGTTATGGAGTGCGTTACATGGTCGCCACGACGTGGAAAGAGCGCGACAACGCCCTCTCAAACTTCGATGCCACCACCGGCAGGCTGGTCATCCCGTCCGATAAGCTGCCGCCTCAGGCGCAGCAATCCTTGTTCAACGCCTACCCGATTACGCTTTCGGCCGGGCGGCCAACCTATCAATCCGATAAGAATAACTTCGCACCGCGCCTTGGGTTCGCCTGGCGTCCAACATTTATGGCCAAGACGGTTGTGCGTGGCGGTGCCGGCCTGTACTTCAATCCGCTACCCGTGTTCATCGGCGTTCGCCCGCTCAACTTCTCGAATGTTCCGTTTGCGCTCGCCGAGCAATTTGACGCAGTTGCCGGCGCCACACCCACCCTCACGCTGGCAGCGCCCTATGCCGGCAGCGCGACCATTCCTGCGAATCCGGCCATCACTGGCATCGAGCCCGGCCTGAAGAATAACGAGTCCTACCAGTGGAACTTCACGATCGAGAGGGAAGTGGCCAGAAATCTCGGCGTGCGCGCATCGTATGTTGGCAACCATACGGCGCATCTTTGGTACAACGGCCGCCAGCTCAACAATCCCCAGACCCAGGCGCCGGGTAACATTCAGCCGCGCCGGCCCTATCAACCCTGGGGATCGATTGCCTGGATCACCTCAGGTGGTGATTCCACCATTCATCAATTGCAGCTCGAAGCCATCCAACGGTTTTCCCGCGGCATGACCTTCCAGCTCGAATACTCCTGGAACCGGTCGCTCGACAACACCCCGATCAGTGGCGGGCCGGAGAACCCTTACGACAACGCACGCGACCGCGGGAATTCCGAGCAAGTTCGGCGGCACATCTTCACGGCGGCCTATACTTATGAGCTGCCCTTCGGCCCCGGCAAGCGCTTTGCCAGCGGGTCGGGCCCGGCCAGCCGGATTTTTGGCGGCTGGCAAGTGGCGGGAATCACTTACTTGCGCACCGGTACACCCTTCTCTCTAGCGTTCAATGCAACCCAGGCGGGCGCGTTGAGCGGCCGTCCGGACGCGTTGCGCGACGGAGCGCTCTCCCGTTCGGAGCGCTCCGAGCTTCGCTGGTTTGACACTTCCGCTTATGTCGCTCCCACGGCATTTACGTTCGGAAATAGCGCCCGCAACCTTCTGTTCACTCCCGGCGATATCGTTTTCGACGTCAGCGTGCTCAAGGACACCAAGATCCGTGAACGGGTGATGATGCAATTCCGGGCGGAGTTCTTCAACGCCCCGAACCACGCCAATCTCCTTGCACCGGGGAATAATGTTTCTGTCCCGGGAAGCTTTGGACGCATCACCACCGTTGGGGATCCGCGTGTCATTCAGTTCGGCCTGAAATTGTTGTTCTGAGGCAGGAAGGTTCTGTCGCGAAACTCGCAGAACCTTCCTGGTAGCCACTCTTGCTAGCTTTCGGCGCCCTTGCACCACCATGTTTCGAAGCCACACACACCAATGCGAGAGAGGGAAAACCGAAGTCTACCAAGGTTCCCGCAGCACCATGCGTTACGTGACCATATCGTGACTAGTATTCTGTAGGTCTCAATAAAGCAACAGGTCTTGTTTTTTGAATCAACACAGGAGGGCCACCATGAAAGCTCAGTGGATTTTGAAGATTGTTTCTCTCCTTTTCCTGCTCTCATTATCTGGAGGAAATGTCACAGCCCAAGAGATCACGGGTTCCATTAGCGGCGTCGTCAGCGACTCGTCTGGTGCGCTGATTCCAGGCGTTAAGGTGACGGTGACGAACACCGGCACTAACGTCAGTAAGAGCGTGGTTACCGGGGCGAGTGGCGCCTACCGTGTGCCGTTCCTGTTTTTTGGCAACTATCAGGTAAAGGCCGAGCACGACGGATTCAAAACCTCGCAGATGGATAATGTCACGCTTTCGACCAGCGAAGATGTCCGTGCGGACCTCACGCTCACTGTCGGGGAGGTTACTGAAGTGGTTGAGGTGTCTGGCATGGCGGTCGCACTCAAGACCGAGGAGGCTTCTGTTGCCACCACCATTGTAAAAGAGCAGCTGGTGCAGCTTCCGCTGGTGGGCCGTCAGGTGATTGGGGCCACGCTGCTCGCACCTGGCGCCTACTTCGTGAATAACAACAGCAAGGCCCAGCGCGATTCGGGGTTTGTGCGTCGCAACGGACTTTCGCTGAGCGTGAATGGCCTTACAGATCTCTCCAACAAGTTCTACTACGATGGAATCGAGGGAATGAATTTCGACGGCGGCACACGTGCTTTCGATCCAGCCCTCGAAGCAGTCCAGGAAGTGAAGGTCCAGGTTAATTCCAACTCGGCCGAATACGGAGGGGCCGCAGGCGCTTCCGTGAATATCATCACGCGAGCCGGTACGAACGATCTGCATGGCCACGTCTATGAATACTTGCAGAACGACAAGCTGAATGCGTTCCAGATGGACTCCAAGAATCTTCGAGCTCGGCAACTCGCCAGCAACCAGCTGGTCACTTCGAACAAGCCCGTGGTGCGGCACAACATCTTCGGTGGCGGCGCAGGCGGTGCGATCATCAAAGACAAGTTCTTCTATTTCGGAAATTTCGAAGGCATTCGGGGCACCCGTTCAGGACAGTTTGGACAACGGACCGTGCCTACCACGAGGATGCGGAACGGTGACTTCAGCGAGCTCATTGCCCCGCGGGCTCCAGTCCTCAGAGACCCACTCAATCTGGAAGGTGACGGCAACGGAATTTTCAACGATCCTACGAACCTGCGGCGCTTCATCCATCCCAGCTCGGCGAAGGTTCTCGAATATGTCCCCCCACCCAACGCGCCTGGCATCGTGAATAATTTTCAAGGGCCTTTCAACCCGGCAAAGATTCGCACAGACGAGGTTACCGCCAGACTCGACTATCGCATCTCCAATCAGGATTCGTTTTATGGGCGCTACATTCTCAATTTCAACAACGACTTTGTCGGCGACCTGTTTCCGCTCTTCGGCCCTGGCGGGGGTGACCGAAGCTACAAGCGCCGGAGACGAAACCAGAATTTCAGCATGTCGGAAACGCATGTCTTTTCCTCCAATGTGTTCAATGAGGCGCGTGTCGGCTGGAATCGCAGTATGACTTTTGAGGAGCTCGAAACGAGTTTCACGCGAGACATCGTCAAAGAAATGGGGTTGGACAGTCAGCTACCCTTGAGTCGAGATCCGCTGGAATGGGGTCCGCCGAACTTCACCATTGGGCAAAGCTCTTCGGCGCTCGGCCTCCCAGGTCTGCGCACATTTGCCCCCTGGAACCCAAACGGCGGCCAGATCTGGCATATTGCAGACAATCTTTCCGTCGTTACCGGAAAACACTCCCTGAAAATGGGAGGGACGGTGATGCGCCGTAATAACGTTTTCATCGAGACGCTCAATGCGAGAGGTGTCTTTGGCTTTGGAGGTGCACCCGGTGGAGCCTACACAGGCGATGGTTTGTTGGATTTCATGCTTGGTTATATGTCGTCGGCTACAGTGGGTGTAGCACCTTTGCATGGCCGGCCAAACCAGTTCTGGCTGGCGGGCTATTTTCAGGATGACTACAAGGTCACCACGAATCTGACTGTCAATCTGGGCATTCGTTACGACTATTTCCAGCCTTGGAAAGAAATGCGAGATCACTGGGCTAACTTCGACCTGGCCACCAATCAGTTGGCCTTTGCGGCTAACGCCGCTGAGGCGCAAGGTGGGCGTGCGCTCAGGTTTGGGGACAAGAACAATTGGGGACCACGTTTTGGCTTCGCCTGGCGTCCGCTGGGCCGGCAAAATACGGTGGTGCGTGGCGGCTACGGAGTCTATTTCGAGCAGGAGCATCCGAGTGGTCCGATTCTGCATGCCATCAATCCACCGCCGGGAGGCCTAGGTGCTGCCGGTGCTGAATTCAGCGGATTTGGCTTCAGCCGTGACTATACCGCTCCCTCGATAACCACGAATCCGATACCGACTTTGTTGTGGAACAATTTCTCCACGGGTTCAGCCGTAATTCCGACGCGCGTCGCGGTGAATGCGGCGGATCCCAAGATGCGCGACACTTACGTCCAGCAATGGAATTTTTCTGTGCAGCAGCAGTTTGGTCAGAATTCCTTCGAAGTCGGATATGTTGCGAACAAAGCCAATAAGATTTTCACGCCGCAGAATGTGAACGCTCCGGGTGATTTCAATTCACGGTTTATTCTGGGTACAGCCGCTTTGATCCGGCCAGGATACTCTTCAATCAATTGGCGCATGGCCGATGGATCTGGACAGTATCATTCTCTGCAAACGAAGTTTGAGCGACGGGCTGGAACGGCACTGTTCCTGGTTTCCTACACCTGGGGACACGCGATCAGCGATGCGGAGCAGGGCCAGAGTGCTGTGGGTGTTGGCAATCCGGGCTTATTTCATTTCCTCTTCGATCGCAAGCTCGACAAGTCCTCTACGACTTTCGATATCCGTCACCGATTGGTTTCCTCAGTCGTCTACGAGATTCCCTACCGGAAGAATCAAGAAGGCATCTTGGGCAAGGTTCTGGGCGGCTGGCAGACGAACTTTATCTTCACCGCCCAAACCGGGAACGCTACTCAGGTCTTCGACGGCACAGGCCGAGTCGACTCCTACTCTCGCTTCGACCGCCCGGATTTGGTTGCGGAGCAGATTCTGCCGCGTGGGGACAGAACCGAGAGTCGTTACTTCAACGTCGATGCATTTCAGGTGGTTCGCGAGCCTCGCTATGGGACTGCACCTAGAATGATGGTGACTCAGCCAGGGTTGTGGAACACGGACTTCACCCTGTTGAAACGGTTCAAGTTTACAGAGTCTATGGGATTTGAAATTCGAGGCGACTTCTATAACATTTTCAACCATGCGAACTGGCGGACCATTGACACCACGATTCGAGACAGTTCGAATCCGAATATTGGGCCTCCGGGAACGCTGCTGAATCCCTACGGCCGGGTGAACGCGTTTGGAGAGCCTCGCGAGATGCAAATCGGGCTGAAGTTTGTGTTTTGATGACCGCAATGAAAAAACTCACCGCAGAGACGCCGAGGCGCAGAGAAAAACTGGGAGGCGATGTCGCAGATTCACGCAGATGAACAAAGCGTGAGATCACGAATCTGCTGCCCATGAGTGCACCGATTCGCAGCCTCTCCGGTTCTCCGACTCACTCTCCGCGTCTCTGTGTCTCTGTGGTTTGCTTGTTCTTGTTATTGGAGTTCCTAACATGAAGAACACACTATCACGCCGTCACTTCCTCGGAGCGGTCACTGTTGGCGGTGCGTTCTCCGGGCTGACAGCACGAGCAGCAACCTTTCGCTCATCCTCAGCCGCAAACGGTAAGCCCGCACTCATTGGCGGCACGCCTGTTCGCAGCCAGCCGTTTCAGTCCTGGCCCGTCATTACGAGCAATGATGAGCAGATATGGATGGAGGTGCTGCGAACGAAGCGTTGGAACCGGCTGAATGGAACCTATGTCGATCAGTTCGAAAAAACTTGGGCAGAGCGTGTCGGTGCGCAACACTGCGTGGCCACCTCCAGTGGAACCAGTGCCCTGGCAACGTCGGTGAACGCTCTTGAAATTGGGCCGGGTGACGAAGTCATCGTGCCACCGTACACCTTTGTGGCTACCATCAATGCAATCTTGCTGCAGCATGCGTTGCCAGTCTTTGTCGATTCGGATCGGGATACCTTTCAGATCGATGCCCGCAAAATCGAGGCCGCGATAACCAAACGCACTCGCTGCGTTCTGCCGGTGCATCTGGGTGGCGCTTCTGCAGATCTCGACACCATCCTCTCCACAGCCAAGAAACATTCCATTCCTGTCCTTGAAGATGCTTGCCAGTCGCACCTCGGCGAGTGGCGAGGCCGGAAGGTGGGTACATTGGGTGATTTGGGCTGCTTCAGCTTCCAGGCTTCCAAGAACCTCAATTCTGGTGAGGGCGGCGCCATTGTGGGCAACAGCGCAACGCTGATCGAAGCCGCTAGAAGTTTCCACAACCAAGGCCGAGCGGCTCCGGACGCAGGCTTTGCCTGGGCGCGCAATGGAGACAACCGGCGTCTCACAGAGTTTCAAGGAGCACTGCTGCTCACCCAACTGAGCCGCCTCGAGGAACAGTCGCGAACACGCGAGACCAACGCAGCCTACTTAACCAAGCTCTTAGGTGAGATTCCGGGCATTCAGCCAGCGCGGATGATTGAGGGATGCACCCGTAACGCATACCACCTCTACATGTTTCGCTATGCGGCGACTCAGTTCAGCGATCTGCCGAGGCAACGCTTTCTCAAGGCGCTGCAGGCCGAGGGTGTTCCCTGCTCCCCTGGCTATTCACCATTGAACAAGGAGCCGTTTTTGAAACAGACCCTGAACTCGCGCGGCTTTCGCCATATCTACTCGGATAAGGAAATCAAAGCCCTTGAGGAACGCAACATTTGCCCCGAGAACGACAAGCTGTGTCAGGAGGCGGTCTGGTTCACTCAAAACATGTTGTTGGGAAGCAAAGGGGATATGGAGCAAATCGCTGACGCCATCAGGAAAGTCCAAAAACAGTCTGGGCTTCTGGTGCACTCATAGCGAGAACTAGAGCAAGTATCATTGACGGCTGAATGACTAATGACGAAGCCCTAATGACCAATCAATGACGAAGGCCGAATGTCTAATGTGAAGGGAATTCGTCATTCGGATTTTTGGGTTTCTTTCGTCATTCGTGCTTCGTCATTAGTCATTCACGTGGATACTCCTGAGATCTCCTGCCGCAAACAACGCGACGGCTCCAAACCTAAAACCTGACACCTGCCAATGATCTCACGCCGCACCTTCATCGCCGCTACTTGTTCAGCCTTCATTTCGGATGGTCTTTCTGCCCAGCAACCGACAGAACCCATCATTGACTTGCATCAACACACGAACTACCTGGGCCGCAGCGACGAAGCGTTAGTCGATCATCAGCGCACGATGGGTATTCAGAAGACTGTGTTGCTTCCTGCCGGTTCTAAATATGGCTTGGCTGCGGACTGTGGTGGCAACGACACGGCGATGAAGCTTGCTCGGAAGTACCCCAAGCAGTTTTACTTCTTCGCCAACGAACTTCCAGACCTACCGGAAGCTCGCCCCGTGATCGAGAAATACCTAAAGGCAGGAGCCATTGGCATTGGCGAGCAGAAGTTCCCATTGGACTGCGACTCACCCCATATCCTGAAGATCGCCGAAATCGCGCGCGAGTTCGACGTCCCCGTTTTGCTGCATTTTGAACACAAGATGTATAACTTCGGGTTGGAACGATTTCACAAAGTGCTCGAGAAATTTCCGACGGTCCGATTCATCGGGCATGCGCAAACCTGGTGGGGGAACATTGATCGCGATCACGATCAAACTGTTATGTACCCGAAGACGAAGGTCACACCGGGAGGCATTAGCGACCGTCTTCTTTCCGACTACCCTAATATGTTTGGAGATCTGTCAGCGGGTTCCGGATTGAATTCGCTGCTGCGGGACGAAGATCGCACTCGCGAGTTTCTGCAGCGTCATCAAGACAAGCTGCTGTACGGCAGCGATTGCACAGACCACGAAGGTAGTGGAGAAAAATGCATCGGTTCCAAGGGAATTGCAGCTATTCGGAGACTGGCGCCGAGTACGGCAGTTGCCAGCAAGATTCTTTGTGAGAACATTCGCAAGGTGATGCGGGTTGGATGAGACAGAACCTGAATTCTGCACATGAATCGGCGGCTGTGGAATCCCCTCTCGGGAGGGGTGGCGCGCAGCGACAGCGGTCGCGCAGCGCCGGGGTGGGTTCTTCCTCTAGAACACCCACCAACGCCCACCCCGAAGCCTTCGGCTTCTGCCCTTCCCAGGAGGGGATTCGATAGACATCGCCCGCGTCGTCCTGAACTACCGCCCCCTCCAGCCTTCAGAGAAAAGGCTTCCGATTGGTTCGCAAAACTCAGGTAGAACCAAACGGATTTGTTGTTCGGCGGCTACAGTTGAGGGTGATTCCCTATTGATCGTGTCTCCAGTGTTATTACCGGTGTTCTATGCTCAACCTGACAATTGGAACGCGATTCACTTGCGTTCTACACGTGACCTTAGCAGATCTCGAGTCCTACCGGACAGTGGTCCGAACCCATCACCTCAGGACAGATCCAGGCGCTCTTAACGCGAGATTTCAGGTCCTCAGTCACAAAGAAGTAGTCAATGCGCCAGCCCGTGTTGCGCTCGCGTGCCCGAGTCAACTGGTCCCACCAAGTGTAATGACCGGGCTGCTGGCTAAACATCCGAAATGTGTCGACGTAGCCCGACCCTACCAGTTTATCCAGCCAATCGCGCTCAATCCTTAAGAATCCGGAAATGTTCTCGTTGTCTTTCGGTCGTGCCAAATCGATCTCGTGATGCGCGGTGTTGTAGTCACCGCAGATTACCAGGGACTTGCCCTGTTTCCGCTCCCTTTGCCAATGATCGAGAATGGCCTTGTAGAAACCCAGCTTGTACTCCAGGCGCTCCTGGCCTCGCTTGCCGTTGGGAAAATAGATGTTGTAGAGGACAAATTCCGGAAACGTCGTGATGAGGACCCGACCTTCGCGATCAAATTCTGGCACGCCAAAGCCGAACTTTGTCGCCAGAGGTTTCTGCCGAGTGTAAGTTGCAACCCCGCTGTAACCCTTCTTCTCGCCCGAGCACCAGAAGCTTTCGTAACCCGTTAGATTCGTGACTGTTTCGTCTAGCTGCTCCTTGTGGGCCTTGGTCTCTTGCAAGCACACCACGTCGGCTCCGTGACCGCAGAACCATTCCTGAAATCCCTTTTTTTGAACTGCACGAACGCCATTTACGTTCCAACTCAGTAGTTTCACGGTTTGAGTTCTCTTTCTGATTCTGGAAGAAACAATTGCACACTATCATTCAACACGCAGCAAGCAAAGAGCGGCGGTACAATATCATCGAACCGAAGAATCACATGAGCCAGAAAGCTTCTCGAGTGGCTGCGAGGCGATCGAGGAATGAACTCGTCGATTCGTTCGAGAGGAAGATTGGCAGCAAGAACGATTTCAGAGGAAAGCTATGGATTGGTCATCTGTTGGTTTAGCAGCGGTCGCCTCTTCGACTTCGGGATTGAACCTCTACGCCACGGTGCTCACCCTCGGATTGATGCAACGCTACGGGTGGTTGCAGCTCCCGGGGGAATGGAGCCCACTGGGTCATACTTGGGTGCTCGCATCGGCGGCCATTCTGTTCGTCATCGAATTCATCGCTGATAAGGTACCGTATCTGGATAGCGCGTGGGACGCCATCCACACCTTCATCCGGATTCCTGCGGGCGCTGTCCTCATGGCTTCAGCGGTTGCAGATGTCGACCCGGCGCTCCGGCTGGCGGCTGGGGTGATTGGCGGCAGTCTGGCCATGACCACTCACAGCGCCAAGGCCACTGCCCGGCTGGCTGCGAACGCATCGCCGGAACCATTTTCAAATGTTCTGCTCAGCACACTCGAAGACATAGCGACGGTATTTCTCTTGGGCATAGCCGCCAGTCATCCCATTCTGGCTGGGATTGCGCTGGTCATTGTGCTCGGAATTTGTGCCATTCTGATTTACACCTGTTTCAAATTCACGCGGAGGTTTTTTGCAAAGCTGAGCCGATGGTTGAGTAGCTCCCCGGCTGAATCGACTTCTTCAGACTAGACGGTTAGACGGCTGCAGCCCGGAAAGGTAGACTCGTGGAAAAACGCTTGCTGCCGGCCTCATCCGCTTGCTGGGGTTGTGCTCCAAATACCGCGTCCTTTGCCGGTGACGGCCTTTACTTCAAATGTCTTTTTTGCTACTGTTCCCGCGCTAATCAGCCAAGGAGATGGGTGTATGTCGGGACATTCAAAGTGGCACAGTATCAAACACAAAAAGGGCGCCGCTGATGCCAAGCGCGGTAAGATTTTCACGAGCATTATCAAAGAAATCACGGTGGCTGCCCGCATTGGAGGCGGTGATCCCGACGGCAACCCCAGACTGAGAACGATCATCGACAAAGCCAAGAGTGTCAACATGCCTGCCGAGAACATCAAGCGGGCGATTCAAAAGGGAACAGGCGAACTTCCTGGGCAGAGTTACGAAGATGCAACCTACGAAGGTTTTGGGCCCAGTGGCGTCGCGGTAGTCGTCGAGGCTGTCACTGACAACAAGAACCGCACCGTTTCGGAAATCCGGCACGTCTTCGGCAAACATGGTGGCAACATGGGTCAGACGGGCTCGGTAGCCCACCTGTTCAGCAGGAAGGGTCTGATCGTTGTGGAGAAATCAAAGGTGAGCGAAGACTCACTCATGGCAGTGGCCCTCGACGCTGGTGCAGAAGATATGCAAGGTGAAGGCGACGCATTCGAGGTCTATACCGCTCCCAAGGATTTCGATGGAGTGGTGAGCGCTCTAAAATCGAACCAAATCGAGCCCTTGTCAGCCGAACTGTCGATGATTCCAATGACGACAGTCAAACTGGAAGGGAAAGCAGCGCAGCAGATGATCCGCTTGATGGAGGCCTTGGAGGAGCACGAGGATGTTCAGAAGGTCTTCGCAAACTTTGATATCGATGAAGCCGAAATGGAAGCCGCTGCTTCCTAAGATCGTTGGCTCCCACTTAGCCGCCCACAAACGAGGTTTTTCTGGGGCGGCTTTTTTGTTTTCGGGCTGAGAAAGGCCAGAGAGAAGCAAACCGCGAAGACGCAAAGAGCGCAAAGAGGATTAGTTGAAGCTGATGCTGGCGATGGCGGCATCGTCTCTGTATGCCACGTGAACGGAGCTATTTCTTCGGAACCAATCGTTTTGTGCCTTGTCTTGGTGGCTTATTTTCCTTCGCGTCTTCGCGGTTTGCTTTGGGTAATCTTCCATGCGGGTTCTTGGCATCGATTGCGGATCACAAATCACCGGTTTCGGCATCATAGATAGTGACGAGCCGCACCATCGCCTGGTTGTTTCAGGTGCTATTCGACTGCAGCCCAAGAAGCTGTTCAGCGAAAAGCTCCTCGACATTCATCGCGAGATTGACCAGCTGATCAACACCTATGGTCCGGAGATCATCGCCGTGGAGGATCAGTTCTATCTTTCCAACTTCAAGAGTGTCCTAAAATTGGGGCAGGTCAAGGGTGCAGTGATTCTGACGGCTGCGCGGGCTGGCGTACCAATTGTCGAATACAGTCCCTTAGCGATTAAGAGCGCAGTGACGGGATACGGTCGCGCTGAAAAGAGCCAAGTCCAAACGATGGTTGAGAAGCTACTGCGCCTTGCTGCCCCGGCCGAGCCTCTGGATGCTTCGGACGCGCTTGCGGTGGCGATCTGCCACATCCATACCTCGGCAACGCAGACCAGAATGCGGAGAGCGGCATCGGCGGTGGCCACGACCAGACTCGGCGGGGATCCATGCTAAGAATGCACGTGGTCAGAACTATCGCCGCCTTCGCTTTCGTTTGTGTCTTGGCTGGAGGGGCCCATGCTCAGACAGATTCTGGGTCCCATTTCCTCTGGAAGAAAGATAACTCGCGCGGATTGCTTGAGTCCTACGGTGTCGAGTTGAACGGCAACGGCAATGGTCAATTTTACTTCAACAAGCGCAACGACGCCGAAATCAAGCTACCTGTCACGCTGAGAGCCTCTGCGATCGAGACTTTAAGAGCTCTTTTCGAGAAGGCGGACTTTCTTAACGAATCCAGGGATTTTGTCAGTCAGCGGAAAGTGGCAGACATGGGATTGAAAACGGTCCGATTCGCTACGGGCTCAAAACAGCGGGAAGTTACCTATAACTACACGGAAGATCGCGCGCTGCAGGAAATTACAACCTTCTTCGAAAACCTTTGTCAGCAGGAGAGAGCCCTGTTTGAAATGGACCTCGCCCTGAAGTATGACCGGCTGGGCATCCCTAAGAAACTAGACGAGTTGGATAGCAGCTTGAATGCGAAGCGTGTTGTCGCTCCGGAACGCTTTGCACCAGTGCTCGAGAAGATCTATGCGGACCAGACACTAATGAACCTGGCACGGAAGGAAGCGAAGAAACTGCTTGCTCGGATTGAAAAGATGAAGACTTTTTCAAATTGACCCTTTCCCTTTTTGTAGAAGTCTTTGCTTTCCTTGACAACCCTTCCAAATCCTCTACCATCTTGATTAGCAAGTCACCTCAAGCGATTCACCTGGGAGGTTGTCATGCGCGCCAAATTGCTTCTTCTGCTCGTTTCTCTTGCTGTCGCTCCAACTCTGTTTCAGGCTGCTGAAGCTCCTCCTGCCCGGTTGCTCCGCGTCAGTCTGTTGGAAGGCGACGTTACCTATCAGCGCACCGATCTCGAACGCTGGGTGGATTTGAGCGTCAACACCCCCATCCTGGAAGGCGACAAGATTTGGGTTGGGCGGGGTGGCAGAGCGGAGGTTGAGTTTGAGAACGGCGGTTTTGTGCGCCTATCGGAGAACACGATCATAGAATTTTCGCGTCTGGCGGACATCAACAACCGGGATGGGGTTGAAGTTCGGTTAGTCCAGGGGCTCGCCAGCTTTGAGGTGCGGCCGGAGCCAGCTTTTATGATCCAAACCCCATTGTTTTCTGCCCACCTGAATGAGGCGGCGTCGTTTCGGGTTGACGTGGACACCGACGGCTCCGGTCGCTTAGTCGTCTTCAGTGGCAAGCTGGAGGTTGCGGGCCGTGGCACACGGCTCTTTCTGCGCAACGGCGAGGTGGTTCGTTTTCTGAGTCAGGATGCAGATCGTTACTATCTCGAAACAAATTACGTCAAAGACGAGTGGGATCGCTGGAATGAGGAGCGCCAGGATTACCTAACCAAGATTACACAGGAGCGATTTCACTACGGCGACCGTGGTTGGACGACGGCTGATCTATACAACTACGGCTCGTGGTACGACGTTCCGACCTACGGAAGAATCTGGAGGCCGGCCTCAGTGGAGACGGACTGGGTCCCGTTTCGCTCGGGACGATGGAACTGGTACTCCTCGTTCGGCTGGACTTGGATATCCTATGAGCCATGGGGCTGGATTCCCTACCACTATGGACGCTGGGCAAATGTGCACGGGTATGGTTGGAGCTGGGTGCCCGGACCTCGATACGTCTCGTGGTGCCCGGGAGCCGTCAACTGGGTTCAAGGGACGCAGTGGGTAGGATGGGTTCCATTGGCCCCCCATGAACCGTGGTACGGCTACGGTCGCGGCGGGGTGAATGTCTTCGTGTCAAAAAACTTTAGGCATCGCGGTTCTGTCACATATCTGCCACACGACAGTTTTGTCAACGGCACACCGTCACGCGGATTCCGTTCTCCGCGTGACCCATACGCGGAAGGACGAATCATTGCCGGACAGCCCCGCATCACGCCCACTCCAGCCAGCAGGATGCCCGTGGCGGGGAACCCGACGCCTCGGGTCTTCACCAATGCAGATCTAGAAGCACGGCGTAACATGAGGGAGCGAATAGTCAACGTCGGAAGGAATTCGGGCTCGCAGAATCCTTCCTCGGAAATGGAACGAATGCGTCAGGAACGAAACCGTCTGAACACCGGAGCTGCGTCAGGATTTACAAACGGCACTTCCGCCACAACTGCTCCGGGCATCCGGGCCATTCCGAGCGTTTCGTCTTCGGGCCAGCCTCAAACGGCACCCACACGGTCCTACGACAACTGGAATCGCGGCAACAGCACGGCACGCTCGGAACAGCGAGAGCGGATCTATCGGATGGATTCTCCCAGGCATAGCTCTGCCGAACCGTCCGTGCAACGACAATCACCCTCTACGCGTCCAACGGCTCCAGTGCCCCATCCGTCTCTCGATTCTACGCCGGGTGCTCTCCCCAACTCAGACGACCGATCCTCCGCCCGCCAGCGGGTCTATGAAGTCTATCGCGGACGAACGGACGCAGGCAGAAACGATCGTTACTCGTCGCAGCCCATGCAGCGCGAGTCTCCGTCAACGCGCTACAATCCTTACACACCGCCATCGCCTCCTCCGGCTATGAGCCATCCAGCCGGGCCACCTCCTTCGTACAACGCGCCGGCCGTGCGGGCGGTGGGACCGCCGCCGAGCTACCAGGGACCTTCCTCCTCACGGGAATCTGTTTCGAGATCTCAATCAGGGAACTCGAATTCAGGAGCCAGCAACCAGGAGAGCCGAGGAGCAGCGAGAGGAAGGACTGGGAGATAATTCACAAAACACGAGACGTCCACATTCAGTCGAAGTAGATCGGCAGTTTGGCAAGGCAGATTTGGTATGGCGAACGCTTCAGCAGGCGCAATGCATTCGTTTCCTTCAAACAACCATAAAGAATAGCTAGTAACTCCTCGGCTGCCGCGTTAGTGGCGGTTCGAATGTAGCCGTGGGTTTCAACCCACGGGTTGCCGGAAGATGTTTCCCGTAGCGTGAGCGACGGTTGAGATCAGGTGTCGCTGACGCGACGCGGGTTTGTTCACTCGCTTGCTTTGGGTTGAAACCCACGGCTAGAGTCAGCAGCCGCGACTCGTTAAAGAGCATGGGTATTACAATCGTCAATCGAGTCTCGTCATCGCGTAGGTCTCGCTGAAGCTCAACTGAACAGCGTTCGCTGCAGCAGCCAATACCCACCCACCAGCGTCACCAATAACGAACAAGCAGGCACACAGCGCATCACAAAGAACGGCTGGGACCTGAGCCTCCAAATGAGTGGCAGAATCAGCAGCATGATGCCCAACTGTCCCAGCTCGACACCCAAATTGAACGACACGAGAGGCACGGCCACACCAAGGCCAGCCGCACCAACGCCAAGTTCCCTCAATACGGACGCAAAGCCAAAGCCATGCACCAGCCCGAAGGCAAACGTCAGCAGCCAGCGCCAGCGCAAATCGCGTTGCAACAAGTTCTCTACGCCAACGTAGACGATTGAGACCGCGATGAGCGGCTCA
>Ga0187893_10006256_pt1 | contig 20524 bp, 22 predicted proteins | sample MA1701074metaG_FD_139574 | JGI IMG/M metagenome (GOLD analysis project Ga0187893, IMG submission 139574) | White microbial mat communities from a basaltic lava cave in the Kipuka Kanohina Cave System on the Island of Hawaii, USA - MA170107-4 metaG ...
CGCGGGGTGGAGCAGCCTGGTAGCTCGTCGGGCTCATAACCCGAAGGTCGCGGGTTCAAATCCCGCCCCCGCTATACGGCAGCGGAATCACGACGGCCGGTCCTTCGACCGGCCGTCGTTCTTTCATCCGTACGGAAGCCGATGCGTCGCGCGGCAACCTCGGGCGCCGCGCGGTCATCGACCAGGTCGCGAATCGCATCGAAGACGGACTGAAACTGCCCGTCGTACCTTCGCTCCAGCTCGTCGAGCCTGAGGCGCAGTTCCGCGTTCGACGCGAGCATTTCGCGCAGCCGGGCGAACGCACGCATGATGGCGATGTTCACCGCGATCGCTCGCCGGCTGCGGAGCACGGACGACAACATCGCGACACCCTGCTCCGAGAACACCCGCGGGCGGTGGCGGCGGCCGCCATGCCCGCCACTTGAGGTCACAATCTGTGACCTCAAGTCACGCGTCTCGGCCGGCGTCAATCGGAACATGAAGTCGGGAGGGAAGCGCGACCGGTTGCGCGTCACGGCCTGGTTGAGCGCCTTCGTGGTGACGCCGTACAGCGCGGCCAGATCGTGGTCGAGCAGCACGCGCATCTCCCGGAGGTGGAGGATCCGGCGCTGCACGGCGGTGTGACGCACGCGCGCCAACTGGCGCAGTGAAACGACTCGGAGCCGTCGATGCATGCCGAACGCTGGTCACCCGGCGTCGCTCGCGCCGCAGAATCGAACGCGGCGTGGCGCATTCCGTTGGCGATGCCGATCATCGCCGACCCGCTAGATTAGGGCGCTCGGGCAGGGTAGCTCAGGTGGTTAGAGCACGGCACTCATAATGCCGGGGTCGAGGGTTCGAGTCCCTCCCCTGCTATAAGGCAGGACAACGAGTTAGGCCATCCATGCTTCGGATGGCCTTTCGTTTGGCACTAAGCTCGGCACTATGGCGCCCTCTGTCGCGCCAAGCCGCGAGAGTAGGATGACGAGAGTTGCTGCTAGGCCGACGGACGCTCGGCAGAATGAACGGGGATCAACAGAACATCGTCGCCAAGCGTTGGTCGTGCCGGATTCGGTGGTTCCTGCGCGATGATGTCGTCGACGTTCGTTCCATCCTCCTGTTCCGCTTTCATGTTGTTGTCGTGCCATTCGCGGAGCTGGTCGCGATGATTTTCGAACTGCTCGCGATCGACCAGGCGAGGGCGAAGATGTTCGACCAGCAGCGATGGCTCGGTGCTGTAGATGGCGTGGTACGCGCGGCGCGCCAGCAGCCACTGTAGCGTGAGTGCGGGCCCACGATCCATCTGGAACCGTGAAGGAAACGGTTCACCCACCTTAGCGTACAGAAGCGCGCTTGGTGAGATCGGCAGTGCGATTTCTGATCCCTTGAACCCCCAGCCGCCGCCGAAATCATACTTGCCGTCGCCGTGATAGTTGACGCGGAGCAACGGGTGGTCGCTCGTGAACCACATTCGGCCAGCTCGCGGCTCCGAGACACTCCACTTGATCCCTCCGTTGGCGATGATCTTAGGAGCAGTGTGCTCGAGTGCATGGCGCATCGACCAAATCCAAAGCTCGCGTCCGAGTGTCAATGAGAGTCCGACCTCTGCCATGCCGCTTTCTTTGGCGCGGCGGATCTTCACGGTCACCGGAAAGCGCTCCTTCTGTGGCGGCGGTTCGGGCGTTTTCACGCCACTTCGCGCTCGTCGTTCCAGTTCGGCAACGCCGTGGTCCAAAGTCGAGCGGATAATACGCGGCATGTCCTTGTTCCACCGTTGGAGCTGCTCGAAGTACGCGGGCGGAGTGCGTTGATCGAGCGCAACGGCGTAGCGCGTAATGCGGTCGTGTTCTTCGGTCGACAACGGCGCGCCCCGAGCTGCCTTATCGAGTGCGTCGAGCGCTGGTTCCTCGATCTCGTTCTTCAGGTACGTCTCGAACGCGTCTGGCTTCTCCGCATCGCGTGATGACGTGTAAAGGTGGTTGGCTGCCGCCTGCGACCGGATCGCTCGCGCTTCCCACACGGGGTAACGAACGTGCGGCACGAGGGTCTCGTACACCTGGATGGTGTTCCCGTCCGTGGACCAGCGACGCAGATACCACTGGGGCACCCAGTGATTCCACGCCGTCACCTGCGCAGTTGCCGTCGCGTCTTCAGAGTTCTTCACAGGCACCGATGAGGCGTTCCGCGTATGCCTGCGCGGCCACGCGCACCCACGATGGTTGCACGCGGACGATCCAGATGACCAGCAGCGACACGTCGAGCCCGAGAGCGGCGAGGTGCCGAGCGGAAACCGATGCGGAGTCGGGCGTCACGATGGCAGCGGCAGTCGCGCCAATGCCGACGAGCGCGAGAACCACTCCGGCAGGCTTCATTGCCCAGAGGTTGCGGCGAAATCCGTAGTTGACGTTCTCCTGAAAAACCAAGGGGAAACGCACCTTGTCGCGCGTCTTCTCGCGCAGAAAGTCCGTACACGACCCGTAAGCTGATTCTGCCGCTGCAGGATCGGCATGTTCCTCCTCAGCCGACGGAATCCGAACGGTCGGCATCAGAGCGCGGAGTCGTTCATGACGCCGCGCAAGCGTCTGCGCGTTGACACCCTTAGTCCGATGTCGTAGGAGCTTCGCTGTGGGGAAGCCACCCCATCTCACGAGAAGATCGTGCTCCTTCTTTTTGCCGAGGTCGCGTCCCAACTGAGCGAGCAAACCGCCGAGCGCCAAGCCCGCAATCGCCCCGGCAGCCGCGCTGGACCAGACAGATCCTGTCGGTTGCCACGCGACTACCGCGATCATGATCGGCAGAAGCACGATCAGGACGGGAGCAAGACGCGCTCGAACGGTGTACTCGTCGAACCCGATCATCGCAGCTCTTACTCCTGGAAGCTCCCGACGAACTGCCGTGGCACGGCGGCGGCTGTCCATCCATCTCGCGCGGGAAAACCGTCGGCCCAGCGGATGCTTTTGCCGCATGTGGTAAAAACCTCCGCACGGCGCCGCACCAGCGCGTTGATCACGCGCTGCGACGGGTGCTTCGGAGCTCCGTCCTTACAGCACGACACGAAAGCCTTGTCAGTTCCACTCAGACGGTCGAGAACCGACGGGCCGAGGTTCCGTCGACTGCCGTGGTGGGGCACCTGTAAGCACTTCAACCCCGTCACGGCGTTCCCGCTCGAATCAGCGAACCCGGTTGCCTGGAGCAGTGCGGGGATTCCCGCATCGCCGGTGAAGAGGAGTCGATTCTGCCCGTCGCTGACTAGGATGATCGCGCTGGAGTTGTTTTCCGCCGACGTCACACCTCCGTCGGTCAGGGTCTCGAACTGCAACGTCTCGCTGACCCATTCGAGCCCCTTTTCGGCTGCCGCGCGAAGCGCCTGCAGCATCGGTGACTCCTTTGCCTGAGGGGTGCTGCGGAAATCGCAGATGAGGCTCTGGTAGTACTGCTCCGTCGGGCCAAGCACGAGAAACGAACCGCTCGCGTTGCCGACACCGGCAAACGGTTCGACGATGGGGATGCGTTTACGATTCGCGATGACTTCGAGATCCTTTGCGTTCTGGAGCGCCCTCTCCAACTTGCCTTCGAGGCGGCTGATCGGGATTCGGTCGTTGAAAAACATCGATCGGATTTCGTTCGCGTGCTCCCACGGCTTGTGCATCACGAGCGTCCCGACGCTCAGCTTGTCCAACACGACGGTCAGGCCAGAGGCGTGATCCGCATCCGGGTGTGTGAGCACGACGTAGTCGACGTACTTCGTTCCGTAATAGCTCTGGACGTGAGCGACGAGCTCTTCGCCGCTGTCCTGCGTTCCACCGTCGATCACCATCACCCGCTGACCGGTCGGAGCGGTGGCGTCCGTAATGCGCAACGCGATTGCATCGGCGCTCCGCTCGCCTCGGCCAACCCCGAGAAAATCCACCTCGAACGCCATCGTGCCTTCCTCGTTGCCCGCAGACACCACGTCGAGCGGCCCCCGCAATATACCACCGAACAAAGCCCGGCAAAGACTGTCATAAGGCACTTATGTGCAAGCACTTACGGCATCGCATCGACGCCAGGGGTTCGACGCACTGACGGAGCACGCCACTGCGCGCGTGAGGGGGTCGGTTGTGCAGCGAGTAAGGCCACCCGCGAATGGATGGCCTTCGTGTCCCGGCAGGTCGGCGCTCCCCGCGCCTATTTCGCCTTTCGCCTCTGCCGGTCTGCTGCCGCCGCCTTACGTTCCCACTTCGCGCGGTCCGCGCCGGTCGGAATGAAGTTGCCGTAGTACTTCATGACCACATCCTTACTCGACCCGAGCGCGGCCGCCACGATCTCGACCGGCGTGCCCGCGCGGAGCAAGCGCACGGCGAAGTGATGCCGCGCGTATCTCGCGGGCAGCCGCAGCGGAAGCTCAAGGCCTCGCCGTTCAAGCTTGCCATGCGTGTCCTTCACACCATCGCCGACCGTCTGACGATGCCAGTCAGCGACGGTCCAGCGATTCCACGTCGAGGGGAACACGCGGGCGAGCGGCAACATCAGCTTGGCGTGCTTCCAGAAGATCGGCCACGCCCAATCGGCGACGCGAACGATGCGATCGCGCGCGCCGGTCTTCGTGCCGGGAATCCGCACCTCGTGCCTCACGGCGTCGATGTCATCGCGCATGACGACCAGCGCGGGCGAGATGTCGGCGCCGGTACCGTACACGAGCGCGAAGAACGCGCGCCTGGTCTCATCCGGCTGCCATTTGACCACGCGCTGAACGAGCTCGATGTCGTAGAACGTCGGCGGCTTCTGCTCGCGCTTCGGCCGCCTGACGGTGAACATCGGATTGAACGAGAAGATGCGCTTCACGTCGGTACAGTACGCGAAGAACACGGACCACGAGCTGTGTATTTGCGCCGAGTGTTCCGGGCGCAGTCCAGCGCGGCCAGCTTCGTGGTCAGGCAGTCCGTGGTCACGGAGGACGCCGGCAGCGCGACGCCCTCCGGGATCAGGGTGCGAACGTGCGCGAGCGCATGAGCAGCCCAGTCAGCTCCGGCCTGAGAGTCCTTGACCTTGTGCCACTCCGCGACCATGGGCTCGATGTCGACGTCGTCGAGCCTGCGCTGCAACTCGCCTGCATTCCGGTTCGACGCGATCCACGCATCGTAGAGCCGAGCGACCGGTACGGTGCCCATCCACACGCGATCGAGGACGGTCCAGGCGCGTTCGTATGTCGCGAGGTGCTCCCACATCCCCTCGATCTTTGGGGCCAGCGTCCTATTCGGCGTGCCAGTGCAGAGCTGCTTCCAGCCTGTGCGCGTGCGCGCTTGGAAGTACAGGTTCGGACGGCCTTTCCGCTTGAAGGGCATGTGCTCAGCGCCTCCTCGCGTCGTGCACGGTAGCCCGGATTCGCGCCGCCATCCAGGGCCGCACCTTCTTGGGCTCGTAGACGAGCATCGCCTTGCCCTTCGGTCCGTGTCCTTCCTCGAAGCTCTTCGGGCAGTCGCTGTTGCGGATGTAGCTAACGCTCCGATTGCACAGAGCAGCCACATGCCGCTGCGTCCAGTTGAAGCCGGCCTGCTCCAACGCGATCGCCTCGTTGATCAGAGTCACCTTGTCCCTCGTGGCCCTCTTCGACGTGATGCTCATGGTCAGGCCACCTCGCGCGTCTGATCGTCATCGGTACCATCGGTGGAAGAGGCGCGAAGGGGAGGGTTGGTCTCCTTCGTCTTGTTCGTGCCGCCGTCGCCCTCACCCTGGTACTGAACTCCTCCTTCGTCCAAGGGGACCACGCCGCCTGCATTCGAGCTGGCCTGATCTACTTCGGCGGCGGGCAACGCGCAGCTCCAACCGCCGTCGAAGGAGAGCTTCCGGGCGATAACGCCGAGGCGCTTCTTCGCGCGCTTCAGCGTCGAGTGCGAGATCCCACGACTACTCGCGGCGGTCGAGACGTCGCGGTCCGGCCGGGCGCCGTCCTTCAAGAAGTCCTGCAGGAAGTCCACCGCTTCGTGGATCGGCGTGGTCTTCGGCACGATCTGCGGCCGCAGATCCTGCGCGCTCAGCTCGGAGAAGCCCTGCCACGCGATGAGCGGCATGCCGTCGGGTGGACGACTCGATGCGGAACGCCATCGAGGGCGGCGCGACGGCGTAGTTGCTCTTCGTTGAGGCGATCACGATCTCGCCTTTGATGTTCGGGTTCTCCGCGACGTAGAACCCGGACCGTGCGGCCGCGATGATGCCGATCGACACACCTCCGGCCTCGAGCGCGCTGCGATCTCGGTTCTTCGTCGGGTGCCGCACCAGCAGCACGGCCAGGTCTTTCTCGTGCGCGAGCATCGCCAATGGAGCCAGCGCTCCGCGCACGTCCTGGTCGCTGAACGAGTTCACGTCGCCCGCGAGAAAGCCCATGATGGGGTCGATCACGATCAGCTTCGTGCCGCGCTTGTCCACGGCGTCACGGATGGCCTCCATGTCGTCGGGCAGACGCAGCAACCGCTTGCTGTCGCCGATGCCGACCTCCTTCAGAACGCTGATCTGCTGGGCGTTGCCGCCGGCATGTCCCAGCGGCAAGCCGCAGACCGTCTTGGACGATCACAGAGTTTCGTGGCGAAGTCGGAATCAGGCGAGCGACGTGTTGACGTGGTCGAACTCCGGCAGTTTGCGGCCGCGTACAAGAAGCCGATCAGGTTTTTCCTGAGGTGATCCGCCCCTAACGCATCCCCGCAGCGCGCATAACGCAACGCGTTGCGCATTGACAGCGTGCCTGAAGCCGCTACGTTGGAACTACCACCAAATCATGTGTCGCAGTCTGGCTCGCTCGATGGTCACTTCGGACCATCACTATGAGCCAGCGGGCACCGCCGGTGGAAAGGGTACAGCTATGCTGCACACTGTGCAGGCAGTTCGCGGCGTTCAGAACGGTCAGGAAGTTTTCCTCTGCTTCATTCCCGCCAAGACCCTGAACGCGCTCCCCATTAAGGTGGAGCAGTTCGACCCCAATAAGCCGTACGACGATCCGGCACAGGGGTATCAGCGTTCGGCGGAAAAGAACCGCGCGCGTCGGTTCGCCCGCTACCTGGAGCAGGTCCGCGCGATCTCGCCCACCGCGCTCATGTTCAATGATCGGAACCGTGTCTCGAAGTGGGACGCGACGAAGGGGACGCTGACCTTCGACACCGAGAAGGGGCCGATCTTCAACTACGACGGTCAGCACCGCGAGCTCGGTTATCGCTTCCGTCTGGAGGAGGACGAGTCCTTCGAGGGCTTCCCGATTCCCGTGGTCATGACGCGCGGCATGGACAAGCTGTCGGAGATGCTCCAGTTCCGCACGATCAACAGCACCGCGAAAGGTGTCGCGACGGCGCTGGTGAACGCGATCCTCGCGAAGCTGCACGCCGTCGAGGGCGACAGCGCCGTCGAGGGCGACGTGGCGATGCAGCGCAACGTGGTATCGTACAAGGCGACCGAGAAGTTGAATGGCGATCCGCACGGGCCGTGGTATCGCCTGATCGCGCTGCCGAACGAGTCGCAGTGGACCAAGCGCGAGATTCGCGAGGACCCGACGCGGGAGCACACGCGCGTCATCAAGGCGAACTCGTTCGTCGATGCGCTGCGTCCCGTGTACGACTACGTCACGACGCTGAACATCGCGGCGGGGGTAGACGAGCGCGCCGAGGAGATCGCGAAGATCGTCGGTGAGTTCTGGGCAGCTCTGAAGGAGATGATGCCCGACGCTTTCGATCAAGCGAACGACTACGCGCTGTTCAAGTCGGGTGGCGTCGGCGCCACGCACCTCGTCCTGCGCGACGTGCTCACCAAGATGCACGTGGGCCGTCGGAAGTTCGTGAAGGCGGAGTTCCTGGCCATGCTGGAGGGCTCGGACCTGCTCAACGACTCTGAGTTCTGGGCGTCGAGCAACGATGACGGCGCGAGGATCTACTCGGGCAAGGCGAACCAGCCCGACCTCGCGAAGCGCATCATCCGCGACATCGAGGAAGGCGCGCGCGCGAGTGCGTAGTCGCCTCGTACGAAAGTCCACGGGGTGGTCGCCGTTCGGCGGCCACCCTCTCCTCGACACATTAGAAACCTTTAAGGAACGAGGACTCGCAACAGATGCCGAGACTGCAAAGACGTTGGGTTGTCGGGAAGCTGTATACGGTGGAGGGGCGCCGGAACCGCACGCGCAAGCTGCTCATGATCGGGCGGGCCAAGATCGACGGAAAGGAAGTGCTTCTGTTCCGTCCGCAACGGAAAGCCGACAAGACGCGGCACTAACGCTGCGTTCCGAACACCACGAGAGAGCGGTCGCCGACCGGCGGCCGCACTTTCGATTCTCGAAGACCGCTGAGCCGACGATACTTCTGGCGGCGACGATGACCGCTCGATAATCTCTGGGCGGTCGCGACCGACGCTCCCCTCCCTCCACGATGGCCGTGAAGAAACCGACCAAGCAGACGAAGAAGAACGCGAAAGCGAAGAAGAAGCCCGGCAACGCGAGAAACAAGAAGGTCGCGAAGCCCATCGACGTGCGGGCGTGGACGCGTGCGCAGAAGGGCTTGACCGTCGAATACTCGACGGACCTTGGTGCCGCGATCGTTGGCCTGAGCGAGGAAGTCATCGCCGGCAGCGCGGCCAGGGCGCTGCGCGGACAGGTCCAGCTCGTGTTCAGCTCGCCGCCGTTCCCGCTCAACCGAAAAAAGAAGTACGGCAATAAGGAAGGCCAAGCCTTCAAGAAGTGGCTGTGCGGGTACGCGGAGAAGCTGACGGACTTGCTCAGACCGGACGGCAGCATCGTCATCGAGATGGGCAACGCCTGGATGCCGCGCCTGCCCGTGATGTCGACTCTCGCGATCGAGACGCTGCTCGCCTTCCAGCGCGCAGCGAACCTCTATCTCGTGCAGGAGTTCATCTGGTTCAACCCTGCTCGGCTGCCGTCGCCCGCGCAGTGGGTGACGGTCAACCGGATGCGGGTGAAGGATGCGTTCACACGGCTCTGGTGGTTGAGCCCGACGACCTTTCCGAAGGCCGACAATCGACGCGTGCTCGCGCCGTACAGCGGTTCGATGAAGTCGCTTCTCAGCACGCAGAAGTACAACGCCGGCGAGCGGCCCTCGGAGCACGTGATCAACGCGACGTCGTTCCTCAAGGACAACGGCGGCGCGATTCCGCCGAACGTCATCACCGTCGAGGACGACGAGGCGGCGAGCTTGAACAACGTGCTCGTCGGGGGCAACACGAGCGCGAACGACTCCTACGCGCGTTTCTGCAAGTCGCGCGGCCTTGCGCGTCATCCGGCGCGCATGCCGGTCGGTCTCGCGAAGTTCTTCATCAACTTGTGCACAGAACCCGGCGACCTTGTGTGCGATCCGTTCGCCGGGTCCAACACGACAGGCGCCGCCGCTGAGGAACTGAAGCGTCGATGGATCACCATCGAGGCTGATGCCGACTACGCGGCGTCTGGTCGCGGCCGATTCCCCGAACTCGCGGCTCTTGTTCCTCCAAAGGAGGACCCTGTAGTGGCGCCGATGCAGACGGCGCTGCCCCTCGCTGACGCGCCAGCCGTCATTCTCGCGGAGCATTAGAGATGGACGAAGCAAAACTTCTGTCGGCGCTTCTGGCCGCCGACAAGCTAGAGGAAGTGCGGGCACTGCTCGACGAGTACGCGACCAGCCAAGCCGGATGGATCACGTGGCGTCCGGTCGGCGACCGGCGAAACAACAGCGGCACGATTCAGGCTGCCGGCGACCCGGCGCGATCGCTCATGGAGCGCGTCACGAACGGCATCGACGCCGTGATCGAGCGTGCGTGCATCGAGCATCACGGCAATCCCGAATGCAGCGCTCCACGCGAGGCCGCCGAGACGTGGTTCGGCGTACCGACGCCGGGCCTTCACAAGCTCACCGCATCCCAACGGCGTAAGCTCGCCCAGAGCACGCTGTGGCTGACGCTCTCGGACGGTGATGGTAAGGCGAAGCGCACCGTGACGATCGCGGACAAGGGCACCGGACTCTCGCCGGACCAAATGCCGCACACGATCCTGAGCCTGAACGCCGAGAACAAGATCGACAAGTTCTACCTCTCCGGCGCCTTCGGTCAGGGCGGTTCCGCCACGTTCGCCAGTTCTGACTACACGCTCATCGCATCGCGCAGCATCAAGTCCCCCGAGACGATCGGCTTCACCGTCGTGAAGTTGGAGCCGCCGCAGGGAATCAAGCTCGGGAGCTACGTCTACCTCGTTCGAGAGAATGGGATCCTGACGACGACGGCCATCCCCGGCGAGATGGAAGACTTCGCAACGCTCATCAGACACTTCGGCTACGACCTGGACGACTACCCGTCGCCCTTCGGCCCGAACAGCCTGTACGGCCGCGCCCAATCGACGCTGTTCGAGCCCGTTCTTCCGTTCTGGTTCGAGAACAAGGTCCTCGGTTGGAGCCGTACGATCAAAGGTTCGCGCACTGCGCTCAACGGCGCGAAGGACGAGGGCGAGGAGGAGTCGAAGCTCACGTGGAGCAATCCCCTGTTCTTCGCGGACCTTGGCGAGTGGGGTCGCATCGGTATCGAGTATTGGGTGTTGGAGCCGGGTGAGAAGTCCGCGCCGAACAAGGCGTTCGTCAGCGGCACTCGGCCCATCGTCCTGACGATCAATGGGCAGACGCACGCCGAGTGGCCCGCGAGCATCCTCCGCAAGGACGCGGGACTCATGCACCTCGCCTCGCGGATGGTCGTCCACCTCGACTGCAACCAGCTTTCCTTCGACGCCAAGCGCGTCCTCTTCGTCTCGAACCGCGAGGAGAGTCGCAAGGGCCTCGTGCAGAACATGATCTTGCAGGAGTTGCTCGGCGCGCTGAAATCCGACGAGAAGTTGGCGGAGCTCGAGGAGCAGGCGCGCATGGCGGGCACAAAGGAGCGCGACGAGTCTGCGGAGAAGGAGATCAGGAAGGAGGTCGCGAAGATGCTTCGCGTGTTCGGCTTCGCTGCCGCCGACGAGGCGGGTGCGGTGAAGTCGGCACCGAAGGGAGAGAAAGCGACTGGCGGAACGAAGAAGGCGAAGTCGAAGCCGGAGCCGATACAGATCAACGAGCCGCCGAGCTTCGTCGAGATCGTCGGTGAGGGACCCATCACGTTTTTCCCTGGCCAGCGTCGTTACGTGCGCATCAGGACAGACGCGCACTCGAAGTATCACGACTCGGCCGATCCCCTCAAGAGCCGATTCAGCTTTCTCGTCGGCGGGAACGAGGTGCAGTTCAAGGGCACGACCGAGCTGCGCGACGGGCACATGCGCGCCATCTTCGCCGCCAGCTCCGAAGCGTCACTCGGCGCGAAAGGCAACATCACGGTGGAGCTGCGTCGCCTGAATGACACGACCCTCTCAGACACGACCGCCTTCGAGATCGTCGAGGCGCCGCCTGCAAAGGCCGGCACTGCAAAACTCAACCTGCCGAACATCGACGTGCAGCCGGTGAGCGACCCGACCAGCCAAGAATGGATCACGCTCGGCTGGCCGGAGGAAGTCGGTGAGGTCGCCGCCGACTATTGGTACACGCCTCAGGACGACACGCTGCACATCCGCTACTCTACGATCTTCCCTCGTTTCAAGAGCGCTCGGGACACCCTGCACGCGAAGGACCCCGTCAGCGCGGCGTCGTTCGAGAAGCGCTACGAGATTTGGCTCATCACGAACGTCCTTATTCACTGGCAGGACACGAAGGAAGATCCGACGCCAGTGGGCGAATCAACGCTCGACCCCGAGCAAATCGACGACTTCCGGCGCGATGAGATGCGTCGTACCGCCAAGGCATGCGTCATCTACACACAGCGCGAGGTGACTTCCGGCGTTCTCGTGACCGCCGATGAGGTCTAACGGCGCCAAATGGCACCGCGAACCGTAGCCTTCATCAACTACAAAGGCGGCGTCGGCAAGACGACATCAGCCTACCACATCGGTTGCGCGCTTGCTGGGCTTCACAAGAAGCGCGTGTTGTTCGTCGACATTGATCCTCAGACGAACCTCTCCTTCCTCTGCGCTCCGTATGACGACTGGAAGCGCCATAGAGATCGCGTAGGCACGATCAAAGACCTGTACTCGCGATGGATGGAGAAAAAGCCGCTTGGTGTTAAGGCTAAGATATGGCGCGACCCGATCAAGGTGTTGGGCAGTTATCGCATTACAGGGCTCGATCTAATTCCGTGCGATGTGGATCTCATCGGGGAGGACCTTGGGGGCGGCCAACTCGTCGGAACGTTTCCGACTGTGGAATCCCTCAAAAAAAACAGCGAGGTCTTTCTGCGCGAGCGAGGCTTCATTCGGGCCATTGTCAGCGAGGTCGCTAGCGACTACGACTACGTTCTCATCGATTGCCCGCCCAACCTGTACCTGATGACGCAGAACGCCCTCGCGGCGGCGAACCACTATATCATCACGGCAATACCAGACCACCTCTCAACGATTGGCCTCAGCATTCTGCGCGAGAAGGTTGATCGCATCGGCAAGTTGATTGAGTCCGCACGGACCTTCGCGGGAAGGGACGACAAGAGCCATCCGGTTGCGCGCCTTGGTGGCGTGATCTTCGTCAAGGTGCGACTTGGCGGGAGCATGACAACGATTGCGCACACGTCGAAGATGGCGGAGATCAATGGCCTATTACCCAAGATGTGTTTCGACACGCATACTACGGAATTGATTGGGTACAGCGAGGCCGCCGAAGCCAGCGTGCCAGTCTGGGCTCTTGATACCGACAATGCAAAGCGCGCCGCTGGTAAGGGCGAGTACCAGACGATTGCCAAAGAGTTCCTGAAGAGGTTTCCCTAAATGCCGCAGTCACGTAAGCGAACGCACTCGCTACGTCCGTTCGTGGAGCACCTGTCACATCTAGCGGCCAATCTCCCTTCGAGAGATGAGGTGGCTCAAGCGAAGGCCGCCCTCAACGACATTATCGCGTTTCTGGAACACGTTCGCGCCTCGCTCGACCAGATCCCTAACAGGGATGCGGTTGGATCCATTGCCCAGAGCATTGAGGTCTTCGACAAGTTGCTCGACACGGCGCAGGAGAACCCGGCACTGATATTGGCGCTCGGATTAAGCCCTAAGAGCGCCCGTCGGGCGGCTCCGAAGCGGACCTCCGACCACGATCAACTTCGCGGGCAGGAGCTTTTTGATCAGCTCGCGGCCCTAACGATCGACCAGATTCGCGACCGACTCGTCAACGACTCATCGCTGCGACTCAGCGATCTGCGCGCACTTGCTGGTCATCTTCACGTGCGTTATCAGGCCAAGAGTACGCGGGAGGCGCTAGCCCAGATCCTGACGACCCGAATCGCAAATGCTCGGGGGTACGAAGCCCTTAGCTCCGCGAACCAGACCTAGTCTGATCGTCGGCCGGGTGTTCGAGGTGCCGCCTTTGTAAACGAGAGGAGCGTCACGTAGACAAGGCGCGACCATCGAAGTGTGCGAGGTACAACTCGCGGCGATCCCACACCTTCTTGATTGTCGCCGCATTCCATCGACCGCCGAGCTTCGTCCGTCGGCCATCGTGTTCGAGGCGGATAGCGATCGCGCGGAAAGTCCAGCGTCGCGGGTCATGGCAACGGAGCGAGAGTATCGCGCGTACGGTGGCCAGCTCCTCCTCGACGGGCACGAGTGGCGCTCCCGGCGACGGCGCGTGAAACCCAAGTGGCGCCGCACCTAGCCGGTCGCCCTGCGCTTGCTTGTGGCGGAGCGCTAGGTGTTGTTGGTGAGGACGTTGTTCACAGGGCAGCAGCCAAGTGGAGCATTGGGGGCAGGAAGTTGAGGGCGGAGTGGCCTCGACAGGTATTGTAGGTGATGAGGTAGCGGGCGAGCCACTCCGTCCGGCGTTGGGAGGAGGGATACGGCCGGACGTACGCCCACTCGCGCAAGAGCGTCTGAATCATGCGCTCGACCTTCCCGTTCGTGCGCGGGGTATAGGGGCGCGTCCGTTTGTGCTGAATCCGAGCGCGCTCCAAGAACCGGCGAACCGCGTGGCTCCGATAGCAGGAGCCGTTGTCCGTGAGCACCGCCTGAATGCGCACGCCGAGGGCGGCGTACCACGCGATCGCTCGCGCCAAGAAGGCAGCCGCCGTCGTGGCCCGCTCATCCGGAAGCACTTCCGCGTAGACGACGCGCGAGTACGCATCGACGGCCACATGCACGGCTTCCCAGCCGATCCCGCGTACGCGCGTGCGGCGATCGCCGTGAATCCGATGCCCCACGCGGCCGATCCGACCGAGCGACTTGGTGTCGACATGCAGCAGCTCGCCGGGCGCGGCCATCTCGTAGCGTTGCACCGCACGCGGCGGCTCGAGACGGGGCAGGCGTTGCAACCCGTGCCGCCGCAACAGGTGGATCACGGTGGAGAGCGCCACACCGGTCTCTTGGGCGATCCGCGTCGAACTCCATCGGCGCCGCCGCCCGCGCAGAATCTGCCGATGCCGGGACCGAGGCAACCGCGTGCCCAGGCGCTGCGGCCGGGACGAACGATCCCAGAGCCCCGCGTCACCCCCGGCCCGGAAGCGGGCGACCCACTTCCAGATCGTGCGGGGCGAGCAGCGTGCGCCTTGGGCCACGACGGCGGCTGGAGTCCCTGACAACACGGCGGCGACCGCGGCGCGTCGCCCATTGATCGTCAATCGCGCATTCTTGTGGATGTTCACAGGAGCCTCTGGCTGGTTGCCGGTTGAGTGTCTCAGCAACCCCAGCTTGCATCCTGGCTACGCTTCTGTGAACAACCTCCTCACCAACTACAGCTAGGCGGGTACGTTCGCGAATCAGGTTCCGCTCCATCTCCGCCGCACCTGCTACGACGGTTAGCATGAACCTGCCCATAGCGCTGGCCGTGTTCACCGTCTGGCCACCTAGGTCGATCAGGTGCATCGACACACCAGCGTGATCCCACAGGCGAGACACCTCTAGGCAGTCGATCGCATCGCGGAACAGCCGATCGAGCTTCAACGCGACGACGTGCCGAATCGCGCCGGTCGACACTTCATGCGACAGCTTCTGCCCTTCGGGGCGTTCCGCGAGCGGCTTAGCGCCGGAGACGCCTTCGTCACGAAACACCGCTGCGATTGTTAGTCCGTGAAGCTCGCAGTACGCTCTGGCGCGGGCTTCTTGCGCATCGAGTGAGACGCCGAGCCGAGCCTGTTCGTCGGTCGACACGCGAGTATAAATGGCGGCGCGCACGTCGTCTGTATGCGTTAATCGTCTTCCGTTTCTCATGTGCTCTCCTTGTGAATGAAGGCGCTGGAAACGCGACGGCCCGCCATCGAACGCTGCTGGCGGGCCGAGTCGCGTCGTTGTGAGGTTGTGGTGGCACCTTCTAAAGCAGGCCGCTCTCCGCGAATGACGCATATCTGCCGCGTCCGATTATGACATGGTCGTGCACGGGCAGGTCCAGCAACCGACCAGCGGCCACAAGTTGATCCGTCACGTTGCGGTCATCGGCGCTAGGTGTCGGATCTCCGCTTGGGTGATTGTGGACCAGGATGACAGCCGCCGCACGTTCGGCGATTGCCTCGCGGAACACTTCGCGCGGATGCACGAGACTGGAGTAGAGAATGCCGCGAGTGACCGTGATGTCGCGCTCTAGTCGGTGCTGAGCATCCAGTACGAGGACATGAAACTCCTCGACGGGCAGGTCCTGCATGCGAGGACTCATGATGGCGACGACGTCGCGAGGTGAGCGAATCGGCTCACCGTCCGGTCGTTGCTCCGCGCAGTACCGCCGACCCAGCTCTAGCATCGCGACCAGTCGATCGGCGGTCGCATCCCCGATTCCCGGCGACTGGCGCAATGCCGCGCGTGGTGCGGTCGCCAACTTGCGAAGAGATCCAGCACAAGCTGAGTAGAGGTGCGTCGCCGCAACCGTTCCGCCGTCGCCCCCAATCGCGACCGACAACAGCTCGACCGTCGTGAGCGCGCTGGTACCCTGTTGACGCAGTCTCATTGCCGGACGGTCCATCGGGGAAAGTTCGTGCACACGCATAGCTCGCTCCTGGCCTGAAGAGGCCGGAATGCGAAACGGCCGCTTGGTGGCGGCCGTTCGCGAGTTGTGGTGTGCGGCCGGGATTCTCGGGATCAATGCGCGATCGCGTCCCTGGCTCTTGTCGCGCATATCGAGACGTGCAATGCGCGCGACGTGAGCACGCCGCAGAGGGCTGGCTGGTCCAGACCCTCACTTCGGCGCGCATGCGGCGATATCGGGGGAGGGGGTTTCTGAATCGGACACGATCAACAGACGGGAATCAGCTCGGTACCCTCGTCCGAAAACGCGGCACTTTTCGGATGACACACACCTGGCTAGAGTCGGATCATGTCAATGGTGGCAAGCGACGACACAATGACGACAACCATGACCCAAGGCATCGTTCGTGAAATCATCGGCAGTGCCGTTGCTTCGCTGTTTGATCCATCACCGATTCGATTCAAGCTCGCCGATGAGCGAGGCGTCTTGCCCGTTCGCCGTGCTTGCGGCGCTAGTGGTGTCGAGTGCGTTTCACTACGAACGCCGCTAAATCGGAACGCCTTCCTGTGTGGCTGCCTCGACCTAACCGATGGCGACAGTGTCGAGCACCTGATCGTGGGTTTCGGTAAACGGCAGAGCAGCACGACGAAGGTGGTCGAGGTCGGGCACGTGCATGGAACGGAGACTCGCGTCGACATCCCCGAATGGCTTCGTTCGCGGATCGAACGATGGCTTGGGCGCGAACACCGCACTGAAGTGCTCGTGTTCCACAACCATCCGCCGAACGCGCTGAATGTCGTATTCGACAACTCGCCGCTACCCTCTGGCACGGACAGGAGCACGTTGCTGGCCTACTACCTCCGGCCATCGGTCGCCCTCAAGGCCGCCTTCGAAGGCGGCCGGGTGCGATTCTATCTCGGTGAGAACGGTTTTGTACGAGAGTTCCACACACCGGACTTGGTGACACTTTTGCGGTCGCAAAAGTTGGGTCGATTCCGTGGGCCTAGGTGATGAGTAGCCCGTTCGTTCGCATTGGAGTGCCGCGAGGTCCACGCGAGCCACATCGACGTTCCCGACACCAAATCGTGGCAGGCGTCGCGCGCCGCCGGGAGGCTTATCATTCCGATGCTCGTTTCCTGACAGAAACTCCCGGCGGGCTTCCTCCACAACGGCGAGTTCGCAGGGCGTACCAATCTGGGTGAAGAGCCTGCCCATGAAACAGCTCTTCGACAGTCCGATCCAGACAGCAGACGAGGACGATCTCGGGCGAGTGTCGTTCGCGAAGTCCCTGGCTGCGTTGATCCACGCCACTCCGCCAGAGATGTCGGCGCGGTTCGCAGTCTACGGTGAGTGGGGCGAAGGAAAGACCTCGGTCATGACTCTCGCGGCGCGTGAACTCGCATCGCGAGGGCATGCGATCGCGTGGTTCGCCCCGTGGACAGCGCAATCGCCAGACGATGCATGGCATGCCCTGCTCGTCGTACTGGCGGCGGCGACCGGCGCCGACAAGAACATTGGTACAATCATCAGGTACTACAGCACGCGCGCCGTGGGATGGGTTTCAAGACGAACGGTTGACGTTGCTGAACTAAGTGAGTACACGAAGCCGTTAAAAATCCTCGCGGCGCCCTTCGAGAAAGGCGGGCGCGCGCTTCTCAAAAAGGGCAGGAGAGTCGCCATCGCGGACATACGTCGGGCGCTCGCTGCCAGACGCCTGACCATTTTTGTCGACGACCTCGATCGGGTGGACGCGAAAATCGTCCCGCGTCTTCTGATGAGCTTTCGGGAGACCTTCGATCTGCCGGGCTTCGCGTTCGTTCTTGGACTGTCACCTTCGCTTATCGAGGAGGGGCTTCGGCAGGCAGGCTACGCAGCCGGCGATTCAGCGCATCGCTTCTTGGAAAAGATCGTCGAGTATCCTCACTACCTGCCGCCGATGACGGACGACGGTCGGAAAAAGCTGATTGCGCGAGCGATGGCTGAAAACCCACGCGCTGTTCGTGCGGAATCCCTCGAAGCGCTCGTCGGCGTGCTGCCGTCGAATCCGCGCCGACTAAAAATCTTCCTGCGGCAACTGCTCAGCTTCGGCCCACTCCTAGAGCGGTTCAGCGATGCGGAAATCTCCTGGACCCAAGTGTACGCGGCGCTGTTGCTCCGTCTGGAGTTTCCCTCGGAGATGTACAGGCTGATCGCGGATGACGAAGCACTGAAGGAGCTCGCCTCGCGCGAGCTGATAAAGGCCGCAGAGCGAACCCGTTCGAAGAAGGCGGAGCCCGCGCCGCCGATCGCGGAGGAACGGTTTGCACCCGGGGGGGCAGGACAGGACAGGTTCCTCCGGCTATGCGCGGCACTGGCAGAGCGGGCGGCCTGGCACTCCGGTCGATACACGCTGCGACAGGTGCTCACGCTGCCGGATGACCCTCCAGTCATGACCTGGCTGGAGATCAACGAGTTCTTCGCCAGCGTCTCCAACGCCGCGCTCGAAGCTGTCCGTGCCGCGATCCGTAATGCTGTCGGAGACTTGGCTTCCGGCGATGTCCTAGTGCTCGCTCGGGCGCGAGCGCTGTTCGGAGGGCTGATCGAGCTGCGTGACGCGATGCTGGACCATGCGATCGACGCGAAGAATCCGAGTGAGGCTGGTGAACATCTCGGCCGTGCGGAGGCAGTCACGTCGTTGTTGCGCGTTCTCGCGATAGACCTACGATGGTTCCAAGATGGGACGTTGGATCAGGGGAGCTGGCGTCGCTTGTACCAGCACTGCGTCAAGTGGTCGCGTTATACAGCAGATCCAGCGTACTCCAAGTTCCGGGAGCGAGAAATCGAGCTGCTGCGCGAGGCGACCACGCGTTTGCCGACGGACCTCATGCTGGACACTGCGTCCATTCTCTTCGGCCCATTGTCCCGCGAGGAGGAAATAGGTGAGGCGTTCGCAGAGCTGCTCGACGAGCTGCAACGGCACGTCGGCGAAACGGTCGGCGTTCATCTGGTGAGGGCCTTCGAAACGCCGGATGGAATCGACGCCTACCTGGACAAGGAATGGAACTGGCGCGGGCGGAACTTCCTGTTCGACCCTGAGTCACCGTTTCACCACGAGGCAGCGCGCAGCGCGCTGGAGAAGGTCGCCGCGAAGGCTGATGACTCTTCCGCCGCGCCGTCGAACTTCCTTCTGTACTTTCAGATGCTCGTGGCAGGCGCCTTCGAGGGTGGACTGAATATCAGTTCGCAGGATAGCCAGCGCTTGCTGAAGGACGACGCCTTGCTGCGCGTCGTTTGGCGAGGAATGACAGCACGGCCATTGTCACTACGGACCGTCGGCAGTTTAATCCTCGACCGAAAAAAGATCGCGGCGAGTGGCGGCGCGCGCGCGGCCATGCCGCTCCCCAAAAGCTGGTCGGCCTATGCGGATGCGTTCCCAGATAACGCGGAGGCTATTGCGGAGATGAAGGCGACGTAGGCGCTGCGCGCGTGATTCCACGTCTCCAAGCTGTAATCGCGGCACTACCGTTGGCACTATGGTTCAGAGCGCACCGTGGCGCAGCGAAGCGCAAGTGAGAGGAGAGAACCGTATGGCCTCTCCATTGCACGGCGGTGAACCGTCACTCATAATGCCGGGGTCGCGGGTTCGAGTCCCGCCCCTGCTACTCGCGGACGAGGCGGTCCGGAGTGCGACCAGACGCCCGGCCCCACCGCGTTCCGGGGCGCGGCGCGGTCCGGCGCGAAATCCTGTCACACCCGCGGCATCGATTGTCACTCGGCTCGCCTGACCGGATTGCGCCGCCGTTGCCGATCGCGAAGCATGCAGCCGCGTCATGCCATCGACCGGGCGCTTGTTCGCGACAACGCGCGCGTTTACGCTGGTGGAGGTCGTCGTCATCCTCGGCGTCGTGCTCGTCCTCACCGCCGTCACGCTGCCCACCATCGTGGCGCAAATGCGAACGGCGGCCACCCGCCGCACCGCCGAGCGCCTCGAAGCCGTCCGCGACGCGATGTATGACCGCCGCAGCGGCGCCAATGCGTTCCACCAGAAGATCAATCGCAACCCCGGGCGGCTCAGCGAACTGAGCACCATCATCACGAAGAACGACGCCAGTTATGCCACCGGAACTGACGACAGTTGCGGCAACGCCTTCAAGAACGCGCAGGTCACCGACTGGGAGAACAACGGGCCGTTCGTGAACTTCCACATCGACCGGGTCAACGGCCTGGAGACGCCCATCGGCCGCGCCGAAGACAGCCTTACCCGGATTCCGAGTGGCGGTGGGCCGGGCGTCCTGCGCGTCAACTTTCTCAACAACGTCGACGTTGAGGACGCGACGATGCTCGACATGGAGATGGACGGCGGTGACGGCAATGCCGCCGGCACGGTGCAGTGGCTGCTGCCCGCGTCTGCCGGTCGGGTCACGATGTACTACTTCATCCCGGTCAACGAAGACTGCTGAGGTGCGACGCCTTCGGGCACCGACGTCGGTGTGACACGGCACCGGACGTAGTGCACCGCCGACAGGCCGAGGATCACCGCGAGGCCGGCGAGCATGACGAGCGCACGGATGCCGCCTCCACCGGCCTGGGCGCCGAAGAAGCCGTGCGACGTCTTGTCGCGCGACAGGACG
>Ga0187893_10006257_pt1 | contig 20523 bp, 21 predicted proteins | sample MA1701074metaG_FD_139574 | JGI IMG/M metagenome (GOLD analysis project Ga0187893, IMG submission 139574) | White microbial mat communities from a basaltic lava cave in the Kipuka Kanohina Cave System on the Island of Hawaii, USA - MA170107-4 metaG ...
GCTCGATTTCTCGCGGCGCCGTGAACCGCAGCACGAATCCGTGAACGTGAACGATCTGGTGCGGCGCTCGCTCGACATCGTGCAGGCGCGGCTGGCGAGCGGAGCGGTGGACGTGCGGTTGGTCCTGGATGAGCAGCTGCCACTGGTGATGGGCGATCCCGATCAGCTCACCCAGGTGTTCATCAACCTGTTCGCCAATGCGGTGGATGCCATGTCCGGGGGCGGTATCCTCACCGTGCAGACGTCGACCTTGTACGGCGACGGCGCCGTGTCCATCCGCGTCACCGATACCGGCACCGGCATGGATCAGGCGCAGATTGCGCGCATCTTTGAGCCTTTCTTCACCACGAAGGAGGAAGGCAAGGGCACGGGTCTCGGCCTGTCGGTGAGCCTCAGCATCATCTCCAAGCACGGCGGAAGCATCGAGGTCGACAGCCACCTGGGTCAAGGCACCACCATGCGCGTGAAGCTGCCCGAACGACGGGAGACGACCGCGAGCGTGCCCGTGGGCGCCGGCGCGAGCGGCAAGCCCGCCCTCGAGCAGAGTTGAAGGATGGCCCCGGCCGCCCTCGGGATCATGGACCAGGTGGCGGCCCTCGGCTACGGGTTGGCCTACGACGCGGTCGTCCGCGGATTTCGCCCGTACGACGAGCTGCTCGAGGAGATCGTGGCGCGCATTGCCCGGGCGGGGCCGGCCGGCCTTCCCCCTGCGTCCACCCGCGTGCTCGACGTGGCATGCGGAACGGGAACACTGGCCCGGCGGCTGGCTCGCGAGGGATACGATGTGGTGGGGATCGATAGTGTGGCGCAGCTCGTGGACATCGCGCGGGCGGCACCTTTCGGGGGTGCCGGCCAGCGATTGACCTACCGACACCTGGATCTCAGTCGCGAAGCGATCCCTGGCGGGGATTGCTACAATGTCCTGGTGAGTCTGCATACCCTCTACTGGCATCCTGACCCCCACGGGTTCCTGGCCGGCTGCCGAGGCGCGTTGACCGAGAATGGTCATGCCCTGTTCCTGACCTATACACGGCCTCCTCGGATCCTCAGCACCTTTCGTGCGGTTAGGGCCGGTGGTGGGCTCGCAAACGGTCTCCGGGCGTTGCGCTGGCTCGTCCCGACCGCTGCGTTCGAGGCGGTGCGAAGCGGCCAGCGCCGCTATCTCACCCCAGCGGAGTTTCACGCGCTTCTGCGGAACGCTGGCTTCACCGTGCTTGATTCGACGCGGACGTTCCTCGGCCAGATCAGCCTGCTGGCCTGGACAAGGCGAACCTGATGCGCCTGCGTGAGGCGGCTGAGCGTCCGGTGACCACGACCCCGGTGGCTGCGGTCACCGGAGGCAACGAGCTGACTCTGAGGACGGTCACGTCGTTCGTCCCAGCCTTGCGACGCGAGCTCGAGCAGGGCCCCGAAAGAGTCCTCATCGACCTGGAGCACGTCAAGCTCATCGACGTGGTGGGGTTGGCGGCGCTGGTCCAGGCGACCCGATACGCCGCGCAGCACGGTTCTCAGATCGCCATTGTTCCCAGCCTTGCCGTTCACCAGGCTGCCCTCGAGGCCTCCATCGCCGAAGACCTTCCCTTTGTTGGACAATCTCGACCAGATCTGCCCCCGGCGGAGGTCATTCGCGAAGAGCCGTTCCTCGAAGCGTCGACGATAGTGGTCCAGACGGGCGATATGGCCCTGCGCTGCCCCCGCTGGGACGATCTGTCGTTCTTCGAACAGTGGGCGCACGATCCCTTCCTGAAGGCCATGGTGGGGAGCCATCTCCTGTATCGCTGCCGTCACCTCGGGCCGTACCACCCCGAGTTCGTGGCCAGGGTTTTGCATGATGCGACGTCCGTGACGCTCATCGTCCAGTCCACGCACAATCCGCAGGTGCCCCTCGGGTTCGTACGTCTGTACGGCATCCACCTGGGGCAGGGGTTTGGCTTTCTCGAGACGGCCATTGTGAGCCGACCGGCTCTGCGGCGGGGCTGGGGGGTGACCGCCTCCCGGTGGTTGTCGTTCTACGCCCAGGACCTGATGGGCATTCGCCGGATCGAGGCCAAGGCGTACGACTACAATCGGTTGAGTCTCAACGCTCTCGCGCGTAACGGGTTCAAGCAGGAGGGCGTGCTGCGCCAGGCCGCTATCCACCAGGGCATGCCCTGCGACATTCTCGTCTTCGGGATCCTCGATCACGAGATCCGCGCTCAACGCCGCAAGGAAGACGTTCCCTATCTCGGCCTCTGGGAAGACGCCGGCGGTCCGTTTTTCTTCGAAACATCCGATTCCAGCGAACAGTAACCGGTAAGAAGCGCGGGGCGACCGCCTCATCATCCGACTCTCAGGAGGATCTCGCTATGCGTCTGACTGCATTCTGGGTAAGCCTGCTGGTCGTGGGGACGGCAGCTCTGCTCGGCCCCGTCAACGCTGTCGCCGACGAGCGAGGATGGCACAAGCCAAAGCCACCCAAGGACCCGGATGCGGCGACCGCGTACGAGGTCGCCGAATGGGGATTCTTCGTCCCTTCGTTTGTCCCTCCGGACGAGCGACGGAGGCGGAAGGCGACGGCCACTCTGGTGGGTACGGTGGAGGCCGGGGCGACCATTTGCCCCAAGAAACTCAACCGCCCCCGATGCTCCCTGGTCATACTGGCCTCCAATGACATCAAGCTGTCTACCGGGCGGGGGCCGGTCGAGGGCGACTTCTGGGTGGTGATCGATCTCGACAACCCCGTTGACGGCCCGGAGGGCATTGTCCTTGAGGGAAGACTCTTCGACGCGACGATCGATCTCAGTCCGGCTCTGTCACCGACTGCCCCGATCCCGATCGGTACGCTCACGGGACGATGGGAGGCCAAGGGGGCGAAGGGCAGCCCGATCGATGATCACAAGGTCAAAGGGGTGGTTTCCGGCATGTTTCAGCTGCCATTCGTGATCCCGGGTGTGATCGATGATCCGAGCTATGTGGTCGTTCCCGCGCTATTTCCCGGCGATGGCTGCTGCCAGGCCATTCAGCCCGACGAGATCTCACTGGGCGCCTTCACCGTCCGTCTGGAGCTCTCCCTGACCTTGGGCCATTAGCGCCGGGGCCGCCAAGCGAGCGATGAGCCGGGTGGCCAAAAGGGGCCCGAGGCCGGTGTCTTCGTGCTTGAGGTATGCGAAGGCGTCCCGCCAGGCGCTCCGCGCCAGACCGGCAGCCCACTCGTCAAGCTCGGCGTCCGTGTAGGCACGATCGCGCAACCGGACGTACCCCCACGACGCGGTGGCCACGTCGGGCGTGCTGCCCTCTTCCGCGTCGACGATGCAGAGGGCGGCGTCCCGCCCGCGGAGGAGAGCATAGACTTCGTCGCAGAACCACGTGGGGTGCCGAAACTCGAAGGCAACGTGCAGGTCAGCCGGCACCAGCGAGATGATCCCGGCCAGGCGACCGATGTCCTTGCGAAACGTCGGCGGAAGCTGGAACAGAAGGGGGCCGAGCTTTGGCCCGAGCCCACGCGCGGTCTCGCAGAAGAATCGGAGCGAATCGTCGACGTTGACGAGGCGGCCGATGTGCGTGATGCGCCGAGGGACCTTGAGTGCGAACACGAACGCGGCCGGGGTGGCGTCGAACCAGCCGCCGATCGCCTTTGGCGTGGGCATCCGGTAGAAACTGGCGTTGATCTCCACGGTCTCGAATCGTTCCGCGTAGAAGGGCAGCATGGCCCTCGCCGCCAGGCGCGCGGGATAGAACGCTCCACGCCAAGCCGGATAGTTGTAGCCGGAGGTTCCGACGTGAACCATCAGGCGAGAAGCTCGCGGTACACATCGGTGGTGGCCTTCATCATGCCGTCGATGGTGTACCGCTCGTGCACGAGCGCCTGACCGCGGCGCGCCATGGCGCGCGCGGCCGTTGGGTCGCGGAGCAGCTCGACGATGGCGTCGGCGAGGGCCCGAGGGTCCTCGGGGGGGACCAGGCGCCCGGTGTCACGGTCGCGGATGATCTCGGGGATCCCACCCACCGTCGTGCCGACCACGGCCGTCCCGACCGCCAGCGCCTGCGCGATGACTTGGGGAAAGGCTTCCGAGCGAATCGACGGCAGCGCGAGCACGTCGAGGGCGGCCATCACCTCGGGGATGTCGCGGCGAAATCCCGTCAGGAGGACACGGTCGCCGAGGCGCATGTCGTCGACCCGGCGGCGGACGTCGTCGAACCCCACGCCGTCCCCCACGATGAGGAACCGCGTGGCGGGGCACGCGGCCAGCACGAGGGTGGCCGCCTCCAGGAAGAAGCGGTGACCTTTCGAGCCCCGGATGTTCGCCACCAGCCCCACCACCGGCCCCGTCAGGCCGAGCTCCGCACGGACGGCCTGGCCGGAGACGCCGGCGTGGAAGCGCGTTCCATCGAGGCCGGCCGGGATGGCGACCACCCGTTCGGCGGGGACGCCGGCGGCCACCACCACGCGTTTCACGTGCTCGCCGCTCGTGATGACCCGATTCGCGAGCCGGTACACCAGGCCCCGCCCTCTCCCGATCCGAATGGAGACGTGCCGGCTCCGGACGACGGCCCGCCCGAGTGACCTCGCCGCCAGGGCCGCCACCCAGCTGTCCACCGAGCTGTGCGTGTGAACGAGATCAACGGCGGCCTGACGCACCACGCGTCGCAGACGCAGCACGGCCGGCAGGCTAAACGGGCGGGTCATCGCAACCACCCAGGTGGGAATCCCCACTGCACGGGCCTCGGTGAGCAGCCGGCTTGCCGGCTGGCAAGCTAACCCGGCTCGCCACCCGTGCTCGAGGAGCCAGCGGATCTCGGTGAGAATCCTGAGCTCCTGTCCACCGAAACCGAGCGACGCCTCGGTGTGCAGAATCATGCGCGCCATCACGGTGGGATGGGCGGCAGTATACACTGATGCTATAGTCGCGTCACCGGGAATGACAGTCGCCTCACCGCCAATCGCCTCCGCCGAAAGCAAGCCCCTGACCGTCCTCTTCCGCCTGCTCGAGCGCGACGAGCGCGTTTTCGCGGTGCTACTCGCGGTGGGCATGGTGGGGGGCCTGGCCACGCTGGGCCTGTTCCCGCTCCGACCGCGCCACCAAGTTGACCTCTATCGGCTGGTATTCTGGTTTGCTGCCTACAAGCTCGGCGTGTTCGCCCTGGTCACCGTGTATCCCCGCGCCACCCGGCTGATCTTTCTGGGTGCGCTTGCCGTCGACCTCTGTCTGGTGTTCGCGATCATCTGTCTGACCGGTGGAGTCGAGAGTGTCTTCTACCTGCTCTTCTTTCCCCTGGTTGCCATCAACGCCTACTACTTCGGTCCGATGGTAGGCCTGGGAGCGGCCCTGGCCGCCGGGGGTCTGTACGGGGCGGCCGCCGCGCTGGTCCCGCCTTGGGCGGGCTGGACGGCGGTGTTCATCGTGTCGATGCTGGCCGGGCTGCCCGCGGTGACCTTGGGTCTCGTCGCCGAGCGGGAGCGCCGGGCGCGGGGCGAGGTAGAACGCTTGAACGAGGAGCTGAAGGGAACCCTCACGCGATTGGAGACGGCCCAGGGCGAACTCTTGGTAGCCGAGCGCATGGCCACGGTGGGCCGTCTGTCCCTCAAGGTGGCCCACGAGGTGCGCAATCCCATCAGCGCCATCGAGCTGAACGCCGAGATCCTCCAGGATATTGTGCGCGAGCAGGCCGGCCCCGATATCGAGGAGGCCAAGCACCTCGTGGAGGGCATTCTGGACCAGGTGAGCACGCTCGACGCGCTGACCGAGGAATATCTGCAGTTCGCCCGGTTTCCCAAGGCGCACTTCGAGGAGGAGTCGGTGAATCAGCTGGTGGAGGAGCTCGCCGAGTTCATCCGGCCCGTGGCTGCTCGCCAGGGCCTGACCGTGCGCGTGGAGACCGATCAGCGCGTGCCCCTGTTGGAGATCGACCGCGGTCTGCTGCGGCAGGCTGTCCTGAACCTGGTCAAGAACGGCATGGAGGCCCTGTCCAGCGGGGGCGAGATCACGATGGCCAGCCGCTGCGCGGGAGACGTCGTCGAGCTGGAAGTGGAAGACACCGGCGGCGGTATTGCAGAGGATGTGGGTCGGCGGTTGTTCGAGCCCTTCTTCACCACCAAGCCGCAGGGTACAGGGCTCGGTCTGTCCATCGCGCGGCAAATCACCGAGGACCACGGGGGCGAGCTTCGCTGGTCCAACGGGCCGCGAGGCGCGATCTTCACCATCGCGCTCCCCGCCAAGCGCCCCGTCCATGCTTGATCCCGCGACCCTCCTGGTCGCCGACGACGATCCTGGGCTTCGTGAGAGCCTGCAGCGGACCCTGACCCGCGCCGGCTACCGGGTCATGCTCGCCTCCGACGGTCGGGGCGCCCTCGAGAAGTTGCAAGGGGGTGGGGTCGACCTCGTCCTCACGGACCTCAAGATGCCGGGACTCACGGGCATCGAGCTGCTGCGCGCCATCAAAGCCATTCCCATCGACGTCGACGTCATCCTGCTCACCGCCTTCGGCACCGTCGAGGAAGCGGTGAGCGCCATGAAGGACGGCGCCTACGATTTCATCACCAAGCCGTTCCGGGGGGAGCAGCTTCTCAAGATCGTGGCCAAGGCCCTGGAGCGTCGTGCCCTCATCGAGCAGAACAAGGAGCTTCGGCAGCAGATCGAGAACCTGAGAGGCAAGCCCCAGTACATCGGCGAGAGTCCGGCCTTCCGGCGGATGATGACCGTGGTGGACCAGGTGGCGGACAGCTCGGCGACGGTCTTGCTGATCGGCGAGAGTGGCACCGGCAAGGAGGGCGCGGCCACCAAGATTCACGAACGCTCAGCGCGGCGCCAGGGCCCTTTCGTGGCCGTGAACTGCGCCGCGCTGCCCGAACAGCTGCTGGAGTCGGAGCTGTTCGGTTACGAGAAGGGGGCGTTCACGGGGGCGGTGGCACGCAAGGAGGGGCGTTTCGAACTGGCCGACGGGGGTACGCTCTTCCTCGACGAGGTGGCGGATCTCTCTCCGGTGACCCAACCGAAAATTCTTCGCGTGCTGCAAGAGGGTGAATTCGAGCGCCTGGGCGGAACGAAGACGATCAAAGTCGACGTCCGCGTGATCGCGGCCACCAACCAGGACCTCGCCCAGCTCGTGCGCGAGAAAGAGAAGCGCTTCCGCGAGGATCTCTACTATCGGCTGAACGTCATCACCATCCGCGTGCCCCCCCTTCGGGAGCGACGCGAAGATATCCGGCTCCTCGCCCAGCACTTCGTCAGTTTCTACGCGGCCAAGAACAATCGGAAGCTCGAAGGGCTCACCGAGGATGCTCTCAAACGGCTGGAGGCGTACGCCTGGCCCGGCAATGTGCGTGAGCTGGAGAACGTGATCGAGCGGGGCGTGGTCCTGGCGCGGGGATCGGTCATCGATGTGACCGATCTGCCCGAAGACGTCTCGGGGGCGACCCCCATCCCGGAGGGGATGCTGACCATCCGCATAGGAACGCCGCTGGCCGAGGTCGAGCAGCGGCTCCTCGACGAGACGCTCCGCATCACGGGCGGCAACAAGACACTCACCGCCCGGCTGCTTGGCATCGATCCCCGCACAGTGTCGCGCAAGCTCGAACGCCTCGAGGAGGCGGCGTCGGCAGGCGACGCCCCACCCACGGCGCCCTAGTCCCGGGGGCCTACGCGCCGATGAAGGTGCTCATGCTCACCCGCGAGTACCCGCCCCACATTTACGGGGGGGCCGGAGTGGTCGTTGACCAGCTCACCCAGGCACTGGCCGGGCGGATGGCAGTCGAGGTGCGCTGCTTCGGGGAGCGCCCGCCCGCGGCCGGTCCCCTGACCGTGCGGGGCTATACGCCATGGGACAGGGTAGGGAACGGGCGTGATGAAGCGCGCTTCGCACCCGCCCTGGAAACGCTCTCCATCGATCTGGCCATGGCGCGCGATCCGGTCGACGCCGACGTGGCGCATGCCCACACCTGGTACGCGGACATGGCGGGGCTGCTGATCCGGATGCTTCACCGCATCCCGCTCGTCGTCACCCTGCACAGCATGGAGCCGCTCCGGCCCTGGAAGGCCGATCAGCTTGGCACCGGCTATCTGCTCTCCACGTGGATCGAGAGAACGGCGGTGGAGGCGGCCGACCGGATCATCGCGGTCTCGGCAGGCATGCGCGAGGATATCCTGCGGCACTTCCGCGTCGATCCGGCGCGGGTCGTGGTGATCCACAACGGGATCGATCTCCTGCGCTATCGGCGGATGCCGGCGCGCGACGCGCTGGACCGCCTCGGGATCCGTGAGCCGTTCGTGCTCTTCGTGGGGCGTATCACCGATCAGAAGGGGATCTTCGATCTCGTGGAAGCAGCCTCGGTGCTCCCACCCGGGGTCCAGGTCGTTCTGTGCGCGTCGGCCCCGGATACGCCCGAGATCGAAGAGCGCCTGCGGCAGCGGGTGGCGGGACGGGCCAACCTCCGCTGGATTGGCCAGATGCTGCCGGTGGAAGACGTGATCCAGCTCTACAGTCATGCCGCCGTGTTCTGTTGCCCCTCCGTCTACGAGCCCTTCGGGCTCATCAATCTGGAAGCCATGGCCTGCCAGACGCCGGTGGTGGCCTCGGCGGTGGGTGGCATCCTGGAAGTCGTCGAGGACGGCGTGACGGGTCTGCTCGTGCCTCCCCGTCGCCCCGACCGGCTCGCCGAGGCGCTCACCGCGCTCCTCACCGATCGGGGGCGGGCGCAGGCCATGGGCAAGGCCGGTCGCGCCCGCGTGGAAGAGCGTTTCAGCTGGACGAGCGTGGCCGTTCGAACGGAGACGCTCTACGCCGAGGTTATCGACGAGTTCCGACGGGAGGCGGCCGATCAGTAGCGCACTCGGTCTCCTGCGCGGATTCGTATTCGACCTCGACGGGTGCGTCTGGCAAGGCTCGGTCCTGGAGCCGGGTGCGCGCGAGGCGTTGATGGCCCTGCACGCCAGCGGCCGTGCGATCGGTTTTCTCTCGAACAACTCCCGGGCCTCCGGCCAGGATTTGCGTCGGCGCCTGCACGAGCACGGTATTGGCATTGCCCAGCACGTGCTGACCCCACTGGACATCATGGGTGAGTTCATCGCCGAGCGCTTCGGCCGATCGCGGGCCCTCGTGATGGGCGCGCCCGAACTGGTGGAGGCGGTACGGCGCGGCGGCCACGAGGTCCTCGAATTCGATGCCTACCGCAAGGCCACGGTGGTGGTGGTGGGAAACGACTTCGCCGTTAGTTATGGGCGAATCACGGCCGCAGCGCGGGCGGTCGCGGCTGGCGCTCCGCTAGTCACGCCGAACCTCGATCCCCGGCTGCCCGTCGAGGACGGCGATTTCCTCCCAGGCTGTGCTGCCTTCGTGGAGGCGGTCGCCGTGACGGCGGGAGTACGTCCGGTGGTGGTCGGGAAGCCCGACCCACCTCTCTTTCACATGGCGATGCGACAGATGGGGGTGGCGCCTACACTCACGGCCATGGTTGGTGACAGCCCGGCCGCCGACATGCGTGGCGGACGTTCCGCCGGCATGCGAACGATCCTGTATGCGCCCGGCGGGGATCCGGACGGGGCGGAGGCTGACGTGATCATCAGGTCGTTCGACGAGCTCCTGACGGTGGTCGGGGTCGCACGGCCGGACCCGGGGGGTGTACCCTAGAGCCGCATGTTCGACATCGGCCTGCAGGAAATCCTGCTGATCGGCGTCCTCGCCCTCTTGGTGTTTGGTCCGTCGAAGCTCCCCGAGCTCGGTCGGATGGTGGGACGAGCCATGCGAGAGTTTCGGCGGGCGAGCGACGAGTTCCGCACGACGGTGGAAACGAACCTGCACATCAACGACCCTGACGGCCTGAGCGACCCGGTGCCGGCGAGCGCCCCACCGTTGGCCGATCCCACCCCGGCCCCGGCCGAGCTGCCGCCGATCGACACCTCAAGCGCCTCCCCGGCTGCCGAGGTCACGGTCGAGGGGGAGACCAGGACAGAGCCATTCTGCGCGCAGCGGAGTTCGCGCCTGTTCCATCGTCGGGATTGTGCGTGGGTTAAGCGCATCCCCGATGGCGACCGCGTGTACTTCAAGCAGCTCGCTGACGCCCGCGACAGTGGTTTGGCGACGTGTCCCGTTTGTGAGCCCTGGGAACCGGCTTAGGCTCCCGCTGCCCCCTACTCCTCAATAAGTTGACTTATCAACATACGTTGAGTATGTTGATCGGCGGAGGTGGAGGGCGATGCGCGAGCTGACCAGCCGCCAGGAAGAAATCTTAGAGTTCATCAGCGCCTTCAGCGTTCAGCACGGAATGCCCCCCACTGTTCGTGAGATCGGCGAGCGCTTTCGGGTGACTCCTCGAGCGGCGTTCGACCACCTTCGAGCGCTCGAGCGAAAGGGCGTCCTCAAGCGGCGCGAAACCAGGGGGCGGACGTCACGCGCCCTCACCTTGGCCCGCCCACCGCACACGGGTGAGTTTCGACGCGTGCCCGTCCTTGGGCGCATCGCGGCCGGGGCGCCTCTTCTGGCTGAGGAGCATCGTGACGGGGAGTTGCCGCTTGCCCCGAGCGCCTTGCCGGGTCCGGCCGAGGACTTCTTTGCCCTCCGCGTCCGGGGTGACAGCATGATCGGGGCTCATATCTGTGACGGCGACTTGGTGGTCGTCAGGAAGCAAAGTGCGGCCCAGCCGAACGACATCGTGGTGGCCATGCTGGGAGAGGGCAGCGAGGCCGAAGCAACCGTGAAGCGCTTCGTGCCCGACGGTTCCCGGGTTGTTCTCAAGCCCGAGAATCCGACGATGGAACCAATCGTCGTTGACCCGCGTTCGCGAGCCCTCAAGATCCTCGGGAAAGTCATCGGCGTCGTCAGGGGGTTCTAGGAACCAACTCGGGAAGGAAGGCCAATCATGAACACGAGAACGTCACGATACCCCTCTCTGCACAGCCGTGTGCTCAGCCGGCGCTTCAAGCGCGGCTCGTCGGCGGTGACGAGGCCCCTGCGCCTGTGCGGTCGGATCGGCCTCGCGAACGGACCCGCTCGCAGACGGGCCCTTTTTTTGATCGCGAATACTCAACAGGTGAAGACTCCTTGCGTCATGAAGGAGGTCGGGCGGGCGGTCCTGGCCCTGGGCGGTGTCGCTGCGTGGGCGGCCGTCGCGCTGCTGATCGCAGCCTGATACTGGTGCGCGGCTCGATACTAGAGGGGTGACCCCGTTCACGGAGTTCGTGGCGCTCTGTCGCCGTTTGGAGGACGCCCGCGGGCGGCTCGAGAAGCGGCGGCTGCTCGCGGAGTTCTTACGCGGCCTCGATCCGGCCGAGATCGAAAGTGCCGTTGCTTTTCTCACGGGCCGAGCGTTCACGGTCTCCGACCCACGCGTGCTCAGCGTGCGATGGCTTCCCGCCGCCAGTCCGGTTCCCTCGCCGGTCCCCCTCACCATCGCCGACGTGGCCGCCGGCTTCGCCGCGGTGGCCGACGTCGCCGGTCCCGGTGCCCGCCGCCTGCGCGAAGAGCGGCTCTCGGCCCTGATCGGACGCGCCTCGCCGGACGAGCACGAGATCCTCGCCCGGATCGTCGGGGCTGAAATGCGAATCGGTGCCTCCGAAGGGATGATCCTCGAAGCGGTCGCCGAGGCGGCCGATGCCGACGCGGCGGTGGTGCGCCGTGCAGTGCTCTTTCTCGGTGACCTGTCCGCGGTGGCGGCGCTCGCACGCCGCGGAGGCAGTGAGGCCCTCGCGAGCGTGGGCCCGCGGCTGTTCGTCCCGTTGTTGCCCATGCTCGCGGAGACGGCTGCCGATTTCGGCGAGATCCTGGCCTCGCACAACGGCCGTACGGCGCTCGAGTTCAAGTACGACGGCGCCCGTGCCCAGCTCCATAGCGACGGCGTGCGGGTGGCGATCTGGACACGCGGACTGGCCGACGTCACGACCAGCCTGCCCGACCTCGCGTCCCTCATCCGGCGTGACCTGCGCGGGGCTCCTCTCATCGTGGACGGCGAGGTGGTGGCGCTCGATGAGGCCGGCCGGCCGCGACCCTTTCAGGAACTGATGCGGCGCTTCCGGCGGATTCACGGGGTTGACTCGTTGGTGACCGAGATACCGCTTGCCCTCCACCTCTTCGACTGTTTGATGGTCGAGGGGCGCTCTTTGATCGACGAGTCTTACCAGACGCGCTGGAACGCGCTCGTGCAGGTGACGGGCGGGCGTCATCTGGCCCGGCGCGAGGTCGTCACCACGGTCGAGGCCGGACAAGCGTTCCATGTTCAGGCCCGGGCGGCGGGTCACGAGGGCGTGATGGCCAAGGATCTCGGCAGCCCCTACGCGCCTGGGGGACGAGGCAAGCGCTGGTTCAAGCTGAAGAGCCCGGACACGGTCGACTGCGTCATCGTGGCCGCCGACCGCGGGTCCGGACGCCGCCGGGGGTGGCTCTCGAACTATCATCTCGCGGTGCGTGACGACGGCGGGTGGGCCGAGGTGGGGAAAACCTTCAAGGGGCTGACCGACCAGGAGTTTATCGAGATGACCGCGCGCTTGCGCGCACTGGCCGTGAGCGATGATGGCTATACCGTGCGTGTGCGGCCCGAGACCGTGGTCGAGGTCGCGTACAACGAGATTCAGAAGAGCCCGACCTACCCCTCGGGTCTCGCCCTGCGCTTCGCGCGCATCGTGCGAATCCGCGACGACAAGGGCCCGGACGGGGCCGCCACCGTGCCCGAGCTCCGCGCCCGGTACGAGCGGCAGTTCGAGGCCAAAGGGCTCGTCTAGCCTGCTACAATTCGCGGCTGTGAACGAACGCGTCTCGACCGGTATACCGAAGCTCGATGCGATGCTCGGGGGCGGGCTCCTTTCCGGAACCCTGACCGTGGTGTACGGCGCCACCGGCATCGGCAAGACCCATCTCGGCTTGACCTTCGCCGACCACGGACAGGCGGCCGATGGTGCCCGCGGCGTAATTCTCGACCTCAATGGTCGCGGCGATTCGCAGCAACACGACGAATACGCGGCGCGGCTCTTTCGCTGGTCCCTGCGCCCGTGGACGCACGCCGTCCCCCCCATGAGCGAGCCCTACCCGCCGCCGGCCGAGATGGGCGCCTTCTATTCGAACGCGCTGCCGTGGGTGGGCCGCGTGCGGGATTTCCAGGTCCCCACCGCCGGCAACGGTTGGGAGTACGACTGGAACTGGAAGGCCAGCTACAACCAGGCGCTCTACACGGTGCGGCCGTTCCTGTACTTTCACTTTGCCACCGGCACCCGCCGGGTGACGGTGGACGGCGTGGAGCCGATGGATGCTCCGGCCGACTCCATCCAGTTCTTCATCTTCGATGAGCTGTACCGGAAGGTGATTCATCGTGACGCGGAGACGCTGGGCATGGAGATCTGCCTGCCCGTGTGGAAGCACCGGGAGTTCATCGATGCCCATCGCTACGACCATACGCGCATCGCCACCCTCTTGCTCGTCACCACGGAAGAGACCCGCCTGGAGGATCTGCTGGCACGCAAGGTGGCCACCGGCGACCTCGGGGCCACCGCCAACACGATCATCGTGATGGGGAGCGAGCGCCTCGGCCCGCGGCTGGCACGCATGCTGTGCGTGGTCAAGCATCGGGGTAGCGCCAAGAGCGACGAGATCGTCGAATATCGAATTGGCGCCGGCGGCCTCGCGCTGGCTTAGACGCCGGTCACGGTGCCCACTTCCCACATGCAGGCGAGGGGCGTCACCGGCATCCCGCGACGCTCCCAGTCGGCGGGGGCGTTGGGGGACCCTGTCTGGGTCTCCCAAAAAACACTACCGCGTTGTCGTGGAAGATCTTGGCCTGCACGGCCGCCGGGAGACCACGGGTGTCCGCCCACCGCCGCTCCTCGTCGTAGTCGTAGGGAATCAATGGGAAGTCCGAGCCGAACAGGATGCGGTCTTGATGGCGCAGGATCGCCTCGTTGGTGATCGTGGCGGGCTCGGCTCCCACATAGGGGGTGGCCGCTCTGGTCATGGCCATGGTGGTGTCAAGGTAGAGGTGTGGGTAGCGCTCGGTGAGGGCCAGGAAGCGGTCGCTATCAAAGGCGCCCATGTGGGCCACGCACACGCGAAGCCGCGGAAAGCGCTCCATCAGCCGGGCGAAGCGCTCGTAACCGCTGAACGGATCCCGGTAGGGCATGGTGCCCACGTGGAGCATGAAGCAGCACCCCTCCGCTTCACCGCGCTCATACACGGGGAACAGGCGGGGGTCATCGACGTGAAAGCGCTGGACGGAGTGGTGGAACTTGAAGCCGCGCAGGCCGAGCCCCTCCAGCGCGTCCCGCGCGACGGCCTCGAGGTCCGCCTCACCGGCGTGCAGGGTGCCGAGGGGGATCGTCTGGGGGAAGCGTGAGGCTGTCTCGGCGACCCACTGATTGAGGGCGCGGGCCATGCCAGGCTTGTGCGCGTAGGTGAAGAAGCAGAAGCGGTCGACGCCACGAGCGCTGAGAGTGTCTACCACCGCCTGCGGATCGAAGGAGTGCGCGGCATGCCAGTTCTCCCGGGCGAACCACTGGCTGATGGCGGTGGCCAGTCGAGTCGGATGCAGATGCACGTGGGCGTCGAAGTAGCGCACTGTTCCCCGGGCTCGAGGGGAGGGTAGCACGGCCACCTTCGGGCTCAACCAGTTGAGCGCTTCGACCAAAGCCATCCTGCGCGCGGTAGTACGGGCGGCCGGGCCTCGATCGTCGCCCGTCCTCGTGGGCGGAAGCGTGCGCGACGGGCTCCTTGGCCGGACGAGCGTCGATGTGGACGTGGCCGTAGAGCACGGCGCCCTCGCCCTCGCGCGGCGCGCGGGCGCTTTGCTGGACGGGGCGGTCGTGGTCCTCGATGCCGAGCGCGGCGCCGCCCGGGTCATCACGCGCGATCACCGGATCGACATCACCGACCTGCGGGCGCCGACCGTGGCCACCGACCTCGCCCGACGGGACTACACGGTCAACGCTCTTGCGGTTCCGCTGCGTCAGCTCTCGCGGGACGGCCGGGTGCGGGTGATCGATCCCACCGGGGGGCTCGGCGATCTCCGGGCGCGCCGCCTGCGCCTCACCGGGAACGCAGCCCTGGCCGACGATCCCCTGCGCGGGCTTCGCGGTGTTCGTCTGGAAACGACGCTTGGCTTCACGCTGACTGGGCCGACCCGGCGCGCCATTCATGCCCGGGCCGGTGATCTGGCCCGTGTGTCAGCCGAACGCATTCGTGAGGAATTGCTCGCGATTCTGGCCACGGCAGGCTCCGTCCGGGCATTCAGGCGAATGGACGCGCTGGGGCTGCTGGCGGTGGTGATGCCGGAGGTCGAGCCGATGCGGGTCACGTCTCAACCAGCGCCCCACCGCTTCCCGGTCCTGGAGCATTCCCTGCGCGCGCTGGCAGGCGCCGACCGGCTGCTGGAGCGCCTCCCGGTGCTGGCCCCGTTCGGCGATGATCTCGGCGCTCACATGCACGAGCAGCTCGGGGGTGGCGTGGATCGTCGTCAAACACTCAAGGTGGCCGCCCTTCTCCACGACGTCGCCAAGCCGGAGACCCGCCAGGTGATCCGAGGTCGGGTCAGGTTCTTCGAGCACGATGTGATCGGCGCCCGTCGCGTCCGGGCCATCGGGGAGCGTCTGCGCTTGCCGAACCGGGCCACAGAGGTCGTCGAGCGCCTGGTTCGCCACCATTTGAGGCCGATGCACCTCGCCCGGGCCGGCATGGTGACCGCACGAGCCCGCTATCGGTTCTTCCGAGACCTGGGCGACGAGGTACGCGACCTCCTCCTGCTGGCCCTGGTCGACGGCGCCGCCGTGACCGGTGTCTCGCCCCTGTCGGTCTGGCGGCGTGCCGTCGTTGTGCGGCACCTCCTGGGCAGCCGGAGCGAGGCGCTCGAGGCTGAGACGGCGACACCTCTGCTCCGCGGGGAGGACGTGATGGGACACTTCGGGATCGGCCCCGGGCCGGCCGTCGGACGGCTCCTGGCCCGTGCTCGAGAAGCCCAGGCTTTGGGGAAGGTTGGAACCCGGGAGGACGCCCTGGCGTTTCTTGACTCGCCGGACGACCGTCTCTAAAGTAACGGGCACTCCGCCGGACAGCGACGTGATCCCGGCATCGATCCCCTCGATGGAGGAGGTTTCAATGACACCGTGGCGTACCTTCATAGCTGTTCTCGCCCTGCTGGCCGCGCCTGTGGCCGCCAGCGCCGCCCCCGCCGGTAAGGTGGTCATCGCCCAGGGCGTCGATCCCACCACGCTCGACATGATGAACCAGCAGGAGCAGCCGGCCTCGAATGTGGGCGCGCAGATGTTCGACACGCTCGTCGAGCGGGACCAGAGCCTCAAGATCGTACCGGCGCTCGCCGCCGAGCTGCCCAAGCTGGTGACGCCCACGGCGTGGGAAGTTAAGCTGCGCAAGGGTGTGAAGTTTCACAACGGCGAGGAGTTCAATGCCGAGTCGGTGAAATTCAGCCTGGAACGGGTGGCCAATCCTGCCAACAAGCTGCGGGGGAGCTCGTCGTTCGGTCCCATCGATCGGGTCGAGATCGTCGATCCCTATACGGTTCGCGTGCACACTAAAAAGCCCTGGCCTATCCTGGTCAACGCGCTCACCTTTCGCCAGGCGGCCATGTATCCACCCAAAGAGTTCGCCGGCAAGGATACCGCGGCCATCTCCCGGAACCCCGTCGGCACCGGCGCGTATAAGTTCGTGCGGTGGTCGAAGGACGAGGAGATCGTGCTGGAGGCATTTGCGGGGCACTGGCGGGGAGAGCCCAAGATCAAGACCGTGATCTTCCGGCCGATCCCCGACGACGCGGTGCGAGTGGCTGCCCTCCAGAACGGTGAGATCGATGTGGCCGTGAACATTCCACCGCATCTGGCGGCCATCATCGGGAATCATCCCAAGCTGTTCCTGTCCACGGCCCCCAGCATTCGTACCATCCAGCTGATGATCTACACGCACCAGATGGATGCTCAGCACAAACCCGTGGGGCCCTACGCCGGCCCCACCACCGACAAGCGGGTCCGACAAGCCATCGCCTCCGCCGTCGATGCCGATGAGATCATCAAGGGCGTCCTCGATGGCAAAGCCATGCGCACGGCGACCATGCTGACCAGCATGCACTTCGGGTTCGATCCGAGCCTCAAGCCCATCAAGCAGGATCTGGCCAAGACCAAGAAGCTACTGAGCGAGGCGGGCTTTCCCAATGGGGTCGATATCGTGCTCAACGGTCCCCAGGGACGCTACGTTCGCGACAAGGAAGTGGCGGAGGCCGTGACGGGGCAGCTCAACAAGGCTGGGATCCGGACGACCCTGCGGACCTTCGAGTTTGTGAACTATCTCAACAACATGGTCTACGTCCACAAGGCCGGGCCCGTCTGGCTCATCGGGTGGGGCACGCCCACCGTCGACGCGGAGACGGTGTACGTACCGCTCTTCCGCTCCGGAAACATCTTCGTGAACTGGCACAACGAGGATTTCAATCGGATGGTGGACGAGGCGCAGACCATCATGGACGAGAAGAAGCGTCAGGATCAGTACTGGCGCATCAACAAGCTGTGGGTGGAGGAGGTGCCGTCGGTTCCGCTCTACCAGCAGATCGATCTCTACGGGGTCAGCAAGCGGCTCAACTGGAAGGCGCGTAGCGACGAACTCTTGAAGGCCTACGACATGTCGCTGAAGTCGCCCTCGTAGTACAATACCGCTTTGCCGGGCGGCCGTAATTCAGTGGCAGAATGCCAGCTTCCCAAGCTGGACGTCGCGGGTTCGAGCCCCGCCGGCCGCTCCACTTATTTCGCAAGGGGTTACGGGGGATCGACTCCGTAGCCCCTTTGTCTTTCCACTGCCGATTCTGCCGTAATTCTGCCGTCATCGACCGGTCCTAGAGCCCGACCGCCGCGGCGGCCTTGTCGAAGGCCGAGCCGTCCAGGCGCGTGTTGTTCTTGATGTGCTTATAGTAGTGCTTGATGACCATCCCCGTGTTGGCGTGGCCGAGCTGGCGCGCCACCCAGCCGATCTCCTCCCCGGCCGACAGCGACAGCGTGGCGAACGTGTGCCTTGTCTGGTACGGCTTCCGGTCCCGGATGCCCGCCCGCTTCAGCGCCGGATACCAGGTCCGGTTCATCAGGTTATCTCGGTCCAGGGGCCCGCCGATGGTGTTGCAGAAGACGAAATCCGACTTCAAGCGGCTCGACGCCTGTTGTTCCTTGATCGCTCGGGCGGCCTGGGGGCGGAGGTCGATAGCACGAGCTGACCCCTTGGTCTTGGTTAGGTGCTCACCGTCCAACTTCGTGAAGCTCCGCTTGATCGTGGCCGTGGGGGGCTCACTCGTCCAGTCGAGGTCGCCCCACTTGAGCCCGATCTGCTCGGAGGTCCGCAGCCCCGTGAAGAGCGCCACGGTGTAGAACCGGCGCATCTCCGGGTCGTTCTTGAAGCCCTTGTCCAGCAGGAGCCGGACTTCCTCCCAGCCGAGGGGTTCGATGTCGGCCGGGTTCTCCCGCAACCGCTCAACCTCGTCCACCGTGTTCGCTGAGAGCCACTTTTCCTTCACGGCCCGATCCAAGATCCGCCGGAGCAGGGCGCGGGCCTTGTTGACGCGGACAGCTGACAACAAGTTCCCTTTGATGCCGGGCAAGGTCTTCAGATGGCCGACGAACCGCTCGACGGCCTTGATGGGGAACGTGACATCCGCGACCGGCTGGTCAGGGCCGAAGAAGGGCAGGAGGTGTGTCTCCAAGAGGCTCGTGCGGTCCAAGTGGTGCGCGTTCGAGGTAAAGGCCCGCTTCAGCTCCAGCCACTCCCGCGCGAACACCCCGAACGTGGGCGGCGCCGCCGGCGCCGGTGGGGGTGGGGGAGGCGCGAAGATCGTCCGGGCCTTCTTGCTCTGGGGGAACCGTTTCGCGTAGTCCAGCGTCCCGGCGCTGATCTCGCCCTCGATCTGGATCTTGATCTGCTTCGCCCTGGAGCGCCCCTCTTTGGTGTCGTCCAGACGGAGGTACTCGCGGCATCGAGTCCCTTTCCACGCGAAGTCGATGAGCAGCCGGCCCTTGTCCGGCTTGAGGACGGCCATCACCGACCCCCCTTTCGGGTCTTCAGGTAGTCCTTGGCCAGACGGCTGAGCAACGTCGACACGTCAACCCGCTCCTCGACGGCCGCGTGCTTCAGATCCTGCAGCAGGCCATCCTCGATCACGATGCTGGTTTTGCGCCTCATCGGTGTCTCCCCTTTGGCCGGGTGCCCTCGCTGGTTGGCCATCGCCATACCTCCATGAGCTTATACTGCCAGAAGTATGACGGTATGTCAAGGGGTTCCCACGATCAGCGCTGCCCTTCGATCCACGCCTGGACGGCGCTCCACTTGAAGATGATCCGGCCGCGGGGCTTGAGATAGTGGACATCGCGTTGCAAGACACCTTGGCTCATCAGGTTCCGAATGGTCTGCGGCGCGTACGGGATGCGTGCCGAAAGCGCCGTGACGCTCAGGTATTCTTCGGCCAGGACCTGGCCGGGCGTCGGGACAACCTCCGCCAGCGTCGGCGCGGGAACGAGGTGGCGGGCAGCGGTGCTCAACGTATTAGCTCACCGGAACGGCCGTCGCCATCGGGGAGGATTCCGCCTTACGGCGGCCGCGGGGCCCCGATGACGTTGCACGCGCCGGCCTACGCGCCATGGCTGCCCCCGCGAGCAACTGGTCCACCACCTTGGTTCTCCTGGCTACCTCGCTGGACCCGCGTAATGCAGGTCGATGGCTTCCCCCAACTGCCTGTCCTGGGTCCGCGCGACCTGGAGGGCTTGACCGAACGTCATGGCTTCGTTCTTGGCCACGATCTCCAGGGCGCGCAGCTTCAGCTGCTCGCGCGGGTCGCTCGCGCTTTGCTCAGAGAGCATCACGTCCCACTTCGTCGTCGGGCTCGCGTGTGCAGGCCAGCCGTACCAGTCGGCCAGCGCGTCACTGAGCTGCGGGTCCGTGCGCCGCACCCGCGCCAGCGCATCAGAAAAGGACAGGCTGGAGTCGCGCATCAGGCTGTCGATGCGTCGGGAGGCAATGTGTCGAGCGTCGGACATCGCGTGCTCCTCCTTCTGGGACGTGGTGGGGGGTACCAGGCGGATCGCCTTTTCGGCTTCCTTGGCAAGGCGCTCCTTGATGACGCCCAGAATCATCGCGGGGGTGGCGCCGGAGCCGAGGTCGAGCAAACGCGCCAGCTTCTGGGTGAGTGTGGGCTGACCGCACCCCGGCACGTCGTCGGCCAGGAGCCGGGCGAGATGGTCAAGACACTCTCGCGGCGTGGCCGTGTCGTCCAGGCGGAAACCGTACCTCAGTTGTTCGAGCATCGTTTTCATCGCGTATTTCTCCTTCGAGTAGTTGAAACCGCTCGGGTAGGGTCACAAAGGCCGCCACCCCCCTGGGAACTGGCGGTGTGGCGGTCTTGGCGGCCTTAGTCCTTAGACCGCCACTCTCCTCCTTAGACCGCCAAGGTAGTAAGTAGAGGGTCATGTGGCGGCCTTAGTGCTCGGCCTCATAAATAGTATGACGTATTTTATGCCGGCATTCCCCATCGGGTCTAGCATGCTGGGTGGCGGAGGTTCCGCCACCTATGCCGAGAGTGAGCCCATATCGCATCGA
>Ga0187893_10006258_pt1 | contig 20519 bp, 18 predicted proteins | sample MA1701074metaG_FD_139574 | JGI IMG/M metagenome (GOLD analysis project Ga0187893, IMG submission 139574) | White microbial mat communities from a basaltic lava cave in the Kipuka Kanohina Cave System on the Island of Hawaii, USA - MA170107-4 metaG ...
GCGGCGGCGGCGGGGGCGCGCCTGCTCGGCTTCGACCCCAGGCAGACGGCCAGCGCCCTGGTGCTCGCCGCCAACACCACGGCCGGCTTCAATCAATGGGCGCACACCGGCGGCAGCGAGATGTTCTTCCACGCCGGCTTCGCCGCCCGCAACGCGCTCACCGCCGTGCGGCTGGCCGGGCTCGGCGCGTTCGCCTCGCCGTCGGGGCTGGACGGCGAAGCCGGCCTGTTCGCGGCGCTCGGCAAGCGCGAGGCCGCGGCGCGGGTGCGGCTGTTCGCCGGGCCGCCGGAGCTGCTCTCCGTCTATCATAAGCCGCTGCCCGCCTGCAATTTCGCCCAGACGCCTTGCCAGGCGGCGCTGCGCATCGCGCGCGAAAGCGGCTGCCGGCCCGAGGGGATCGCGTCCGTGACGGTGCGCGTCTCTCGCGCCGGTGCGGCGTATCCGGGCTGCGATTACCGCGGCCCGTTCGCACACGTGCTGCAGGCCAAGATGAGCATCCAGTACAACGTCGCGGCGGCGCTGCTCCGGGGCGAGCTGTCGGAGGCGAGCTTCACTCTGCTCGACGACGCGCGGGTGCGCCGGCTGATCGGCCTCACCACGCTGCAGGTGGACGACGACATGACCCGCGCCTACCCGGGCAAGCAGGGCGCCGAGGTCGAAGTGCGGGAGGCCTCGGGCGCGGCGCATCGCGTCCGCCTGGACGACGTGGTGAACGCCACCGACACCGAGGTGCGCAAGCGTTTCCGGGGCGCCGCGGCGAGCGTGCTCGGCGCGGCGCGCGCCGGAGAGATCGAAGGCTTCATCGATCGCCTGGAGCTGAGCGAGGACGTCGGGTATCTGGGCACGCTGCTGCGCGGCGTGCCGCGAACGCCCGCGTAGGCAGCGCCGAATTCCCGCGTAGCCCGGATTCCGCCGCCTGGCCCGGACGACCAGCGGGCGTCGACGAAAGGAGACTGACATGATTGGGCCGTCTTCCCTCATCCGCCGCTTGCGGTCGCGCCGGCGAGCGATGGCGCTCGTCGCGCTGCTGTCGATCCATGCGCTGCCTGCGTCCGGTCAGGCCCCGCGCTCGCCTACCCCCGACGCCAAACCGTTCCCCGGCAGCGTCACCGTCATCGCGCGCGGCCTGGAGCAACCGTGGGGCCTGGCGCTGCTGCCCGACGGCGGCATGCTGGTCACCGAGCAGGCGGGGCAGCTGCGCCGCATCGGCGCGGACGGCAAGGTGAGCGCGCCGCTCGCCGGCGTGCCCGAGGTGTTCGCGCGCGGACAAGGCGGCCTGCTGGACGTCGCGCTCGGCCCGGACTTTGCGCGCGACCGGCTGGTCTACCTGTCGTTCTCCGAGCCCGGCGAAGGCGGCGCCGGCACCGCGGTGGCGCGCGGCCGGCTGGGCGAACGCGGGCTCGAGGACACCCAGGTCGTGTGGCGCCAGCAGCCGAAAGTCAGCGGCGCGAACCACTGGGGCTCGCGGCTGGTGTTCGCGCCGGACGGCACGCTGTTCGTGACGCTTGGCGATCGCTTCGCTCACCGGCAGCAAGCGCAGAATCTCGAGTCACACCTGGGGAAGGTGGTGCGCATCAACGCGGACGGCTCGGCGCCGCGCGACAACCCATTCGCGCAGGGCGGCGGGCGGCCCGACATCTGGTCATATGGCCACCGCAACATCCAGGCCGCCGCGCTGCACCCGGAGACCGGGGAACTGTGGACCGTCGAGCACGGCGCGCGCGGCGGAGACGAGCTCAACCGGCCGCAGCGCGGCCGCAACTACGGCTGGCCGGTGATCACCTATGGCGTGGACTACAGCGGCGCCAAGATCGGCGAAGGCACGGCCAAGGCCGGCATGGAACAGCCGGTGTATTACTGGGATCCGGTGATCGCGCCTTCGGGGGCGGTGTTCTACACCGGCGCGACCTTCCCCGCCTGGCGCGGCAATCTGCTGGTCGGTTCGCTCAACCCCGGGGGACTGGTGCGCCTGGTGCTCCGCGACGGGCGCGTGGCCACCGAGGAGCGCTATCGCGGGCGCGAGCTGAGCGCGCGCATTCGCGACGTCGCGCAGGGCGCCGACGGCAGCGTCTATCTGCTGACCGACAGCTCCGACGGGCGCGTGCTGCGGCTTGCTCCTGCGGGCGGGTGAGTCATTGCATGCCCGCGCGGCGCGGCATGGACGAGAACCGCCCTGCCCAAGCCGGCAGCCGCCCTTCCTCCTCCGCGTGACACGCCACCATCGAGCCTGCGGCCGTGCGCCGCAGCGCCGGCCGCTCCGCACGGCAGCGCGCGTCGGCGTGCGGGCAGCGCGGGTGGAACGCGCAACCCGAGGGCGGGTCCAGCGGATTGGGCACTTCTCCGGCGACCGGAGTACGCGAGCGCCCCGTCATCTCCAGGTCCGGCACCGCGTCCAGCAGCATGCGCGTATAGGGATGCTGGGGTCGCGCGAACAGCGTCGCGGTGTCTGCCAGCTCCACCAGCCGCCCCAGGTACATCACGCCGATGCGCCCGGCGATGTACGCCACCACCGCCAGGTTGTGCGAGATGAACAGATAGGTCAGTCCCAGGCTCTGCTGCAGGGCCTTCATCAGGTTCAGGATCTGCGCCTGCACCGACACGTCCAGGGCGGAGGTCGGCTCGTCGCACACCAGGAACTCCGGGTGCGTGGACAGCGCGCGGGCGATGCAGATGCGTTGCCGCTGCCCCCCGGAGAACTCGTGCGGGTACTTGCGGCCATCCTCGGGCGTCAGGCCCACCTGCAGCAGCAGCTCCGCCACACGGGCGCGGATCGCATCGCGATCGCCTGACTGCGCGCGCAGCGGCTCGGCCACGATGCGCTCGACACGCCAGCGCGGGTTCAGGCTGGCGTAGGGGTCCTGGAAGATCATCTGCATGCGCCGGCGCACGCGCGCGACGTCCGGCGTGGGCCGGGCCGCAGAGAGCTCGACGCCCTCGAACTCGATGCGCCCGCGGCTGGGGGCGTGCAGGCCGACGATCATGCGCGCCACCGTCGATTTGCCGCAGCCCGACTCGCCCACCAGCGACAACGTTTCGCCGCGGCGGATGTCGACCGACAAGCCGTCCACCGCCTTCAGCACCCGGCGCGGGGCACGCTCCAGCACCCGCTCGAGCCACGGCCGCGACACGTCGAAATCGCGGCCGACGTCGCGCAGCGCCAGCAACGCCGCCTCAGCGCTCATCGGCGTGCAACCAGCAGGCGGCGCGGCTGCTTCCCGCCGGGATCAGCTCGGGACGCTGCTGCGTGCAGCGGGCGAATTGCCGCGGGCAGCGCGGGTGGAAAGCGCAGCCGGACGGGACGGCGTTCAGTCGCGGCATCGCTCCATCGATCTGCGCCAGCGTCGCGCGCGCCTGCCCGGGTTTGGGGATCGAATCCATCAGGCCCACGGTGTACGGATGGCGCGGCGCATGGATCACGTCCCGGACCGGCCCGATCTCGGCGATGCGGCCGGCGTACATCACCGCCACGCGGTCGGCGGTCTCGGCGATCACGCCCATGTCGTGCGTGATCAGCATCACCGCCGCGCCGTGCTCGCGGCACATGCGCTTGAGCAGGCCGATGATCTGCGCCTGGATCGAGACGTCCAGCGCGGTGGTCGGCTCGTCGGCAACGATCAGCTCGGGGCCGGCGCACAGCGCCAGCGCGATCACCGCCCGCTGCCGCATGCCGCCGGAGAACTGATGCGGGTACTGGTCGATGCGCTGCTCCGGCGCCGGGATGCCGGTCTCGCGCAACAAGGCGATCGCCCGCGCCCGCGCTTCGCGCTTCGACACCGGCAGATGCGTGCGGATCGTCTCGACCAGCTGCTGCCCTACCGTGTACAGCGGGTTGAGAGAAGTGAGCGGATCCTGGAAGATCGCGCCGATGCGCCGCCCGCGGATGCGCCGCAGCTCGGCCTGCGGCAGGTCGTCGATGCGCTGTGCGTCGAGGCGTACCTCTCCGGCCGCGATCCGGCCAGGCGCCTCCAGAAGTCCGATGATGGCCAGGCCGGTGAGCGACTTGCCCGCGCCCGACTCGCCGACCACGCCCAGCACTTCGCCGCGGTCGATCGCGAAGGACACGTCGTCCACCGCGACCAGCGCGCCGCGCCGCGTCTGGAACTCCACGCGCAGGTGCTTCACTTCGAGCAGAGGCGGCGCCGGGCTCACCGCAGCTTCGGGTTGAGCGCATCGCGCAGCCAGTCGCCGAGCAGGTTCACCGACAGCACCAGCGCGACCAGGGCGATGCCGGGAAACACCGCGATCCACCACTCACCGGAGAACAGATAGTCGTTGCCCACCCGGATCAGCGTACCGAGCGACGGTGTGGTGGGCGGCACCCCCACCCCCAGAAACGACAGGGTGGCCTCGGTGATGATGGCGGTGGCCAGGTGGATGGTGGCGATCACCAGCACCGGCCCGAGCACGTTGGGCAGCAGGTGCTGCAGCATGATCGCCGCCGGCCGCCGGCCGATGACGCGGGCCGCCTGGACGTACTCCTTGCTCTTCTCCACCAGCGTCGAGCCGCGCACCGTGCGCGCGTACTGCACCCAGCCCGACACGCCGATGGCGAGCACCAGCACGTACACGGCGATGTCGTCGTGGCGCTCGGTGGGCAGCGCCACGCGCACCAGCCCGTCGATCAGCAGCGCGATCAGGATCGCCGGGAACGACAGCTGCACGTCCGCCAGCCGCATGATCAGGGCGTCGATCCGGCCACCCGCGTAGCCGGCGGTGAGACCGAGCCCCACGCCCAGCACCAGCGCGAACACCACCGAGGCCAGGCCCACCGCGAGCGAGATGCGCGCTCCGTACAGGATGGTGGACAGCACGTCGCGCCCCTGGTCGTCGGTGCCCAGCAGATAGCTCGCCTGGCCGCGCGCGTCCCAGGCGGGCGGGGTGAAGGCGTCCAGCAGATCGAGCGAGGCCAGGTCGAAGGGATCGTGCGGGGCCACCCAGGGGGCGAGCAAGGCCGCCCCCACGCATAGCAGCGTGGCCAGCGCCGCCGCCATCGTCACCGGCGAGTGCCGGAAGCTGTAGGCGATGTCCGAGTCCCAGGCGCGCAGCCACGCTTCACGCATTCAGCGGATCACCACCCACTTGAGGTAGTTGAAGTTGTCGGCGCGCTGCACGAGTTCGATGTTTTTCTTCATGCCCCAGGTGAGCATCTGCTGGTGCAGCGGCAGGTGGCCGATGTCCTCGGCGTGCAACTTGAACGCTTCGCTGATCATCGCCTGGCGCTTCGCCGGATCGGTCTCGGAGCCGATCGCGCGCGTCAGTTCGTCCACCCGCACATTCGAGTAGGCGCCCAGGTTGAACTGCCCCTGGCCGCCCTCGCCGGGCGTGGACAGCACCGAGAACAGCGGGTTGTGGCTGTCGTAGGTGCCGGGCGTCCACCCCAGCAGGTAGAACGAGGTCTCGCGCGACAGCACCTTGGGGAAGAACGTCGCCTTGGTCTCGGCCATCAGGTTCATCTTGACGCCGATGCGCGCCAGCATCGCCGCCAGCGCCTGGCAGATCTCGGCGTCGTTGACGTAGCGGTCGTTGGGGCAGTTCATGCCGACCTCGAAACCCCCGGGATAGCCCGCCTCGGCCAACAGCTTCCTGGCCGCCTCGGGGCTGTACGGGAGGCGCTGGTTGAGAGCGGCGTCGAAGCCGTTGATCCCGGGCGCGACCATCAATGCGGTCGGCGTGGCCGCGCCGCGCATGATGCGCGAGCGGATCGCCTCGATGTCGATCGCCTGGTAGAACGCCTGCCGCACGCGCCGGTCCTTGAACGGGTTGCGGCCCTTCACGTTCGAGTAGATCAGTTCTTCGCGCTTCTGGTCCATGCCCAGGAAGATGGTGCGCAGCTCCGGGCTCTGCATCACGTTCAACCTGGCGTCGTTGCGCAGGCGCTGCACGTCCTGCAGCGGCACCGGCTCCATCATGTCGATCTCGCCCGAGAGCAGCGCCGCCACGCGGGTGGCCTCGTTGGCGATCGGCAGGAACCGCGCCTCGGTGACGTTGTGCTCGGGCTTGCCCCACCAGCCGGGGTTTGCCACCAGCACGGTGCGCACGCCGGGCTGGCGCGACGCGAGCATGAACGGCCCGGTGCCGTTGGCGTGATTGCTGGCGTGGTTCTCCGTGCCCCGGCGCACGTCCACCGGGCGCACCGCGTTGTTCTTCTCGCACCAGCTCTTGGACACGATGCGCCACAGTGTCAGCACCTCGGGCAGGATCGGGAACGGCGCATCGGTCACGATCTCGACCGCAAGCCCGTCGATCCTGCGGATCTCCTTGATCTGGCCGACGTAGGTCTTCATGTCCGAGCCTTCGCCGCGCGCCCGCTGCCAGGAGAAGATCACGTCGTCGGCGGTGAACGGGGTGCCGTCGTGGAACTTGACGCCCTTGCGCAAGTTGAAGCGCCACACCGTGGGCGAGGTGCGCTTCCAGTCGGTGGCCAGCTCCGGTTCCAGCTCGAGCTTCCGGCCGCGCCCCACCAGCGCTTCGTACACGTTGCCGGTGAAGTTGAGCAGCAGCGACTCGTTGAGCATGTGCGGGTCCATGGACAACGTATCGCCCTGGTTGGCGTACACGAACGTCTTCGCCTGCACCGGCCCCGCGACGAGGCACAGCGCGGCCAGCGCGACCGCGAGCGTCGTGGCCGGGATGCGGGACAGCTTGGCGAAGCGCGTCCCCATCCGGAACACGTCGTCGGGGCACACGTCGATGCAGCGCCCGCAGTTGGTGCAGTCGCCGCTCGCGATCACCGGCGAGGCGTCCGGCCGCTTGGGCTTGAGCGCCGGGGTGATCACTTGCGGCTCGGGGCAGACGCGGAAGCACTCGCCGCAGTCGGTGCAGGCGGTGCGCTTCACCGCGCTCACGCGCACCAGCGACGCCTTGCCGACCCCCGCGTAGAAGACGCCGACCGGGCAGATGTAGCTGCACCAGCCGCGCCGGCTGACGGCGAGGTCGAACAGGAACACCGCCAGCACCGGTGCCCAGGCGAGTCCCATGCCGAACACCAGCCCGCGTTGCAACATGGTGATCGGATTGACCAGTTCCCAGGCGATGGTGCCGGCGAGCGCCGACACCGCCAATGCGGTCGCCAGGACCCAGACCCGCGTGCTCTTGCGCGGTTGCCAGATGGGGTTGATCCCCAGCCGGCCGCGCAACCAGAACGCGGCGTCGGTGACGATGTTGATCGGGCACACCCACGAGCAGTACGCGCGCCCGCCCACGACCACATAGAGCAGCAGAATCGTGACCGCGCCGATCAGCGCGGCTGCTGCGACTTTGTGCCCGGCGGCGAAGGACTGCAGCAGCACCAGCGGATCGGTCAGGCCGATGACGTCGAGGAAGGTGCTGGAAGCGAGATTGCCCTTCAGCCACCAGATGCCGAACCAGGGACCGGCCAGGAACAGGGCGAGAATCCCGAGTTGCGCGCTGCGCCGCGCCAGCAGCCAGCGGTTACGCGCGAGCAGCCCGCGGTGTGCGAGCGCGGTCGATCCATGCGCCGGCGCGTTCATCGCGGCCCCGACTCATCTCCCCGGCAGGAGGTCCTGCTGCGCCAGCGCCAAGGGCAGCACCTTGATCGACGCCTCCTCGGTGACGCAATCGTGCTCGCACTTGCCGCAGCCGGTGCACTTGTCCGCGTGCACGGTCGGTTCGAAATAGCTGCGGCCGTTGGAATGGCGCCGCTCCATGCTGATGGCCTCGTCCTTGATCGGGCAGGCCAGATAGCAGGCGCGGCAGTTGGCGCCTTTGGCGACCGCGTAGCAGGTGTCGCGGCCGGTGAGCACCGCCACGCCCATTCTCGCGTCGCGGATATCCTTCAGCTCCTTGCTCAACGCGTCGGTCGGGCACGCGGCGGCGCACGGGATGTCCTCGCACATCTCGCAGGCGATGTCGCGAGCGACGAAGTACGGCGTGCCGGTGGCGATGTCCTGTCCCAGCTCGGCGAGGTGGAGCATGTCGAACGGACAGGCGCGCACGCACAGCCCGCAGCGCACGCACGCCGCGCCGAACCGGTCCTCCGGCAGCGCGCCGGGAGGGCGCAACGCCCAAGCCGGCAGGGCCTTCGATTGTTTGCTGTAGGTCGCCAGCAGCAACCCGAATACGCCGGCCGACCCGGCCAGCCCGGCGCAGTCCTGGATGAACTTGCGCCGCCCGAAGCGATGTGTGTCGTCCGCCATGGGACCCTCCCCGCTGCAGCTCAGCTTGGCGCCGCGGCCCGCTCGATGCGCAGCCGCGGATCCACCGCATAGTACAGAAGATCGACCGCCAGGTTGATCACCACGAAGAACAGCGCGATCAGGCACAGGTAGGCGGCCATCACCGGCACGTCGGCGAACATCACCGACTGGATGAACAGCAGTCCCATGCCGGGCCACTGGAACACCGTCTCGGTGATGATGGCGAAGGCGATGATCGAGCCGAGCTGCAGCCCGGTGACGGTGATCACCGGCACCAGCGTGTTCTTGAGCGCGTGTCCGAAGTGCACGGCGCGGTCGGTGAGGCCGCGCGCGCGAGCGAAGCGGATGTAGTCGGTGCGCAGCACTTCCAGCATCTCGGAGCGCACCAGGCGCATGATCAGCGTCATCTGGAACAGGCCGAGCGTGATCGAGGGCAGGATCAGCGCCTTCAGCCCCGATCCGGTCAACAGCCCCGTGGTCCACCAGCCGATGCTCACCGTCTCGCCGCGCCCGAACGAAGGCAGCCAGGCGAGTTCCACCGAGAACACCAGGATCAGCAGAATGCCGATCAGGAAGGTGGGCAGCGACACGCCGATCAGCGACACCGCCAGGAGCACGTGCGACAGCCACGCGGTGCGGCGCAACGCGGTGTACACGCCCATCGGCACGCCGACCACGAGCGCCAGCAGCGCGGCGGCCAGCGACAGCTCGAGCGTGGCCGGCAGGCGCTCGGCGATCAGCGTCGACACCGGCCGCATCTGCCGCAGCGAGAAGCCGAAGTCGCCCTGCAGCGCGCGCGCGACGAACCCGGCGTACTGCACGTAGAAGGGCCGGTCCAGGCCCAGCTCCTGCGCCAGGCGAGCGCGGTCCTCGGGCGTGGCCTCCTGGCCGAGCATGAACACCACCGGGTCGCCCACGTACCGGAACAGGGCGAAGGCGATGATGCCGACCGTGAGCATCACCGCGACCGCCTGGGTCAGGCGCCGGAGGACGAAGGCAAGCATCTCGGGGTGTGGTCGCAGACCGTCGCGCAACGCTCGACCGGAGCAGCGAAGGTCTGGCCGGATGTTGCCGAACTCGGTCGCAGGCGTCAACGCACGGCGCAGGAACGCTGCGCCGGCGATTCGCGCAAAGAAAACGGCCGACCCCGATGGAGTCGGCCGAAAGGCCCCGCGGAAAGGAGGAAACGCGGGGGGAGGAGGACTAGCCCGGATGTTTCACCAGGACTGGGAGTTCTGGGTCGTTGTGGGCGGGCTAGTTCGCCCGCCCGCCCGGGCCGTGCTGCGCCAGCGCCGTGCCGCTGCACGCGGCCGCCAGCAGCGCCGCCTGGGAGTCGCCCGCGCGCACCGGCGTGAATACCGGCGCCGTCGCGCGATCGGCCCACACCGCGTCGCCGTGGCCAAGTGCGCCCTGATGCAGGATCCACTGCGCGACCGCGTACGTTCCTTCGCTGCAGTTGAACACGTAGCGCAGCGAGCGGGAGCGATGCGGATACCAACCCTCGACGGCGTGGCGCACGTCGGGGTAGCTCTCCAGCGCCCAGACCGAGGCGGCGACCGGATTGCGCACCACACGGCCGCCGTCGGCGAAGGTGAGTTGCGCATCGTCGAACGCCACCAGCTTCCAGTCTTGGGCGGTCGTGACAAGGGAAACGGCCATCATCGCCGCGGCGGCCGCAACAATCAGCTTGAGTTTCATGTCGATCTCCTGAGCAAAGGCGAAGAGGGGTTCAGTTCAAGGCCAGGCCGCCGTCGATGCGCACCTTGGCGCCGAGCAGGAAGCTGGAGTCGGCCGAGGCGAGGAACAGAGCGGCGCGCGCCACTTCCTCGGCGGTGCCCAGGCGCTTCAGCGGCACCAGGGCACTCATGCCGTCGACCTGCTCCGCGGTCAGGCCGATCTTGCCGAAGATCGGCGTCTCGATCGGCCCGGGGCTGACTTCGTTGACGCGAATGCCGCGCGGCGCCAGCTCGTTGGCCAGCGTGCGCGCCAGCGACGACAGCGCGGCCTTGGTCGCCGAGTAGATGCTGGTGCTGGCCATGCCGAGGTCGGCGGCGACCGAGGTGGTGAGCACGATCGCACCGCCGCTGCCCATCAGCGGCAGGATCTGCTGGATGGTGAAGTAGGCGCCGCGCACGTTGACGCCGAACTGCTCGTCGAAGGCCTGCGGCGTCACGCTCTCGATCGGCAGGAAGCGCGCGATGCCGGCGTTGACGAACAGCACGTCGATGCGGCCGGCCCGGGTCTTCAAGGTGCGCGCCAGCGCCTGGACGTCGTCGAGGTCGGCGGCGTCGGACGGCAGCACCTCGACCTCCGTCGGCAGTTGCTTGCGCGCCTCCGCGATGCCCGCTTCGCTGCGACCGGTCACGAACACCCTGGCGCCTTCGGCGTGGAACAGCTTCGCCGCCGCCAATCCGATGCCGGTGGTACCGCCGGTGATCAACGCCACTTTGTCTTGCAGTTTCATCTTTGCGCCTCCTATATTGGAACGATCGGTCTGATCAAGGCAAAAAAATTCATCGCGTTACGGCCGCGAGCGCGACCTCCACGATGTCGTTCAAGACCTTCGGATCGCGGGTCGCCTTGGCGGTCACCGCCAGTCCGTTCATCGTGTTCATCAGGAACCGGGCGAGCTGCAACGGCGGGCTGTCCGACGCGATCTCGCCCGCCTGCTGCGCCCGCACCAGCAGCCCGGACAGCGCGCCTTCGATCTGGCGCGCGTTGGCCGCGCAGGCCTGGGTCACCGCCGCGTCGTGGCCGGCCAGCTCGGTGACGGTGTTGGCGATGAAACAGCCCTTGAAATCACCGCTCAGCAGGTTGTCCGCGAACGCGTGCAGGAACTCGCGCAGCACCTCGAGCGCTGGGCCTTCTCGCTCGAGCAGACGCCGCACGGGTGCGCCCTGGATCTCGCGGTAGCGCTCCAGGGCGGACAGGAACAGCTGGTCCTTTCCGCCGAAGGTGTCGTACAGGCTCTGCCGGTTCACGCCGAGCCGGTCGACCAGGTCCTGGATGCTGGTGGCGTGATAGCCCCGCTCCCAGAACAGCTGCATCGCCTCGTCCAGGGCCGCGTGCCTGTCGAACTGCTTGGTGCGTACCATGGCCGCCATCAAACCACATCTGGAACGATCGGTCAAGACCCCCAAGCCGACGAATAGGTCCGTGGCAAGCAGACCCGCGCGCGGCAGCGCGAGCCGAGTTTGCACCATAATCCGCAGCGGTCTCTGGCGGGAGGAAAGAAGATGCGGGCGATCTGGGGCGCGCTGCTGGTGTTGGTGGCGGCGCTTGTAGTCGCGCTGGCGGTCAATACGGCACGGTTCGGCTCTCGCCAGATCGACGTGCCGCGCGCGCAAGAGCGCTTGCCGCCGCTGGAGCAGGCCGTGCAGCGGCTGGCGCAGGCGATTCGACTGCAGACCATCTCGCACCAGGACCCGGAGCACCTGCCGGCCGGCGAGTTCGAGGCGCTTCATCGCCTGCTGCAGGCGAGCTTCCCGCGCCTGGGCAAGGCGCTGAAGCGCGAGCGCATCGGCGGATTGAGCCTGCTCTACGAATGGCCGGGCGCGGATCCCGCCGCCAAGCCGATCCTGCTGCTCGCGCACCTGGACGTCGTGCCTGCCGAGGAGGGCAGCCTGCCGCAGTGGACGCATGCGCCGTTCTCCGGTGCCGTCGCGGACGGTTTCATCTGGGGGCGCGGCACGCGCGACGACAAGGGCGCCGCGATGGCATTGCACGAGGCGGTGGAGGCGCTGCTCGCGCAGGGCTTCCGGCCGCGGCGTACGGTGTACCTCGCCTTCGGCCACGACGAGGAAGTCGGCGGCACGCGCGGCGCGGCGCAGATCGCCGAGAGGCTCGCGTCGCGCGGCGTGAAGCTCGACTCGGTGCTCGACGAAGGCATGCCCGTCACGCACGGCCTTCTGCCCGGGATCGAGCAGCCGGTGGCCCTGATCGGCATCGCTGAGAAGGGCTACGCGACGCTGGAGCTGGTGGCGCAGGGCGAGGGCGGGCATTCCTCCATGCCGCCGTCGCAGACCGCGGTGGCGATCCTGGGCGCGGCGCTGGCCAAGCTCGAAGCCTCGCGCTTTGCGGCCACGCTCACCGAGCCGCTGCGCGAGCAGTTGGCGTTTCTCGGGCCCGAGCAGGGCCTGCTGCGCCGTGTGCTGTTCGCCAACCTGTGGTTGTTCGGCGGCGTGGTGACAGGGCAGCTCGCCGACTCGCGGGCGGGCAACGCGCTGATCCGCACCACGGTGGCGCCGACCATGCTGGAGGGCAGCGTCAAGGAGAACGTGCTGCCCGCGCGGGCGCGCGCCTTGGTGAACTTCCGCTTGCTGCCGGGTACCGGCGTCGGCGCGCTGGTGCGCCGGGTGGTGGAGATCGTCGACGACCCGCGCGTTGCGATCGCACCCGCGGGAACGTCGCGCAGCGAGCCTTCGCCGGTGTCGAGCACCCGTTCCGAGGCCTTCCACAGCCTGCAGCGCGCGATCGAAGCGGTGTTCCCCGAAGCGCTGGTGGCGCCCTCGCTGCTGGTGGCCACCACCGACTCGCGCCACTTCACGCCGCTGGCGGAGTCGGTGTTTCGCTTCCTGCCGGCGCGCACCGGCCCCGACGACCTGCCCCGCTATCACGGCGTCAACGAACGCCTGGCGGTGGACCACTACGCCGAGTTCATCGCCTTCTACATGCGCTACCTGCGCGAGGCCGCCGGCGGGTGATGGGCGGACGGCAGGGGATGGTCAACTGGCGTCGTGGAAGATGATGCCGAGCGTGTGGCGCTGTCCCGAGCGCACGCGGCTGACGCCATGCCGCAGACTGACCCGGTAGGCGCCGCGCGTCCCCTGCACCGGACGCTGGTGAACGGCGAACACCACCGCGTCGCCCTGCCGCAGCGCTACTACGTCCGGTCGCGACTGCATGCGCGGGCGCTGCTCTGTGATCACGAACTCGCCGCCGGTGAAGTCGCGTCCGGGCTCGGACAGCAGGATCGCCACCTGCAGCGGGAACACGTGCTCGCCGTACAGGTCCTGATGCAGGCAGTTGAAGTCGTCCGCGCCGTATTGCAGCAGCAGCGGCGTCGGCCGCCGTTGGCCGGCCGCGTGGCAGCGCTTGATGAACTCCGCGTGCTGGTCCGGGAAGCGCACGCGGCTTCGCATCGCCGCGTGCCAGCGGTTGGCGATCGGCGCCAGCCGCGGATAGAGGGCGCTGCGCAGCGCGGCGACGATGCCGGGCAGGGGATAGCGGAAATACTTGTACTCGCCGCGCCCGTAGCCGTGCCGCGCCATCATCACTCGGCTGCGGAACAGATCGTCGTCCGCGTACAGCTCGGCCAGGGCGGCGCACTGCGCCGGCGCGATCAGCCGCTCGATCGTCACGCTGCCTCGGGCGTCAAGATCAGCGGATGCGCCTTCCCAGTCGATCGCCTCCACCCTGCATACAGCGTCGTTCGCGCAGGCCAGCGCCGCGACGTCACCGTCGCGCGCATTCATACGCCGGCCTCGCGCTCGAGCAGCGCGCGCTTGCGCTCGACACCCCAGCGGTAGCCCGACAGCGCACCATCGGTCCGCAGCACGCGATGGCAGGGGATCGCCACCGCCAGGGGGTTGGCTGCGCAAGCCTGCGCCACGGCGCGCACCGAGCGGGGCAAGCCGAGTCGCCGCGCGATCTCGGTGTAGCTCGCCGTCGAACCCGCGGGGATCTTTCTCAGCGCCTGCCAGACACGCTGCTGGAACGCCGTTCCACGCACGTCGAGGGGCAGGTCCAGCCCCAGCCCGGGGGCCTCGACGAAACCCACCACCTTGGCGACGATGCGCTCGAAGTCCCGGTCGCCGCCGATCAGCTCGGCGCGCGGGAACCGGTCCTGCAGATCGCGCGCCAGGGCCTCGGGATCGTCGCCCAGCAGAATGGCGCACACGCCGCGGTCGCTGGCCGCGACCAGAATCGATCCCAGCGAGCACTCGCCGACGGCGAAGCGGATGCGCGTGTCCGCGCCGCCGGCCCGGTAGCGCGATGGCGTCATGCCCAGCACCTGGTCCGAGCTTTCGTAGAACCGGCCGTTCGAGTTGTAGCCGGCGTCGAAGATCGCGGCGGTGACCGTGCGGCTGCGGCGCAGCTCGTTGCGGATGCGCTTGGCGCGGTACGCCGCGGCGTAGGCTCTGGGCGTGAGGCCGGTGGCGGCTTTGAACACGCGATGGAAGTGGTATGCGCTCAACCCTGCGCGGCGGGCCAGCTCGTCGAGTGTCGGCGGCGTCTCGGCCGCTTCGATCAGACGGCAGATCTCCGCGACTTTGCCTGCATGCTGCACGCCCAGCGCAGGCTGATCGGGCTTGCAGCGCTTGCAGGGCCGGAAGCCGGCGCCCTCGGCCTGCGCCCGCGTGGCGAAGAACTGCACGTTTTCCGGCCGGGCCAGGCGCGCCGAGCACGACGGGCGGCAGTACACGCCGGTGGTCTTTACCGCGTAGAAAAACTTGCCGTCGGCGGCGGCGTCGCGCGCCACGACGGCGGCCCAGCGGGAGTCGCCGGCCGTTGCGGCCGCAATCCTGGCGTTGTGCGGTGATGTCCTCATGTTGGTGCCCTCCGACAATCGATGATTGTCGTAACTCTAGCGGCCGTCGCGAAGCTTGGCACTCCGGGTCTTGCTTTCGAATTCGGCTGGAGGGAAACCCGCGTGCGCCCGCCGCCGGCATCCATCTTAGCCGGTTCGCGGCGACCTTGAAGACGACTGACGGTGCTCTCCCTCTCCCCTTGCGGGAGAGGGACAGGGTGAGGGGGTGCCGCCGACCGCTAGGCGGCGATCTTGACGCGATTGCGGCCGCTGGACTTGGCCGCGTACAGCGCCTGGTCGGCCTGCTCGATGAGCGCAGCCACGCTTTCCTCCCCGCCGCTCATCGCCGCCACGCCGATGCTCACGGTGACGCGCAGTTCGGGGAAGCTCGTGCCGCAGTGCTGCTTGATGCTGCGCCGGACCTTCTCGGCCAGCTGCATCGCGTGCTCGGCGTCGCAACCGGGCATGCCGACGAAGAACTCGTCGCCCCCGTAGCGGCCGACGATGTCGGTGCCGCGCAACGACGCCGCCAGGGTCTTGCCGACCTCCTCGACTACGCGGTCGCCGAGCACGTGCCCGAAGCGGTCGTTGACCGACTTGAACTGGTCGATGTCCACCGCCAGGCAACTGAGCGGCTTGCCGCTGCGCCGCGCGTCTTCCCGCGCGCGCATCATGCGGTCGAACAGCGCCCGGCGCGTCAGGCAGCCGGTCAGCGGATCGTGCGTGGCCATGTGCTCGAGCTCGACGTTCTTCTGCTCGACTTCGTCGCGCGACGCGCGCAGCTCTCTCAGCGTGTCGGTCAGCCGCTCGTTGGCGAAGTGCAGCGCTGTGAGGTCGGCGAAGGTGGCGATGCAGCCGCGAACCATCCCGCGCGCATCGGAGATCGGCGCGCAGTTGACCGCCAGCTTTCTGCGCCCGTCCGCGGCCGGCGCCACTTCGATCGCCACGTCCCGGACCGGCGCGGCTTGATGCATGGCGCGGCTCCAGGGGTGGTCGGCGGCGTTCGGGGGCAGGCTGGCCGCGAGCCACGGCAGGTCCGACAGGCGCATGCCGACGAGATCCGTCCCGTCCTTGCCGTGCAGCGTGCGGAAAGCGCTGTTGGCCAGCAGCAGGCGGCCGCGGTGGTCGAGCACCGCGACGCCTTCGGTCATGATGTCGAAGGCGAGCCGCACGCGCTCCGGAATCACCGCGGTGGGATCCAGATGCATCAGCGCGCGGCGGATGTACACCCAGTACACCAGCGCGCCGATGAGCGCGGTGCTGAGCAGCGTCACCCACAGGGGGTGCGCGAACACCCGCTGCAGCGGGCCGCTGTCGTCCGGGAAGAAGGTCATCTCGAAGCTGCCCCAGCGCACGCCGCTCTGCGTCAACGGCACCAGCAGATGCGTCAGCGCCGAGCGCGCGTGGCGCGGCTCGGCCCACGCCCGCTCGTGATCGCCCGATCGCGCCAGCAACCCGTGCCCGATGCGCCGCACCGCGAGCGAGCGGATGCTCGAATCACGCGCGCGCACGCGCGCCAGCGCCAGCGACAGGCTGTGCTCGTCGCCACGCTGCAACAGCACCGAGACCTGCGTCGCCAGGCTCTCGGCGTGCGCGCCGCGCACGCGCATCAGCTGGCCGTCCGGGTCCGGGAACACGTTGAACAGCAGGTCCACCAGCAGCAGGACCGCCGTGGTCAGCAGCACCAGCCCGAGAGTGATCTGGGCGCTCGGTCGGATGCGCTTCACGATGCGCTCCGCCTACCGCGGCGCCGCGGACGCTGCCCATCGAGCATGGCCGCGACCGCCTGCTCCTCGGAGGCGTCGCGCTTTGGGGGCACGCTCGCCGGCGGCGGGTCGGACGCCCGGTCCACGATCGGCAGCAGGTCGACGTGCCGCCACAGGGGAATGCCCAGGATCAGCAGGGAGGTCCAGATGCTGGAGTGCAGCAGCCAGAACAGGGCGCCCCCGGTCACCACCGCGGCGCTGACCCTGCCTACGTCGGTATCGAGGACGGCGAGTTGCCCCTCGTCCTCGGCTTGCTCCTGCGTGCCCACCATGATCACGGGCGCCCGCGGCTTCGGCGGCGCCGGCGCGAGTCGTGGCGTGGAGACACCCGGGCATTTCCGCTTCGAAGCGCTCTTGACCGAATCCCCGGTCCCCTGCCCCGTGACCAGCGCACCCTTGCCGTCGAGGACGGGGCCGCAGAAGGCGTTGCCGCCGCCCCGCCCCGCAGGCTGGGCGGCAAGCCCGGGGCAGCCCGCGCCGATGCCGGCTGCCAGGGTGACGGCCGCCAGCCGTCTGGCAAGGCTTCGAGAGGAGATCGGCATGTGACAAGCTGGTTGACCGGCCGCTCGCGCCGCGTCTGGCGCCCCTGTTGCAGGGCGCACGTGCGCGCGAGCGCCGCGCGACGGCGCAGCAAGACTGATGCCAAGGAAACCGCGCGGGTTCCTGCCCTCGGGGCAGGGCCGTCACGCCCGGCGGGGCGCTGTGGTAGGGTTGGTTTTTTCCTCCGGGGAGGGCTCGTGCCCCTGGCGTTGCGCAAGCTGCATCCGCTGTTCGCCGCCGAGGTGAGCGGGATCGATCTGCGCACCGTGCACGACCGGCCGACGCTCGACGAGATCCGCGGCGCGATGGACGCGTTCGCCGTGCTCGTGTTCCCCGGTCAGCCGTTCAGCGACGAGGAGCAGCTCGCTTTCGCGCACCGTTTCGACGGCGCGCTGCACACCAGGACCGGCGCGGCGGTGCTCGCCAAGAGCCGCCTCGGCAACGAGGCGCTGGCCGACATCTCGAACCTGGACGAAGGCGGCGGGATCCTGCGCTCGGACGACCGGCGCCGCGTGTACGGCCTGGGCAACCGGTTGTGGCACACCGATGCATCGTTCCAGGATCCGCCGGGACGCTACTCGATGCTCTCGGCGCGCACCGTGCCGCCTGCGGGCGCGGACACGGAGTTCGCCGACATGCGCGCCGCCTACGATGCGGTCGACGCCGCGACCAAGGAGAAGCTCGACGGGCTGCGTGCGCATCATTCCATCGCCTACTCCCGGCAAGTGCTCGGCTTCGAGTTCTCGCAGGAGGAGCAGGACCAGCTCAAGGGCGCCGTGCACCCTGTGGTGCGCGTGAACCCGCGTACCGGGCGTCGCTCGCTGTACCTCGCGTCGCACGCTTCGCGCATCGTCGACTGGCCGATTCCCGAAGGACGGCTGCTGCTGCGCGATCTGATCGAGCACGCCACGCAGCCGCAGTTCGTGTACCGGCACCCCTGGCGCCCGGCCGATCTGGTGATCTGGGACAACCTCGCCACCATGCACCGCGCGCGGCCTTTCGACGACGCCACACGGCGCCGCGAGCTGCGCCGCGTCACCACGCTGGATCTGCCCGCGGCCGGAGAGCTCACTGCGGGATGAGGTAGTCCGCGAGCGCTGCGCGCATGTCCTCGGGGATCGGCACCGGCTGGCCGGTGTCCAGGTCGGTGAGCACGATGACCGACTTCGCGACCAGGCGCCCGCCGTCGTCCCCGCGCACCGTGTACTGCAGGCCCAGCGACGCGCCGCCGAGCTTGAACACCTCGATGTCGACCTCGATGCGGTCCCCGTAGCGGCTGCGCCGCTTGAAGTCGGTCTCCAGCCGCACCATGGGCCAACCGCGCCGCTGCTCGTTGATCATGCGGTGCATCGGGTGGCCGATGTGCATCAGGAAGTCCTCCTTCGACTCGCTCAAGATGTAGAAGTACTGCGGATAGAACACGATCCCGGCCGGATCGCAATGGAAGAACTGGATCATCTTGCGCGTGGTGAACTTCACTCGGGCGCTCTCCCTCGGCTGGGTTGGCCGGGCGACGTCGCGACGCCCGGCCATGCCGGCCGCGGCCGGCCGGGAAACATTTACACTGTACGGTGGTTGTCGTCCATCCCGATCGCGCGACGTGGGGCAGGCGCGCATCCCCTGCGCCGGGCATCCGAGGGGCGGCGGTCGACTTGGCATGAACCGAGAGCCCACCTACCGTCCCGGGGCGCGGGAAAGCGACGCGCCGATCATCGAGGAGCGCCCCGACGGCACCCTCCTGGTGCGCAGCCGCGAGCCGCTCGCCGACTATCCGGCGTGCCTGACCGAGCGCCTGGCGTACTGGGCGCAGCGCGCTCCTGAGCGGCCGTTCGTGGCGCGCAGAGATGCGACCGGCGCGTGGCGGAGCATCGGCTTCGCCGACATGCTGCAGCGCGCGCGCCGCATCGGCCAGGCGCTCCTCGAGCGCGGGTTGAGCGCGCAGCGGCCGCCGGTGATCCTGTCCGAAAACGATCTCGAGCATGCGACCCTGGCCGCCGCCGCCCAGTATGCCGGTGTCCCGTACGCCCCCATCTCCACCGCCTACAGTCTGGTGTCGCGCGATTTCGGCAAGCTGCGCAGCATCGTGCGGCTGCTCACACCGGGCCTGGTGTACGCGGCGGACGGCGAGCGTTACGGTCCCGCGATCGCGGCCACGGTGCCCGCCACGGTGGAGGTGGCGGTGCGCGAGCGGCCGCCGACCGGGCGCAAGACGACGCCGTTCGAGGCGCTGCTGGCGACGCCCGCAACGCCTGCGGTCGACGCCGCGCACGCGGCGATCACCGCGGACTCGATCGCCAAGTTCCTGTTCACCTCCGGCTCGACGCAGGCCCCCAAGGGCGTGATCAACACGCACCGCATGCTGTGCAGCAACCAGGAGATCATCCGGCATGCGTTTCCCTTCCTGGCTCAAGAGCCGCCGGTACTGGTGGACTGGCTGCCGTGGAACCACACCTTCGGCGGCAACCACAACTACGGCATCGCGCTGTACAACGGCGGCACGCTGTACATCGACGACGGCAAGCCGATGCAGCCGCTGATGCAGGAGACGTTGCGCAATCTGCGCGAGATCTCGCCGACCATCTACTTCAACGTGCCGAAGGGCTTCGAAGAGCTGGTGCATGCGCTGCCGGCCGACGCGGTCCTGCGCGAGAGCCTGTTCCGCAGGCTGCGCCTGATGTTCTACGCCGGTGCCGGCCTGCCGAAGCCGGTCGCCGACGAGCTGTATGCGATTGCGGAAGCCCACTGCGGCGAGCGCATCGGCATCTACACCGGGCTCGGCATGACCGAGACCGCGCCGTTCGCCATCGGTACCGTGCGCATCGGCCGGGTCGCGGGCGCGATCGGCAACCCGGCGCCGGGCGTGACCATGAAGCTGGTCCCGAACCTGGGCAAGCTGGAGTTGCGCTACAAGGGGCCGGGTGTGACCCCGGGCTACTGGCGTGCGCCCGAGCTGACCGCAGCCGCGTTCGACGAAGAGGAATTCCTGCGCAGCGGCGATGCGGTGCGCTTTCTCGATCGCCGCGACCCGGGTCGCGGGTTCGTGTTCGACGGACGCATCGCCGAGGACTTCAAGTTGAGCACCGGCGCGTGGGTGAGCGTGGGTCCGCTGCGCAACGCCGCGCTGGTCGAAGGCGCACCCCACGTGCAGGACGTGGTGGTCGCCGGACACGACCGCGACGAGGTGGGGTTGCTGATCTTTCTCAGAATCGACTCCTGCCGCGCGCTGGCCGGTCTCGGCCTGGACCCGGAGGCGCGCGCGGTGCTGCACAGCGCGCCGGTGCGTGCCTTCCTTCGCGACATGATCCAGCGTCTGTATCAGCAGGGCAGCGGCAGCGCCAGTCGCGTGGTGCGCGCGCTGGTCCTGGCCGAGCCGCCATCGATCGACTTGGGCGAGATGACCGACAAGGGTTCGATCAACCAGCGCGCAGTGCTGGCGCATCGCGCGGCGGACGTCGACAGGCTCTACGGCGACGATCCCGAGGTGCTGCGGGTGCCCGGCGCCGTTCCAGCCGAAACCGGGACATGACA
>Ga0187893_10006259_pt1 | contig 20514 bp, 19 predicted proteins | sample MA1701074metaG_FD_139574 | JGI IMG/M metagenome (GOLD analysis project Ga0187893, IMG submission 139574) | White microbial mat communities from a basaltic lava cave in the Kipuka Kanohina Cave System on the Island of Hawaii, USA - MA170107-4 metaG ...
TATAAAAATCTCGGGAAGATTCTCAGGGAAGATGATGCGGGGTACGAAGCGAGGGCTATCGCAGCGGAAAACATGCTTGCGGAGGAGAAGCGTAAAGAGGCGGCGCGGAAAAGGGACGATCTGATTTATGAGCAAAACAAGACTTATGAAGAGGCACAGAGCCGCATGCGGAATGAGTATGAATTAAAGATCAAAGAGGCGGAGTATAAAAAACAACTGCACCCGCTTGAGAAGGAGGTTGCGGAGCTCACAGCCGAAGAGAGCGAGCAGCCGAAGAAGAAACGAGCGCCCAGCACAACGGAGCTGTTTCGGGAGAAGGAGAAGATCGACAAGGAGGTCGCCAAGCGGAAAGAGAAGATTCAGTCAAGTAATAAAGCAACGGAGGAGAAAAAATCAGATATGAAGTTGGTCGAGCGCTGGCGGGAGGAAATGTACGAACGGGTGGAAGCTCAGTATCGTCGGGAGATGGGTGATAACGAGCTAGCGGATAAATAAACTTAGATAGCGACTGCTCCACGGCCTTTCGTTTGAGATCACAAAGCGATTGGTGAATGCAAACCGCTCGCTTTTTTACTGTGTGCCGAACCCAATTTTATACTCCCGCGTTTCTTCCGGTGGAGCGAGTAGTTTCCGAAGCGCATCGAAAACCACCTTGAGCTGCGCGTCATATTTCCGCTCCATCCTCTCTACCTTTTCCAAAATTTCCTTGTTCGAAGCAATGAGCCGCCGAAGCCGAGTGAATGTTTTTATAATTTGGATGTTTACCTGTATGGCGCGTTCGCTATTAAGCACACTCGAAAGCATGGCAACTCCCTGCTCGGTGAAGACGGTAGGCAGATATTTAGTGTGTTTCCCACGACCTGTTTTTAAGGTCACAGTTTGTGACCTTAAATCAGCCTCTTCCTTTGAGGTGCCCTCTTGGAACCTCAAACTTTCAAAATTATCGAATTCAAGTTTATTCAACTGAAACATAAAATCATCATCGGGAAAGCGTTTTTTGTTCCGTTTCACTGCTTGATTGAATACTTTTGTCTGCACCCCATAGAGCACCGCAAGGTCGCGGTCGAACATCACTTTCTTACCGCGGAGAAAGTAGATTTGGCTCTCAATCCGCTCGCTTGGGATTGGGATGACGTTGCTGGCGGTCTTGGCCATACTGCTATCATACCAATGATCGGGCGTTTGTAAATGGATATACTGGTGTTATCAACAGGGCGCCTATGGACGCTTTGTTCCCTCCATGCTTGGATAAAGGAGGTTCGTACCAAGCAAGAGGGCATACGCATGACAACCACATGGGTCAATTACAAAGAGCTGCGCGGGGAGCTTTCGTTCGAAAGAATCCTTACGCACTACAAGGTAGAGCTCAAAGCGAAAGGCGATCAATGGCAGGGTTTCTGCCCGCTTCCGACGCATGAAGGGAAGCGCCGGTCGCCGTCGTTTTCGGCAAATATTACTAAGGGCATCTGGCAGTGCTTCGGCTGCGGGGCCAAGGGGAATCTCATCGAGTTTGCCACACGCATGGAAGAGTTGAATCCGGATGACGCCGTGGATTTCCGGAAGGCTGCAATCTTTCTCAAACAGACGTTTCTATGTGGTGATGACGTCCAACCACAACCGCCGGCGCGAGCTCCGAAGGAGCCAGCTAAGGAAGAGGACAAGGCAGCGCCGGTGATCGTAAACGCACCGCTAGACTTCGAGCTCAAGGCGCTCGATTTCTCACACCCCTACCTTCGCGAGCGGGGCTTTACGGAGAGCACGATACAGTACTTCGAGCTCGGGTACTGCAACCGCGGGCTCATGAAAGGGCGCATTGTGATCCCGCTCCATGATCTGTGGGGGAAGCTGATCGGCTACGCCGGCCGTATCGTGGATGATGGGGCTATAAACGAGGACATGCCGCGGTATCTGTTTCCCTCACACAGAGAGCGGAACGGGGCGCGGTATGAGTTCCATAAATCGGAATTCCTCTACAACGGACATCGAGTGAAGGGAGCAACCGATCTCGTGCTCGTCGAGGGCTTCACCGCGGTATGGTGGCTTGGAGAGGCGGATATCGAAAACGTCGTCGCTTTAATGGGCGCCTCGTGCTCGGAAGCGCAAGCGAAGCTTATACAAGCCCTCGTGCCCGAGGACGGGCGGGTATGGGTTCTCCCGGACGGCGATCAGGCTGGTGAGCGAATGGCAGAGAGCGCTCTCAAGCTCATCTCGCCTCACCGGTTCGTGCGGTGGGTAAAGGTCGAAGATGGGAAGCAGCCGACGGATCTGTCGGCTGAAGAGCTGCAAAAACTATTGCCGGTGGTGTAGCCGCCGGGTGACGTGCCTTGAGAGAGGCGCGTTTTTCTAATAACTTCCCCCTGTTCGGCTGCTACGTTAGGTAAATCAAGGCAAAATGAGCTACCACGAACAACTCTTTAGAGCTGCTGAATGGCTGAGTTCAGTACGAAATGAGGATAAGGGGTGGGGGCTATCAGCAGGTCAAGCCTCATCCATAGTTAATACAGCGGAAGCGGTTTACGTACTGGCTAGAGTTCCATCTCCCGTTCACCATTCATTAATAACTGACGGCTTGAATTTTATGCAAACAAAAACGCTCGAAAGTGCCCGCAAAGATGCCGCGTACCCGATATGTATTCTTCGCCCTTTTGGCTTGCCTTGAGCACCTCGAAAAAACAGACAAGAAATTTATTAATGAATGCAAGGGGTGGCTGCTGTGCGCAAAGAACAAGGATGGAGGGTGGGGACACGTTGCGAATGACGAGGATTCGAAGTTGTACCCAACTGCGATGACCTTGCTAGTCCTAGATCGTTTGTGTTTAAAGGACGAACTAAGTCCCGGGTGTCATTGGATTATTAGCCACATGAAAGCTGATGGATGGGGATTTTCCCAAAACGAACCATCCTCACCAGTCGCTACGGCGATTGCAATAGTCGCACTTCGCAGATTTAAGGGAATGGATGATCAGCTTTTTATCAAACCAAAGGAGCGGCTACTTATCATCGATACTTGGGGCGTTGAGACGGAAGACATGCCCGGTACCCCTTGGATTCACTGTAGTTATATGTGGGTTTTCCCGGCGCTTACTCACCTAGGTGTAGAACCATATTCAAAACCCATTGCACAAGGCGTGCGAGAATTAAATAAGCTTAATTGCAAAGATGGCTGGAAGGAGCCCAGTAACCATCTAACAGTTCGCGGTCAATTCTGGGCAACTTTCGCGCTTCATAACCTCCAGCTAGCCTACGATCCCGCAGTTCATACCTATCGAATAGACTCAGCTCTCTCAGTCAGTAACATTCAAGAACCACACTTCGTGACGATTTTCCCCCACAGCAAGTGGTCCTTCGTTCTGCCGAAGTTTGCATATCAGGCCGCTACATATACGCTACTGGCGATGTCAGTAGCAGCGTTTTTTGGAATTCATAGGCTAGCACAAGCCATACCACGAAAAGCCGAATTATTCCTCGCAGTTGGTGGTTTCTTAACCACGTATCAGCTTATTCAAAAAAGGAAGATGCTATTCCCAGGGTGGGTACTAAAGATTGCGATTGGCGTAATTACTGTGCTATCGAGCATCGATCTTGTTTTTGGCCTCTCCGTGTCTCATCTATTTGATTATGTTACAATAGCTATCAAAAGAATCTTATCCCAATGAAAAAACTATATAAATACGGAGTTGCCATAATCTCAGACAATAGGCTGTTGTTGTGTCGCCCGTTTGCCTTCCGCGACTTAATTATCCCCGGTGGTATTCGTGAGGGAGAGGAAAATCACATTACCAACCTTATACGCGAAACAAGCGAAGAGTTGGGTGATCAAGCAAAGCTCGTCCTTTCATCACTAGAGTATTTGGGCAATTTCGAGGATGTCGCTGCGGGAAGGAGTGATGCAATTGTGGAAATCGAGTTATACAAAGCAAAAATCGACGGGACGTTAAAAGCATCCAGTGAAATAGCCGAGTTAGTTTGGTTTGATCCACGAACCATGCATGCTCAACTTTCTCCAATTGTCAAAAACAAAATTCTTCCTTTTTTGATCACAAGAGGGTTATTGAAAAACGACCACAGAGCAACGGGCTAATAAGCGTTCGCTTCTTGTAGAGTTAGACCCCTGGGCTTGATAAATTTGGTGCGCTACCGGCTCAATCGGTCTCCCCAAACAACTGCCGTTTCGAAAGCCTCTTCTCCACCAACTCCTCCCGCTCCGGCTGTCGGCGGTATGCTCCAGTACGCTCACGGCTCGGGTCGTATGGCGTTCCCTCCGTGATCTCTTTGTAATCGATCGGCCTCATCCAAATCGCGCCGAGTGGATCGGTGGTTATTTCCTGAAACGTCGTGAGCCACACCATGGTCAAGACGGGTGGGGTGTTTTGCAGTAACCGTGCCGCCATGTTGTTTCGCCGCTCATCGTTTGGGAGGACGATCAGCACCCGGAAGGGAAAATCTTTATACTCCTCGGCGGTAGATCCGTACTTCACCGCAAGACCTCCGCGACGGTAGTAATCCTGATAGCCGTAGGTGCGGAGCGCGAGGATGTCGCGGGGCTCCGTGCTCCGGTCCACTTCTAGAAAAAGGAAGTGCTCAAAAGTGTCATCCTCATTTGCGTGCTCATACAGACGCACAAACCCGTCGGGTTTTACCGTCACTCGACTCCCATGTTTCCCCGGCCGTGGTGGTTGGGCGGCCTCAAACTGGTACAGGGCAGGCCAGGTGGAAAACTCAAGAAGTTCGAGCTGTGACGCGGTGCGTACGGCGCACGAGAGCGCCGTTTTTACCTCGAGCACGTCGAGCTCGTGGCGCAAGGTGAGGTCGCTTACATTCGCACGATCTTCGAGCTGATTCCAGGCGTATTGTGGGTACTCTTTGAGATGGCCGCGTCGTGAGAGCTCGTCGAAGGCGCGGTGGGACAGATGCAGGATGGAGGGCTCGTACACGCGGCGGGCGCGTTCCCGGAGGAAGCGCTCGGCTTTGAGACGCTGGATGCGTTTCTTGGCCGCTTCGTACTGGTTGGCGAAGTAGAGACGCGCGATGTGATCGAGCGTCATAAGCCGCGACTCGAAGAGTCCGCGGAAGATGGCGAGATCCCGCTCTTGGAGTTCAAGACTTGGCCGGCGGTTCGTCTCCAGAGGCATGTGCCTTCATCGTAACACGCTTCTTCACTAGCCGTTTGTGGGTTGTTGGGTTCGCTTTCTTTCGCAAGCGATGGATAGGCGGGGTTAGCTAACTGGTTAACGAAAAACGAGCAGCGGAATAAAAAAGGGCAGGAATAAATAAGCCTGCCCTTTGGTTGAGTGTGCAACTACTTTTGTGTAAATGAATTGTGGATAACATAAAGCGCGCGATTTTTTAAATTTTTAAAGTCTGATTTTCTCCGGCCAGAGGATGGCAAGCTGGGCCATAATCTCGCCCCAGTTCTGTATGGACATCGTCCAGCTTTTGGAGATGTCTCTCTGGGCGAGCCAGAGCAACTTCATAAGCGCTTCGTCGTGGGGGAAGATTGAGGTGGTCTTCGTGACTTTCCGGAACCGGCGGTTCACGCTCTCGATAGCGTTCGTGGTGTACATGATTCTCCGTATTGCTTCCGGATACTCGAAGAAGGGGGACAGCTCGACCCACTTCGCCTCCCAAGCTTTGAGATACGGAGCGTACTTGTGCCACGCGGTTCTCACCGCTTCGAGCGCGGCAAGCCCCGCTTCTTCCGAGGGCGCCGTGTAGATCGAGCGGAGATCGGCGGCAAAGGACTTCCGGTCTTTGTGCACGACATACTTCAAAGTGTTCCTCACTTGGTGCACGATGCACTGTTGCACCTTCGCGTCCGGGAAGACGGTACGGATCGCTTCACCGAATCCAGTGAGTCCGTCGACCGAGGCGATCAGGATGTCCTCTACGCCACGATTCCTGATCTCTGTGAGGACCCCGAGCCAGAACTTCGCCCCTTCCGTTTCGCCGATCCAGATGCCCAGTATCTCTTTCATTCCCAAGACATTGATGCCGAGAACGATGTAGGCGGAGCGATTCACTATCCTGCCCTGGTCCCGCACCTTGAACACCATCCCGTCGAGATAGAGGAACGGGTAGAGCGAGTGGAGCGGCCGATTCTGCCACTCGGTGACGAGCGGGAGAATCTTGTCGGTGATCGTAGAGACGAGGCCGGAAGACACGTCGACGCCGTAGATATCCTTGGCGTATTCGGCGATGTCCCTTGTCGTCATTCCCTTGGCGTACATGCCGATAATTCGCTCTTCCACATCTGACTGAACGGTTTCGTACTTCTTCACGGCTTGCGGCTCGAAGGTGCCGCTTCTGTCGCGAGGGACTGGCAGTTCCGTCTGGCCGAACGAGGTTTTTCATATTCTTGTACGGCTTGATGAGAAGAAGTCTTCTGTCGTTTGTCATCTCGCGCTCCAACTCTTTCGAGACATACCCCGCGTCGGCGACGATAATACCGTTGATATCTTTGTTCACCTTCCGAAAGATATCCCTATCGTTTCCGTTTGCGGGAGAGAACGCAAGGGCGAGGAGTCTGCCGTCGTCATCCCGTGTCATCATCATTTTAAGCCCATAGTAGAAGCCTTTTCCGGACTGTCCCCACGTTGCGAGCCCTTTCATCGTCTTGTGCTTGGTCGCGTTCTTGTTGAGGCACACGGGGAGGTCAGTTGCGTCCGTGTACTTCACGAGATGCCCGTCCTTTCTTCCCATCCGCATGATGTAGAAGAGAATACGGAGAGCGAAGAGTGCCATGCGCTGTATCGAGACCACAAACGTTTTGTACGAGCAGGTACTCTGTAAGTTGAAGTCGTCGTACACCGACTTCTTGGTGGATCGAGTACTCTTGTGTTTGTAGAGAGCAAAGGCAAGTGCGTCTTCTTGTTTGATTTTTAACGGTCGACCCTCTTTCTTCGCCTGTGGAAAGAGATTGAGTTTTTGAGAGATGTATGTGACAATGTGTTTGATACTGTTGAAAGTTTCAATCATAGCAAAAGGCCGTCTCCGAAAGAGCCGGCCTTTTGCTATTGTAGCGAGTATTAAAGATTTTAGCTGTGGAAAAGGGAGTTTCGTAATTCAGAGCTTATAAGCCATTTTAAGATGCTCGACGGCCTGTTGCGTATGTTCCGCGGCCTCCTTGGCATGTCCCATGTCACCATGCTCGATTGCTTGCTTAAGATGCGTTTCCGCTTCGGTTATATGGGGATCTGATTTTATGTTTTCGGCCCATTCAGCGTGTCGTAAGGCCCCTCTAGCATGGTCTGCCGCGCTCCTGGGTCTGTCCTTTTGGCCTTCGACAAAGGCGGCCTGTGCATGCTCGAGCGCCCGGGTGACGTGGTTTTCATGCCCTGTCGTATAGGAAGTACCGGCTCCAAACAAGCTTAAAGTCCCTACCGTAAATGCGGCTGCTGCGCTTTTAAGGTTCATGTCTGTTTCTCCTTCTGTGTTTTTTCAGCTCAAGGCGAGCTGTCGTTGCTCCCTGCATCGCGCTTTACCGTAGCACCGGCCTTCACTCGCCGTTTATACACCGCTGGCTCGGCTTCTTTCGTAACCGAGAGCAGATAAAGCGTGGCGGTTCGCTTCTCCACCCGCTCTCGTGCTTCCTCATAGGACAACACAAACGGCCACTTGGCAAGTTGCTCCAGGCGATACTCCTCAAGCATTTTCTCACTTACCCTTGGAGTGCGAACGTCCTGTGTTCGGATCTCAACTGGAGCCTCCATACCCAAGAAACGGGCCGTGGCATGCCGGTCTTTCTGCCTCATGATGCGTTGCTCGGCAAGGAAGCGCTGTTCGTCGAGGGGAACATACTGGCGGCTTGAGAGCTCTTCGCCGAAGATAGGGAGGAAGACCGGCACTTCGCTTTCACTTTCGGAATAGCCCTCGGTTTCGCTTTCGCCGTGTGCGCTCGTGTCTCCCGCGCTCGATGTTTGTGCGTCGCCGGTGCTCCACCCGATGGGGGAGAGCGGGTTATCGTTCCCGCTCGAGCCAGTGCTCTGCATACTCCCGCTCGCTGTTCCGCTCCCGTGGGTATCCGAGCGGCCGTGGGCGTGGGCAAGTCCTTTGCTCGCAATCGTGCGGGTTTCTTCCTCGTAGTCCATCACCTTGCGGCTGTAGATGTCATGCTTCACCCGATCTGGATCGAAGGTGCCCATGGAGAGCCAGTCTGCAAGCGGGGTGAGGTTTTTCTCTCGAAGCGAAAGGCTGAACACGACTTTGCTTCGAGCGTTTTCCATGATGGATTCGTAGATCCGTTGTCCGTATTCTTTGTTCGCTTGGATGAGCTGCGAGGGGTATTGGTGGGCAAGCGTCAGATGAAGCCCGAACCCTCTGGCCTCATCGAGATTCTCGGCAATGGTCGGTGAGACGAAGGTTTGGAATTCGTCGATGTAGCAGTACATGGGTTTCCCTCCGGTATCTTTGCCCCGCTCTTTCGCCGCGGTCCATAGATCGGCGAGCATCAGGGTAGCAAAGGTGTCCGCATCTTCCTTGGACACCACCCCGCCGGCGGTTGCCAGAGAGACGAGCACAATGGCGCCTTCTTCAATCACGCGCCGGAAATCGAGGGAAACCTCGGTCTGGCCGAAGGTCGCGCGAAGGAGCTTGTTGCGAGCGAGGCGCTGAAATCGGTTAAGCGTGCTTTCGACTTGTGCTGCATGATCGCTCGGCCGTAGGGTATTGAGCCGCTCAAGATTCTTTCGTGTGATCTCGTCGGTAAGCGTTTGCGCCAGGCTAGCTCGAAAGGCCATGCTCTCGTATTCCAGAAGGCGAGCGGCTTCAATGATCGTGAGCTTGTGCTCATAAAGCGCCTGGAGCACGGTGGCGGCGATCCGCTCTAAGCGCGGGGTGGCATTAGTGTCGGCCGAGCCCCACACGTGGGCGAGCGCATCGATAAAGTTGTCGGTGACCACAGAGGCCGCCGCCTGCTCCCGCTCCCGCAGGAGGTTATACGCTACCACCCAATCATTGCGCCGAAGGTCAATTGGGATGATGGGGCGGGTGTAGATATAGCTTCGGCTGGTGAGCCACTGCATGAGGCCGTCGTAAATGGCTCCGTGAGGATCGAGGAGCAGGATGCCGCACTCGCTGTAACGCCAATTCACAATATCCTGGCGAATGAGGTACTCGAGGAATTTGGATTTACCACTTCCGGTAGAGCCAACGACGTAGAGGTGCCGGCTCCGCTGGTTGGGGGTGAGCTGCAATATTCCGTCACCGTTCCTCGCGATGAGGAGATTGTTCCCTTGAGATCGCGCCATAGCCTCAAAATTGCCACGTATAGCTGAGTTAGAGCGCGAGATAGGGAAAGTTGCGTCTCGGCGATGAAAAACGCGCTACGGGGCAGATAGAGGAGTGTGGGGAGATGCTCCAAGCCTGTCGTGGTGGCGCCTGTTTGACCAGAAGAGAGGGGTGCGTATGATAGGAATATGAATACCCCAAAAGAAGGGCTTGTCACGAGAGAGTACCGCTACACGATCCTTTTTGAGCCAGCAGAAGGAGACGGCTTTACCATCACCTGCCCTGCTCTCCCTGGAGTTGTGGCGGCAGGGGATACGCGTGAGAAAGCAAGGGCTCTAGCGGTGGATGCCATCCGCTGCTATCTCGAAAGCTTAGCGAAAGACGGAATGCCATTCCCGGTCGAAGAAGAACTCGAAGCGCTGCCGATCCGCGAGATGGTTACGGTTCAGCTCACGGAGGGATAAGACGCAGGCTCCCCGCGCTTACCACAGAAAGGTTCGAGAGCTGGAGTATAAGTTGGTTTGAAGAAAGTGGGATGGCGCACAAGCACCGCTGGTATAGGAGAATGCAGTCATTTGCTAGGCTCCTCACCATTGGTAAAGGGGAAGCTTGCACGCCATCTTACTCCAGGCATTTTTTATGCCTGATAATTCCTTATATGGGCCTGTCCGGAGGAGGCCCTGGGGGTACGGATGGTGGAGGTGGTGGCGGATCCAAAGGGCCGCAATCCCTCCCTAAGGCACCACACAAGCGCTGCCGTAAGAATCGCCAAAATACAACTAGCTTCATACGTTTCCTCCCTTCGTTATTTGACTTGAAAGTAGGGTGATCGTTAGCGATTTCGGTGTGATGTGTATCTCCATATGAGCACGTAAGCTTTGTTAAAAGCGCGAGGTCAACTGCTCTCGCGTGGAGCAAACGAGGTCTCCGAGGCTCTGGGATGGAGCGAGGATGTTTCCTCGCTCACCAATCGAGCGGAACATGCGTTCCGCACCATTTTGTCGGGTTTCCCGACATTTTCAAAAACTCGTTGCGCGTGGTTGTCGGGCGCCAAAATTCTTCGGTCGCCGCGTACTCTTACGAAAAACTACCACAGTGGTTTGAGCGGCGGCCGTTAGAATTTTGAGCAGCCCCGACGGCTTGGGGTTGCCGAGCACGCGCGACGTCCTATCGGACGCTATAACGTGACGACGTTCTTTACCCGTAAAGGACGGTGTTCGTTATAGTGTTCGCTAGGACGAGTGTAGCGTGTGTGAGTGCCGTGAGTCCCTTCGGGAAACCCCAAGCCGTCGGGGGTGGAACGCCCCCGACAACCACGCGCAACACGTTATTCGTGCACGAAATTTCGCGCACCACACCCCTCCCCTATGCGGGGAGGGAATAAGGGAGGGGGTCATCAACAAGACAGGTGTTCGCTAGCTTCGCTACCGTGACGCCTGTCTTCTTGATGGCACACCAGAGAAGACTACGCCTATCAAACGCGGGATACCAAACGAGTTAAAGAAAAAAGGAGAAGATGGTAAAAGCCCAGGGTGCCCAGCGTACCTATCGAAGATATCCACATTGACACAATTTATAACTATTTTATAATGGGTAATATCATGGGACGTTCGACAAAAGTCCTGGCATTCTCAGTACCGGCGCCGATGGCTGAACAGTTTGACGTTATCTGTAAGGAAGAAGGTCGAACGAAAAGCGACCTTTTCCGCGCAATGTTTCGGGTGTATGCGGCACATAAGAAAAACGCGAATCCCGGACAAATAGAGTTGTTTATCGCTCAGAGCTTAAGGGAGTGACTTATAAAAGAACGAAGAAATAACAAAAAAATCTATGCCCAAAATTATCGCTATTGCGAATCAAAAAGGGGGAGTCGCCAAAACAACAAGCACATTTAATCTCGCTTATGCGCTCGTCGAGCGCGGGAAACGTGTACTTGCTATTGATGCCGACCCCCAGGCAAGCCTTACCTTTCTTTTCGGCCAAGACGAAAGAGAGTTACAGCTTGCGGAAAAGACGCTCTATTACTCTCTTGTAAAAGACGTTCCTTTCTCTTCCATCATCATCCCAGGCAATCCGGCTCTTGTCCCCTCAAGCATCATCCTCGCTAAAGTCGACCGTGAGCTGATGTCGATGATGCGCTATACCGCAACGCTCATTCGAGAAAAACTGCAAGGAATCGACGGAGAATACGATTTTGTTCTCATCGATTGCCCCCCAACACTCACTATCCTGACATCGAATGCGCTCACGGCCGCGGATATGGTGTTAATCCCAGCCAAGACCGATCTCCTCTCCATCATCGGTGTCCCTCTTCTTCTTGATGAAATCGAGGAGATTCGATCTCGGCACAATAACGCACTGAAAGTGTGGGGGGTGCTTCCGACGCTGTATAACGCATCGTATAACCAAGATAAAGAGGCGCTGGCAGGGCTTCAAGAAATTCTCGAGATGAAGCGCATCCCACTGTTTGATCCGATCCCACGAAGCACGGCTTATGACAGGTCATCAGCCGAGGGAAAACCAACACTCGTGCTCTCCCCTCAAACCAGGGGCGTCGACAATTTTTATAAGCTAGCGGATCAAATCATCAATCATCATGGAGAATGAAATACAAGAAGACCTAGAGATGGGGAACTTAAAAGAGAAACTCGCCAGTAAATTCGATCATATCGTTCCAGAGGGCGTCCAGCGCATTTTTGAGGTCGAGCTGGATAAAATCCGCCGTTACGAAGAACAGGCTCGGAAGATTTTTGATGAAGAAAAGCTTGCAGAGCTTGCGGAATCGATGCGGCGGCACGGGCAGCTTATGCCTATTATCCTCAGGCGCGAGGATGACGCAGAGACCTACCTTCTCGTAGCCGGAGAACGGCGCTACCGGGCCTGCCAGAAAATAGGCAAAACTCGCATCAACGCCGTCCTGACGAGCGGCGATCCGGCTGAAATCAACCTCATTGAGAACGTCCAGCGGGAAGACCTCCACCCCCTTGACCTTGCCGAACGCCTGAGTCAAATGATTCAGGACCACGGATACTCCCAAGGACAATTGAGTGAAGTCGTCAACAAGCCGCGTAAGACCATCAACGAAATTCTCATGCTGGTTAATCTCCCAGAACCTATCAAGGCAGAGTGGAGAAGCGCCGCTTCATTTGTCCCTAAAACAACCCTTCTTCAGGTCGCTCGCGCAGACTCGGAAGAGAAGCAAATGTCGCTTTGGAAAGAGGCACGAGAGGGTAAGCTCTCCTATCGAGAAGTTAAGGAGAAACGACACACCAAGAGATCCTCTTCTAAGGTTTCCAAAGGCGCCGCGCTTCTGAGGAGCGGCCAGGGGTTTATTAAAAAACTGCGCGGGGCTTCAGGCTTAAATCAAGATGAGGTGCAGAGGCTTTACGACATCCGTCAGAAGATAAACGAGTTGATAGAAAACATTCGCCCGGAGATGAAGCAATAACGTAAGGGTGGCGAGCGCTCGCCACCTGTCCTTCTATCCATGAAAAAGTCTAAACAATCAAATAGTTCTACTGCGAAAGCGCTTACTAACCCTGAGGCGCTTTATCAAGAACTCAACCTCCTCAAGGTCGAGGGCGTAACGTTTTCATTTGACCCAAAAGCTTCCGGTTTGGCCGGCAAATCCTATGAGGTCATGGAGTATGTGGACGATCCCGAAAACAAGATTCGGGAATGCCCTATTGTGATAGAGCCACATCCCAAGTATGGGCGCCCTTCTCCGCTTGCCTATAAGCTCCTCAACGTAATTTTCAAAAAACTCTCCGAGTACGGGTTAGCTGTGCCTGATAGTGTTCCCTTTACGTTCCGGGAGCTTGCCAGACGCCTCGGTCTCGCTTCTTTTGGAGGGCGTGACGCAAAAGATGTCTTTCGCGCTTTGAAACAAATCCAAACCACTTTCATAACCGCATGGGCGTATGACAAGACATCGAAAAAATGGGCTAGTGTGAGTTTTAATATTTTCACCAGCGTCGTCGCCTCTGGAACTCGGGGTACTTTTTACGAAGGCTACGTTGGGATCGCCCCCCTTATTGTTCACAATCTCGAGCGCAATTATCACCGAACCATAAACTACTCTCGCCTCATTCCCCTCGATCCGATCCAGATCGCACTCTACAAGCAAATCTACAACGTCTTTTCTACACGGTTCAGCCACCGGCAACATGCTACGTTTGAGAAAAACTATGACGGCATTTGTGCTGAATGGCTCGGTGGCTTGAGAGTGTACAAGCATAAATCTGAGATTCTTCGCAAGATTGGCCCACACTTAGACGCCCTAAAACAAACGCACCTCTTGCGAAGCTACCGGGTTGAACGTAACAACAGTAGAGGGTGGAAATTCATCTTCAATCCAGGCCACGGCTTCTATGAGGACTATGAGAAGTTTTATAAAGCCGCCAAACAACAAACCCTCCGGTTTGAATACAGTAAAGAGGTCCATGAAATTCAACGGCCACTCGATCTCGTAACGTACTTTTACGAACAACTTTACGGAGACCCGGAGTCAAATAGCTACTCTGTTCTCTCCCCTAAAGAGACAGAGTTAGCCAAAGACGTTCTTCAACTATTGGAGTTTGAGGAGGCAAAACAGTTTGTGAACTTTGCTCTCGCTGAAGCGGCCGGTACCGGATTCGATATTAAAACCTTTGGAGGAGTACGCTCTTACCTTCCCGCTTGGCCGAAGCAAAAAAAGAAGTTCGAACTGAAACGGAAGCGCGAAAAGAAGGAGGAAGAGCAAAGACTCAAAGATAGATACGAGGATTTTCGTCGCGCAACCATTGCCAAAATCCGCGAACAAATCACACCAGAAGAGCTCTCCTCTATCGAACAGAAAGTAGAAAATCAACTTGAGGAAGAGGGTATTGAGAAGATAGCGCGACGCCCCATGAAGCGAGTGCGCGTCAATGCGGTCCTTGTCGAGCGGTTTAACCCACCCTCCTTTGAAGAATGGAAAACATCACAGAGTGAATAGAGTGGCGAGCGCTCGCCACAAGTGTGGGGTTTGGGGCAAGAAAGTGTGGGGTTTGGGGCAAGAAAGTGTGGGGTTTGGGGCAAGAAAGTGTGGGGTTTGGGGCAAAAAATATGTGCCGCAAATGCTTAGAAAATCCTTTACTATCAGTATATTCCGCCAACAGCCATAAATTCGTAAATATATTATAAATAGTCTTTATATCTTTTACACATAGGGCGCGTGTGTTTTTTACGAAATTTACGAAAGCCCGATCAGTGATCAAGGTGGTTTAGATAGGTAACACCCTGCCCGCGGGGTGGGCGGGTTCCCAAAAAATTACCCCAAAACAGAAGGAGGCGTACGCCTCCAGAAATGAGCAAAGAGGGGCCGTATACTCCTCGAACCTTCATTCGGCCTCGCCGTTCACATAGTCAGAGAGATGCTTAACGAGCACCTCGGTATCGTCCCGAAGGATGCGATGAATGGCAAAGGCAAGCGTCTCGATATCAACGTAGGTTCTGTGCTCACGACAGAGCTTCAAGTGGTGCTCGAGCGCGGCGAGATTCATATCGATAGCATGATCACCATCCAAAATACCGTCCACGATCGGATCTTTATCTATAAGCATGGTAGGGAAGGGGATGAGGGCGTGTAATCGCAAGAGCTCGACCGCTTCTCTCGCTTGACGAGAGAGGACTCGCCGCATGCGCAGGCGGCCAAGGTGGAGCTCCCTTTAGACAGACCGACCTTGACGGCCGAGAACGGCGAGTACGATGAGGAGAGCGAGAGAAGCGGATATTACGTAACCACGAAAGTCAGAAGGCAGACGGGTAGGCTACTGATCAAAATTTTGGGGCAGAAAAAATAGCACTGGCGCGCAGAATAGCCACGCGGCGGTACGCTTGGGGGAAACGCGGGCAGGGACTATCCATCCCTTGATTTTTATAGGTTTTGTGCTACTCGTCTCCCAATCACAGCGCCAGTTGTCGCCACTCCGCCCTCGGCGGTTTTCCACGGAAACTGTGGATAACCTTGAGGGTAACGCTTGTGCACGCAGCACAAGCACTTTATCTGCTTGGCTTTTCGTTACTTTGAGCAATCTTTAAGCGCCTTTTGTCGCCCCCTTTTTGAAAAACTCCTTGTAATTCATACTGTTATACACAGACACGCACCTTGAAAGGAGGGCACTATGTCTGTGTACGACACCGTCACGAATCGCATTGTTGAAGAGCTGGAACGAGGAACGGTCCCCTGGGTCAAGCCCTGGAAAACCACGCTGCCGTATAACGCCGTGTCAGAGAAGGCGTATTCGGGCGTGAATATTCTGTTGCTTTGGTCTCTACCGCATGCACAACCAGCCTGGCTCACGTTCAAGCAAGCACGGGGATTCGGCGGGTATGTGAAGAAAGGAGAGAAGGCCACACCAATCGTCTACGCCTCGACCTACAAGAGAAAGGCGGTGGATGCTTCCGGCGAAGAAGCCGAAGAAGAGATCCCGTTTCTGAAATGGTATTTCGTCTTCAATATCGAGCAGTGTGAAGGATTGCCGGAGAGATTGTACCGAAGGCCAGTGCTGACGATAGATGAAACCTATGAAGAGGTAGATCGCTTCATTGCCCATATCGGGGCAAACGTAAAGTATGGGAGCACCGTCGCCTGCTTTGTTCCATCGCTCGATCTCATCCGTCTTCCCAACGCGGAGGACTTTGAAGGCCCCGAGCATTATTTTGCCACCTCTCTCCACGAACACGGCCACTGGAGCGGCCACTCAAGCCGTCTTAATCGAGATCTCTCCGGCCGCTTTGGAGAAGGCGCGTATGCCGCAGAAGAACTCATTGCTGAGATGACCGCGGCGTTTCTCTGCGCGCATCTTGGAGTCCCAGGGAGACTTCAGCATGCCGACTATATCGGCAGTTGGCTTCGGGTCTTGAAGAAGGACAAGAAGGCCATCTTTACGGCAGCGCGGAAAGCAACGGAAGCGGCGGAGTATTTACGGTCTTTCCCACGAGAGGAGGTACGCCATGGATGAGAACAACGAGCCCATAGGGAACACGCTCTCGCATGGCAGTATTCTCTCTTTCCCTGATCGCGGTCCGTGGGGCGATCACCGCTATCCCGGCAATTGCTCAGGCTACATTTACAAAACGCTGTTCGAGTACCTCAAGCCACGCGTGTTTACCGATCCGATGGTCGGGAGTGGTACATCCGTCGCTGTTGCTCGTGAGATGGGTATCGAAGCCTACGGATTGGATCTCCACTCGGGGTTTAACATTCTGGAGCATTCCATCCTTAAAACGGTGGGTAAACCATCGGACCTGGTTCTCTCCCACCTGCCGTATCACAACATCGTCGTGTATAGCGGCTCCGTGTGGGGGAGGAATCCACACCCAGGCGATCTCTCACGGTGTTCGACCGAGGAGGAATTCTTGAAAAAACTGCACAGCGCGCTCGTCAATCAACGGGAAGCCACGAGGGCAGGCGGGTACTACGGCATCATTATCGGCGATGTGCGCCGAGGGGGACGCTATGCTTCCTACCAAGCGCACGTCATCGCCCGGATGCCAAGAGACGAGCTCAGGGCGGTGATTATAAAGGCTCAGCACCATGTTCGGAGCGATCGGGCGCGCTACGAACTCTCCCTCCCAAGAATCATGCACGAGTACGTAGTCCTCTGGCAGAGGGTTCCCAAGCCTTAGAGGAAGGAGGTCAGCGTAAGGCCGTCCTTTTTTGACGCCCAGCAATTGGGCGTTTTTGTTGTCCTCTAAACCCCCAGCGAAGCTGGGGTGTACGTTTTAAGGCGACGCCGTACCAGATGACCACCAGCCGTTACATCACCACCACTCGAACTACCAACATCGGGTTATCGGTACCACTGATTCTTTCACTACAACCGCGGGGATCGCCGGGACGTAGTCGGCAAGCACAAAGCTCACTTGACATAATACTGTATATATGTATAGTATATACAGATTTCGCTGTGCCTATGAATGTTCTTTGAAAAGCTCAATTTAAGAAATAATAAATAAGACGAGAACCTTAGGTATCATTAAAGATGACTACGGTAATTATTTAAGCCAAAGCGCTTTAATCCAACCCCACTCCTTCCATCTTCCTCAACCACGAGCCTATTCTGCCATACATCAAAGTGGTGCCTAGCGTTCTCATCTTATTTCAGATGAGGCCGCCTCCCTCGGACAGGGAGATCTATATAAAAGAGGAGATGTGTAATGGAAACCACCATTGCAAATCAGACCAACACAAGATCGGACTTACCTACCTACACCGTCGCAGTTGATTACAGCCGTTCTTTGGAAGAAATGATAGCGGCCGGGGAATACGATTCTGTGAACGGTAACATCACACCGGATCATTTCCCTATAAAGGGACAAGGGAAACAGGAGGGTGCTGTCACCCTCTTTCACTTCAATCGCGACATGGAGTCCGACGAGGTGATTGCCGAGATGGACAAAGCAGAGCATCGCCCTGCCGTCATCGAGGAGCTCCTTGCTTTTGGTGAATCACATGCGGCCCTCCAGCGAGAGTTTCCGATAATCGCTCTCGGCTCACGCTGGCAGATTCCACACGACACCATCTCGCGCGTGCCCGAACTCGGGCTTCGGGGCAGCTCCAGTGATCGCTATCTCAATGCCGTTTGGTTGGAGAACAAGTGGGATGACAATTACCGCTTCCTTGCTGTCCGCAAATAATACTCGGGTACTTTGTTCTTAAGTTCGGGCTTCCGCGGGGCTACTTACATCAGTGTAGGTAGCCCCGTTTTTTTAGCCCACACATAAACCCCCGTGCGTAAGCACGGGGAGATTCACTGGTCCTAAATGCCTAAGCCATCTTTTCGACATCAGCGACGATTTGCCTGACTTCGAAGCGACGAGCTAAGGCGAATAGGACACGAGCCGCTCCTGTTGTTTCATGTAGTTTGCCGTCGCTCACATCGCCAGCCCATTTTGCATCCGGAAACTTTCCCGGCCGCACTTCTTCAGTGGAAAGCAGTTCAAGCAGCAATCTCCGTTGTTCCCAACTCCCGATCGGTATTACTCCGATACCGATGGCTTCGCTCGCGTCTTTTGGAAAGCTCATCCAGTTCTCGATGACAACATCGGAGGGGCAGGGTAAATCAACAACGTAGACAAGTACCGTATTCCAGTAGTGCCCCCATTCGCGTCCAATTGCAACCAAACGGACATGTTCTGGTTCAACCCCAACGCCATGCCGGGCATCAAGATTCCATTCCTCCTCCAAACATCTAAGAACGGTCTCGTGTGGGTTGCTCTCCTGTTTTGGATCCCAACCTTCTTCACAGGATATGCTGTAGCGACCTTTTGCCCAGGCGAGAGGCCCGCGTTGTGCTACTACAATGCAATCGTCGCTGGTTAACATGACGATTGTAGCTGCCACAAGTCCAAAAAGGTCTTCATAGAGCCTCAACAAACCTTTTTCGTATACCTTACGCAGCGTCAATGACGTATTTTCAAAGTTTACCTGATGAGTGAAAGCCCACTCGAGCGCTTTTGAATTCCTGAAGTCTGAGCCACCTATGCTCAATGAAAGCCATGGTTGGTCGGTCATGGGAGGTAGTATTTGAGATAGCCAAACCTTGGGGCGATTCTTCTGGTCGGTAATCCACTTTAACTCTGAATTTCTCGCAACGGGCTTAATGACGCGTTGAATCTGTTCTCGGAGAGGACTGAGACCTTGGACCCAGTCTTTTAATGTGGCTCTCTCGCCTCGCTTCGGAACTACGGTGACCACATCTGGCTGAAGACCATTACACTCGGCGTCCAACCAAAATAGTATTAAGCCGCCGATTGCCTGCAAGCTAGTCTTGCGTGCCTTTTCAATATCCTGGATCGCCTGATTCGGGGTGGCTCTTAAGCGCTTCGCGATAGTCATCAGTTCCACCGTGATTGGTGGATCGGCAGTTATGAAGTTGATATGCGATTTAGTCTCGGAGTCCGGGACATAACGATGAGCTCGGTGAACTTTGCTATGTTTGTCAACCACAGGCCTGTGTTCCACCAAGCGCTTTTCCCAGGAACTGTCAACTCCAATCACGTCCTTCGCCACATGTTCCCCAATTAAAACTGAACCCGACGCCGCGCCGTCCAGAAGCCTTCTGGCACTGATGACTGCTGGGCCAACGATGTCGTTGTCGCTCGTAAGCGGATTCGTGTAAAACACAACTGAACCCTCTGTGAGAGACATCCTGATTTCGAATTCGCTTTGTTTTTGAACTTCCTCGAATAGTGAACATGTTGTCCGGATAGCCAGATCGCTAGAAGTCCCTGTCGGGAAAGCAACTGCAAAGCCGTCGCCGGTGCCCACTTTCCACTGTAGAATAAGATTAAAAGTTGAAAACACCTCCTTCGCGGCCTGGCATAACGCCACGATCTGAGCCTTTTGAGCGGAAGCATCATTGGTGGACCATCTGCTAATGTCCGCAAACAGGACAAACATTTTTTCCGCCTTTATGCTGACACCTTTTTCTAAACTCATATTGGACTCCTACCTGTATGGGCGAGCTTCATTCTCACAAAGAGCATGCGCAGAAAAATTGCGCTGTTCTTCCAGATTATGCTCCCCCACTGTAGGCTGCGGCTAGGGGCACTCAGCGCATCAGCCAGAATTGATTGCGTACCAAACACTCAATACCTCACCTTAAACGTCGGGCTGTCTTCTGGCCTCGTCTTCCTCCGGTCATAGAGCCGTGTGGTTGCTATATTCGCATGCCCGAGCCACTCCTGCACCTTGGCGATATCGGCTTCGTGATCGAGCGCATTGGTCGCCGCCGTCGCCCGCAATGAATGCGCGCAGAGGCCATCGATGTTTAAGCCGATTCCTTTCGCATAGCCGAGCACCATCCTGTACACCCCATCCGGCGTGATGGCGTCATCGAGCTTGCCAGTTCGACTATTCCTCACCGGCCGGAAGAGGGGAGCGCTGGGACTCCCTCCGTGTCCGTTCGCTTCCACATACTCCGCAATCAGCTCCGCGCTCCCCGGATGGAGCGGCAGGTAGCGCAGCTTGCCACCCTTCCCGTGCACCCGCAGGTGTGGCACACCCCGCCGCTGTTGAATGTCCCGGACTTTCAGTGTACACAACTCCTCTCGTCGCAACCCGTGGTAGAGAAAGACCGAAAGGATCGCCCGATCTCGCTTCCCCTTGACTGCGTCCGAGGAGGGCGCATTCAAAAGTGCCCGCGCCTGATGATCCCCCAACGCCGGCGTCTTCCCCTCGTAGCTCTCGACCTTCGGGCGCTTCACCCCCTTGACCGGATTGTGGGTGACCGCATTCGCGTCGCAGAGGTGCTCAAAGAGCGA
>Ga0187893_10006260_pt1 | contig 20513 bp, 16 predicted proteins | sample MA1701074metaG_FD_139574 | JGI IMG/M metagenome (GOLD analysis project Ga0187893, IMG submission 139574) | White microbial mat communities from a basaltic lava cave in the Kipuka Kanohina Cave System on the Island of Hawaii, USA - MA170107-4 metaG ...
CACCATCGACAACCTCGGCCGCGTGGTTCAATCCCGGCTGGCCAGTCTCAATCCGGTCAGTTTCGCCTACGACGCCCGCGGCCGCGTTCAGTCGATCTCGCAGGGCAGCGGCGCCGAGACACGAATCAGCGTCTTTGGCTACAACACTCTCGGCTATCTGGAGACCATCACCGATCCGCTCAACCGGGTCACAAGCTTCCAGTACAACGACGCCGGTCGGGTCACACAACAAACGCTGCCTGGCAATCGCGTCATCAGCTTTACCTATGACGCGAACGGCAACCTCATGTCGCTTGCGCCGCCCGGAAAGCCACAGCACGCTTTTGATTACACCGAAGTGGATCTGATGAAGGAGTATGACCCGCCAGCGGCCGCCAACGTGGGCGCGCGCGTCACGACCTACAGCTACGACAGCGAACGGAAGGCCACGCTGATCATGCGACCCGACGGGCAGACCGTCGACTTCGGGTACGACACCGCCGCGAGGTTTACCACCGTGAACCTGCCCGGCCGGCAGCTGACCTACGGCTACCACACCACCACGGGCAACCTAGCCAGCATTACCGACTCTTCCGGCAGCAGTCTGGCCTACACCTACGACGGGTCGCTGCCCAAGAGCTCGACCTGGACTGGCCCGGTTGCTGGCAGTGTGGCCTGGAGCTACGACAACAACTTCCGCGTCACGAGCCACAGCCTCAACGGATCGAACACCATCCACTTCGGCTACGACAACGACAGCCTGCTGACTCAGGCGGGAGTGCTCACGCTTAGCCGCAACCCCCAGAACGGCTTGCTCACGGGCACTACGCTTGGCACTGTCAGCGACTCCTGGACCTACAACAACTTCGCCGAGCCGACAGGTTATGCCGCCTCAGTCGCAGGAACTCCGGTTTACTCCACGACCTTCACCCGCGACAAACTCGGCCGGATCGCGAGCAAAACCGACACCATCCAGGGTGTTACGGACAATTACGCTTATGGCTACGACACGGCGGGTCGTTTGGAGACGGTCACTAAGAACGCATCACTCATCAGCCAGTACACCTACGACGCCAATGGCAACCGCCTCAGTGCCCAACGATTCACGAATCCCGAACCCCTGACCACCTACACCTACGACGCCCAGGACCGGCTGGTCACTCAGAACTCAGCAGTCAGCACTCAAAGCTTCACTTATTCTGCCAACGGAGAACTGCAGTCGAAAACCAACGGCAGCCAAGCCACAAGCTACCAATACGACGTCATTGGCAACCTCCGCCACGTCACACTGCCCGACGGAACTCAGATCGACTACATCATCGACGCTCAAGATCGCCGCGTCGGCAAAAAGGTCAACGGAGTCCTCGTCCAAGGGTGGCTCTACGGAAATCAACTGAACCCGATTGCTGAACTCGACGGCAGCAACCAGATCATCAGTACCTTTATTTACGGCAGCCGCGCGAACGTGCCGGACTATCTGGTAAAGAACGGCATCACCTACCGCATCGTCAGCGACCACCTCGGCAGCCCGCGGCTGGTCATCAACACAGCCACTGGGGCCGTCGCCCAACGTCTCGACTACGATGAGTTCGGCAACATCGTACAGGACACAAGTCCTGGCTTCCAGCCGTTCGGTTTTGCCGGTGGTTTGCACGACAGCCAAACGAAGCTCAGCCGTTTTGGTGCGAGAGACTACGATGCAGAAATTGGGAGATGGACGGCGAAGGATCCGATTGCCTTTGATGGCGGAGACACCAATCTCTATGGCTACGTAGTCAACGACCCTGTTAACTTTATTGATCCCAGCGGAAGAGACATCTGGGACTTTCTTGGTGGTGCGTCTGATTTTTCAAACGGCTTCGCCGACACCTTGACGTCAGGATTCGGCTTGACAGATCTACTGGGACTTCGCAGTCTCAATCAGTATGTTCACAAATGGATGGGGACTGATGATTTTGTCAATCCCTGCGCCGGTCTTTATACTGCTGGCAAGTGGGCGGGAGATCTGTGGGGTGCACTAACTGGGCCGGTCGGTTCGTTGAACGCTGGTGCCAGAAGTGTGTTCTACACCGGTGGCACGCCCGCCCTTGAAGCCGCTCGCGCAGGTAAAGGTGCGGGCTCTCTACTGGAGGACACGATTGGCGGGAGATTACTCAACGCACTTGATAAGAGGAGGCCGTTGCCGCAAGGCGTTTGGGATGCTGCCTCAGCCGTGTTTTCCCTCAACTCTAAAGGAACTGTGCCAGTGTTTCTCAGAGGAGCAGGAGGACCGACTTGGAACAAAATCGAATCACCAATTCTCAACTTTCTAGGGAGAGGAATCTTACCTAGATGAAAATGGGGGAGCTTTGATAAAGCTAGGTCCCTTAATCAGAACCAGAAGAGATTATCGTCCAGCTTGGCGATTGGAGCAACGGGTTCACTACTTGGCTTTGCCTTGTATTGAGGCATGACAAAAGAGGACTTCATGAACACGTTCGTGATGTGGTTGGTCCGTGTGTGGTGTTTACTTGTCGCTAGTGGAGCCGCTCTACGAATGTCAGGTTTTGGCAGTGATCTGCCATGGCGCACCTTGGGCTGGGGCATGGTGATGATCGCGCTCCTGGTTTTCATAGCCTCCGTTGCTTGGGAAAGGCACAGACGAAAGAGGGATGGTTTCTTTGTCTACCTTCGGGGCGGTGGCGAAGATGGCTCTCTAACATACAATGAGGCAGGAAGGACGCTGGAACTTTACTTTAGGAGAAGCCAGCGGATGATATATGTCCCAACGGACGCCGCCTGGAAAAGCATCATGCCGACCTGGGCAAAGGACAGAAAAAACGAGATCGTGAGCAGAATCAGATCACAGCTGGGACAGGGAAGGTTTGGCCGAAGCTGGAGTTATGACGAGACCGACAGCATGGACTTATTAATGAGCCAAAAGGTGATAGACAAAGGAGCAATGGGCCCTTAGTCAGTTTGACGCTTTTTCTCGCGGTTCGTTGCCTCGCTCCGTTTTGCTGATCTGACGGATCCAGACCTCGGAGATATCAAGATAGAGAAAGCGAAGTCGAATGCGCTTTGGTGGTGCCTGTGCTGGGCTAAGCACGGGGCCAGGAAGCTCGCGTTCCTTAGAGAGCCCCGAAAGGGTGGCACCTCCCCGAGTGATTAGGAAGAGCCCTGTTACGAGAACCGCGTGCGCTTCCAAAGCAAGTAGCCCCCGCCGAGCAGTGCGGCGAGCATGGCGATGAACAACCCGGCAGCCCAGCGATGATCCCACGCAAAGGGAGGGCGTTCGGTAACCGTTGCCAGGAATACAAAAATGCCCAGGGCAACGATGACGATTACTGTGTCCCACCAGCGCCGCCCGGGTGCCTCGTCGGTAAGAGGATCGGTTCCTGCCACAGCAGCTTCCACGCGTTCGAGGTTCAGCCCGTAACGCTCGCATTCGCGGCGGGTCGCCAGGCGCCGGGACTCTTCCTCCCCTTCCGGCGCAACTGCTGAACTGATGGCCACCGCTCCTGCAATGACGATCAGCGAGCCGCCGATGGTCAGAGCTTGAGCCATGCTGCTTTGGCCAACAAACTCCCCGAATACCAGCACACCCCAAGCCAGCCCCCAAAGTTGGTTTGTATTCATCAGCGGGGCGGCGCGGCCAATGCCCACATACTTCGCGGAATAATTGGCGAACAGGTCACCGACTACCCAGCAGAATCCTCCCAGAAACAGCCAGAAGAATGCCTTGCGAGCGGCCACGATGTCGCGAATCAGAGGGTCCATGCCGCCATGAAAGACCAGAGCCAGCGATCCCATGGTGAACAACTCACCCAAGGTGAAGATGGTGACGAACGAGAGTGGATTCATGCCGCTGATATAGGCTTTGCGATAGGGCAGAAACATTGTTCCCCAAATGACGGAGGCTCCCAGCGAGGCAATAATTCCATTCATGCTCCGGTGGGCTTCGTAACCTGTATGCAGAGACGTAGCCCACCCCAACAGGACCGCGCCCGCGACAATGGTGAGACTGCCTCCCAGCACTTTCGCTTTGACGGAGGGTCCGGCGCCGCGCAGTTCCCCGAAAAAGAGCCATCCCCAAAGAAGCCCGACAAGGCTGTCGGTGTTCCATAAGGGAAAGGCAATGGCCAGCCCCACATCGCGAACCCCGAAAATGGAGAGGCTGTTCGCCACTGCCCAAAGCGCGCCCGCCAGCAAAGCCCAGACGATGAGGTGAGGTTTCTCGCGAAGATCGTAGAATACGTAAGCCGTGCCCTTGAGAAGCGTCGGCAGTGTCCAGCGCGCCACAAAGACGCCGCCGACCATCCCCAACGAGATCAGGAACGGAGTAATCCCTGCCGTAACAAACTTCGTGGGCGCTTCCGCCGCGCCCATCCATACGCCTCCTGTTAAGCCACACACCACGCCCAGCGTGTGCAGAGACAGGGAGGCGCCTTTACGAAGACTCTTGTTCGGGGCCAATTTTTCCTCGGCGAAAGGGCTTGCCATCTCGATCTATCGGTTGCCCAAGTACGTCAGAAGCAGAATGCCCAAAGCCAGCACAATCACCGGAGTCCAGAACTGAATATCCGTAAGAATGGCTCTCACCAGTCGTCACCTTCGTTTTCGCTTGAGCCGCTCCTCTCGCCAGAGTGGAGGGACAATGCCGCAGCGCAAGTTTGTAGTTGGAGGAAGCAGACGTCGATTTCCGTTCAGAAGTGCGGAAAGATATTCGACCTTATTCGTGCTGTCAAGATACCCTTCTCGTGCTAATTGTCCAGATTGAGAAGAAGACAGAGATATTCTGAGGAAGAGTCCCCGAAAATGGTTAAGGAAGCCGGGACGCTGGCGCATTCTTCCAGGGCTTCGTCCTTCAGCCAGAAAATATCGAGGTTTACCCTGTCGCGCTTTAACAGCTCTTCGTAGGTGAACGACTTGAACCGCTTGGTTTCGACGCGATTGTGTCGGCTGAGGCCACTTGAATCCGAAGTGGCACCGGCGTCTCGCCGCTGATGATCAGAGTCTTCCGAACTGCGGCAGGATGCCGCAGCCACTCGTGCAGCAAGGCTCACGACTGCCAAACGCTGGTCCGACTCAGGAAGATTTCAGCCGACCCCGAGCGGATTCGAGCTGACCCAACGCATCCAGAGTGGAACTGGCCTTCGCGAGTCCGATGGGAGGCATTCCGCTGTAGATGCATTCATACTCCCCGGCCCGCACTTTGTAAGTCTCGTGCCAGATCCCCACATCTCCGCGGCTTTGCCCGATCCGTTTGTTGAAGTCCACCCAGGCTGGCCAGTGCAGACGGTCAGGATCGCGGGCATAGGCTTCCAGATGCTCGAAAGAGCGCCAATACTGCACGATAACGCCTAGAGTCTGGATGTGCCCGAGGAAGCCGGATTCAGGGCGGCGTTCGAGCTCCTGAATCATTCGCGGCATCGCTCGGAACACGGGAAACCACTTGTGCACCTTCCAGGGCTTGTTGACCCGCATCCCAATCAGGAAGACTACGAAGTCGCCCTCAATGTTGCCTGTGACGCGTTTTGGAACGATCTTTGTCATGGGGGGGTACCTTATCGACCAATATGAAACGGCGGGCGATTGTACTCCAAATCCTGATGCCAGTCCTTGATTCCAGGAAAGTCCGCCGCAAGGAGGCCAGGCTTTCGGTTCTCGCTGGCACCAAGTTCAGGAAGCGAGGGCTCGGTGGTCAGACGCCTAGCTTAAAGATCGTGGTATCCCATGCAGGAGAAAGCGCCTGTTTTGGGCGGTCCACCCAGATGCGGTGAGCATGGCGTCAATCTGCTTGCGGAGAGTTGTTCAGGGCTGGCGGGCATAACGGTCCCTCTGGAACAGGCCGCGTCGATGTTGTGGAACGTTGGCGGGCCTTTGCGCCTTGGGTGGCAACCGGGCCAGGGCCCACTGTTACGTGGCGTCGTCTACAGCGCTGACACTGGGCACAGCCGCTCTGAAACGGTCTCATGGGACTGTTGTTCGTTACAGGCGTCTGCAGTTTGGGATATTCGCCAGGTCTGGCTCAAGCTCCGTGGCAGCCGGGATGGCGCGACTTCCACGTAGGAGGTTTGGCTCTGGAGTCTGGGTGGCGAAGGTGAGTCGGCACATCACTCACCCGAGATTCCGCCTCGCTGCGGTTCATTAGGGCCTCTTCGCGGCCGAATCATCCCCTAAAGATTTTACGATTCTGTGACACTTGCCGTTTAAACCGCTGTTATCTTCCCACCACTTTTAAATACAGGTTGTTGGGTCAGGTGCCCTGGAATTCAAGGACCCGACCAGGTGTTCGAACTGCGAGGAAGCCATGGCTAAAAGGACCTATCCAAAAATCGGAATTTCTGTGCTGGCCGCATCGCTGCTCGGGCCAGCCCTTGGTCTGGGGCAGGGGTGCGTCTGCCAGCGGCAAGGGTCGCCGTTCTTTGGCGGCATCAACCCGTATATGGGGAAGGGAGAATCGCAGCTCACTCTTTATTATCGTGGATACGAATCCACCGAACATTTCCAGGGCCGGAACCCCTTGCCGGAACTCGATCCCAATGGCCCCAACAACCGGCAGAATTACTTCAACATCGACGCCACTTACGCCTGGTCGCGGAAGTGGAGTTTCTCGCTCGGGGTGCCGATCGAGTTCAACACCTTCTCTGTGCGCCGGCAGCCGCCCGGAGGCGGAGATCGGGTTTGGGCGCCCATCCATTCCAGCGGGTTCGGAGATGTGACAGTGCGCGCGAGATACTGGCTCTTCAGCACGGAGAATCCCAATCACAACGTGGGTGTGACTTTTGGCGTGAAGGCGCCCACGGGCAAAGCAAACCGCACGGACGAGTACTTTGGCAGGCCGGTGCCGGTGGATGTTTCCGTCCAGACAGGAGACAAAAGCTGGGCGCCCACAACCGGAGTTTACGGTTTCCAGCAGCTCGGACCGATCACGGCTTACGCGGTCGCCAGCTATTTGTCCAATCCACGCAACACCACCGGGGTGCCCACGTTCTTTGGATCTCTGAACAATCCCAATAACAGGCAAGTGAATTCAGCGGCGGATCAGTACTCGGTGCAGATGGGGGGATCGGCCAACATCAAGCCACGCTGGCCTGTTCCCAGCCTGATCTATCGAATCGAGGGGGTGCCGATTCGCGATTTGTTCGGAGCTTCCGACGGTTTCCGCCGGCCCGGCGTGATTGGTTTTGTCGAACCCGGATTGAGCTACGCCATTGGCAGGCACATGTTTAGCGCGGGGCTGGGCATTCGCTCGTATGTGAATATCAAAGACTCCCCCACTTCCACTCGTGTCGAGGATGCTACGGTCCCCAAGCTTGTATTTACGGCGGCCTATTCGCTGCGGTTCTAGGGTCGCTTTCCTGAGCCCAAAATACCGAAGTCCACCCCCTGCGCTGCAAGGCTGCCGGCTTGGGCAGAGAGTCTTGTCTGCGGAGCGACTGTGCAATCGCCTCAAGCCCAAACTGGAAACCGTATATGTCACTGCCATGAAAAGCGGGAATGACATATCCGGGAATCACAGAGTCCCCGGACTGGCAATTCGGGCGAACCGACAGCCGGAAATCCTGCTCCCCGTGAATCGGCGAAGGACAGCAGGCCCTCAACTTTGGAATTGAGGTTAACTCATGAGTCAGTTCAGGTCCGGAAGAGAGAAGCGAACTTGGTTGTTGCCTTGTGTGTTTGGAGTTCTGCTACTGGTTCAACCCACACTCGCAGGCGACCAGACCGACTCCGTCGTCTCGGCCAAGCTGCAGGAGTACAAAGGCAAGATTGTCGTCCTGAACTTTTGGGCCGCCTGGTGCAAGCCTTGCAAAAAGGAACTGCCCATGTTGCTCGAACTCCAGCGGCAGTTTCAAGCTCAGGGTGTGCAGTTTGTTGGAGCGAATACCGACGAAGCAAAGGACCGGGCCAAAGCTGATACGTTTCTGAACCGTCTCGGGATGAACTATCCGGTTTGGTTTGGCTTCTCCGACGAAGAGATGAGGCCGATGGGGTTGGGCAGTTCGATTCCGGCAACGGCAGTTTTCGATCGCGAGGGGAACAGGGCCTTTCGGCTGATTGGCGAGCTCAAGAAAAAGGATCTGGTCGAGCGGCTGGAGTGGCTGCTGGGATTGCGCGCAGGAAAGCCGCCGAAGGAATTGCTGCTTCCATTCGGCCTGCCCGTTTCGGAGTACAAAGACAAGAAGTAGTTGGCTTGACGCTTAACCCTGTCATTCCGAAGTCTGCTCGGACTGCCTGCTCCTGCCTGAATCAGATCTGAACCCCCAGACCGTTTTTCGACGAACCCGATTCACTGAGAATTTCTAGAGCCGTTCAAGAGTTCTCTCTTCATTCTCGGGCCAGTTTCCACAAGCTGCGTTCTTGGTGAAGCTGCCGAGGGAGCATTCTTTTCGACGATTATTGTTTCCTGCCTCCGGATCGATGGTGTAGGCTGCGCCCGTCCAAGCGCCAAAAGGGAGACTCCGGCTCGTACCTCGAGAGTCTAGTGAGACAGAGGCTTGGATCCTCGCTCTGACGCCCCCTGCGGGGCTCTACTGGCAAGAAGCGGCCTGCTCCACTTCACCAAATGTCCAATCTCCAGAGGCCGTCTATGAGCGGGATGCCCGTTCTCAGAGCGGACGCTGCACCAGTGAACTCCATTTCGTTTGGAAGGGATTTGCAATCATGTATGACTGGATGAAGAAGATCCACATGTACGCCGGGCTGTTGAGTTTCATGGCGTTTGTGGTTTGGGGCGTGACGGGTATTGACGCCATCTTTCTTCCACGGCCCGGGGAATGGCAGCCTCCCTTGATTTCCGGGCATGCGGAGTTTCCATTCGAAGGCGGAGGGAACCTGGACGACAAGAAACTGGCGAAGGCGATCTACGAAGCAGCCAATCTCGCAATGCGGGGCGGGTACTACGACATTCGCCGTGACGAGGCGGGCCATCTGGCCTTTACGGCCTTTACGGTGAATGGGCAGCGCGACCTCACTTATCTCGAGGAGCAGCGCCGCGTTCGAATCGACTTCCGCGACGGGGACCTGGGAAGTTTTTTCTCCTCCATGCACACAGGTCATTCGCGGAGGGGGCCGCCGGACCTGCCGGCGCGCCTGTGGGGTTACTACAACGAATTTTCGACCTGGGCTTTCTTGTTCATGGTGCTTTCGGGAATTTACCTGTGGGTCGCGACGCGGCCCGGAATGCGTTGGGCGCTGATCCTGGGCGGGATTACCACAGCAACGACTCTACTTCTCTGGGTGATGACGAGGTGACGGCATGTTCCGATTGATGCGCAACATTCACCTGATTCTTGGACAGTTGTTTTTCTTTTACGCCATGCTGTTCGCAGCCAGTTCACTGGTGTTCATTTACAGGCCCTGGTTGAAGCTGCCCCGCAGTGAACACGAACAGACCGTGCGCGTGGCAGCCGAAACTGCCAGGACACCGCGAGCCCTGGCATTCGAGCTGATGCGGAACCATCGCTTAAAAGGGGAGCTGGGAAATATCAAGCAGGAGGGTGAGACGATTCAATTCATGATCGCAAGGCCTGGAACGAGGTCTGACGTCAGGTATTCAGCTTCCAGCGGCGAAGCGAAGATCCGGACGCGGCGGGACGGGTTCCTCGAGACGCTGGTGCAGCTGCACACAAACCATGGATTCTGGCACGATTTTTTGCCCGCCAACGCCTGGTCGTTGTTGTCTTTTCTGGGATCGGTCGGGCTGTTCCTGTTGGGTGCGACTGGAATCTATCTGTGGTTCTGCCACCACGAAGAGCGGGTGATCGGCTTTGTGATCCTCGGCCTGGGACTCGTCTACTCTCTCACGACGCTGGTGCTGTCGCGCACCGCTTGAGATCTCCGGGCTGCTTATTTCCCCACCGTGTCGCCGATTCGGCACTTGGCGTGGGCGTTACGCCAGTCCACCCAACCGTCGCACCGGGTTTTTTCGGCGATTTCCTATTGCATCTCATGCTAGTATTCCTCCTCCATCATCATTGATCCTGTTTCCATAATTTCTTCTGCAGTCGTCTGGGCGGCCTGAAGGCGATTTGGTCTGGGCATTGTCGGGTGGAAACCTTGGCATACGCGGGTTAACCACGGGTCGCACTCTCTTGCATTTTGTTGCTTGCAATAACGGGTTGGTGAGCACTTCGAGTCGATTTCAGATTGAGAGGAGAGAAAATGGTACTCAAGCGGTTCGGTGTCATGTCGTGTGCGAAGGTTGCCGGCACGTTGTACGGGTTGTTGGGGATCTTGTTCGGCGGAATCTTTGCGCTGGTTTCCACGCTGGGTCTGGCCCTGGGACAAAATGCCTCAGGAGACGCGCCGGCGTGGCTGGGCGCGATGTTTGGAGTGGGGGCTATTGTCCTGTTCCCGATATTTTATGGAATCATGGGCTTTATCGGGGGACTGATCACCGCTGCTCTTTACAATCTGCTGGCAGGTTTCGTGGGTGGAATCGAAGTCGAGTTGCAGTAGCGGATGGAGCGCACGGTGTTGGCTGCGGCGCTGAATCGCCTAGTCTGAGCCGCCTCATTCTCAGGGAGCAGAGTGTTCGGAGAACGATTGCCCAACGAGACCCCAACAGATCTCAGCGCCGCATGCTCGCCCAGGCCTCGAGGGCTCTCCGGCGAGCCGCCATGTGAGGCACAATCGCAGCCGGATAGGCCTTTCCTTTCCCGGTGCCGCTTTGGGGCTTGGAGCCGCCTCCCGGGAGCCGATGGATCGACTTGGTGGGGACTTCGGCCAATTCGGGTACCCATTGCCGCACGTAGTCTCCTTTGGGATCAAACTTCTTAGCCTGGCTCATCGGGTTGAAGATGCGAAAATAGGGTGCAGCATCGGCCCCGCAGCCTGCTGCCCACTGCCACCCGAATGTGTTGTTAGCCAGGTCCGCATCCACCAGCGTATCCCAGAACCACGCAGCGCCTTCTTCCCATCCGATCAGCAGATGCTTCACGAGAAAAGAAGCGACCACCATGCGGACGCGATTGTGCATCCAGCCACAATGCCACAGTTGCCGCATGCCCGCGTCGACCATCGGATAGCCTGTCCGGCCCTTGCACCAGGCCTTGTAGTCTCGGGGGGCGGTGCGGAACGGGAAACCGGCGTACTCGGGTCGCAGCGGCTTGGTCTGGGTTTCCGGAAAATGATAGAGCAAATGATACGCGAACTCTCTCCACCCGAGCTGGCGGAGAAACGGCTGGTTCGTGGTTTCCGAACCTGCCTGCTGGCTGCCACCTGCCCGCCGTACCGAGTGCCACACTTGCTGGGGGCTGATTTCACCGAAGTGGAGGTGCGGTGACAGCATGGCCGTGCCTGAATGGTCCGGTCGATCTCGCTCTTCGTCGTAGCCTGTCAGGCCGCTGCGAAGAAAGCGTGCCAGGCGCTGATTGGCGCCGCTTTCTCCGGGTTGCCAGGTCTCCCGCAAACCGCCAGCCCAGTCAACGGCGGGTTCGAGCCGCAAATTTGCGAGCGGTTCAGATTGCGGCCAGCTCGCCGGTGTTGGCAACCGCGGTGGTTCCCGCCGAGGCGAAGCTTTCAAAGGCTGCTGCAGGCAGTGGTTCCAAAACGGCGTGAACACGCGAAAGGGCTTGGAGCTCTTATTCTGGATGGTCCAAGGTTCAAACAACAGGCTGCTGTTGAAGCTTTCGGCTAGGCACCCAGCTCGGCGCAAAGCCTTCTTCAGGCTGCCGTCCCGTTCGATGACCGATGGCTCGTAGCGGCGGCTCCAGAAGACTGCGTCCGCCTGAGTTTCGTGTAACAGGCGCTCTATCGTCGCTTGCACCGGACCCACGCGGAGGATAAGCCTCGAGCCGTGCTTCGCCAAGGCTGCTTGAAGATTCGCTAGAGAGTGGTGAAGCCACCATCGCGAAGCGGCGCCAGGAGGCCACGGCTTCTCGTCGTCGGGTGACCAGATGAAAACTGGAATGACCGGTTTGCCCCGATCAAGCGCGGCGAGCAATGCAGCATTATCCGCCAGACGAAGATCCAGCCGGAACCAGATCAGAGTCGGTGCATCGTTTGTCAGGCGCGCCGCTGTTGTCATGTTTGATGGGGACCTGGTCTCGAGAAGCAAGGCGTCACCAATGGCGCCCAATGGAGATATTGTGGCACACAATTCGGGATGAACGGAGGGACTGCATCAGACTGCGCCAGAAGCCTATCCGGAATCCTGAGCCAGATCCTGGAAATCCTCGTAGCTGCTCCGCGTGAGGGCATGCAGCCTGCAAAGCCAGCACGAGATTCGGAAATATTCCGAAATCGGGTTCTCCCGTCAACTCTTTGATATTGCGTCTTTGGCAAACGAGGCAACCTAAAGGCGGTGCATTTCAATCTGACTGGTTGTATACTGGTTGCAGTTTTGACAACTGAGACGAATTGCAGTTCTATCACGTTAAGCTCAGCTCTTTCTCAATGAAATCGATTGTGATTTTGTTGACTCGCAGTGCTTAATTAGCCTTCCTGTTTTCCTCAAAGGCAGTTTCCCTTACACATTCCCAGAAAAGAAAATAGGCGGGACTAAAAACGCGCCAAAGCCGCGGGAGGGCATGGTGTCTATGGCCGAAACCAAAACAAGCGTTCTTTCATTGATCCATCAAGGACAAAACAGCGAATACTTCCGTGAACTGAATTGGGAGGGTTCTTTCGAGGAATATCTTGAAATTGTCCAGCAAAACCCCCGGGTGACACGCACCGCATTTCAGCGCGTCTACGACATGATTCTGGCCTGTGGCAAGGAAGAATACTCGGAATACAAACGCAAGATCATTCGCTACAATTTTTTTAAGGACCTGCCAAACCACGGGCGCGACGCCGTGTACGGGCTGGACATCCATCTGTCGAAAATGGTGGACATTTTCAAGGCTGCGGCTCACCGCTATGGCACCGAGCGGCGTGTGCTGCTGTTGCATGGGCCGGTGGGGAGTTCCAAAAGCACGATTGCTCGCCTGATCAAGAAGGGACTTGAGGAATACTCGAAGATCCCCGACGGGGCGTTATACACGTTTAACTGGACTCAAGTGACGCAGCATCACGAATCAGACACGCTGCGTTCCAGCGATGACATGCCCTGTCCGATGCACGAAGAACCACTGCACCTCATCCCGGTGGAATTTCGAGAGCAGGTTCTCAGGGAACTCAACCGGGGTAACGGGAATGAATACCCTGTGACCATTGAGGGCGACCTCTGCCCGGCTTGCCGTCAGACCTACCGGGAGCTTAGCAAGAAGTACGACGGCGATTGGTCGAAAGTAATTGCGCACGTGAAGGTGCGGCGATTGGTGCTGTCCGAGAAAGACCGTATCGGCATTGGTACATTTCAACCCAAGGACGAGAAGAATCAGGACTCGACGGAACTGACGGGCGACATCAACTACCGCAAGATCGCCATCTATGGTTCGGACTCCGACGCCCGCGCGTTTAACTTCGACGGAGAGTTCAACGTCGCCAATCGCGGAGTGATCGAGTTCATCGAAGTTCTCAAGCTGGATGTGGCCTTCCTTTACGACCTGCTGGGAGCGTCGCAGGAACACAAGATCAAACCGAAGAAGTTTCCGCAGACCGACATCGACGAGGTCATCATCGGCCACACGAATGAGCCCGAATACCGTAAACTGCAGAATAACGAGTTTATGGAAGCCCTGCGTGACCGCACTGTAAAGATCGATGTTCCCTACATCACCAAGCTGTCAGAGGAGATCAAGATTTATCAGAAGGATTTCAACCCAGAGAGAATTCGCGGCAAACATATTGCCCCTCACACGCTTGAAATGGCGTCGATGTGGGCTGTGCTGACACGCTTGGAAGAACCCAAGAAAGCCAATCTGACGTTGCTGCAAAAGCTGAAGCTATACGATGGCAAGACTCTGACCGGCTACACGGAAGACAGTATCAAGGAGTTGCGCAAAGAGGCGGTGCGTGAGGGCATGGACGGTATTTCCCCGCGTTACGTGCAAGACAAGGTATCCAATGCCCTGGTGAGCAACGAACTCACGAGCTGCATGAACCCTTTCATGGTGCTCAATGAGCTGGAGAGCGGCTTGAAACATCACTCGCTGATCAAGAGCGATGAGCAGCGGAAGAAATACCGGGAATTGCTTTCGGTGGTGAAGCAGGAATACGAAGACATCGTGAAGAACGAGGTGCAAAGGGCCATTTCCGCAGATGAGGAAGCGATTGGAAGGCTCTGCAGCAATTATATCGACAACATCAAGGCCTACACGCAGAAGGAGCGGGTGAAGAACAAATACACAGGACAGGACGAGGAACCGGATGAGCGGCTGATGCGTGCCATTGAAGAAAAGATCGAGATTCCCGAAAGCCGGAAGGACGATTTCCGGCGCGAGATCATGAACTACATTGGCGCATTGGCGATCGAGGGTCGCACCTTCAACTACAAGACCAACGAACGATTGTTCAAGGCGCTGGAGCTGAAGCTGTTCGAAGACCAGAAGGACTCTATCAAACTCACCAGTCTGGTCGCCAACGTCGTGGATAAGGATACGCAGGAGAAGATCGACGTGGTGAAGAGCCGCATGGTGAAGAACTACGGATACTGCGATGTGTGCTCAACCGATGTCTTGAACTACGTCGCCAGCATCTTTGCGAGAGGAGATTCGAAGCGGTAACCTTCTCTATGGCCACCCTCAAGATCGAACAGGATCACAATCGCTTTCGCCAGATCGTTCGCGGCAAAATCAAACAGGACCTTCGGAAATACATTTCTCACGAGGAGCTGATCGGCCGAAAAGGCAAAGACCTGATCAGCATCCCGGTTCCGCAGATTGACATTCCCACCTTTCGCTTTTCCCCCCAAAGCCAGGGTGGCGTCGGCCAGGGTGAAGGAGACGCAGGAACGCCGATTGCTGCGGGTGACGATCCCGCATCCGGTGAGGCTGGCAACCAGCCTGGCGAGCACCTTCTGGAGGTTGATATCACGCTGGAAGAGCTGGCGCAGATTCTGGGCGAGGAACTTGAGCTGCCGAAGATTGAGCCGAAGGGAACCAAGAAGATTCAGGTCGAGAAGGACAAGTATTCCGCTGTGCGTCGCACCGGACCCGAATCACTGCGTCATTTCAAACGGACCTACAAGGAGGCGTTAAAGCGCCAGATCACCTCGGGTATCTATAATCACAAGAATCCGCTGATCCTGCCCATTCGCGAGGACAAGCGCTTTCTGTCGTGGAAAACCAAGCCCACACCCGAGTGCAATGCGCTGATTGTTTACATGATGGATGTCTCGGGCTCCATGGGAGACGAACAAAAGGAGATTGTTCGCATCGAAACCTTCTGGATCGACACTTGGCTGCGCTCTCAATACAAGGGGCTCGTGACTCGCTACATTGTTCATGATGCAGCAGCGAAGGAAGTGAACGAGGAGCAGTTCTACCACCTGCGCGAAAGTGGCGGCACCATGATTTCCTCGGCCTATAACCACTTCAACACGATGATCGACGAGGAGTACGATCTGGAGCAGTGGAACATCTATGGGTTCCATTTCTCCGACGGCGACAACTGGTCTGGAGGCGACACGGACAAGTGCGTCACCTTGCTGGAGGAGCAACTATTGCCGAAGGTGAACTTGTTCTGTTACGGCCAGGTGGAAAGTGCCTATGGCAGCGGCGAGTTTCTGCGGGAACTGGAAGAGAGTTTCGATTCCAAGGAAAATCTGGTGACATCCAAGATCCAGAGCAAGGATGACATTTACGCGTCGATCAAGGATTTCCTTGGCAAGGGAAAGTAAACGGCTGCCTGCCGGCGTATTCGCTGGGATGCGGAGCGCTGATGCCGGACTTTTGCAGGTGAGGAGCGGGCGGCGACACGGCCCAGCAGAAGCCTTCGCCTCACCAATTCTTTAAGGCTCCTCTTTCGGGAGGAAGTGAGAATCCGATGAATTTGCCCCCCGATCTCGAAAGCATCCGCCAGGAGATTGAAGGCTATGCACGCGACTACGGCCTCGATTTCTACGAGACGTTTTTCGAGATCCTGGACTTCAAGCAACTGAATGAAGTTGCCAGCTTCATGGGTTTTCCAAATCGCTACCCGCACTGGCGGTTCGGCATGGAGTATGAGCGGCTGAGCAAGAGTTTTGCCTACGGGTTGCACAAGATCTACGAAATGGTCATCAACAACGACCCTTGCTATGCCTATCTCCTGCAATGCAACAACTACGTGGACCAGAAGATCGTGATGGCCCATGTTTACGGGCACTGCGACTTCTTCAAGAACAATTTCTGGTTTTCCAAGACGAACCGGAAAATGATGGACGAGATGGCCAATCATGCGACCAAGGTGCGAAAGTACATCGACAAATACGGCTATGCCGAGGTGGAGTGCTTCATTGATATTTGCCTGTCGATTGACGACCTCATCGACCGGCATTCGCCCTTTATTGAGCGGCGCAGCCGCAGGGCGTCTTCAGTGATCGACAATGGTGACGACGATCAAACGGTCAAGAAAATTAAGAGTAAGGATTACATGGATGAATACATCAATCCGGAGGGGTTTCTGCAAGACCAGCAGAGGAAGCTCGACGAAGACCGTCTCCGGAAGCGGGGATTTCCAGAGAATCCGGAAAAAGATGTGTTGCTCTTCCTGATTGAGAACGCGCCCCTGGAAAACTGGCAGCGCGAGATTTTCGAACTGATTCGAGAGGAAAGCTATTACTTCGCGCCTCAAGGGCAGACCAAGATCATGAATGAGGGATGGGCGACCTACTGGCATTCAACGATCATGACCCGAAGGGCGCTTCGGGATTCCGAGTTGATTGACTATGCCGATCACCACTCGGGAACTGTGGCCACCCAGCCGACGCGCGTTAACCCCTACAAGCTCGGCTTGGAGCTCTTCAAGGACATTGAAGATCGCTGGAACAAAGGCAAGTTTGGCAAAGACTACGAAGAATGTGACAGCATCGAGGAAAAGAAGGACTGGGACAAGAACCTCGGTCTGGGGCGCGAAAAAATCTTTGAGGTCCGCCGCATCTACAACGACGTGACGTTTATCGATACGTTCCTGACGGAGGAGTTCTGTCGCGCGCAGAAGATGTTTGCTTACAAGTTCGACCCCGAACAGAATGCCTACGTCATCTCAGGCCGCGATTTCAAAAAGGTGAAGCAGCAGCTGCTGTTTTCATTGACCAACTTTGGTCAACCGCTCATCTACGTCCGCGAGGCAAACTATGAGAATCGCGGAGAACTGTACTTGGAGCACCGCCACGAGGGCATCGATCTTAAGATGGACTACGCCAGAGCCACTCTGGAAAACATTCAAAAGGTCTGGTCGCGGCCAGTATGTTTGGAAACCGCTGTAGAAGGGCGCGGGAAACTTTTGAGGTTTGACGGAGAGAAACATTCCGACAAAAATCTGGGGCCGTAAGGCGCACGACGAAGTTCGAAAGTCGAACGGGAATGACTCAGCGGAAATCCGGGCCTTGAACGAGTCCGCGCGATTCCGGGCATCCACCGGAACGCGGGTGAGTCGGCTTCCCCTCTCATTTCGTAGCCGCGATCAAATCACGCCACCGCAATCAGACGCAATATCATCAGCCCAAAGACTGACAAGAAGGACCTATGCGCGATCCTGCCGGCCTGAATCTGGCAACGCAAGTCACGGGACATCAGCGATTCTTGTTTGGACTCCTGGCTCGAAGCCACGTCGATCAGGAGCTGATTGCTGCCATCGACAAGCTGAGCGAAGGCATGCAGAACCTGCATTATGTGAGCGGCCACCCCTCTGAATCGGCGCTCCAGCGCGGCTGTTTCCAGTACCTGCGCGCCGAATCCCAGCACAGTCGCGAGCGGGATTTGTCACATCCCTCCTTGCTGAAAGCACAGTTTCTAGTGCGTCTCGAAGCCTCAGCTGAGCAACCGTTCATTCACTTTGAAACTCAACTGCGGATGTTGATTGAACATCGGGGAGGTACAGTCACGACTCTGGCCGGCGTGCAAAGACCCAGAAGCTACACCAGCCAGGCCATGACGCAGTTTGCGTATGCGGGCGCATTGCAACCCGGGCCAGCCAAGCAGTTTCCACTAGGAGTGGTCACGCCGTTGAACAAGACCGAGGAGTGGTGGTCGATGGATTGGATGCGCCGGGAGAGCTTCTTCTTGCCGCGCTACGATCCAAAAGGCGCGGTGGTGGCTCGCGGGCATGCATTGGCTGCGGAGCCTGGAATTCCGCATATCGTGCGTCGTTTGGTGCACGCAGCCGGCACCTACGAGCGCAAAGACAATTATGACTTCATTGGCTATTTCGAGTTTGCGGAAGAGCAGGCGCCAGTTTTTCGTGCCGTGATGGCTGCCCTGCGGGACGTCGAGCAGAACCCGGAATGGGCCTATGTGCGGGAAGGTCCGGAGTGGTGGGGACGCAGAGTGTCTCAGGCTGTGGAACTCTGGGGATAGGTCCGGCGGGTCTCAAGACAGAGTCGATTCATCTCCTTCGCGTCATTTCCGCGAAAGCGTTAATCCATCAATACACTGACGCGGGTTGCCGCTTCCGGGTTAATGACCCAAGGACCCGATCCAGATCAATAGGTAGCCCGACCGCCGCTGATGTCGACACATGCGCCATTGGTAAAACTGCAGTCGTCGCTGGCCAGAAAGTGAATGAGTGCAGCCACCTCGGTTGGTTTCCCAACGCGGCCCATGGGAATGCGGCTGGTCATGTAATCGATTTGCTGCTGAGTCAACTGCTTTAAGATCGGTGTTTCGATTACGGCGGGGGTTAGACAGTTGACATAGATGCCTTGCGTGCAGACTTCTTTAGCCAGCGCTTTCGTCAGACAGATCACGCCCGCTTTGGTGGCGGAATAGGGTGTCAGATTGGGATTGCCTTCCTTTCCGGCAATGGAGGCGATGTTCACGATACGCCCATAACGATTCTTCAACATTACCGGCAAGACAGCCTGGCAACAGAGAAACACCCCCTTGAGATTGATATCGCAAACCCGGTCCCACTCCTCTTCAGAAACTTCCACCAGCGGCTTGTTTGGCCCCGCGATGCCTGCATTGTTTACGAGAACATCGATGGTCCCAAACCGCTCGATAACCTGCCTGGCCATCGCTTCGGTTTGAGCACGCTTCGTCACATCCACAGCAACGACCTGGCTTTGTTTCCCTCCGGCATCCAATTCAGCCGCGGTGCGCTGGGCCTCCTGGGCGTTTGCATCGGCGAAGACAACCCGGGCTCCCGCTTTCAGGAAGCGTTCAGCAATGGCGGCGCCTATGCCTCGGGCGGCGCCAGTCACGATGGCAACTTTGTCTTGAAGGGAGTAAAAGGAATGAGCAGCCATCGGTTTTATACCTCGCTTGATTACGTTTTTTGAATTAGACAGGTCATGACACCGAAACCAGAATTACCTCAACCAGGTCATTTCCGACCCCAGTGGTGGATTCCAGCTCGCCGGAGTCCAGCCAGCTGTTGCAGATCGAGCAGGCCGGTTTAGTTTGCCTGTCCCTGAGCCGATGCTCCATACTTCTCGTTCAGCCTGTCCATGAACTGCTTGCACCCGGACGTTGCTTCCCACGAACCGGGCCAAAAGCACAGATCGACGGCCCACCAGGGTGAGGTGCAGCCACTCTGATTTAAGACCGGCATGATTGCGTCGAAATCCAGCAATCCTTCTCCAAAGGGCCGGTGGGTGCTGGTTTCGTCGCTGTGGAGGGTGCCGTCCGAATCGATCAAGTGGATGTGCCCAATCTTGCCTTTCAGCATCTGGATCATTTCGATCACACCACCTTTGAGTCTCTCCGGTTGCTCCTGGTGGCGGGCGGCAACGACGGCTGACATGTGTGCGTGCGAAGTATCGAAAAGGATCTTGAAGTTGGGATGACCGACTTCGTTCACGACTCGAAGCACTTCGGAAGGTTTGTTAAAGGCAAATCCGGGTTCGAATTCCCAGACTAAAAGCACCCCGGCCTTGTCGGCCAGTTCAGCGCACCGCTGCCAGGTGGGGACGACGCGCTTAAGCGCAACATCCAGTTTCACCTCGCTCAGGACCGTCGGCGGATCAATGCTGTCTACGCGCATGGCAGGCATTTCGAGATCGCGTGCAAAGTCGAGATTGTTAACAAATGTTTTGATGTAGTCCCCGTGATTGTCAGTGCGGATCAAGCTGTGAGCTGTAAAGTCTGGCGCGTAACCGGAAATACCCAGGCCGAGGCCAGAGATCAGCGCACGCAAATCCTGCCGGTGGCTGTTGCTGGCGTAGTCGTCCGGGTGCGGGTGCGGCCTGAAGCCGATAATCTCCACGCCATCAAACTTCAACTCAGACAACCGCTGAACCACATTCTCAAAAGGGATCGGATTGTCCCAATAAGGACCAAAAACGTAGGCCCAACTACCAATGGAGATTTTCTGCTTCATGCACTCTCCCGAATCGTGAGTTGTCACCTGTCGGTTGTCAGCTGCTGCCCCAGATCAACTGACAACTCATAACGAGTAACTCTCAAATGCCAAGACATCGTGCACATCCAAAAGTGCCAAGACATCGTGCACAACACAAATACAGAAACCATGGCAAGCGCGGCGGAAGGAGCCCGGCAGGGCGACTGGAGCTGCTCTTGCCA